>ERZ837380.2435-NODE-2435-length-19799-cov-5.304396_pt1 | contig 19799 bp, 12 predicted proteins | sample MGYA00519685_ERZ837380 | MGnify/ENA primary metagenome ERZ837380 (study PRJEB31850, sample SAMEA3708817) | human gut metagenome | biome: human gut; feature: human-associated habitat; material: faeces | place: China | collected 2014 ...
TTAATAGAATTATTTAATTTATTTCTCAAATTATTCAACTTGCTATTAGAAATATCAGAAACATCTTCAGAAATTTTATTCATATCTGAAATTATAGAATTAGCCTCTTCCTTAGCTTCTAATAAAATGTTTCTAGCCTTAATTTTAGCATCATTTATCAAATTTTTTTCTTGTTCCAACAATTTTGAATTATCTCTTTCTAAAGATTTTTTCAAAGCTTCAATTTTTTCTAATTCTTCAGAAATCTGTGCTTTTTCATGTTCGATTTTAGATTTATTATCATAAATATTTTTTAACAATTCCTCGAAATCAACATCTTTTTTAGTCAAATTAGCTTTAGCATTTTCAATGATTTCCTCAGATAATCCGAGTTTTCTACTAATTTCAAAAGCATTACTTTTACCAGGAACACCAATTAAAAGGTGGTAAGTAGGTGAAAGTGTATTAATATCAAACTCAACAGAAGCATTTTCAAAATCATTTCTAGTTAAAGCATATTTTTTAAGCTCTTGATAATGAGTTGTTGCAACAGTCAAAGAATGATTATTTGTAAAATAATCCAAAACACTAATAGCTAAAGAAGCACCTTCAATTGGGTCAGTTCCAGAACCTAATTCATCAACTAAAATCAAAGAATTAGAAGTAGAATTATTCACAATATCAACAATATTTTTCATATGAGCAGAAAATGTACTAAGCGAATCTGAAATACTTTGATCATCACCAATATCTGCAAAAACATTATCAAAAACATAAATAGAAGAATTTTGAGAAGCAGGAATATTAAGACCACTACAAGCCATACAAGTAAGAAGACCAATAGTTTTTAAAGTTACAGTTTTACCACCAGTATTAGGACCAGTAATAACTAAAGTATTAAAATCTTTTCCTAAAGTTAAAGAACAAGGAACAGCTTTTTTGGGGTCTAATAATGGATGTTTAGCATTTTCTAAAACAATCTTTTTTTCTTCATTAATTATAGGTGTAATAGCATTTATAAATCTTGAATATTTAGCTTTAGCAAATATAAAATCTAATTTACCAATACACTCAATATCTAATTTTAACTCTTCAATATAAGGATAGAAAAGTTTAGACAAATCTTGTAATATTTTTTCTATTTCTAAATTTTCTTCAATCTTTAAATTAGCAAGTTCATTATTCAACTCAAAAACAGAAATTGGCTCTATAAAAATAGTAGAACCAGAGCTTGATACATCATGTATAAAACCTTTAACTTGACTCCTATACTCTTCTTTTATAGGAATAACATATCTGTCATTTCTAATAGTAACAACATTCTCTTGAATATATTTTGAGTATGAAGAAGAATGTAAAAAATTAGTTAACTTAGATTTAATATCTTGCTCTAAATTTCTTTGTTTTTTTCTAATAGAAAGTAAATTAGAAGAAGCATTATCATTCAAAGTATTTTCATCTAAAATACAAGTATCAATTTTCTTTATAATTGATGAATTTGAATAAAGCAAAGAAAATATAGAATTTAAAATTTCAAAATCTTCTGGGACAATATAATCAGTATAAAAATATTTTTTCAAGCTATAAGCAATTTTTAAAATATCAGTAATGTCTAAAAGTGATTTTAGTGATAAAGTACCAAAAGACTCCAAAGTTTTTAAATTAATTGTATTATCTGCAATCTCTGAAAGCGGAGGTTTACTACTTCTATATAAAACTTTAACAGCCTCATCAGTTTCTAATAATCTATTTTTAACATCATCTTTTTGATTTGAAGGCAATAAATTTAAACACATATTTTTTCCAATATATGTTGTTGCGAAAGTAGATAAGGTTTCTAAAATTTTAAAATATTCTAATTTATTTAAATAATTTGCATTCATATTCTCAGTCCTTTTGTTTTTTATTTATTATATAAAGATATAGAGAAGAAGTCAAATAAAAATGAGTATAAGTTCAAAATAAGCACATATAATTTATAAATTGATAAATTTAGGGGGATGAACATGAGAAATACTAAAATTGTTTTGTTTGAATTAATGCTTTGTTTATTAGTGATATATGGAATTTTTATTTTAAATAAAAAAGCAAATGAAAAAAATGAAATGCAAAATACTCAAAATAAGATTATTGCTGAAGTACAAGAGATAACTGAAAAAGATGAACATGAATTAGAAAATCAAGAGACAAATATTGAAAATGAAGGTTTTGAAGAACAAGGTTTAATTGCATACGAAGGTTCTGAAAAAACTCCTAATGTAGAACTTGGGGAATATACAGGTCTTACATATTATTCTCAAATTGACAATAGATGGAAAAATTATTTATATACATCTGTAGGAAATCAAACACAAACAATAGGTAGAAGTGGATGTGGACCAACAGCTGGAGCAATGATTGTATCTAGTATAAAAGGAAGTATAAATCCAAAAGAAATGGCTGATTTGTACGTAAAATACGGTTATAGAAGTGCAAACCAAGGAACATATTGGTCAGCCTTCAAATGGACAGCTGATGTATTTAATATAGGCTATAGTGAATGTTATAAATTAGATGATGCAATTGCAAAAATAAAAGATAATAATTATGTAATAGCAAGTTGCAATCAAGGTTTATTTACATATGGTGGACATTTTGTTGTTTTGATAGGAATAGATGGAGATTATATAAAAATTTTTGACCCATACTTATATGAAGGAAAATTTTCAACAAGCAGCCGTATTGGAAAAGCCAAAGTAAGTGGGAACACAGTTTATGTATCAATAGAAAATTTTAGAGAGTATGCTAATTATCAAAAATTTTTCTGCTTCAAAAATGATAGAGTAACTAATAATACAGATAATTCAGGAAATTCTAATAATACAAGTAACGATGGAAATAGTGCTAATTATCAAGTTAAAATAACTGCAAATGGAGGTTTAAATATTAGAACAGGAGCTAGTACATCAAGTAATAGAATAGGTGGTTATAATCAAAACGAAATAGTTACAATTTTAGAAGAAAAAAATGGATGGGGAAGAACAAATAGAGGTTGGATTTATTTAGCATATACAAATAAAGAGATTGCGGAAAATAATAATATATCAAATACTGTTGGAAATTCTGTAAAACTATCAAGAGATTGTAATTTATATAGTAATAGTAATTTGACTGGTATTAGGTATCAATATAGAGCAAATACTACGGTAACGATATTAGAAAATGTATCTGGAAATGTTGATAAAATAAGGGTTAATGCAACTGGTAGAGTTGCTTATATAGACAAGGCAAATTATAAGAACGGTAATTCTAATGATAACAGAAATAATGTAGTAAGTGTTAGAAAGACTAAAAGTTGTGTGTTATATTCTAATTCAAATTTGAGTGGAGTAAGGTATCAGTATAAAGCCAATACTACTGTTACTGTGTTACAACATATAAATTCTTATGTTGATAGGGTTAGAGTTAATGTTACTGGTAGGGTGGCTTATATTGATGTTAGAAGTTATAGATAATTCAAAAATTTGCAAGAAGGTATAAAATATGGTATAATATACTTATCATTCGTGGCCATGCGAAATATAATAATATGGCAAGTTGTTTATGTTCTGTTAAACAATTGGGTAGGAGAACAGAAATGAAAAAAACAAAAAGATCAGGAGTAGTATTAATGCTACTAATTTGCTTACTACAGGTGTGTGCTTGTGGTAATAGTAACGCAAATATGAATGGAAATGTTATTGGAGACGGCAATGTCGTTGTTATAAACGGTGAAAATGTTGTTGATAATAACAAAAATAGTCAAATTCAAAAATTTGACGAAACCAAAATGGAGGATATAGATAATATTGAAAAGGTAGTTATCGAATCCTCAATAGCAGATATAAATATAACCACTACAAATGATTCAAAAGCGAAAGCTTATTTGTATGGAATTGCTGAAGTTGATAATGAATTAGACTTTAGTATGAAGAGGTCTGGAAACGAACTTAGAATAGCGATAAAGTATGATGGAATTTATAAAGGAGATTTAAAAGTGGAAGTAATGCTTCCAGATAAACTTTTTGAAGAAGTTTGTGTGCAAACAGTATCTGCTAACATAAGTTCTAATAGGGTATTTGCTAGGAAAATTGAAGTAAATACACAAGCAGGCAACATAGACTTTTCGACAAATGCAAAATCGGACGTTTATGTTAATCTTGCAACTGTAAGTGGAAGTATTTCAGCCAAGTTCAATAATATTGAACAAATTGAACTAGATGCTCATGCTATAAGCGGAAAGGTTCAAACTAATAGGAAACAAGATGCAGGCGGATATACTGCTAAAGCAGATATTAATACTGTTAGTGGAGATATAAATATTAATTAGTTTTTTAGATGGCTTCAGTATATACTGAAGCCATCTTTTTTTACATAAACATAAAACAATTTCATTTATAATTTTATATATTGCAATTAGTAATAATAAATAGATTAAAAAAAGTGAGATTTTAAAAATCTCACATCTTGGCTGGACTGGCTAGATTCGAACTAGCGCATGCCAGAGTCAAAGTCTGGTGCCTTACCGCTTGGCTACAGCCCAATATAAAATTAAAAGTATGGGGTGGAAGATGGGACTCGAACCCACGGTCTCCAGTGCCACAAACTGGCGCGTTAACCAACTACGCTACATCCACCATCTTGTAGCTCATTTGTGAGCACATTACATATTTTAATATGATTTTTACAATTTGTCAAGTTTTTTTAGTGAATTTCTTTAAATTTTGTTATAAATATATTTTAAACATAAAATGGAGCAAAAACTGAGGTAGAAACTTATAAAGATTTCTACCTCAACTATTGATATATAGCCAATTCATATTCAATATTTCTAGCTATATTCTTATATTTATTCTTCTCCTCTACCTTCTGGTAAAGCATTTGGTAATTCAATTCTAATTCTAATTTTAAGTACATATGAAACAACTCTTCCCAATTTGCTATTTTTGATTCTTTGCCATAAAGAAGGCTTTTTCTCAAATGTAACTGATTCTTGATAATCTTGTATAGCTTGTTGTTCATCAACTTCTGTATCTTCTTCATTTTCCTCAATCTTAATGAGTTGTGAAACTTTTTTCTTTGGTATAACTTCTTGTTTTGGTTGTTCTTTGATTATTTCTACTTTTTCCTCTTTAGGTTCTTCATTTTCTTTTATTGCATTAACTCTATAGCCTTTTACCCTAACATATCTTTTAACCGGTTTTTTAGCTTCTTCTATTTCTGGCACTACATCTATAAGTTCTGCTTTTGCTACTTTAATTTCAGGCTCAACATCTATGAGTTCAACCTTTGCCTTTTTAGCTTTTGGTTCAACATCTATAAGTTCTGCTTTCACTACTCTTGTAGATTTTGTAGCTTTTGTTTTTGCCTTAGTCTCTATAACTTCTACATTTTCAGCTTTTGCTTTAGTCTTAGCTCTTGCCTTAGGTTTTGTTTCAACCTCTTCTACTACTGCTGCTTCTTCTATATTTGCTTTCTTTTTAGCTGTTTTTGCAGTAGCTGCTTTAGTTGTCTTTTTAGCTTTCTTTTCTTCTACCTGGATTTCTTCAACTACTGGTGTTTCTGTTTCTTCTTCCGGCGTTTCCTCTATTATTAAGTCTGCTGGTCTTGGAATGTCTTTTAGGGCATCAGCAATTTCAATTCCTATATAACTCAAAGCTTTTGATTTATCTTCTGTTCTTTCCATGTCTATTTCGATATGTAAATTCGTTTCAAGATTACTTACTCTTGCATTTAATAATTTTATGGCATCTTTATAATTCTGACTTCTCCTACTTCTATCTTTTCCAACTAATTTTAAAGTATCTATTAGATCTTCTGAAAATAGTCCTTTATTTTCTTCAACTTTATCTTTCCATTCTGAATCTTTATTTTCTACTGCTTCTACGAGTTCTCTTAATGTTCCGGCTAAAGCTATATTTTCTTCTCTTTGTCTTATTAATTCTTCAACCTTTTTAGTATTCTCCTCGAATTGTATAGTCGCATATTCAACTAAACCATAAGCTGCTTTATATACACTTGCAGGAAAATTTTTCTTTTTTGGATATTCTATTAAATAAGCTTTTATAGATTCAATTAAGTCTTTGAAATATGTATCATCGTCTAATTGAACTATTTGCTTCTTGCTTTTTGGATTTATTAATTTTTGTACTTTATCTATATTGGATAGTATTTTCTCTTCAGTGATTACCATTCTCACATTTACTATGCCTGACTTTCTAGACATGCAAATTCCTCCTTTTCCTATGTAGTCAAATAATTAAATTCTTTTTTATTATACAACAGCTTCATTAAAAGCTCAATACTTTTTAATTTATTTTTATGTTACATTTTAATTACATTTGTAATATTTTTGTAATATTTGCTATTTATTTGTTTTTTATACTTTAAAAAGAAAAAGATCCTTTTTCTTCATTCAAACTAGGATCTTTTGCTATTTTACTTATTTAAAACCTTTTTCAATTCTTCATGTCTTTTAATTTTTAAAGTAGTTGTTTTTACTAATGGTTCTTCTGTTATTATCATTTCTCTAACATATTTATATTTTGGCATTAATTTATTTACTTCTTTTACTTTTTCCCATAAAAATTCTTTTATACTTTCTTCTCCATCTATGTTATATAACTCTTTAATCAATTCTTTATCATAAACAATTTCAACGCAAACTTTAACATCTCCATCGTTTTCTTTTTTCTCATAAACAAATGATTCTTTTATTCCTTCAACTTTATTTAATAAAGTTTCAATTTCTTCTGGGAATACATTTTTACCATTATTTAATACGATTACACTTTTTTTTCTTCCTGAAATATATATAAATCCATCCTTGTCTATTCTTGCTAAATCTCCTGTGTGGAACCATCCATCGTCATCTAACGCTGCTTTTGTTGCTTCTTCATTTTCATAATATCCTAACATTATTGATGAACCTTTGGCCATTAATTCTCCAATTCCCTCCTCATCTGGATTATCAATTTTTACTTCTACACTTGGAAATTTCTTTCCTATTGAGCCTAATCTTCTACATTTTGGAGTCTCTGCTGCAATTACTGGTGCTGTTTCTGTTAATCCATATCCTTGCTCAACATCAAAACCTAAATCATTAAATCCTTTTTCTGTTTCTGAGTCTAGTGCAGCTCCACCTGTTACTACCAATCTTAGTTTTGGGCCTAAACTTTCATGTACTTCTTTGAATAGTTGTTTTCTTATGTCAATTTTTACTTTTAATAATAGTTGTGAGATTTTCTTTCCCTTTTCTAAATTTTGCATTTTGCCTTTTTTCTCAATTGTTTTCATTACTTTTCTGTAAATTATATCAAAAACTGCTGGAACTGATATCATTGCAGTAATACCAAATTCTTTGATATTATCTGCCATATGTTTTACACCTTCACAAAATGCAATTGAACCACCTATTGATATCGGATATAAGAATCCCACTGTACATTCAAATACATGATGTAATGGTAAAAATGACAAAAATCTATCATCTTCATATAAATCAAATCTTTGGATTATGTCCATAACATTTGTTACCAAATTTTTATGTGATAACATTACTGCTTTTGACATTGCAGTTGTTCCTGATGTAAATAGCATTATTCCCATTTTATCAGCATCAATTTTTGCATCTAGATATTCTTTTTTTCCTTCTTGTAATAGTTTTTTTCCTTTTTCTATCAATGATTTTTCAGCATAAATTCCTTGTGTATTTTCTGCTAAATCCATAGAGATAAAATATTTTAAGTTGGTATTTTTCTTTTCTCTTAGAATATTCATTATTGCGTCATATTTTGATGAATATATTATTGCCTCAACTTGTGAACGAAGAATTAAACTTTCAAGCTCATTATCAGGCAATGACTTGTCAAGTGGTACTATAACTCCAACTCCTGCTGCTACTGCTAAATATGAAAGTTCCCATTCATATCTGTTTTCTGAGATTACTGCTATTCTTTTATCTTTTAATCCCATGTTTATTAAAACTGTTCCTAATGCATTTATTTCATCTCTGAATTCTTTATGTGTTATTGTTTTGAATTTTTCCTTTTCTTCTGTTTTAAAAATATATGCTGGTCTGTCTCCATAAGCTTCTCCTGTTTGTTTTAGCATATCTTTCAAATCTGTAAATTTCATTTTTCTCGATTTAGTTTCCACTATAGCTACCCCTTTCTTTTATTACTTTATTCTTAATCCATTAATTACCGTATTTTCGTATTCATGGTATAATTGCATTACATCCATATATTCTCCCTCACGTTTTTTATATACTAATGTTGAACATATTAATGCATATATTTCTGATGCAATCGCTCTTGCATCACCGTTTTTTATTTCTCCCTTTTCAATTCCTTCTTGTACAATTTTCTCGATTTGCCCTATATAATCATATACATGGTCTTGGCATTTTTTATTTCTCGCTTCATTGCCCCAAAATTGGCTTAAGATTATTGTTATTATATCTTCATATTTTGCTACAATTTTTATTTGAATTAGAACAATTGCTTTTATTTTGTCGATATAATTATTGTGTTTTGAAGTTTTTATATCTACACTATTTTGCAATAATTTTATCCCTTCTTCTATCAAAAAATTAAATATCTCTTCTTTGCTTGAAAAATGATAATATAGTGTTCCTTTTGCTACCCCAACAGTTGCTGTGATTTCTTCTATACTAGTTGCATCATATCCTTTTTCTGCAAATAATTTCATTGACGTCTCAAATATCTTTCTTTTTGTTTTATTCATATTTTTTCACCTATCTTCTTTTATAAATGGTATTATATAATTTTATTTAATTTAATGCAAGTTTTTTTGTTTTTTAGAATAAGCATTCAGTTTTGTTTTTAATTTTATGTATTCAATTCAGTTTACAGTTTTCAGATTTTCTTCATCATCCGCAAGTTGTGGATAATGTGGATAACTCTGTGAATAACTCAAAACAGTAACATTTCGTTCACACGTTATTCACATTTATATGTTGATAATTTTTTTTTACAATTGTTCACTTTTTATTTTTGTTTTTATGTAACTAGAAAAATTTTAAATATATAACTAATATAATTTCCAAAATCAATATTGTAGGTAATCCTATTGTAAATTTTAGCTTCTTGGTTTTATGATGAAATGTATACATTCCTGCAATTGTTCCTATTCCTCCCCCTAAAGCTGTTACTATAAAAAGTGTTTGTTCTGGAATTCTCCATTTTCCCCATTTGGCTTTTCTTTTGTCTGACCACATCATGTAAAAACCAACTAAATTTATTACAACTAAATATATTAATATGTTTCTTGTTGAAAAAATATCTGCTAATTGCATTTTTTATTTACTCCTTTCTGCACCAATTATCTCGCTTTTTTTCTGTGCAAAATTGCACCAATTATCTCGCTTTTTTCCCGTGCAAAATTGCACCGAAAAAAAGCGATCTCAAGTGTGCAAAATCAGCCGAATAAGCTCAGCTGATTGCTTTGGCTCATTCCTTCAAGACAACCAAATTGTTTTAGTAATTCGGTTACAGAGTCTCCTATTTTTGCACGAATTTTCATATCGTCTATTGACATGAATTTTTCGTCTTTACGCGCATTCATTATACTTTCTGCTGCAACATTACCAAGTCCTGCTATACTATTTAATGGTGGACGCAAACAATCTCCTTCTACTTGGAATTTTGTCGCATGTGACTTGTATAAATCAATTGGTAAAAACCTTAAGCCCCTTTCATACATTTCTAAGACTATTTCTAAGTCATCATACATATCTTTATCTTTTGGTGTTGCATTATTTCCCATCATGTCTATTTCTTTCATTTTATTTTTTACTTTTTCTTTTCCATTTATCATTACTTCTGCATCAAATGCTTTTGCTCTGATTGTATAATATGCTGCATAATATGCTAATGGAATATGCACCTTGAACCATGCTATTCTGAATGCATTGGTTACATATGCTGCCGCATGCGCCTTTGGGAACATGTACTTTATTTTCTCACATGATTTTATATACCAGTCCGGCACATTATGTTCTTTCATTAGTGGAATATATTCGTCTTTCCATTTCGGTTCTTTGCCTTTTGCAACTTTTCCTTTACGTACTGCTTCCATTATTTTGAATGATTTATCTGGTGGTAAACCTTTTTGAATTAGATATATCATTATGTCGTCCCTACAACAGATTGCTTGTTGTAATGTTACTACTCCTTGTTCTATTAATGTTTGCGCATTTCCTAACCATACATCTGTACCATGTGATAATCCAGATATACGTATCAATTCATCAAATGTTGTTGGGTGTGTATCCAAAAGCATGCCTCTTGCAAATTTTGTTCCATATTCAGGTATTCCAAATGTTCCTACTTCTGAATGGATTTGTTCTGGTGTTACCCCTAATGCTTTTGTTGAATTGAATATTGACATTGTTTCTTTATCATCTAATGGGATTTCTGTTGGTGCAATCCCTGTAATATCTTGTAACATACGAATTACTGTAGGATCATCATGTCCCAATATATCTAATTTTAACAAGTTTCCATCTATTGAGTGATAGTCAAAATGAGTTGTTATTATATCTGAATTTGGGTCATCTGCTGGATGCTGTACAGGTGTAAATTCATATATTTCTCTTCCTTTAGGTACTACTATAATTCCCCCTGGATGCTGACCTGTTGTTTTTTTTATTCCTGTACATCCTACTGATAGTCTTGCAATTTCTGCCTTATTTACTGGTATGTTTCTTTCTTCAAAATATTTTTTTACATATCCAAATGCAGTTTTCTCTGCAACTGTACCTACTGTTCCTGCTTTAAAACATGTTCCTTTTCCAAATATTACTTCTGTATATTTATGTGCCTTTGCTTGATATTCTCCAGAGAAGTTTAAGTCAATATCTGGCTCTTTGTCTCCATTGAATCCTAAGAATGTTTCGAATGGGATATCCATTCCATCTTTTGCCATTTTTGTACCACATTTTGGGCAGTCTTTATCTGGTAAGTCAAATCCATTTCCTACTCCATAATCTTCAAATTCAGAGTATTTACAATTAGGGCATCTATAATGTGGTTTTAATGAATTTACTTCAGTTATACCTGTCATAAATGCTACAAGTGATGAACCAACAGACCCTCTTGAACCTACAATATAGCCGTCTTCATTGGATTTCCATACTAATTTTTGAGCTATAATATACATTACAGAATATCCATTACTAATTATTGAATTTAGTTCTTTGTCTAGTCTAGTTTGAACAATTTCTGGTAATGTATCTCCATATAGCTCATGTGCTTTTTTATATGCTATATTCTTGATATCTTCTTCACATCCAGGTATATGTGGAGGGCATTTTTCTGGTGATATTGGGTCTATCCTGTCACACATATCTGCAACTTTGTTTGTGTTTGTTACTACTACTTCATATGCTTTTTCTTTGCCTAAATATTCAAATTCTTTAAGCATTTCTTCTGTTGTTCTTAAATATAATGGTGCTTGCTCATCTGCATCTTTATATCCTTGCCCTGCTTCTAATATACGCCTATATACTTCATCTTGAGGGTCCATGAAGTGGACATCACACGTTGCTACAACTAGCTTTCCTAATTTTTCTCCTAATGCAACAATTTTTCTATTTATATCTTTTAGATATTCTCTATCTGGTACTACTCCATTTCTTACTAAGAAGTCATTATTTCCTATTGGCTGAATTTCTAGATAGTCATAATCTCTTGCAATATTTTCTATTTCCTCATCTGATTTTCCAAGTTCTATTGCTTGATATAATTCTCCAGCTTCACAAGCACTACCTAATATTAAACCCTCTGAATATTTTTTGTACAAGCTTTTTAAGATACGTGGTCTCTTGTAAAAATAATGTAAATGTGATAATGATACTAGTTTGTAAAGGTTTCTTAATCCTATATAATTTTTAGCTAAAATTATGGCATGATATGTATTTAATTTTTTATATTCTTCTTTTTTTGCTTCTTCATCTCTTCCTTTTGTATCAATCTCTTCAACTGTAGTAACACCTCTATCTCTTAATCTGTCTAACATTACATTAAATACTTTTACTGTTGTATCAACATCATCTAATGCTCTATGTGCTACTTCTACTTTTATTCCTAATTCATCTGCAATTTTACCTAGTTTGTATTTTTTCATATTTGGAAATACATCTTTAGCAAGTGTTAGAGTATCAAGAACTGTGTAGTCAAAATCATATCCCAAGACTTTTGCATTTTGCTTTAAAAAGCCTACATCAAATTTGGCATTATGTGCAACAATTATTGAATCTCCTAAAAATTCTAATATTTTAGGGAATACTTTGTCTATTGTTTCTGCATCTTTTACCATTTCGTCTGTGATATTAGTAACTTCTACAACTCTTTGTGGAATTGGCTTTTCTGGATTTACAAAGCAACTGAATTCATCTATTACTTTTCCATCTTTAACTTTCATTATTCCTACTTCTGTTATTTTTTCTGTAACTGCTGAAAATCCTGTTGTTTCTAAGTCTAGTACACAATATGTGGTGTCAAGTGGTTGACCTTTAGCGTTTGTTACTGAATTTTCTTTATCTGGTGCTAAATATGCTTCTACACCATAAATAACTTTCATATCTGGATTGTCTCTTCCTAGTAAATGATATGCTTCTGGAAATGCTTGTACAACTCCATGGTCTGTAATTGCAATTGATTTCATTCCCCATTTCATCGCTCTTTTTATTAAGTCTGTTGCTGATGTCATTGCATCCATTGCACTCATTTTGGTGTGCATATGTAGTTCTACTCTCTTTACTTCCGCATTATCCATTCTCACTGTTTTTGGCTTTGGCTCTGATACCATAATCGTATTTGCCATTACTGTTAATTCATTTGAAAATGTGTCCATTTGTGCTTTTCCCGCAAGTTTTATAGCAGGTGTTGAGCCTAAACGCTTTATTATTTTTTTTGCACTATTTCCTGGCAAAAATGCTTTACATGTCATGGTACTTGTTCCATCATATATATCTATACTTAAAATCACTTTTCCTGATTTTGTCTCTTTATCTTCCATTGCTTGAATTTCGCCATCTATGCATACACTTCCAGACTCTGGATTAAGGTCAGCTATTTTTACTAATGGCTCTTTTATCACTGGTGCTGAACCTAAGATTAATGGCGAACTGTCATCTTCTTCTGGAATTGGTGGCAATCCTTCATCACTTATTTCTGCTATAATATTTGCCATTACAGTGATGTCTCCTGCATATGCATCTAATCCTGCTTTTCCCGTTGTTTTTATAGCTTTTGCTGATTTCATTTTTTCTAGTATTTCATTTCCTTTAGTTGCATCTTCCGCAAATGATTTACATGTAATAACTCCTGTTCCATCATAAATTTCGAATATTAACATTCCTTTTCCAGTTTTGGTCTCTCTACATTCACTGTTTACTATTCTACCTTCTAATGTAATTCTTCCTGAGTTTGCATCAATTTCTTTTATTTTTAATTTCTTTTCTTTTGCTCTTGATGCCTTTCCAAATATTATGTCTTCTGCCTGTGGTAACTCTTCCATTTCTAGTACATATCCATTTTCATCTACAGATGGCATAGCATAATCTACATCATTATATGGTCCTTCTGGAATTGGTGGCATTTCTCCTGTTGTGCTTTCTGACATTGTTGATATTGAAGGCATTCCTTGCAGTTCTGAAGCATTATTGTGTTGTCCTTCTTGATGTGTTCTTATTTCCATTCCTCTCATCGCCTCATGTACTGCCTGTTCTTCAATTTCTTTTGTTTTTTCTTGAAAAGCTTTCATTTCTTGTTCTGTGATTTTTTCTTCTATATTTACAATGTATTTTTTTCCAAATAAATTGTGTATTACATTTTCTAGCTCTCTATCTAATTTTCTTGCTTTTAAAAAGTCTGCTCCTTTTATTTGCATATATACATTTACATCTTTTTCTGTTAATTCAACTTTACTTTTCAATAGCAATAATGGCCTCATTAGTGGATATTTATGTGCCATATAACATATCAAATTTTCCCATTCGTCATCTACTCTCTTTATGTATGTGCCTTCTGCATATGTTATTATCATATGTACTTGTCCAAATTGAAATCTTTCTCTTAAAAATTTTTCTAAATACCATATTTCTTTAATTTCTATATATTCATCAGATGCCATACCTAATTCTAATGTATTTATTTTCTTTATTAGGTCCATCTTAGTTATTACTGCATCTGCTATGTTGCTATTTGTTTTGTAATCACTAAATACATCACCTATTTTTCTGCTCTTTTTTGGTTCTTGTGTTTCTTTATTTTCTTGTGCTTGTGCCATTTTCGATTTTTTTCCTTTCTTTTACTGGTTGTTTGCTTTAACTGATCTTTGAATCTCTTGTTTTTCTTGTTGTATTTTACCACATTTTTTGATTTTATTCTATATTTTTGCACATTTTAGATCGCTTTTTTTCGGTGCATTGCACACCTGAGATCGCTTTTTTTCCGTGCAGATTTAATAATTTTTTCTCAAAAAGACCTTGAAATTTTCACAAAAAAATATTATCATATATGGAGTTTATGTTATAAGGAGGTATACTAATGGCGAAAGCTTCAATAAAAAAACAAGAACCAAAAAGAGATGAAGTTGAATTTGGTCCAAAAGCCGAGAAAAATATTGAAATTAACTCAATTAATAATATTGAAAATAATGAAACTAATTTAGAAGATTTAAAAAATATTTTACAAGATTTAAAAAATGTTTTGACTAATTTAGGTGTTAATATTTCTGAATTGGAAGTTTCTCTTGCTTCTGATAAAAATGAAGAAAAAAATTCTAATGATGAAGAAAAAGTTGATGAGCAACCAAAAGATAGTGATGTACTTTTGATTTCAGAAACTCAAGGTAAAGTTGTATTACCTTACAAAATAGAAGATGTTGAAAAAATTCTTGATAAAAATAAAAGTTATTCTAACATTCAAGATGTAATTGATGGTGAATATACTTTCCCAATTGATAAATACAAAAATTCATCTAAGTCAAGATTTAAAGAGGCTTATAATTTAATGAGAAAAAAAGAAAAAGCTTCTGTTTTTGATAGCATAAGTCTTGCTACAGAAGTTGTTTTTAATAGTTCTCTTAACCCAGCTGTAATAACAGCTTGTAACAATTTGGACCAACTTGATATTTATCTTGATTGTTTGTCTTCTAATGAACTTGATAAATTTAACTATTTTAAAGTTAAATATGAGATTGTTCCAAAAAAATAATTTTAAGGTGTCTATATAAAGTGAACCCCATTATTAAGCACAAAAGTCTAATAACTGGGGTTCAATATATTTGCATCTTTTTTAATCTTTTATTGCATTTGCTATTAGTTTATCTAAAAGTTCAGAATATTTAATTCCAACTGATTCAAATAATTTTGGATACATACTTATTTTTGTAAAACCTGGCATTGTATTAATTTCATTTATATATATTTTATTTGTATCCTTTTCTATAAAAAAGTCTGCTCTAGCTAATCCTCTTCCATCTATTGCTTTAAATGCTCTTATCGCAAGTTTTTGAATTTGCTCAATCTGTTCTTTAGAAATATCTGCTGGAATTATTGTTTTTGACTCTGGAATGTTATATTTTGCATCAAAACTATAAAATTCTTCAGCTGATATTATTTCACCAACAGTTGAAGCTCTTACTTCTGTTCCATCCAAAATCGCACATTCCACTTCTCTTGCATTTATTCCTTGCTCTATTAAAATTTTGTTATCATACTGACCTGCATTTTCAATTGCCATTTTTAGTTCTTCATTATTAGTAGCCTTTTTTACTCCTACCGATGAACCAGAATTTGATGGTTTTACAAACATTGGATAATTCAATTTTTTAGTTATACTTTCCACCTTGAATTCTTCCTCTTCAAAATTCTCATTTACTATTATGTATCCATTCTCTTTTTTCTTTATATATACATATGGTGCTTCTGGAATTCCGGCCTTTTCAAAAATAATCTTTGTGTATACTTTATCCATGCCCACACTTGACGCTAGTACTTTACAGCCCACATATGGAACTTGTAGCATTTCTAACATTCCTTGTATTGTTCCATCTTCTCCTCCAAGGCCATGTAAAATCGGAAACACTACATCCAATTTTTTTAGTGCCCATATCAAATTATAAATTTCTTCTTTTTCATTGTCTATGACCTCATACCACTTTCCATACTTGTTTATATATATTTCATGTATCTCATATTTTTCTTTATCTAGATTCTCTATAACTGACTTTGCAGACATTACTGATATATCATGTTCTGTTGATACACCACCATAAACAATTCCTAATTTTATCATATTACAATCCTCCGCTTCTTTTAATTATATGACCTAAAATTCTATTTATTCAAATTATTTTAGTCTATTCATTGCCTCGATTGTATTTTCTCTAGTTGCAAAAGCAGTTAATCTGAAATAGCCCTCTCCACTAGGTCCAAAGCCGCTTCCAGGTGTTCCTACTATATTGTATTCTTTTAGTAATTTGTCAAAGAATTCCCAAGATGTTAATTCATCAGGAACTTTTAGCCAAATATATGGTGCATTAATTCCTCCATATACTTCATATCCTGCTTCTTGTAATCCTTCTCTTATTATTTTTGCATTTTCTAAATAATAATTAATATTTTCTTTTATTTGTTTTTGCCCCTCTTCGGTATATATTGCCTCGGCTGCTCTCTGAATTATGTATGATGCACCATTAAATTTTGTGCAAGTTCTTCTATTCCACAACTTGTTAAGCTCTACTTCTTCACCATTTTTAGTATATCCTTTTACTTGTTTTGGAACCACTATATATCCACATCTCAATCCTGTAAAACCTGCTGTTTTTGAATAACTTTTGAATTCTATTGCAACTTGTTTCGCACCTTCAACCTCATATATACTTCTAGGGATGTTTTCTTCTGTTATGAATGCTTGATATGCTGAATCATATAATATTACTGCTTTGTTTTTTATTGCATAATCCACCCATTTTTTTAATTCTTCTTTTGTTAGCACAGTTCCTGTTGGATTGTTTGGAAAACATAGATAAATTATATCTACTTTTTCTTTTGGCAATTGTGGCTTGAAGTAATTTTCTTTATTTACTGGCAAATATACTATTTTTTCATATTTTCCTGTCTCTTTGTTAAACTTTCCACTTCTGCCAGACATTACATTTGTGTCTAAATATACAGGATATACTGGGTCTGTAATTGCTACTTTATTGTCTATTGCAAAAATGTCTACAATATTTCCACAGTCACATTTGGCTCCATCTGATACAAATATTTCATCTAGTTTTATATCAATTCCTTTTTCTCTATATTCATTTGAGATTGCTTCTCTTAAAAATTCATATCCTTGTTCTGGTCCATATCCTTTAAATCCATCTTGAGTTGCAACTTCATCAACTGCTTTATGCATAGCCTCTATACAAGCTGGTACAATTGGTCTCGTAACATCTCCTATTCCTAGCTTTATTATTTTTTTGTCTGGATTTTGTGAAGAATATTCAGCAACTTTTTTAGCTATTGTTGAAAACAAATAACTGTCTTGTAATTCTAAAAAATTTTCGTTTATATAACTCATAATATGCCTCCTTGTTCTATAAGTTCCCCTTCGAACACTGTTGTTGCAGGTCCAGTCATATATACATGATTATTTTCTTTATTCCATTCTATTTCTAAGTTTCCACCTAATAATTCAATTGTAACTTTTCTATCTGTTAATCCGTTTAGATTGCAAGCTACTGCTGTTGCACATGCTCCTGTACCGCATGCAAGTGTCTCTCCTGCACCTCTTTCCCATACTCTCATTTTTATTGTATTTCTATCTATTATTTGAACAAATTCTACATTCGTTCTTCTTGGAAAAGCTTTGTTTACTTCTAATTCTTCTCCATATTTTTTTACATCAAATTTGCTTGTATCTTCTACAATTGTTATTGCATGTGGATTTCCCATTGATACACATGTAAATTTAAATTCTCTATCTTTAGCTTTCAATACCAAGTTTTTTACTGGCTTTTCTGTTGATACTACTGGAATCTTTTTTGCTTCTAAAATTGGTTCTCCCATATCAACTCTAACTGTTTTTACTTTTCCATCTTCTACATTTAATTCTAATATTTTGATTCCTGCTAATGTTTCAATTTTTAGTGTTGTTTTGTCTGTCATTCCTTTGTCATAAACAAACTTTGCCACGCATCTTATTCCATTTCCACACATCTCTGCTTGTGAACCATCTGAATTAAACATTGTCATCTTAAAATCTGCCACTTCGCTTTTTTCAATTAAAATTAGTCCATCAGAACCTATTCCGAAATTTCTGTTGCTAACAAATCGAGCTAGCTCTGACCTATTTTCAATCTTTTGATTTATTGCGTCCATGTAGACGTAGTCGTTTCCTAACCCTTCCATTTTTGTAAATTTTATCATTTTTATCACCCTCTATTAGGTATTAATTTTTGTGTCAAATATATTTATATTCAACTATTGGAATTTTATCACAATTATCTTTATATGTCTAGATATCAGAAAAATATAAAAAACTCAAGTTATATCTTTGTACTTTTAAAATATAACTCGAGTTTATATATATATATATTATACTATTTTTCTAATGCTTCTATTTCTTTTTCACTCAGTCCTGTTATTTCTGCAATTTGTTTTATTGGCATTTTTTGTTCTTTTAATTTTTGGGCAATTTCTTTTAACTTTTGTTCAGTCTCTTTTTTTCCTCGTTTTAGCCCAATCTCTTCTCCATGTTTTTTTCCTTCTTCTCTAGCACAATGAAGTGCTGACTTTTCTTCTAGATTAGACATCAGTCTAATCTCTGATAATCGTTTTACTTCTTCATCTCCTGTTAAAACTTCATAGTTTTCTACTGCTTTTTTTACCTTATCATTCTTCTCACATGCCATTTCTAACAACTCCCCTCTTTCCATGTCCAGAAATCAAAGCCAATGATTTATTGTTCTGGTCATATCTGGATTTTCTTTTCTAAACTTTTCTAATTCTATATAATAATATTTTACATCATTATTTAGTTCGTATCCTCTGTCGTCTTTGGCAACTCTTATAGTTTCTGTTACATATTCCGGAGATTCTATAAATGAATAATCTAATATTGCTATTATTATTATTGGTTTTAATTTTCTATAATCTTCTCCTGCCCCTAATTGTTCTGTTATCTTTTTGCTTGTTTTAGCAATATTTTTATTTTACTTTTTATAAAAAACGTGTTTAATAAAAGTCATATGCATCACTCTCCGTCCTGTATGATATTTTTTAATACTGATTTATTTCTTTGAATAAAACTTTTGAAAAAAATCAAGATTTTAAAATTTGTTTTGCCTTTCCTAAGTTGCTTTTCGTACTATAAATTCAGTACATATCTAATATAACATATCTTGCTACATTTAGCAAGACCTTTTTACAAATTTTAGTATTACTGGTTAATTTTTTATGTAAGCTATAAACATAATCAGCTCTAGTATTGTATGCTTTTACTTTTTATAAATCTCATCGCCTTCTTATGTCTTTATGTCGACCACTTATATTTTTTTCGCAAAAAAGAAGGTGTATAATACAGTGTGTGAAATATAAAGCACATTGTATTATACACCTTCGGTGAGGAGACGACTCTCACTATGTTGCTTCGCATCATGTGCGACCCGTCTTCCTCTTGTTCTGATTTTTATATTTAATTCTTTGGTTGAGTCCATTCTAGTATATCGCTGTACAGGACTCAGTGCTACGATTTAATAAAGTGAAAGCCTGAAGCCGA
>ERZ837380.2444-NODE-2444-length-19756-cov-51.032283_pt1 | contig 19756 bp, 17 predicted proteins | sample MGYA00519685_ERZ837380 | MGnify/ENA primary metagenome ERZ837380 (study PRJEB31850, sample SAMEA3708817) | human gut metagenome | biome: human gut; feature: human-associated habitat; material: faeces | place: China | collected 2014 ...
TACGCATCTGCTCCATAAAATGTTTTCCATTATATTCAGAAATAATCCAGGAAGCCCCCTGACCGTTATAAACGTGGTTGCATACCGGGTCATACCATTTACCATAATATCCAGGATAATGGATAAAATGATACTCACCCATTGCCGAATGATTCTTATCATAAGGAAATTCACCAATAGGGAAATCAGAGAAATCTTCATTAAGTAAAATAAAATCTGCCATAATAACCTCCGTTCTAAAAAAATATAATTAATGGTTCTTTCTGTAGCTTCCGGGCGCTTCGCCCATGATTTTTTTAAATGTGCCGCCCATAGTATTACTGTCGGCGAAACCACATTTGTCAGCAATCTCAGTAATAGAGAGGCTGGTGTTGACTAAAAGGTCTGCTGCTGCGTGCGTTCTTACATTAATAAGATACTCTCTGAATCTGAAGCCTGTAAAAGCCTTAAATTTCTTGGAAAGGCTCGATTCACTCATATTAAATAGTTCTGCAGTAGCAGCCATAGTTATGTCATTGTGATAATTCTCGATAATATATTCAATAACCTTCTGGATAAGTTCATTACCTGTATCCATTTTCGTAATAACATTATCTTCATACATCTGACAGCGCAGAATAAAAAGTATAAGTTCATGAAAATAAGAATGTACGAAAGATAAAGACAGACTATCGACACCATTGTGTTCATAAGAAATCTTCTGGATAATTGATGATATATAATCAAGTCGTCTTTCTGGTATATGGACAACAGGATGTTTATGGAAAATGCTTTCTATATCCAGAGAAGAATCATCAGCAATCCACTTTAAATCATCATTATTAAAATATAACACATATCTTGTATGGTCACTTCCGGCGAGGTAAGTAGTCATGTGCGCCATGTCTGGTGGGATAAGAGCAAGTCCGCCCGGATTTAACATATATATTTCATCACCTACATAAAGGGTGCAGGAACCAGAATATATAAACATCAGCTCCCATCTGTTATGTTCATGAAAATGTTTCATCTTATAAGATGGAGGCACAGTAGCAATATCCGTGTGGAAATTGTCATTAATAAAATGGTACATTGCCGTCTCCTTGGTATATGAATAATATCTTACGAAGCAAAATCATATACTGATTATAGGTCGTTTATAGAGAAACTGTTACTGATTTTTTACATATTTTTTTGATTTTGAAAGATTTCGTGCTGTTTTTTTGTATCTATAAAAAAACAATGTGAATATAATAAAAGCATCTTAAGAAGCAGAAACAATTTAATATTAAGGAGGAATAATATGATACGAAGAAACAAAATTATTGCTTCTGTTGCCGTAAGTGTCATGACAGGCGTTCTTGTTGCAGGCAACTTAGCTCCATTACAGGGATACTATGCATTTGCACAGGAAACAGGAGTAAAAACTGCAAGGTATTCAGCAGTAAAAGACATTAACAAAACATTAGAAGGTTACACACCAATGGACAGTTCTGATCCGGTTGAATTCGGTGGAACTTACATTAAGTATCAGGGCGAGACAATCCAGTTGTCGGAGACAGCCATATATGTTGATGGTTCGTTATCAGACGAGCTTGCTGCCCAGTACCCATATGTATATAACGATATTACTAAGGCATTGTCAGCAGATGCATTAAAGAATGGAACAGCAGACAAACCAATGACAGTATATGTTGCACCATATGTATACTGGATTGATGATCCGGCAGCAACAGATACAGTACAGAAGACCGAGGGATATTCAGTACCTTATGGAATGGTTGTTAATTCAGATTATCTTACTATCAAAGGTCTTACAGGAAATCCTGATAATGTTGTGCTAGCCGGAAACAGAGGACAGTCACATGCCTCTAACGGTAACTATACTATGTTCAGATTCAACTGCAGCGGTGCACTTACAGTTAAGAACATAACAATAGGTAACTATTGCAGCGTTGACCTTGATTATCCGCTTATGAGTGAGCTTAATCAGGCAAAGAGAACAGAGACAATCACACAGGCACAGCTTGCTGATGTTTCTGGAGACAAGATGTTTGCAGATAACTGTAACTTTATAAGCAGACTTAATCTTGACCCAATAAATGGAGCATCAAGAAGTCTTTATAACAACTGTCATTTTGAAAGTACAGATGATGCCCTTAATGCAAATGCTGTATATGTAGGATGCGATTTTGATTTCTACGGAAACAGACCATTATATTCATCATATGGTACAGGTTCAACATTTTTAGGTTGTACATTTAATTGTAAGATATTAAATGTTGAAGCCGAACCTACACAGTTCTTTACTAAGGAAGGCGGCACAATTACCGCAGTAGACTGTGTATATAACAGTAATTTAAGTGTACCTATATCAATTGGATGGACTAAAACACCATCAACTTCATTAAAGTGTTATCAGAGCAACATAATTCATAATGGACAGAGCATTACAATCGGTGGCGAGGGTGCTAAAGAAACCGTTGATATGACAGGCAAGTCAGTACTTGATGCCTACAAGGTTGTGTCAGGTGGTAAGACATATTACAACACATACAATCTTTTAAAGGGCATTGACGACTGGGATCCATTAGGAGTTAAGGATGTAATTAAAGCAGCCGGACAGGACACAGTTGCAACACAGCTTTCAATAACATCAGATGTCACAGAGATTGAATCTGGAAAGGAAACAGCTTCAATAGGAGGAACAGTTAACTATTTCTATGGAACTAATGATACAACACAGAAGATAACATACAGCGTATCAGACGAAGATAAGGCATATGTGAAGTTAACAGATAATGGCGACGGAACATGCAAAGTAGAAGGTACTAATAATGATGATGCAGCTAGGAAGGTCATTATAAATGCATCTACAGAGTCAGGTCTTGAAGCAGCAGTTGGAATTACTGTAAAGCCAAGCAAGATAGAAGCACCAGCATTTACAAAGGCACCAGTTATTACTAATGACGGACAGGGAAGTCTTAAAGTAGATTACTCACTTGATTTAGGAAGCAGAGAAGACATGTCTGCAATCTCATGGTACAGATGTACAGATGCAGAGGGCAGCAATCCTATACTTGTAGCAGTAACAAGAAATGATTCACCAGAGTATACATATAAGTTAACAGCAGGTGATGTAGGATATTACATCATGGCTAAGGTAGAATCTAAGAACATCAGAAGTGATTATGGAACACCGGAAAATACAGTATATGACAAGGCAATCGGAGTGAAAGATGTAAGAAGCAAGAACTTTGCTACAGATTTCTCTAACTTCCCTAATGTAAAGCAGTCAGAAATCAAAGCTGGCTTCTGGACTGTAGATTATAACCGTCCGGCAGATACAGAAAGTTTTGGAAGCTGGCAGGGAGCTGATACAGAAGAGCCATGGGTATACGGAGTAACAGGTAACGGCTGTGTAGGCGCTGGATTATATGAAGGTACACAGGGCGCAAGACTTATGTATACACCAGTAGAAGGAACATATGGTGATATGTCACTTAAGCTTGTAGTTGACCCAGCCAAGACAGCAGGCCAGGGATTTGGTAGTGCAGGACAGTATATGGATGTACTTCTTAAGTTCGATACATCTACACTTACAGGATACGGATTAAGAATAGTAAGAACAAAGGCTTCATCTAATGCCGTAACATTTGTACTTGTAAAATACGACAATGGAACAGTAACAGAGATTTCTGATGAAGTTATCGCAAGCTGCTATGCAACAGGCTGTACAATCAGCTTAAAGGCTGAAGGCAATAAGCTCACAGCTCATGTTGAGACACCAACAGAACAGCTTGCAGACCAGGCAGCTAAGGGATATCCACATGTGGTTGACCTTACAGCAGAGATTGAAGCTAACAGCTTTGGTGGAGTTGCAATCCAGCATACAGGAACACTTGGCGCACGCGGATGGCAGAATACAACAATGCTTCATAACTTAAATGTTACATGGGAAGGTGAGAATAACCAGAACCCAGAATATGTTGAAGGAAATCCATCAGATAACGAGAATCCTGCCGAGACACCTGATGATTCAACAGGAACATCAACAGGAGCAGACACAACAGTCAAGACTGGTGATATGAGTCATACAGGAATGTATGCAGCATTAATGGCAGCAGGACTTAGTGGCTTACTTGGAATGGCAGCAGTATACACGAGAAGAAGAAAAGATATCTAATTTCATAAATAACTTCTTTATAAGAGGGCATCTGCATTAAGCAGGTGCCCTTTTTCGCGCGAACAATTTACAATTTCCACAATATAGTTTAAAGTTTCAAAGAACTAACTTATGTAAGGTGGAAATAATTGTGAAAATTAGAAAATACATTTTAACAGTTATGATAGGAATCACTGCTATGACAGTGCTCTCATCATGCGGTAATAAAGAAAAGGCTGCGAAGGAACAGCCGGCCCAGAGTACACAGGAAATATTTGCAATGGATACATATATGTCGCTTACTGCATATGGCAGCAATTCAGAGGAAGCAGTAAGTAAAGCAGTTCAGGAGATTAACCGGCTTGATGCAATGTTTTCGGTAGGAAATGAGGACAGTGATGTTACTAAGATAAATGAAAATGGAAGCGGTGAAGTATCGGAAGAAACCGCATTTATAATGAACAGGGCAATGCAGGTATCTAAAGAAACTAAAGGTGCTTTCGATATTACGATATACCCGGTTATGGAGCTGTGGGGATTTACCACCAAGAATTACAGAGTGCCTAAAAGCAGCGAGATTGCAGAGGCACTTAAGGGTGTTTCTTATACAAATGTATCAGTAAACGGGCAGCAGGTGGCACTGACAGGTGGTTCCAGCATTGACCTTGGCGGTATAGCCAAAGGCTACACATCTTCGCGGGTTATCCAGATTATGAAGGATTGCGGCATTGAGCATGCAATTGTCAATCTTGGGGGCAATGTGCAGGTGCTTGGAACTAAGACGGACGGTTCTGACTGGAGAGTTGCCATACAGAATCCTGCAAGTGAGAATAGTTATCTGGGAATATTAAGCACGGCGGATAAGGCTGTCATTACATCAGGCGGGTACGAGCGGTATTTTGAGCAGGACGGACAGGTATACCATCATATTATAGACCCGCAGACAGGTTATCCTTCAGACAGTGACCTGACCTCGGTTACAATTGTATGTTCAGATGGAACTACAGCAGATGCATTGTCAACGGCACTTTTTGTAATGGGCCTGGACGGCGCTAAAGAACTTTACAGAAGCGGGGCTATAGATTTTGATATGATACTTTTTGATGGCAGTAAAGTGTATGTGTCAGAAGGAATCAAAGACACATTTTCAACAGATATGGATAAGGAAATAATTACCAGACATCCTTAATGAGAATTATTATTAACTGTCTGTATTGACAAATGTGGTGAGAAAAATATATTCTATAGAGCAGTTAGCGAAAACTAATTACAGATAGATTAATATACTTTTGTTGAAGACAGCTAACCAAGATATACAGACCCGAAGGAGCAGACATGTTATTAATAATATCACTTATAATCGTAGCTTTATTTATATATTTTCTCAAGGATTCACTTAAGAAATATGCCAATATATTTTATATAGGTGTGGCAGTAATCTCTATTGCAGTATTCCTGCTTGAGTTTCTGTCAATGCCTTTGTTTGTAAAGAACAATATATTAGGAATATTTGCAAAAGGCTCTCTTGGAACGGCAATGTTCGTTGCAGTAATGTATGCAGGTGCACTTCCTAAGGGTAGCAAGCTGATTGCACCGCTTATGAAGATAAGAGGCGAATTGTCAATTACAGCGGCAATACTCGTCCTGTGTCATAATTTCACATACGGAATAACATATTTTAAAATGCTTTTTATTAAGCCGGAGGCATTATCAGCAACACAGCTTACAGCAGCAATAATAAGCCTTGTGCTTATCATAATAATGATTGTGCTTACAGTAACTTCATTTCAGGCTGTAAGAAAGAAGATGAAGGCTAAGAAGTGGAAACAGTTACAGCGCACAGCATACGTATTCTACGGTCTTATGTATGTACATATAATGCTTATCAATATTCCATATGCAAGACTTGGACTTGGTACTTATATTGCAAATGTTGTTATCTACAGCATAGTTTTCCTAGGCTATGCAGCTATGAGAATAGCAAAGGCTGTATCAGTAAAGGCAGCAAGAGCTGGAAAGGCATACGGTAAGAAACCAGAGACGGTTCTGTATGGACTGGCATTGGTTATATGTGCAGTGATGACGGTGTCGTGCTTTGCAGGAAGACAGACAGTGTCGGCATCGGAAGACAATGAGGAATGGAACGATTTCTTTAACGAAGAGACAGTTGCAGCAATGGTCAAAGAGATTGAGAGCAGTACGGCTAAGACAGATGCCGAAGGAACAACACAAGAGAGTCTGGAAGAATCAGTTTCATCGGATGGACAGTCAGACTCACAGGCTGGTGGTGCAGGAAATGAAATGTTGGGGAATAGCAATAATTCCGGTTCGGATAATGTTTCTGGTAATTCATCAAGTAATAGTTCTGACAGTGGTAATCAGTCAGCCAAGCCGGATAATGGTTCTGACAATAGTGGAGAGCTGAGCGGCGGTTCAGGCAGTGATACACCGGCTAATACAAAATTTAAAGCAGATGGAACTTATACAGGTTCCGCTGTGTGTGAGACTTATAACTACAATGTAACGGTTACAATAGTCATATCAGGAGATACGATTACATCGGTTACTGCTGAATCAGAAGCGAGTGCGCAGGATGTGCAGTATTTTAATATGGCAAATGCAAAGGTTCCTGCACAGCTTCTTGCAAATCAGAGTACATCAGGCGTTGACAGTGTTTCTGGGGCTACTAAATCGAGCAATGCCATCAAGAAGGCATTTTACTATGCTTATAAATCGGCTAAGAAGTAGAGCAGATTTGTAATAGAAAAAATTATAAGGAGGCAAAATTCCTCTCCTCACCAATGGGTTCGGATTTTGCTTCGCAAAACAAGGAGGAATTATGAGGAAGAACATTTTTACTAAGATTGCTGCTGTTGCAGCTGCTACTGTTCTTGCAGTTACAGCACTTCCAGCTCTTGTGTCTGATACACATGCAGCAGATGATGAGTATTCATATGTATATGCTGGGCTTACATGGCAGGAATACTGGGCTAACGAGGGCGTATATAACGCAGGAGATGTAACATCATCTAATGAGAAGGATACACATGGTGAGTACGATAAAGGCGGTTTTGATACAGTAACAAGAGCTACAACCAATCATGGTCTTCACAGAGGAAGCTACCAGTGCATGGCAACAATTGATACAGAAGATGGTAAGAAGTATGAGCTTGCCGGATGGAGTAGTGATGGAAAGCAGATGATACTTACAGATGGTACACAGCTTTCATACAACAGAGGCACAATTACTAATGCTGATGGTACAACAACAAAGTTAGTATCATATGAAGTAACTGGTATTAAGTATGTTCCGGTTAAGGTTAAGACATCTGATCTTGCTGATTTTGAGCAGCATTACAGAGTTGTCAAGAATGGAGAAAAGTTATACGGTGGATTCGGTGAGAACAAGCTTAGCTCATATGAGTATACAGCAGCAGTTAATGCAGATACTAACGGACTTAAGACAGCTGTTAAGAATGCAGATGGAACATATTCATTCTCTGCAAGACAGACTGGAAGTGGAAAGTCATTTGCAGAGCAGGATATAAGTGTGGCTGCTAACATTACATCTACAGTAAAAGATGCTACAGGTTCATACGGTGAATTCTTAAGAGTTGATATTAATGGTGATGGTTATGGCGCATTAGGTGCTATGATGCAGGCTGTTAAGTGGACATATTATGGAAATGATGCAACAAGAACAAATGCTGTTGCTGCATATGGTACTAAATTCGCAGCAGATAACTGGATGCACAAAGTAATGGGAATCCAGCTTGGACTTACAGATTCAGCACGCTGCCAGTTACCAGCAGGATATGATGGAACAGGTTACTGGTCACTTACGGTATATGCATTAGGATATACTGATACTACAATTGATTTTGAAGCAACTGATGCTAATATCGTTAAGATTAAAGCACCTGTAAGTGATACATCAAAGCTTTCAGCAGCTATTGCAGCAGCAGATGCACTTAACGAAGCTGATTACACAGCCGAGTCTTGGGCAGCTATGAAGCTTGAGTATGAGGAAGCAGTCGATGCACTTGCAGTTGCAGAATATCAGGCAGATGTTGATGAGGCAACAGAGCATCTTACAGCAGCAATCAATGCATTAGTAAAGGTTGATGCAGGTACACCTTCTGATTCAGAAGAGTCTGGAAACACAACTGATGCAGGTACATCAGATACATCTGTATCAGATGTTAAGACTGGTGATGCAGACAACATGGCAGTATATTCATTAGTTGCATTACTTACACTGGCAGCAGGGGCAACAGTTGTATCAAGACGCAGAATTAAAGACATCAGATAATTGATATGCTTACAATCATAATAAAACTATAAACAAGCCAGAGAACCGGGTCATAAGTCAAATCTATGATGAGATTTGCTTATGGTCCGGTTCTTTGATTGTGTTATGTTGATTTTTGTTAGTTTTTGTACTTGTCAAGAGCGCATTTGGAGGCGTTGATAATATCTCTCAGAATATAAAAATCCTGAGTAGAACAAGAATCAAGGACGTTGAGAATTTCAGTTTTGGTAGATAAATTGATACTTGGTGTGTCATAAAGTAATTCATCAGTCTGTACAGACAGAGCCTCTGCAATATCAACAAATACTGGTAAGCTTAGCTTTGTGTTTCCAGTTTCAATGTGACTGAGATGCGTTGTTGATATTCCAACCTTTTCAGCCAGTTGTTCCTGTGATAATCCACAGCCTTTTCTAAATTTTCTGATTTTTTGCCCAATCATATAATAATCCATAATCCACCTGCCTATAGAATATAATTATACTTGAATTGTATGGTCGAAAATGCTAATATTACATAAACTATATGGGCTATTTTATATCTATGTGGTTAAAATATACTTATGAGAGGTAGAACATATGAAAGGGAAGATAATACGCATAATATGTATGCAGATAATTTTGGCTATGTTGGTATTGAGCATAGGGTGTGGGGGTAAATCGTTCGTAGGAAATGAAGTGACATCTGAAAGTAGGGAGACTATTTCTACAGAACTAAAAAGTACCAATTCAAGTGCTGAAAATAACACTATCAGCGTTGGAGAGGTGAAAGCCGTCAGGTATAGTGGATATAAAGATTATTACTATACTGGTGTTGATGGAAAAGCGTATTTATTTGATATGACAGGTAAAATAATAAAAGAATACGCATATGAGGAACTTTGTCCCACAGATTTTTTTGATGGAATAGCTATGAAAGAAATGGTAGATACAGCACATAGTAAGGGATATTATGTTATTACTGATTATGATGGAAATGTGATAACGTCCAAATATATTTCATCGTCAGATCGTTTTTTTAAGATATACAATATAAATGATGAACCATTAATAGCAGCATTTGTTTTTAATGACACCGCTCTGACAAGTGAAGGACAAGTTGTATTTAAAACAAAAGATGGAAAAGATAAATATGTATTTAGTACAGAAGACGATAATATGAAGTCTAATGGAATTGATGTATCATATTTAAAAAATACTGATACAAGTTTAAGTTATGTAGGCGATGGAATGGCATATCTGCATAATTGGTATAAAAATAGTTATTTTATAAATTTAGAAACTAAAGAAATCTTTAAAGACACATTTAATGCACATGGAGATTATATTAATGGATATCTTTCTTTTAATGGAAATGGTGGTTGTGGAATTGTAGATACACATGGTAATGAATTGCTGGATACTAATATTGTTCCTGAACTACAATGTACATTTAGTCAGGGATTGTATTATAATTGTTATGATAAAAAATTTTATAATATTAACGGTGAATGTGTAATTGATTTATCTCAATATGATGTTGTTAATCCATACAGATATATGGATACGTATGAAAATAAAATGAAAACATATGTATTTGATGAATCAGGAATATGTAAAATAACAGTTAATAATCCTTCTGGCAAAAATTATTATGGACTAATAAATACCAAAGGAGAATGGGTGATAGAATTACAAGAACAGCAATTGAGTTATTTTGGAAAAATAGGGAATAACTTAATATTACTTCAGGCGAATGGTGGTTATGAGGTGTATGACATTAATAATAAAAAATATGTTGGGAAGACCATGGATTTAACTACAAATAATATTACTCATAACTTCTATAAGGGTAAATTAATGTATGCATATAATGGAGAAATATACATATATGACTATAATACAGAGAAAAATAGTAAAGTGGTGTTGTATAAGTAAAAAACAAATTGAAAAAGATGTTGTAGTGATTTAGATTACAGCATCTTTTTTTATACCAAAATGTGCATGTGGTTAAAAACAACTTGAATTATATGGTCTATAATGCTATAATTTTATTAACTTGATAGGCAGAACGTGTTTATACAGTTAATAAAGCGCAAAGGAGAATTTTTATGAAAAAGAAGATTGCTTTAGTATTGGCAGTAATGATGTTATGTGGTCTTGCAGCATGCGGAGAAAAATCGGGAGTACAGCAGAAAACACAAAATCAGGCAAATTTGGTTGGAAGATGGGAGCTTGTAGATGTACAAACAGATTATAATAGCTCATATTATCATATCGGTAAAAAATTTGAACTTTTCAGTGATGGAACAGGTATAAGCAGTGCAGGATATGAGGAGAAATGGATAGCTGAAAATGGAAGATTAAAGAGGGGCGATGATGTATGTAGTTATAAAATAAGTGGGAATAAATTAATATTAACTCATGATGATGGTACTATTGAAACCTATCAGAGAGTACAGCAGTAAATTAATAGGCAAAGGAGAAAAATATGGAAGAGAAAAAATATTGTCAATATTGTGGTTCACCTATTGATAGTGAAGCAAAATTCTGTACCAAATGTGGAAAGAGCATTAATGGTGAGCAGAACGCTTCCGTTCAGAAGAAGGTTTATCAGCAGACTAACTTTGTGATGGATATGTTAAGAAACTTTGGAAATCCTAATACAGTAATAAGAATTATAAGCATTTTTAGTGCTATATTTCTGGCAATAGTACAGTTTTTCGGAATGGGCTATATGCTGGAGGCTGGCGGATGGTTTGTAAGTAAAACACAGAAGATTAGTGCAATAAAATTCTTGTATAGATTGGTTTTCAAATCGGGAGATATGTCAGACTACGGTATAGAATTAAATTTTTTAATTGTTATATGTTGTCTTGCATTTATAATTGGATATATAGTGCTGTTAGTTGTAGATGTATTATTGTTAAAATATATAATAGCAGATTATCATATAGACACAATTGTTGATGTAGATAAGGGAATGTCTATATGTGGAATAGTTATGTTTGGAGTAACAATAATTATTGGAATGTATATTAGAAGCAAACTAGAAGAATATGGAATGCAAGATATGTTTAACATAAATGTTATGTGCTACATAGGTCTTATATATTCCCTTGTTTTGCAGATATTCTCAAGATTAATTATTAAATCACAGTTAGAAGATGAATAGTATTAGAAATTAGGCTGGGCGAAAGCAAATCGTTCAGTCTTTTTCTGCGTTGAAATAATGAAATAATTTAATGAATGCATCTTATGTGTCAAAAACTAAATCCGACAGAAAAATGACAGATGACGACACAAAAGCAACAGAATACGACAAGTATATTTACAACACTATATATCTATGATACTATGCGTATATAAATATGCATATTTATTAATTCAGAGGAGAAAGAAACACCGGTGTCGTATATTTTATGGAGGATAAAGAGAAGAAAAATTATTATGACACGGCCATGCGTCAGATTAATGGGGACTCATTATGCTTAAGTGCATATGAATATCTTAAGAATAATGCAGAATGGATTGGGAGGTATGAGGATTTTCTAAAGGGAAGGAAATCACTGCCGCTGTTGTATGATCCGTTCTTTAAGAAGATATTTAATCCGGTTGAGAGAAGGGACAGGCTTTCCGAATTGGTAAGTTGTCTGCTGGGGCAGAAGGTTACGGTTCTTGAAGTGTTTCCGAATGAGGATTCACAGTTCCTTGGCGTGATGATTATTATGGATATGGTTGTGATGATGTCTGATGGAAGCATTGCAAACATTGAGATTCAGAAGATTTCTTATGATTTTCAGGCAGAGAGAATATCATGTTACTCGGCAGACCTTGTGCTGCGCCAGTATAAGATGATTACTGGAAACCGTGAGATAGGAGATGCTGGTGGGCTTAGGGGTTCTATGAATGGTACGTCAAAACCCTCATATAAGGATATGCGACCAGTTCATACTATTATTCTGTTTGAGAACAGCAGCAGCAGCCTTATTAGCGAGGTTGATGAGGCATTATATTTTCATGTCGGAAAAACAAAGTTTAATACTGGAATTAAGATAAATCTTTTGCAGGATTATGTGCTGGTAAGCCTTGACACATTTAAGAAATACAGATATTCTGATATTAGGAAAGGGCGTACCGAGGTGACGGAATACGATTATGACAGAACACAGTACAGTGAAAAGCAGGTGACTGAGAAGATGAAGCTTGACCGCCTGAAGTTCCTGTCGTTATTCGTAGCTGAGACACCGGAGGAGATAGAACAGTTGATAGAGATATTTCCTGGCTTGGAATCAGTACGTCTGGATATTAATGAGTATTTGGAGAGACCAAAGGAGGTGCTCAGTATGTTTTCTGAGGCGTTGAGGATATTAGACAGGAATACGGCAGAGCTGATGGTTGACAGGATGAAGGATGAGATTGATGAGTTAAAGGCGCAGGCAGAAGAAAATAAGGCGCAGTTAGAAAAAAATAGGACGCAGTTGGAAGCAAAAGACACACAGCTAGAAGAAAAGGATGCGGAAATAGCCAGACTAAAGAAGCTGTTAGAGGAACAGAATAAGTAGTTATATATAATTATTACAAATGCAGTTATCATAGTAGTGTGGTAACTGCATTTGTATATGTAAGTATATGAATTACCTGTTAATCTTAATATCACCCATATTAACATCAGCGTTTATACTTTTACCGCTGCCGGCATTATTAGTATAGCTGTGAGAATAAGTAGAATCATTGACCTTAATGTCGCCCAAATCCACAGAGAGGTTGGCGCTGTATTTATCAATATCCATACCACTTATTTTCAGTGAGCCCATATCAACGGAAAGGTTAAGAACATCACTGCCGCAATTGGTAAGCTTAATATCACCCATATTGTTGTCAGCAGTTAAATTCTTAATGGATGAATCAGCAATCTTAAGAGAACCCATATCAATGGAGAAATCACCAGAAGAAGCATGTATATTGTTAACATCCATATCACCCATATTAAGGTCAGCCTGAATAGAATTAAGACTGACATTGTCAGGAATAGTAATTGTAAGTGTGCAGTCTGAGTTTTTGATATTAGTCATAAGATGTACTTTTACATGCTGTTCAATATTTAATGAAGTTCCAGAAACAGATACAGCAGGCTTAAACTTTTCAGCACCCGTATAGATAACTTCAAGCTTGCTGCCTTTCTTAATCTCAACACTGCCAAGATTCATATCAATAGATATGTCTGACACATTATCATAAATAGAGGAATTTTCAATATATTTGCCACTGGATGCCATAGTCATGCGTGTAAAAGGAGAAATGTTAAATACATTACCAAGAACGCCGATAATTATGCATATAAGTGTAATAAAATATATAATTGACAGATAAATTCGTTTCTTCATAATTACACCTCCCTGGAATCGTCTTTAAGTATACTCTTAAATATAGCATGTATTACAGCCGCAACAGGCCATATAACCCATGTTAAAGCCCATGCAAATGTGATGAAACTGGCTGACAGATATATACATGTAACGGTAGGCCAGAAAACAGACATAATAGTTGTTGCAGTATTGTTAATATATCTGACTTCTTTATTCTCCTTCTTAACATAGCTGCCGGCTACATTGTCACCATTAAGAGCAAGTAAAGTCTTACATGAAGTCTCAGCCATTGAACCGAAAACAATAAGGAATACGCCGACACTTACTATACAAATCATTGCTGCACCGCCAATATCGTCAAGTCCCTGTATTGGGATTGCGTCAAAAACGGCAGCAGGGACAAAGCTTATGATACACATAATAATTCCCAGAGTGCGGCACACAATAGAAATGTTGCGAAGCTGTTCCTTCTTATCCTGCACATATCCGACAGTGGCATAATCGATGATACATTCGTGTTTCTTAATATAGTCATATTTACTCATTAAAGAATTGGTTATTATAAATATGCCAACACCGCAGGCAACTATAATAAACAGAGCAACAGTGCCCATTGTCTGGAGAAAATTATTATGAAATGCACTGCAGGCTGCCGCTGGAACTACTGAGAAAATACATAAGAAAACCCCTAATGCAGTCAGAAATGCATGTCGGCTGCCGGCACTTACAAAGCTTCTGGCTTCATCCTGTGTTAAAGTGCGTCTGTTATCAACAGGAGCAGAAGACTGTCTGTTAAGTCCAAGAGTTTCTGCGAGTTCGTCAAGATTGCCGAATTCTGAGATAACAGTACCTACAGCCTCATTCTCGCTTTTACCTTCGCTGATAAGTTCATTATATTTGTCCTCCATCATGCCCCACAGTTCATCTTTAGCCTTTAAAACTTCTGCTGTTGCGGGGAGATTGGCAAACATAGTTTCAAGATAACTTTTAATAGTATCCATACATTAATTCTCCTTCACAATAAATTTTTCGATAACTTCTTTAGTAAGAGCCCACTCTTTACATTTTGACTGATAATACAGCCGTCCTTCGTCAGTAATCTGATAATAGGTACGCTTTTTTCCGCCATTCTCGCCTACACCGGGGAAAGAAGTAATATATCCGTTCTTTTCCATTCGTGTAAATGCTGAGTAAAGAGTAGTTTCTTTAACAATATATTTCTCATTGGTCATGGCTTTAATCTGCTTAGAAATCTCGTAACCATAAGACGGCTTATCAAGCAGAAGATACAGGATAATTGTATCGTTGTAGCCTCGTATAATGTCGCTGCTGATGCCAGCCATGCATACTCCTCCCTTCGAATTAATTGAAGGTGATGATTCACCTGATAATAAATATTAAATAAATGATAATTACTACGACAGGCGATACTACGACAGCCGTAGTACATCTGTCGTAGTATATATAACATGATATGCATAATATGTCAACAGGAGAATATAAAAATCCCTCAAAAGCAGGTAAATAGTGCTTTTGAGGGATATATTAAAAATGTGGATTATTTGAAATATACTTTAGCTGCAGTAGCAGCCATGATATTTTCCTTGTCGGGTGTTGATATTTCATTGCTTAAGACAATGTAATCAATAAGGTGTCTGTAGCTGTCCTTGCACAGATTCATAGGCAGGTCGCTTCCCCACATAAGCCGGTCGCTTCCGACAAGTTCTATGGCGCGTTTAATATAATGGATTGCGTCAGGATAAGGGTATGTGGCATCTTTACCCTGATTAGAAGGAAGGCTTGCAAGGTCGAATACAACATTGTCAAGCGTAAGTGTCTCCATTCCTTTAAGCCAGACATCTTCCTGAACAAGACCTCTTGGGGCAAGCAGATGGCACACAACAAACTGCGTGTCAGGGTGTCTCTTAATTGCGCGAGCGAGGGCTTCCGGCTGCCAGCACTCGGCAGGGTAGCGTCCAATATCGAACACAACAGTAGTATTATGCATTTCAGCATATGACAGCATTTCCTCAATAATATCACCATCAAGGGGAATAGTAGGATGATAACTCATAAGACCGCTTCCGGTACTTACCTCGAATTTTACAATCTTAATTCCGAGGTCTTCAAACAAATGCTTCCGTATAGAATCAACATTTCTGCAGAATGGGTCATAAGTGGCTGCTGCAGCAAGACGGTCAGGATATTTCTTTGCAGCCTCATAAGTGTAGAGATTCTGCGGTCCTAAGAAATTGCCCTGAAGCATAACAGCCTTGGAAACACCAGCCTCGTCCATAATCTTAAGAACCGCTTCCGGAGTTACATCATATTCACCGAGACACTCTGGTATCATCTGGAATATAGTTCCATCAGCGTAGCTTGCGTAACCTCCGCCTATAGCCTGCATTTCTCCGCTGTTTCCAAATCCATTGATGCAGCGGCATATATGAATGTGTGAGTCAATTATGTTCATAGTTAAGCCTCCTTGTTGCTGGATGTAGAAAGAATATTGAGATTATGTCCATACAGAAATTCATTAATAATTCCAATGTCATATTCACATTTGTTAATCATAATTATAATTGCAGCATCGCGGCTGACCTTGGAATACAAAGGGCTTAAGCCTGCAGTTTTTAACGCACGGTTGGTATCAGTAAGGTTCATATGGCATGCGATGCAGAGTGCAATTACTCTGTCACGGCTTGGATTGGTACGATTGCCATTAAGTATTCCGTATGCATAATTAGCTGGAATATCACTTTGTCGTATAACATCACTTAATTGAAGTCCGTAGCTTCCTATATACCTGTTAAAGAATTCGCTGACAGACATCTGTGAGTCAGTATCCTCTTCATTACGGTATCTGTTAAAATGTTCAGGCTCAACTGAACTTAAGATTTTATCAAGTTCATAAGTCGGTTTTTCGTTCATTATTAATTCCGCCTTTCACAATAGAGTACACATTTTCTATTGATATAGTGTATAATAATAAACACTAAATTACAATAAGGATAAAAATATGACTTTAGAAGAAGAGAGCAGGCTGTCATTTTACAGGGAACTGACAGTACTTGATGAAAAAAAGAATATAGTGCTGGTGCAGGATATAAGGAACAGTGAGCTTTGCGTTAAAAAGACACTTGATATATATTCGCGTGATGTATATGAGCAGCTTGCCTCTGTAAGAATTGAGGGAGTTCCTGCGGTAAAGGAATGTGTTGCTGATGATGGAAAGCTTATAGTAGTTGAGGAGTATGTGCAGGGCAGGAGCCTTAAGCAGGTATTAGATGAGCAGGGACTATTAAACGAGGAACAGGCATATGAAATAGCAGTCCAACTTGTGGACATACTTGTGAGACTGCATCAGTTAGAGTCGGCAATTGTCCACAGAGACATTAAACCATCTAATATAATTATTGAAAAAAATGGACATGTGAATCTTATAGATTTTAATGCGGCAAGACATGTTAATGCAGATAAGAATGAAGATACCAGAATGCTGGGAACAGTGTATTTTGCTGCACCAGAGCAGTTTGGATTCGGGCAGTCTGATGAGCGTACGGATATATATGGTCTGGGAGCAACAATTAATTATATTATGACAGGTGACAAGCCGGGAGCAGGAATTGCAGAGTGCAGATTTTCAGATATTCTTAAGAAATGCCTTATGGTAGATGCAAAGGATCGATATCAATCGGCTGAAGAGCTTCGTGGCGTGCTGGATATGCTAAATTATAGTATAGTACAGGATAATAGGAAAAAAGCTGAAACAGCATTTGGTAAGGATAATACTGTTTCGGTTGTGAGAACCTATCGTAATATAAGAGATATAATTGTTAAAATGTACAGGAAATATCAGAAAAGGAATTACGATATTGATACTTCATGGCGCAGATATCTGCTGCCGGGATTCAGACGGCTGAATGTCGTGTATTGTCTGATTGCGCTAGTATGGTATGCGGTTATTGTATGGATGACAATAACTTTTGCAGTTACGGACAGTAAAACGGGAATATCGGTAACGGGCGGAGAACTTACAATGTATAAGATAGCTGTATTTGTACTCCTTTTTGGAATGACAATGTGGTTTGGCAACTATCTTAATATAAGGAGAAAGCTTCCGGGAATGAAGAAGATAAATGTATTAAGCACTATTCTGACATTTGGGTATGCATTTACGATTAGTTTTATGTTTTTAGCTTTTTTTGCAATATTTATGGCAATTATAGGATATTTGTAAATATAAAAAAGACAGGATATATGTTGAGACTATTCAATATTATATCCTGTTTTTTTGTGCTGTCAGCACACAGATTGTAAGCTTTACTGTGATAACATTCAGAATGTAAAAATAATTACATATCACAATGAAAATTAAATATTGTATTCATATCGCAGTTAAGGATACGGCAGCATGCATAGAGAAAAGAAACAGTAGGATTCTGAGATCCCTTTTCTATTCTGTTGTATGAGTAAATTGAAATATCAATGCCATCTGTTTGAAGCCTCGCAATCATATCAGTCTGTTTAATGTTCAGCGATTTACGCAGAGCGGCTATATTATTACCAATATTAGTATCATTAACCTGAATTATGCGGTCAATACTGTTTTCATTTTTCATAAAATTGCACCTCTATGCAATAATATATGTTGATTTGTAAAAAAATAATTGCACGAGAACGCAATAAATGATATTATGTAGAAAAGTTAATTATATAAATTCAGAAATAAAGGTATATGCATGAAAAAATATATCGTATACGCAAATATCTCAATTCCAATACTGGCAGGCAGTCTGTTTTACTATGTGACTTCACCGCAAGTCATATTTGTACAGAATATTGACAGGCTGCTTGGATTCAGTCTGCATGTTGGAATGGAGAATACGTTTGTAGTAAATTTGCGTAGTTATATGCCAGATATGCTGTGGGCGTATGCACTGGTATTTTCATTAATGCTGGTTACAGGTAATAAAACAGCTTATGTATGGAAAATGTTTGTGATAGCAGGCATGTTTTCGACAATTATGGAAGTCCTTCAGGTTACCGGATGTGTAAAGGGAACATTTGATGTGATGGATATTATTGTTGAGATAATTGCAGAACTGATGGCTGTTTTTATTATAAAAAGACATGATATGAGGAGGAAATCATATGAAAAGAATCAGGAAGTACATAGGGGTACTGCTGTGTCTGATAGTATTTGCTGCAATGGCGATGGGAAGTGGATCTGACACAAGCGTAGATAACAGTAATGCGAGTGGGGCTTCGGACAAGACAGGCACAGAAAGTGATAATGTTGTCATGGTAGGTGGAAGCTTTGAGAAAGATGGATTAAAGGGTACCGTTAATGATGCAGATACAGATTTTACCGATTACGATGATCCATATGGATTTTACAAGCCTGGTGATGGGAAAAAATATGTCAAAGCAGATTTTTCATTTGAAAATAACGGTAAATCTGATGCTTATGTAAGTAGTGCAGATTTTAGCTGTTATGCAGATAATGAGAGCTGTGATCAAAGTTTTATCGCATCTGTAAATGAGTTCTCAGGAGATACATTATCAACTGGTCGTAAAATAAACTTCAGTGTAGTATTTGCAGTTCCAGTTGATGCAGAATCTATCGAACTGGAATATACAGCCAATATATGGTCAAGCGAAAAAGTAATAATAAAGCTTCAGTAGGAGGAGTAGAAGATGAGAGTTTGGAAACTGGTATCAGGAATATTATCAATTATATTATTTGCAGTAGTTATGTTTCAGTCATGCGCCGCAGGAGTAGTTAATGCACTTGAGGACAATGGTGGCATATCAGGAAGTGTCGGCGTAATAGTTGGAATACTTATGCTTGCTGGTGGAATCGTTTCGATAGCTACAAGAAATAAGACAGGAAAGGGTCACGATATAGCACTGATTGTACTTTTCGGACTTGCTGCTGTATTCGGATTTGCAG
>ERZ837380.2447-NODE-2447-length-19729-cov-6.730914_pt1 | contig 19729 bp, 28 predicted proteins | sample MGYA00519685_ERZ837380 | MGnify/ENA primary metagenome ERZ837380 (study PRJEB31850, sample SAMEA3708817) | human gut metagenome | biome: human gut; feature: human-associated habitat; material: faeces | place: China | collected 2014 ...
GTCCCGAATAATCCCTCGGCGTTTTTTACAGTCCGACCGTAACGGGTCATACGGAGATCAGCTCATAATCGAGTGTCCCGACCCCTATTTTTTCTGCGTGTTGAAGTCCGGCCAGCCAATTGGTATCGGGATGGATCAGATGGAATTTATCCGTCCCTTGCAGGTGTTCATGGGGATGAGCTTCCGAGAGTTTATTCCCTCCGATGACAGGGGCTGCAATGACCAGGTCGGCACAGGCTTTATCGAGCGCAACCGGATCGAACGAAGCCAAAATTCCCAGATCCGGAATAATAGCAGCATCATTGTGATTCCAGCAATCACATTCGGGGGATACGTTCATGATAAAGCTGATGTGGAAATGAGGTTTGTCCTTTAGTACGGCCTGTGTGTATTCTGCTATTTTATAATTCAGGCGTTCGGAAGTGTCGCTTTCGCCCATCACGGCGGCATCGTATTGACAAAGTGCCACGCATTGACCACAACCGACACAACGTGAATAATCTATTTCTGCAATATGTTGTGCATCGAAGTGGATGGCTTCGTGGGCACAATGTTTGATGCAGATACCGCATTTCTTACAGTTTTGGCTATCGATAACGGGTTGGGAAGCAGAATGAAGTTCGAGTTTCCCTCCTACACTGGCACATCCCATGCCGAGGTTTTTCAATGCTCCGCCGAATCCAGCCTGTTCATGTCCTTTAAAATGGTTCATCGTGACGATGATATCCGCGTCGGCAATCGCTGCTCCGATTTTCGGAGCCTGACAATATTCTCCCCCGATTTCTATTTCCCTGTACTCCGTCCCTTTAAGTCCGTCGGCAATGATTACCTGGCATTGAGCGGAAATCGGATTGAAACCGTTTTCCATAGCACTTTGCAGATGGTCTACGGCGTTGGCCCGGCGTCCGGAATAAAGCGTGTTACAATCTGTCAGGAAAGGTTTGGCACCTAAAGAACGTAAAACTTGTACCAGGCGGGCGGCATAATTGGGCCGTATGTAGGCTAGATTTCCGGGTTCTCCGAAATGAATCTTTATTGCTGTAAACTGCTGTTCGAATGAAATATCGGCAATACCTGCTTTTCTGACCAAACGCTCCATTTTATCCAACAGATTGCTGTTGGGGGTGGTCCTCAGGTTGGTGAAATATACTTTGGCTTTGTTCATGATGGTTATTTGTCGGCAGGATAAATGATCCCTGATTGTTTGCGTACTTCATCGATGATTTCAAGCGTGGCGAGCGAATGATCATGACTATTGATCGTCGATTCGCATAGCCTTCTTTCTATCAGATCGATAAATTCCGCTATTTCATAATAATATTCGTTGTGTGAGGCCGGGACCGAAAGATCCTGGATTTGTCCCCCTTTGGGGATAAATTTTACTTCACGGATGGTTTGAATACGATCTAAAATAAAAGTTCCTTTTTCTCCCTGGATTTCTGCAGGTAAAAAGGAATCTGCAATCTTTGAATACAGAACGGTAGCATTCAGGTTTTCGTATTCGAAGTTTACAGCCCCTTGGCCGTCTACTCCTGTCGAAAGTTTCAATCCTGTGGCGCTAATACGTTTAGGGCGGCCGAAAAGGACGACCAGGGGATATACGGTGTAAACTCCTAAATCCATCATAGCCCCGTTCGAAAGTTCGGGATTAAAAGCATTCAATACAATTCCCGCTTTTAATTTGTCATAACGCGAAGAATATTGACAATAGCTGGCAAAATAGCGTCTTAAGCATCCTGCTTCCGCTAAATGCCGGCGAAGTTGCCGGAAGTTAGGGGTAAGAGTCGATTTCATGGCTTCCATCAAAGTAACGCCATTTTGCCGGGCTACCCGGATCATTTCCCTGGCTTCTTTTGCATTAGAAGCCAGGGGCTTTTCGCAAAGGACGTGTTTCCCTTGTTGCATGAAAAGAATACTCAAAGCCGCATGTAAAGAATTAGGGACAGCGATATATACGGCATCGATCAAAGAACTGGCTGCCATTTCTTCGGGCGAAGTGAAGAGGTATGGTATGCCGTGCTTAAGGGCAAAAGCCTGGCCCGTTTCCCTGCTTCGCGAACAGACGGCCGTGGCTTCGAAACGCAACTCTTCGCGGGCTGCTTCAAGAATTCAGTCGGTAATAAAATTGGTACCTATTATTCCGAAACGTACTTTTCTCATACTTTAGAGTACTTTCAATTCAACGACTGCCGGACAGTGGTCCGAGTGCTTTACCTGGGGTAGAATATAGGCATCTTTTAGCAGAGGGATGACTTCCGGGCTGACCATGCAGTAGTCGATACGCCAGCCTTTATTGTTGTTCCGCGCATTCGCCCGGAAACTCCACCAGGTGTATTGATGAGGTTCTTCGGGATGAAAATACCGGAAAGTATCGGTAAATCCTGATTCCAGGAACAGGCTCATCCATTTCCGTTCTTCGGGTAGGAAACCACTACTGTTAGCATTCCGTACCGGATCGTGAATGTCGATCGGACGATGGCAGATATTATAATCCCCGCAAAGGATCAGTTTTTTACGGGTTTTGCTGAGTTTCATAACATAATGCCGGAAGTCTTCGAGCCATTTCATTTTAAAGGCTTGTCTTTCCTCTCCGGTGGTGCCTGAAGGATGGTAGACACTGACAATAGAAAGGTCGCCGTAATCGGCCCGCAAGAAACGTCCTTCCCGATCGTATTCCTGCATCCCCATTCCGTATTCCAGATGATCGGGGGTGATTTTGGTCAGGATGGCTACCCCACTGTAGCCTTTTTTCTCGGCTGAGAAAAAGAAAGAACGATAACCTAAAGCTTCGAATTCAAGTGTGGGGATTTGATCCGGTTGGGCTTTCGTTTCCTGTAAACAGACAATATCCGGTAGCTCTTCTGCCAGCCAGTCCGTAAATCCTTTCGATAAAGCACTACGCAGGCCATTGACGTTATAAGTGATAATTTTCATAATTGATTTTCTTTATTACAAAATTAAAAAAATATTGGTAATAGAATCATCCGAAGAATCAATTGTGAAATTAAAATTTGATCTTGCCGGCCAAAACACTGATCCCCACAAATCAGATTTTTTGATTTGTGGGGATAGCTCCTCAGGTAGTCCCTGATTTTAAATGTTATAGAAAGTCGTAAACGCTTTGATCACATAATCCTGATCGAGCACACCGGCTGTTTCACGAACAGAGTGCATGGCCCACATGGGGTTACCTATATCTACTCCGCGCATTTCCATTTGCGTCAGGAGGATATTTCCTAAGGTAGAACCTCCTGCCATATCCGAATGATTGACAAAAGTCTGATAAGGTACACCGGCCATCTTACAAATTGTAGCGAATACAGCTGCCGAATCACCGTCAGTTATATATTTTTGGTTTGCGTTGATTTTGATTACCGGTCCCTGGTTCATGATCGGATGGTTGGTCGGATCGTGTTTTTCGGGATAATTAGGATGCAAGGCATGAGCCATATCGGCCGAGATCATAAAAGAATTGTGTATGGCCCGGTAGAGCTCTTCGATTTTATAACCTTGGTTGAAAGCTACCCGTTCCAGAATAGTCCGCAGTATCGGTGATGCTGCACCTTGTTTGGTGCCGCTGCCTACTTCTTCGTTGTCGAAGATGGCTAACACTTTGGTCTTATTACATGGCTTGGAATCGAGAAGAGCCGTCAGGCCTGCATGAACCATAGCCAGGTCGTCCAACCGGCCGGAAGAGATAAATTCGTTGTTTAGTCCGAATAAAGTTCCTTTACCATATTCATATAAGGTGAGGTCGAAATCCAGGATATCTTCTGCCGGAATATTCATTTCCTGAGCAATAAGCTTCAGAAGGAAATTGTCTTTTTCGAAAGTCTCGTTGATCATGGCTATGACAGGAAGCATATCTCTTTGCTTGCTGAGCGGATTACCCTGATCGTTTACTGCCCGGTTGAAATGGATGGCGATATGGGGTATTTCAAGCAACGGCCGGTCGAAATTGATGAATTGAGTGGCCGGTTTAAGGGGTTTGTCACTCTTGACCATGACCCGTCCGGCCATAGACAGAGGCCGGTCGAACCAGGTATACATGATCGGGCCTCCGTAAACTTCTGTGTTCAGTTTCAGGTATTTCCCTTCCACCGGCATTTCTGCATGGGGTTTGATCCGGAAAGTCGGAGAATCACTATGTGCACAAATCAGTTTAAAGCCTTCTTCTGCCAAATTACCGTTGCCCGGAATAAAAGCATATAAAGAAGAATGATTCTTGGTCACGAAATATTTACCCCCGTGTTCGATATGCCAGGCTTCTCCTGAAAAAAGCTGTTTGAAACCATGAGCCTGAAGGCGTTGTTTGATGCTGAGGACAGCATGGAAGTTGGTCGGACTCTCGTGTATAAATTCGAGCAGATCCAAAGCGGCTTGTTTTTCCATAATTTATAGATTTATTTATAACAATTTTATATTCTGGCAAATATTTAAATTCTTCTATAAATTTCTTTATGTTCCAGTCTAAAGCATCCTCACATGAATAAAAGAAATATACCCCATACCCTAAAAATAATTTATTTTCTTTATCCAAGCTTATTGAAAAATTATTTTTGCATATCGAATCAATATTTTCTCTTTTAGTTCCATGATATCCCGTAATTAATTTTTCTTCATTCATTTCTACTCCTAGTATTATATATTATATTCTTCGTATTTTAGAATAGTTTATACCAAAAATAAAAATATTGCAAGAATTTTTCGTCGCAAATTTCGACAAACTTTGACAAAACTATTATATACCATATTTCTATGATTATAATATTAAGTTTTTATTACATAATTATTACAATTCTATTACATTATACCACATTTGAAAGATTATGTAAATACATTCTTTTTTTCTTAATATTTCAGTGTTTTTTAGTCCTTCACAATCCATTTTAAGCCGTTTTATTTTTCAATTAATGTAATTATATACCTCTATAAAACGAAAAAAGAGGTAAATTGAAATTAATCAACTTACCTCTTAATTTTATCTAACTCCACCTGTCCATTTAGCAAATCCTATCTTGTAATTACCTGTTCCAGAAACATTATATCTTACCATTGGTCTTCCATTAAATATTCCAAAACAATCACATTCTTCGTATGGGCTTAAACTTCCTATAACTTTTGTTAAGCTTGTATCTGCATATATAATTTCTTTTGTTGAACCGTTTTTATATCTTCTCACTGGTTCATCACTCCCTTCAACTTTTGGTACTGCTACTGTAGTTGTAGCTTGTCCTATTTTATTTGCTACATCATTTTTGAATTTAATCCATTCTTGTTCATTTCTTACATAGTATCTTGGACATTCTTTTCCTGTTACATCATAATGTCTTATAATTGCATCTATTCCTAGATTGTATCTCTTGCATATATCTGCACATAACTCTACTAAACTGTTATATGTATTGTCATTAAACTTTCCTTCCCAATCTGGGTGACAATCTTCTATTCCAATTGACTTTCTATTCATTGAATAACTACCACTATGGAAAGCAACTTCATTTTCTGGTATGCATCTTATTATTTCACCATTTAAACCGATTATATAATGAGATGAAGCATATGTCTTATGTGATGTTGCTAAACTTTCAAAATAGTTTCTATTGCCTAATGCTGAACTTCCTGCATTTCCAACCCAATGAACTACAATTTTTTCAATATTATTTTGTTTTTCTCCACTTCTTGAATATGGATTTATTGTTAATAGTCTATCTTCTATATTCATTATTCGTTTGCCTCCCCTCTTGTATCTTCTTCTGCAAGTTCCATTGTTTCTACAATTTCATCTTCCATAACTATTCCTCCTTATTACTTATTGCTTTTTGTCCTAACAAATATGTTCCAATAACTCCTTGTACTACTGCAATAACTTGTACTATTTGTATTGCATATGGTATTGTTATTCCATCTACTGCATTTATTCCTGCTACTAATGCACTTACTATTGCTAATATATTTGTTAAGTATTTTGCTATTGTTTTTAATTTTTCCATATTAGTTCACCTCCTACATAAATTTGCTTAGCCCTAATGCAAAAGCTATTGCTGTTAATATTATTCCAGTCACAAAAGAAATTACTTTGCCTTTTACTTGTTTCTTTGTGTCTTCATAGTCTTTGATTGGTTTCTCTTCTATTATTTTTAAGCGTTCATTCATTTTGTTTTGTTCTTCTCTCATTGCTTTCATTTCTGTTGCTATTTCTCTTACACTTAATGTTAAGTCATATATATTCTCTACTTTATTTTCAAGTACATCTATTCTTTTTGTATTGGACTTTTCTCGCTCTTCTAAGTGTGCTACTTTTAAATCTATTTCTTGCATTACTTTTCCTCCTTAACGATTTCTTTAACTTTTATACCTTTTTTCCAACTATTTTTGTTATTTTCAACCAGTTACCAAGATTAACTTCTCTATTATTTGATGAACTAATATTAATTTTATATTCTCTGTCTTGATATTTATAAAATTTTTTATCATTTATACCGCAAAGTGCTTTTGATATATATTCCGTGCCTTGATACATGACTTCGACTGACATTTCAAATGTAGCTTGATTTGGATTTTGAATTTTTTTATATACTCTTAAATTATCATCTCCAAAGCCATATATTTCTAATTCACTATAATTAGTAACTGTATCAGATAAATCTATTTCATAACTATCATTTCCATCTTGATTTTCATATAATATAATTTTGTTATCTTCAACCTTTTCATATCCCTCTGGCACTACATCTCCATCAAAGTCTATGACTGAACCAGCTGGTATGCTATCATTTGCTTTTATTACTAATTCTTTTAATTCTCCTTTTGAGTTTCTTACTTTCATAATTTACCTCCTAATCTGTGGTTTTTGTATATTCAATAATTGCTGTCCCAACAAATAATGTTCTATCTTCATTACAATATACATATATATTACTTGTATCCATGTATGTGTCAAATCCAACTTGTGTATTATTATATTTTCCTCCAACATTTCCAACTGAAAATAATTGAAAGTTACTACTACTTTGATTTCCTCTTTGCATTACAACATCTACTATTCTTGCATATTTTATATTCTTAATATTGTGTGCTTTAATTTTATAATTTTCTTTTGTCATATTTCCCATTTCGATTACTTTTCTATAAAGCGGTTTTCCATCTATCCATGTACCAATAACTTGCTCATCTGTTGAATATTTTTCTTTTATCATTTCTTGTGTTAGTCTCATACTTGGTGCATTACTTGTTTTATCTTCTACATTTTCTGTATCTACTATTTTGCCATTTATCGGTATTGTTGTGTTTTTCTTTTTTATTTTCATAACTTCCTCCTAATCTGTAGTTTTCGTGTATTCTAATGTTATCCAATAATGTCTAGCAGCATTAGAACTATTTATTATATTTATTTTTTTTTCATAATTTATCCAAACATTTCCCTTATCACTATCCCCTGTATTCCAGATTATTGATGAAGATGTATTATCAGACCATCTATTAAAAGACTTGCCTAAATTTATGAATATCGTATCATAGGGTATACTTGATATATCATTTGATTGTGTTTCTTTTGCAGACACATTATATTCTTTAATTATTCTATACAATGGTTTTCCATCTATCCAAGTTCCAATTCTCTGTTCTTCTGTTGAATATACTTCTTCACTCTTCTTTGCAAACTCTTCATACACTCCATTTGAGTTTCTGACATATATTGAATTTTTATTTTTATTAAACCACACCTTTTCACCAGTTGTCGGCTCTTCTGCTCCTACATATACCTCAGCTTTGCTTAATCCAGCACTCTCTTTAAAGTCTTCATCTTCTATTATTATCTTTGCTGTTTCTGGTGCTTCTTCTTCGTTTCCTACAAATACTTCGTTTGCTTCTATATCTTCCCAATTAGCATCTCCATCAGTTTCACTTTGTTTTGTTAAGACTTGTCCTTTTGTTCCGCCTGTTGGAAGTGCTTGGATATTTTCTATTTTTTGATTTGTTTCTTCTTTAAAATTATTAATTTCTTCATTTACACTAGTAACGTGTGTTTTTACTTTTGTATCTATTTTCTTCCAATTATCATTTAATGCTTTATCTATATTAAATTCTTCTTCTGAATCTTCTATAGAGTCCCACATAAATAAATTTAAAAAATCTGTAAATTTAGACATTTATTTTCCCTCCTATTGTAAATATCCATATATATTTATTGCAGCCCAAACAAAACCAGTTTGTGCAAAACAATCCTTTTCAGCAGAAGGTATTGAGTTCGTTGTAGCTATTTTTATTCTGCAATTTTTCTGTATTTTACTAGCTATATCTTTTGAAACGATTTCTGTCACTTTCAAATTATTTGCACTTGGAACTGCTGGAGTAAAACTATTATTTGAGTTATTAAAACAACCTGTTATTTCATTATAATAAATCCCTCCAAATTCTGATTTATATTCGCTTTGTTCTTCACCTTGAACATAAACATTATTTGAAATTTCTGCTATATAGCATTTAACATTTCTAGCATATCCATAAACTGTAGAACCACTTTTCATACTTGTTTTTGTTGGAATGTGCCTTAATTTTAAATATGCAGACGTTATTGTAAAATTACTTGGTACAGATATATCAATATACAAACTATATTTATCTGCACTAGAAACATAGCCAGGTATAAAACCTAACCACCAATATTCCCCAGCACTTTTAGAATCTCCATTAACTTCTGAAATTCCCTTAGCTAAAAATTGTAAATTTGATAAAACACCACCGTTTCCTATTAGCTTTGTTCCATTAGAAAGTATCAACCCATCTTTACTAATAGTAACTAAATCTTTTCCATTTGCATCTACAACTTGAATAGAACCATTCGTGTTATTGTTTCCACCTAATTTTAAAGTTCCTCCATTTATTCTTTCAGCAGACATTGTTCCAGTAGTAATAAAATCAGCTACTATTTTTCCATCCATTGTTATAGCTAAACCATATGGTCCATCAATTCCTTTGCTAGAATATCCTAATCCATTGATATTCCATCTCCATATATGTTGTGCTTTGTCTATATCTTCATTGTCTGAAATAAATAATTCACCATCTTTTTTTACTACATATCCACCATTAAATTTAGTTAATAATTCTGTTGCTTTTTCTACCGCTTCTTGTTTTGCATTAGGTATTTGCTCTTTTATTATGTTTTCTATTTGTTGACTTATTGGTCCTTTAGATGAATAAGTGTTATTTAATTCGTTCTCTCCTTTTGCTGCCCAAGTTTGAGTAACAGAACCATCAAATTCCCAAGTATTTCCCATTATATATGTTAAATATTTAACATCATTAGTATTAGTTATATCGAACATATCTCCTACATCTACTGCAAAATCTGAAATTGTAGCTTTATATGTATATGGTATAAAGGTAAAACCTTGCATTTTTAGTAGTATACTTTGAGCTATAACATCATTTATAAAAGGATTCTTTTCTTCTAACTCTAAAACATAGCCTTTTTCTGCTCCAATAATATTACTTCCTGCATATTTTATTTTTTTAATTGTAATATAATTTTCTGATGGTAAAAATTGTTTATATTTTCCCCTTGAAATAGATTTTACACTTTCTAATCCATATGTTCTTAATTCCCCATTTCCAAGTCTGTTTAATATATAAAATCCACAAGCACATTCAGATATATAACCTAGTATTTGTTTATATGTATATCCGTTCTGGTACTTTATCTATTACTTTATCTTGATTATAAAATGTAGTTGTATCAGATATTATTTGTACTTGCTTGTGAACATCATCGTATAATTGTTTTAATGTAAACGGTGGTGTTAAATTACATATATACTCATCTTCTAAATATTTGGTTTTATCTATAAGTTTTATTGTAATAGTTTTATTTTCATTTTTCTTAATATCAGTTGCATAAAAAATACCTTGTGGAATCCATAATGAAGATACTTGTTTTATCTTTAATGTATTTACTATTTTCACTAATTCTGTATTTAATTGTCCTACTGTATATAAGTCCTCTATTGCAACACATAATTCTATATTAAATTCCTTATTTTCGAATTTTATATTGTCAAATTCATTATCATAATTTAATAATGTAACAGTTGCAGTAGCTCCATATACTCCACCTATTGTAAATTTTTCACTATCATTAATACTCAAATCATATTTTATGTTTTTTATATTTTCATTGTTTATAGTAATATCATTTATTTTTATTCTTGCTCTTGTTCTTCTATCTTCTTTGTATAATGCTTCCAAATAATATGGGTTTATAATATACATCTAATCACCTACTTTTCTACGAAATCCGCTGTTAATCCTTCCCACATGATACTTCCATCATCTTGTAAAACTGCAATAGGAGAAGTTCTATCTCCTACATACATTCTTTTTGTCTCATATTTTCCAGTTTGTGGGTCTGGATAAGTAACATTAAAAAAAACATCCTTTATAGATGTTAATATTCTACTTATTTCAGTCCAAGTAAGAGGACCCCATTCATTTGATATTTTTCTTTTTATTGCAACTCTATTTCTATGTAAATTTCCATTTGAATCAGTATCAGAATTATAATCTTGATCTGATATACCTATTTTACACGTTTTAGGAGCAGTTATTTCTGCTCCATTTACTTGTAATATTGACATTTTCCTGCTCCCTTTCTAAATAAAATCTAATATTGGTTTGTCTGATTTTGCTTGTAATGCTTTCATTCCTTTAATTACTGTTCTTGCTAATTCTATATTATCAATATTTAATACTGTATCTCCGCTAGAATTTCTCAAATACTTCAATATTTCTTTTAGTAGTGAAATCACTTCACTATTATTTCCATTTCCTTGAAATTTTGATAATTCTTCTGACATAATGCTATGTAGTTTATCTTCTGGTGCTACAACTTCGCCTTGATGCCTGTTATCACCTATCATTGCAAGTTGTGGTGTATTTGCTTTTACATATCCACCTTGTGCTAATCGTGGTAAATATAAAGAAGGAACATGTCCTACATAAACTCCTGGTATTTTATTTATTAAATTTATTCCTCCATTTATCAAGCTTATTGCCCTATTAACAGTTCTTTCTATCATGAAAATAACACCATTAATTCCGCTTCTTACTGCACCAGAAATTGCATTACCTATACTCGTTCCTAAACTGCTGAAAGTATATTTTATTCTGTTCCAAATTCCACTAAAGAATGACCCTATATTACTAAATATTCTTGTTATACCATAATAAGCCTCTTGAAATTTACTTGAAAACCAACTTCCTACTCCTGAGAATATTCCTTTTATTCCTTGCCATGCCCCAGATGCCGTATTTTTTATATTATTCCACAAATTTCCAAAGAAATTTTTAATAGGAATAACAATCTTTTCATTAAACCATTGTCCTGCATTATTCCAAGCATTTTTTATTCCTTCCCAACATTTACTTGCAGTTTCTTTTACTTTATCCCAATTTTTTATTAATAATACTACAATCGCAATTAATGCTGCTATAGCCGCTACAACTAATGTTATTGGTGATGTTAATACTGCTAACGCTGCATTAAATAGCCATGTTGCTGTTGTTGCCGCTGTTGTTGCCACTGTACCAGCAATAGTTGCTGCTGTATTTGCAATTTTAGCCCCTGTGTTTATAACCCATTGTGCTGCCTGTTTAACTAAAGCTGCCGTTCCTGAAGCAATACTTACCACAAAATCTTTCGCATACATCAATGTTAATGCAATCGTTTCTGCTTTATCTGCAATTTTTGCAATTACATTCCCTAAAATAGCATTTTTTAGCAATCCCAATGCTGCAATTACTCCTCCTGCCTGTTGTATAAAAGACATTAATTCTACAACCTTCCACGCACTAAAAAATCCTAATACTGCAATTTCCATTCCAGTAACTACACTTTGATTATTGCTCATCCAATTTCCTATTTTAGTTAGAACATCCGCTAATAAATTAAGAGTATCTACTATCACTCCACCTGTCCACTTTGCAATAGGTTCTAAGAAATTATTCCAAAACCATTGAAAAATTGGTTTAAATGCTGTTATTAATGGATTTAAAACAGTTAATGCTCCTGCAATTAAATTTAAAAATGCAGGAAGTAAATCTTGTATAGTCCATTGAGCTAATGGAACTAAAACATTGTCATACAACCATTTCAAACCATCTTTAATTGTGGTTATCAGTGGTTGTGCCGCTTCTTTTACTTTGTTAAAAGAATTAATAAGCGGTTCAAAATTAATATCGCCAAATATTTTTCCTATATCACTTGCTTGTTTTTTTAGATTATCTGTTAAATTTAGTCCATTTGTATCTATTTTTCCAGCACCACTACTTGAAGAAGTATCATCACTACTTGTTGTTAAATTATTAATTTCATCTATTCCACGTAATCCTAATAAATCCTTTTTGGTCTTCTTTGCACTGTCACCTATGCTGCCTACAGCATCACTTGCTTTTGATGCATCAGAAGCTAAATTTGAAACCGAATTAGAGCTATCATCTCCACCAGCATTTCCAAAAATCATTTCTGTAAATGATTTAAAAGCATTTGCTAACACTTGAAGTTTTGAAAGCACCATATTTATTCCTTTTACAATAGGTGTAAATATATTAATAAAACCTTGTCCTAGTGTAGCTTTTAATTCATTAAATCTTAAACTTAATACTCTTGTTTGGTTTGCCCAACTATCACTAGTTCTTGCAAAATCTCCATTAGCTATATTTAATTTATCTAATACAAATTTATATCTTAAAGCTACTTTTTCTTGTTCTGACATTTTAGATGTTGTTTTTCCATAGCCATTTGCCAATGCATATTGGTCTAGTGCATTTTGTGTCATTACAACACCTAAATCTTTTAATGTTTCTGTTTCACCAGTAAATACTGATTTTAACTTTGTATAAGCTTCATCACTTGATAAATTGTAGAATGAAGCAACATCGCCTGTAAGTCCTGTTAAAGTTTCTGACATTGCTAGTGCTTCTTTATTAGAAAAGTTAAATGCTTTTGCCATTGCTCCAAATGTACCAACATATTTTTTTGTTACTGTTTGTCCTAAACCAAATTGAGTTATTGCATTTTCAGCAAATCTATTTACTTCTGTATTTAGATTTCCAAAAGTAACATCAACAACATTTTGTACTTCTGTTAAATCAGAGCCCAAATCGATACATTCTTTACCAAAATTCACTATTGCTTTAACAGAAAATGCTGCTACCGCTAGTTTTCCAATTTTTTTTAATGACTTTTCTATTCCTGAGCTTTTAATAGTATTTGTTGCAGTTTTTATTCCTTTATTAAATGGATTTGAATTTAATAATAATTCAAAATCAACTGAACCTACATTTGTACTCATAAACCTACTCCTCCCCTCTTTTTTAGGATAAAAGCAGGTATTGGCTAACTACTCACCACTTGGTCGTGTTGCTCACTCTGTCTTTTTCATCTATATCAATTTTAATTGTTTTCTTACATCGTATACATTTTATTTCGCCCTTACATTGTTCAACTTTTAACAAAAGTTGATTACAATTAGGGCATCTTACTTCTATCATTTGTTATCACCAGCCATTTCTTTAAATGCTTTTTGAAATTCTGTAATAACTTTTTCATAATCTTCCTTACTCATTTTTTTTGCTAATTTATTTCTATATTTCCATCTTATATTTTTTTGTTCTTGTGTGAAATTTTTTAACATTTCTTCATCATCTTCACTACGGATTTGTACAATATTTCCGAAGTGGAGTATCTGGCATTAAACCAGATATAAGGTTACACAATTCTGCATAATTCATTGTGTCTATTTCTTTTCTTATTCTTATTCCATATTGTTTTGCTAAACTTGCCTCAATTAAAGGCCAGTCTTCTTCCATGTCATACCATAATTCTGTTTCATTATTTGTTTTGAAATCGTTTTTCCATTTCCTCGTAAGTAATTTCATTTACTTGTGCCATTATTGCTATAATAATGACTTTTAAATCTGCAACTTTTACTTTCATTCCTTTTATTTCTTCTAATGCTTCTTTTCCTAGTAATAATTCTATAGCTTTAAATAATCCATCTAAACTATCATCTTTTTTAAATAAATCTTGTGCTTTCAACATTGTCTCTGCTCCGCAGTCTACTTCATATGTTTTGCCTTCTGCTATTGTTATTGTTTGTGGTTCATGACTTAATTTTGAACTAATATCTATATTTGCCATTTCAAATTCCTCCTAAATATATTTATAAGAGGCCTTTAAAGACCTCTTACTTTTTAATATCTTATTTTTTTACTGCTTGTGTTGTTTCAACACTTTGTGGTGATGCTTCTGTGTATGTTGGTTTTCCATTTGACATTACATCAAATTCTAACGGAATAACTTCTGTTGATTTTCCAGCTCCCCAGTTTGTTATGTTAAATATTGCATTTTCAAATACTAATTTTGCACCATTTGGAAATGTCCATTGTAAACATCCTTCAACATCTCTTCCATTTTTTAGTGCTAATCCTGCTACATAATCATTTCCAGTATCTCCAAAGTTTCTTTTTCCAGAAATTGAAATAGTAACTGATTTAGAAGTCATTAATCTTCTAACCCATCCTTTTTGGTCTAGTGGATTCCATTCTTCTACTCCATTGTCTAATTTTACTGAGAAACTTTCCATATCTGCTATATCATTTAAAGCTTCTTTAGTAACTCCAACTTGGAATTGGTTTTCATATACTGGATATACTCCTGATTTTGTTCCCATTATTTTTCACCCTTTCTATATAATAAATTTAATTCTATTGAAAACTTATAAATATTGTTTTCATCTGCTCCTAAATCAATAGGTCCATTATATAAACACTCAATTGAGCAATTATAATCATCAATAAAAAAAGAACTACAGTCTAATAGTTCATAAATCTTATTGGCCATTGTTTCAGCCGTATTATAATTTTTTGTCCATCTTAACAGTAATGTAATTGGCAATATCCCATATGTTTTTAAATTCTTATATTTTGAATTGTCTTCTAATTGTCTACGATTAGCATATAAAGCAATTGCTCTATCTTGATTTTCATCCATTTGACCTATGTACCATTTCGGACACTCTGTAATACTAGTTTTTAAATAATCTCTTATTTTAGATACACTAATTCTTGCTATCATTATCCATTTCTCCTTTTTAACATTTGTTTAAAATATTTTATTGGTAAATCTTTCTTGCTTCCACTAATATAATCATCAAAATAATACTGTTTAGCATTAGGATTTTTACCTTGTTTTATATGTATTTCTGGGTCGAAATAAACCTTTCTTGCATATACTGTATCTACAACTATTCTAGTCACACCTCTTATAACTTTTTTATCATCTACAAAAGTGCTATCGTTCTGCATTGTACCAGTATCAAATGGCATTGTTTGACTTTGAATTAAATCTGTTTTTACCGCTTCTGCAGTATCTATCAATGCTAATCTCGCATTTTCTAATATTTCATTTATATTTTTAGTATTATATGTTATTTTCATATTAAACCAACTCCAATGTTGTATGATGAACGGTTCCATCTGGATTTCTAGGTCTACTTGCTTGATAAATTTCGTATTCTACTTGATTTATAACAACTTGTCCACCACTTATTTTTTTAATATTGGGCGCGATGTCTCCTAGTAGTAGTACCTTTCCTACAAGTTCCACTTTTCTTCCATCTGGACTAATTATAACTTTAGTTGTTTCAACAAATCTACATTTTTGTTTTTCTAAATTCAAAGAAGTTAAAGGCTCACCATCTTCTGATAAGCCTTCTTGATATATAACTACATCACATTTATTGTTTAATAATCTTTCCATGTGCTTTGGATTTAACCTTTTTATCATATAATCCTATTTGTTAATCCTGTTCTTTTTAAATAGAAAAAGGCTAATTTTGATATATTGAGTTTATCTGCCATATCCTGTGATTCCTTTTCATTTACTGTTAAGTCCCCACCTATAGAATAACTAGATATACTGTTATCATCATATAAACCTTCTTCTTTTATATATTCTGCTTGTAAACAAGTCGCTTTGATTATTAAATCTTTTTGTTGTGTTGTTAAATTATCAAATCCTCTTCTTTCAATTCTTGTTAATGTAGCTTTGTTAATATCTATTGAGGCAAACTCCAAATATTTTTCTATTTCTTCATCTTCTAATACTTTAGAACCATATTTTGAGTAATCCTCTTTTGTTGCATAAACATTTATCATTTGCAACACCTCTTATTTTTCTTTCTTTTCTAATTCTGCAATTTTTGCTGTTAATTCTTCATTAACTTTTGCTAACTCTGTCTTTTCTTCTTCAATTTTTGTTATTTTTGCTGTTAATTCTTCATTAACTTTTGCAATTTTCTTTAATTCTTTTTCTAAATCTTTAGAAGCCACTTTTTTAGCAGCCCCTAATTTAGAAAAACCTCTAGCTTCATATTGTAATAATTCTTCCTCTTCTATAGATAATATTGCATTATCTTTTTCTATTTTTATTTTAGCCATTTAGAACCTCCTATGCAGCACTATATGTTTCAGTATCAACATCAACATATATACTGTCAATTTTATTATCTTTTCCGTTTGGGAATACAAATGTATCAGATAAACTTCTATCTTGATATAAATATCCATCTCCTTCTGTGTGTTGACCAGGATTAAAGTAATAAATACTTGCAATCTTTGGTACTGTTTTAACAGTTAGTGGAGATGCTATTAATACATTGATTTTATGAGATGTACTTGCAACTGGTGTAAATCCATCAGTAAAATCAAATTTATCATAGAATCTTTCATCATCAATTACTTCTATTAATGTTACGCCATCAATATCTGTAATTCTTGTTTCTATACCAATTCCACCTTCTGCAATTTGTGTCATTTCTATTTTTCTTGTGAAGTCTGTAGATTGTTCTAATAAATCCATAATTGTAGAATTTACATATGCAATTAATGCACCTTTTGCTACATATCTTCTTAATTTTCCAGCACTTAACATTGCTTTTAATTTTCCATATACATTTTCTTTTGTATATGAAGACAATGCTGTTGAGCTATGATATCCTTCTAATTTTTGTGCTTCTGTAGCAACTTTAGAATAGAAGTATGCATCCATTTCTGGTATTTGTTGTGTTTTGTGGAATACTTCTGAAATATTTTTAATAGATGCTGTTTCATTTGTTTCATCTACATCTATTTTGTCAATCATAAATTGAATATCTCTATCGTGTGTTAATGTGAAAGGTACATCAGTTTGTGCAAATGTTCCTTTGTTCCATCCACCTAGTCTACTGTGTGATTTATAACCACTTGTGCTCATTTGTGTAAAATGAAATGTTTTTGCACTTAACCATTTAACTGCTGTAGTTACGAATGGTGAAGTTAAAGATTCTTGCTCCATAATTTCTAATAGGTCTGGAGACCATACCTCTGCATAATTTAATGCCATAATTAATTACCTCCTAAAATGAATTAAACCTGTTCCATCTTTTTGTGGCTACAGGCTTTTTGTTTTTTTGATTTTCATCAGAGTTGCTCTGTGTTGCTCCGAATTTAAATCCTTTTTCTTCTTTTTCTTCTTCCTTTGCTATTTTTAACTCAGGAAATTCAGAAATTACTGTGTTGATTTCATCTTCTAGTTTCTTAGCATCTAATACACCGTTTTCTAGAACTTTTGACATATCAACTAATCTTGCTGCTCTTTCAACTTTCTTAACATCAACCCCTGCTTTGGCCATAGCAAGTGCTATTTTGTCAGTATAGTCTGTTTGAGCAGTCTCTTTTTGCTCTTCTTGTCCTTTGTCTTCTTGTTTGTTTTGAGTGTCTTGAACTTGTTTAGAAGTTTCACCTTGTTCTGCTTTTTCAGCACCTTTGGCATACATTCTTCTGATAAATCCATCTAACTCATCTTGATTTTTAAAAACTATTGAACCGTCGTCACCTTTTTGTGCTACTTGTTTTTTAGTTTTCTCACCCTCATTTTTGTTTTCAGCTTTTTGCTCTTTTTGAGTATTATCTGTTGTAGTTTGAGTATCTACATTTTCTTTTTTTTCGTCTTCCATATTGGAACCTCCCCCGTTTAAGGTCCGTCGACCATAATTTTTGCAATAAAAAAAGAGCCTATTTAAAGCTCTAATTCTAAAAATGGCACAAGTTAATGGATTTGAACCACTACAAACAGTTTTGGAGACTGTTGTGCTACCATTACACTAAACTTGTATATAAAAAAACACCTACATTTCTGTAAGTGCTATCTTTAATTAAATATTAAACATAATATGGATTTGGTTTAAATAATAGTGCTATTATATCTATAAACCAACCTATTCCAAATAATCCAACCGTAAATAAATATATTATTCCCATTCCAATTTTTCCTTCATAAAATTTATGCCCACATACGGTAAATATACACAACGCTAATGAAATCCACTTATTTTTAGGTTTTCCAGTAATACAATGATTTATATTACTATTAGTATTTGTATTCGTGTTATTAATTACTATATTTGGATTTGATGAACTAATTTGTTCAACTTGTCTTCCACACTTTGTACATATTATTGCATCTTCTGGTATTTTTTCACCACAATGTTTACAAAACTTTGTTTTTGTTTCAGTTGTTTCCATAATAAATTCCCTTCTTTACATTAATCTCCTAAATGATCTATTGCATATTGTGCTTCACTTTTTGTAAATCCTTCTACTGATGATACTAGTTGATTATAAATTGCTTTACTAGACATACTCATACTTGTCTGATAAGATTTTGCTTTTTCTAAAGCATTCTTATTCCAATCTACATCTATATTGTCTATTGCATATTGTGCAGCTTCTTTTGTAAATCCTTCTATTGATGAAGTTAATTGATTATAAATTCCCTTTTTAGACATATGTAATGAATTAGAATAATTTTCTGCTTTTTTTAATGCATTTTTTTCTTCTGTAGTAGGTTCTTTTCCTAATGAATATATTACAGTAATTTTATCACCTTGATGCGCTACTGTATTTGCTGAAATACTTTGACTAATAAATTTTCCTTTTTCAATATCATTTGAATATTCTTCTGTTATTTTACCATTAATCTTGTTCGTATCTATCCATGCTTTTACTTCTTCTTTTGACATAGTACTGAAATCTACAATAGTAACCTCTACTGAATTATTTTTTTGATAATTATTAGTTGAAGTATCAACAGTATTATTATTTTGTGATGTACCTATAATTATTCCTATTACTATAATAATTATCCAAAACCACCATTTTTTATAAATTGGTTTCTTTTCATTTTCTGCATGATTTGCCATAATAACTTCCTCCTTTTATTCTCAAATCTGTCAAATTATGTCGAAATTAACATACAAATTTCGACAGACTTTTTTTTCTTTCTACTTTATAATATATTAAAGAATATTTATTGTATGTGTTTCAATTGTCGTTCAAAATGGGGCACATACGTAACTTACCAAAATGTTTATAATAGTAATTAGGAGGTTTACTATGAATAGTTTTAAAATACCTATAATTCCATCAACAACTCAACGTTCTGTCAGATTTCCAAATAGTCTTATAGATGATGTTGAAGAAGTCAAAGTAAAGCAACATCCTAATAATTCAAAGATAGCTAAAGCTTTTGAAAAATCAAAGACTTTTAAATTGTCGAAATGGTTATTAGATAGAGTAGCTTATATAGATGAAACAATAGTTGATATAGTTTTAGAAGAGAAGCAAA
>ERZ837380.2451-NODE-2451-length-19711-cov-3.921195_pt1 | contig 19711 bp, 13 predicted proteins | sample MGYA00519685_ERZ837380 | MGnify/ENA primary metagenome ERZ837380 (study PRJEB31850, sample SAMEA3708817) | human gut metagenome | biome: human gut; feature: human-associated habitat; material: faeces | place: China | collected 2014 ...
GCGAACCCAGTCATGACCGCCGATGAAGTCCGGCTCTGCGGCGAGTCCGCTCTGCCACTGGGCGGGGATTCCGGCGCAGCGGCACAGGGTGATAAAAAGAAGTGCGAAGACTCCGCAGTCCCCCGTGAAGGTTCTGGCGCAGTTCCCCGGAATATCCTCCAGGGAGAAGTAGGCCGGCATGTAGGTGTATTTGAAGTTCAGGGTGATGAAGTCGTAAAAGTTTCTGGCTTTTTCGAGTGGAGTCTCACAGCCTTTCGAGAGTTCTGCGGCGAGTGCACGGATGTACGGAGTGAAGACGATGTGCGGGGCAAGTTCAGCGAGATCATCAGATACGCCCACCTCAAATTCACGTAGAGACGAAGAACTGGATTCATTACTGGAATGAGCATACAGCTGGACAGTCTCTGCGGCCTTGTGATTCAAACCGGCAGACAGAGTTTGCTCCTGAGATACCGTTCCAGGGTTCACTTCCGTACCAAATGTTTTGCATGCATCAGATTTCTTTAACGCACTTTCTGTATCATGCCACACCGCTGTATGCACATACGAATACTGGACGGAAAATTCATGATTTTCTTTCAGAGTCTCTTCCCAGCATATAGTGCGCTGCGGTGCGTCTTCCGGTGCGATCTTTGCGTTTTCAGGAAAAACGGATTCGATCCGGATATCGCTCTGCTGGTCGCAGGCGGCGGGGATCGGGAGATGGACGCGAACGAACATTTCGGGAGTGAATGCGGAATCTTTCACTTTGACAGATGCGCGGATCCGGATCCTGTTTGAAAGAGAGCCTTTTTCTTTCATGATCTCCATTGCACGGTTTAAGCGGAGATCTCCGCGGCTTCCTTTTCCGGCACTCTCAGAACCGTCAAGAGTGACAGCGGTCCGTTTCCGGAAGTCAGGCATGGATTTGCACATGCTCTCAAAAAAGCGGTCAAAGATCCGCATTTCGCCGTTTACATAGATCCAGCGGATCTGCCCGATGGAGAGACAGTGGTCAAATTCCTTTTCCGTAAATTCCGGGATCCGGGACCGGATCTTTTTGAGTGCATCTTCGCGGGTAAAAGGATAATCGGAAGGCATGCGCAGAATCATTTCCCGTTCTGCCATCAGGCAGTAACGGAGCGGATCTGGAAGTGCCGGACCGGAGAGCTTCCGGTCAATGAGCCGGACTGCACCGTCGAAATCTCCGTGAAGCTTCATGCGGAGAACATCTTCCGGGAGTCCGATATTCAGATAAGAAAGAAGATCGTTTTCGTTCATAAAAGTTCCTCCTGTGTTAATTCAAGGTGAATATATGTGAAACTCAGTGTGTGATCCCGTGAGTTGTTCTGACCGGTACAATTTACTGCCGGAGATAAAATGGCGTCCCCATTCTAACAGGGAAAGAATGGGGACGCCAGAATTGGATCGCTCACAGATGAAGGGACAATGTAGGGAAACACAGTTCTCTGTCATCGTGAGCAGCCATAAAATAGCAGACTCATGAAATGTACTCACGATCAGACAAACAGCTTCAATAGAGCGCCCATTCCGAGTCCCATGAAGTTTCCGATGGCGGCACCGAGAACTCCCATTAAAACACCGATACCTGCGAAGGAACCGTCATAAGCGGTTGCGATGATCGGAGCGGAAGCAGATCCGCCGATGCAGGCAACGGAAGCAGTGGAATCCATGCAGAGATCCCAGTGGAAGATCTTGGAGAGGATGAACATCAGCACAACATGGACAAGAAGGATTCCGAGACCATAGACAACCCACATCGGAGCAGATAAGAGGTCGATCAGGGTTGCTGTGGATGCGATGAGGGAGACAACCGCATAGAGATAAACGCTGGAGAGCTCTGTGACTGCCGGAAGTTTTCCGAGCGGAGTCATTGCGCAGATCAGTCCGAGGATCGTTACAAATACGGTCGTGCAGGTACCTTTATCAAAGAAGGAAAGTCCGACACCCTTGAAAAATCCATTCATCTGAACGCCGATGTACTGGGAGACTGCAGATACAACGAGGGTGAGACCAATCAGGAAGATCCAGTCTGCAGCATTCGGTTTTACGTTTGTCTCTTTTGCAACTTCCTCGTTTGCAGCTGCAGCGACAGCGTCGAGTTTGGAAGTATCAGCCTTGCAGGCCTTGTTCCACTTCTGGGCATATTTTACAGCAAAGAGCAGAAGTGCGATCCAGAGGGAGTAGCAGGCAGTATCGAGAGCCAGAGCGCAGGAGTAAGCACCGGAATCGACCGGAAGAGCATCCTCCATGGCAGCCATGTTTGCAGAGCCGCCGACCCAGGATGCGTAGAGGGCAGCTGTTGCGCCCCATGTCTTGTCAGCACCGCCGAGTGCATTTGCAAACAGCGGGAAAAGAGCGAAGAATCCGATGCCGAGGGTGATGGCACAGCCCATGAAGATACAGATCATACGCGGTCCGAGTTTTCCGAGCTTGCGGAAATCACAGCGGAGCAGCATGACGAAGATCATGGCATACAGGATGTTGTTCTTTAAGGCACTGTAGGCTGCGGAACACTCATCGGAATTGTAGAGACCGATGGTGCAGAAGAACATGTTGAAGATGTAGATCCATACGAGCGGCGGAACGATGTTGAAGATCTTCCACTTCATGTATTTTTCAAGTGCGAGAAGACCGCCTGCGAGCAGCATCAGGAAAGCTATGTAAGTAAAACCGTTTGTAATCGTTAACATAGGATCACGCTCCTTTTTCTATTTGTGTTGTCGTTGTATCAGAGCTGGCGAAGAATGTATTCCTTTACCGGTTCCAACGTGCTCTTTTTCCATGCACCTTCCTCCGCTTTCTCCGAAAACGGGACGATGATGTGGAAATCCATGTGGGCGCCCTCGAAGTAACCGTCAGGCTCAGTGCTGAAGAAATATCCGTTCCAGACATCTTCGGAGGCATCTGTAAAGCGCTCCGGCTCCAGATAGATCATTTTCCTGCGGTCCTCCGCGACAAAGGCCTTTGCGGAGAGAGGTGCCAGAAGTTCATACTCCGCGGCCGGGATGTCTGTGAAGATGGCAGGAAGTGGGGCGATATCGATCCGCTCGTCTCCGCGGATGATCCGGATCCCGATCGCCTCAAAATCGATCGCTTCTTCAGTGAAGATCAGTTTTAACAGGACTCCGACATCCGTATACAGGTGGACGCGCTGATAGTCGGTATCAAAAATGAAGTTTCCGAGTGAATAGAAAATTGCTTTTCCGTTGTCAAAGAGCTCGTAGTTTTCCGGGACATGGGGATGATGGGCGACGACCACATCGGCTCCGAGTTCCAGAAACTTGAGGTAGCGGTCTCTGGTGTAGGGACTTGGAAGACTTGTGAATTCTTCCCCGCCGTGGGAGACGATCACGCACCAGCGGCAGCGGGACTTGATCTCGGCGATCCGTTTTGCGATGAGATCGAGGTCATCCCAGCGGAAAATACCGGGTTCGGTGGCAGTTGCCGGGATGCATTCTGCCTGGTAGGCGACACAGAACATGCCGATCCCGCCTGCCTCGTCGAGATACACAGGTTCGGACGCTTCGGTGTCATTCATTCCGGCCCCCATCGTGAGACAACCCATTTCTTCGGCGATCTTTTTTGTGCTCAGAACACCTTCCCGCCCGGCATCCATCGTGTGGTTGTTCCCGATACTCCAGATGTCCGCATGGATATCTTTCAGGACGCGCGTCGCCGCGGGATTCATGCTGTGAAAGAAGACTCCACGGGATCCGTCATCCTTCGCGTCGATCAGTGCGCCCTCAACGTTTGCGACGGTGTGATCGGCGCTGTGGAAGAAATCGAGGACGGGGGCAGACAGTAGATGTTCATCCTCCCAGCGGTGATCCATGTAGCGGTCAAATCCGATATCTCCGGTAAAAACGATCGATGTTTTCTTCTTTTCCATGGAACCACCTCCTATCTGGCCAGCCGGTAAAGAGCTTCTGCAAAAATATGTACATTTTCCATCAATCGGTCGATCTCCATGAACTCGTCCGGCTTGTGCTCGCGGACTTCATCGCCTGGGAAGATCGGTCCGAAGGCGACAACGTTCGGGATCGCTTTCGCGTAGGTGCCGCCGCCGATGGATTTCGGGATCGCAGGAAGTCCGGTCTCGTCTGCGTATACATGCAGAAGAGTCTGGACCAGCTCGCAGTCTTCCGGAAGATAGAGACATGCTTTGTGGGTTTCATTTACCTTCAGGAATCCTGCGTTCAGGAATGCCGCGTCGCAGATCGGAGCACAGTCATCGTAGGTGAAGGTTACCGGGTAGCGATAGTTGATGCGGATCAGGAAACTTGTCTCATCGCCCTGGATCGTTCCGAGGTTGAATGTGAGTTTTCCGCTCGGTTCATCGGAAAGAGCGATCCCGAGGGAGGTCCCGTCGCTTTCCAGCCCGACATGATCGGAGAGAAAGTGAACAAAACCGAGTAACGGTTCATCGAGCGGAAGTGTTCCGAGCGCATCCATCAGGAGGCCGATCGCATTGATCCCGAGTTCCGGGGAAGCTCCGTGGGCACTGACGCCGTTTGCGAGGATCTCGAATCCGTCTGCAGTTTCAGTGCAGGTGATCCGGTCACATCCGGCGGCGAGGACCATGAGCTGCGGCTTCATATCGTCCGGGCAGGTGATCTCTGCTCTGGCGGAGGCCGGGACTACATTCGGCGCGGATCCGCCGGAAATCTTTGTGAGACGGACATCGCCGGTCTGGGTGTAGTCTGCTTCATAGTTGACATTGATGATCCCCTTTTCCCCGTTGATGACCGGATATTCTCCGTCCGGGGTGAATCCCATGACAGGGAGTTCGCCGCCGTGGCTCTTGTAGTATTTCATGTCATTGCTTCCGGTCTCCTCGTTTGTTCCGAAGAGGATCCGGATCCGGCGTTTTAAGGGGAGACCGCTGTCACGCAGGGCGGCCATCGCGTAAAGGGCGGCCATTGTCGGACCTTTGTCATCCATGGAACCACGGCCGAAGATCTTTCCGTCCCGGATCTCGCCGCCGAACGGATCGAAGGTCCATCCTTCCCCTTCCGGGACAACATCGAGATGCCCGAGGACGGCGATCATCTCATCGCCTTCACCGAATTCACACCATCCCATCTGGTGATCAAGATCAGTGGTGCGGAAACCGAGTCCCTTTGACACAGCCAGGGCGTGGTCAAGGCATTTGCGGACATTGGGGCCGTATGGGGCGCCATCTGCAGGCGGTTCCTGCACACTGCGGATCCGGATGCTTTCCGCCAGGGATTGAAGAAGTGGTTCTTTTTGAAGTTCGACAGCTTCTTTCAGAGTCATAGATACTCATCCTCCTCTCAAAAAAAATCCGCCAAAAGCAGACCAGGAAGACAAGAGCGGTTTGATCTCGCTTTTGTCGTTGGTTCTCGCTTTTGCCGGATTTCAGATTGCTTGCCAGACAGCGGTAACTGCCATTTGCAGAATGAAGCAGCAACATTGCGTATTCATTTGTGTTTATTATAATGAGGTGGAAATGGTTTGTCAATAAAAAATAAAAATTTGGTTAAAAATATTAAAATTACTGAAAATACAAAAATGAGAACAAAAAGTACAGATCTTTCGAAACGTAAGACAGGAGACGTGGAAAAATAATTGCGGAAATTCTGGAAAGCACGCCGCCGGTCCGGACGAGAGAGCAGATGTGATTACTTTTTATGGGCAGGAATTTTCTGAACTGAAAACTCCGTACAATATAGTAGTGGCCGCAGATGTACTGGAATTCGTACAGGGATTGACAGAATGGATTTCCTATATTATGATGCTGAAATATGGTGGGACAAGTATTGGAAATGAGAGCGTGACTGAACCCAGCCGCGCGCGAGCTGATGAAAAGAGGAGAGCAGAATGGCTGAAACCGGTGAGGAGACATATTATATTGTAGGAGAATCAAGAACGAATGTGGATAACGCGATCACAAAGGTGTATGGAAGCTTTTTTATCGCATTTGAGGTGATCCCATCAACAGGAGAGATCATACAGACAGACTGTTCGAGAACGCTGGAGCTGACAAATGATTTTATACGAAAGCTTTTTCTGCATAAGCACCTGGAAACGGATGCGAAGGTGATCGAGGAGGCGATCCAGCGCCGATATCATGGTTCTTCCTGGAAAGCGCTGATCGTTGCCTATCGGGACGCGTTAAAGCATTATCAGCGCGCGATGGCCGCCGAAGCAGAGGAAAAGGGGAAAAAAGGTGACAACTGAAAAGAATGAAGAGATGACAAGCGAAGAAGTCCTGACCTGCGCGATCAATATCGGGGAGCAGCTCCTCGTGAGCGGGGCGGAGATCAGCCGTGTGGAGGATACGATCCGGAGGATCTGCAATGCCTACGGGATCCGGCAGAGCCATATTTTCTCGATCGCGTCGTGTATCATCGTGACGCTGGAGACGAAGGAGCGGAAGTGGATCACGCAGACGCGAAGAATTTTAAGTTACGGGACGGATATGTGGAAGCTGGACCGGCTGAATGACCTTTCGAGGCGGATCTGCGCGACGCAGCCGTCGTTTGCGGTGATCGATCAGGAATATGAAAAGATCTTAAAGGGACCGACATATTCCCCGGCGGTGCAGTGCGGGATCTATGCAATGACAGCCGGGGCGTTTGCCATTTTCTTTGGAGGAAATCTGTGGGATGGATTTGCGTCCCTGTTTGTCGGGGCGCTGATCCGCGTGACCTTATATGCGCTCTCCGCGATCAAGCTGAAGGCGATCTTCTCCAATATCCTCTGCTCTCTGATCTCCGGTATGGCATGTATTCTTGTCTGCTATCTCGGGATCGGACAGCATGTCGAGATGATCATGATCGGGAATATCATGCTCCTGATCCCGGGAGTCCTGATGACGAACTCATTCCGGGATTTCATCAGCGGGGACATGATCAGCGGACTTCTTCATTTCTCGGAGGCGATGATCACGGCGGTCTGTGTGGCGGTCGGGTTTATTATGTCTAAAATGCTTCTTGGAGGGATGTTATGATTCAGGATGTGATGTCTGTTATCGCGGCGTTTTTTGGTTCCCTGGGATTTTCTATTATTTATAACATCCGGGGGCAGAGGCTCTGGATCCCGTCTATCGGCGGCGCTGTCTTCTGGGCAGTTTATCTGGCGTTTCTGCATTTTGTGGATAATGAATATCTGGGATTTTTCGTGGTTGCGATTTTGATCACGATCTACTCGGAGATCTGGGCGAGAGTTCTGAAGACTCCGGCGACGACGATCCTGATGCCGACGGTTATCCCACTGATTCCGGGAGGATCCCTGTACTATGCGATGGATGCGGCGCTCCGCCATGATGCTCCGGAGTTCATCCAGAAGGCCCAGAAGGCCATCGGGCTTGCGGTTGCGCTCGCGGCCGGAATCATGATCGTTACGTCGTTAAGGCGGCCGATTGAGGCAGTGGTGCATGTTATAAAGAGAAAACAATTGACGAACAAATGTTCGTAATATATAATAGTGATGTGGGAAAGCAGAATACATGAAAGGCGGCCTGCCCTCCGGTTTCGGAGGGACTAACCCTCCAGACGAAAGAAAGGAGGTTGCTGAGTGCCGGTGGCACTCGTCCAGCAACGACCGGAGTGGAACGTAGAAATGCCAATGTACGTTACATATTCGGACTTGATCCAGATAGGTATCTTCATTGTCGCTCTCGTTGGATTGTGTTACACAATCTTCGGGAAAAGAAAATAGCCGCCACTACTGCAATAGTGACGGCTGTTACAATGTAACAAACTAAACTATGAAGGGTAGGCCACATGTATCTGACTTTCCCTTTTGTATTTATAGTGTAGCATATTCGGAAATTGAATTCAAGTCTTTATTTATTTTCCGTCGTCACCGACATTCCAGGTATAATCTTCCCTTCAGCTGCCTTCTTAAACATCTCCTCCATCGTATGCCATCCCAGCACCGCGCACTTGACCCGCGCCGGCATATGGGACACATCCTGTAAGATGGAAGCTTCCTCCAGAGGTTCCAGCTCATCGCCCTTTGCAGTTCCTTTGATCATCTCAAGAAACAGGTTTGCGAGGCGCAGCGCCTCATCCTTTTTCTTTCCAATGATCAAATCTAACATCATATCCGCGGAGGCCTGGGAGATTGCGCAGCCATCCCCGACGAACGCCCCGTCAACGATCTCATCGTTTTCAACTTTTAATTTCAGCCAGATATCATCGCCGCAGCTCGGGTTTACGCCCTCTAAGACGAGGTTTGCGTCCGGCAGCTCATGCTTGTGGGTCGGATGAAGATTGTGTTCAATTAAAATTTCATTATAAAATGTATTACTCATATCCCATTTTTCTCCTTAATCCGCCAAGACTCTCAAGGAATGCACGGATCTCATCCTCTGTATTGTAGAACGCGAGGCTCACACGCGTCGTGGAGGCGGTTCCAAGGTACTGTAACAGCGGCTGTGCGCAGTGATGACCGGCGCGGACACAGATATTGTCAGCGTTTAAGATCTCTGCCACATCATGGGGGTGAACGCCGTCGACAGCGAAGGACAGGATTCCGTGATGGTTGTCCGGATCGCTGCTCCCAAGAACACGGATTCCGGGAATATTCATCATGCCCTCGTAGGCGATTCTCGTGAGCCTGTTCTCCTGTGCCTCGATCGCGTCGAAACCGATATTCTTCATGTAGCGGACTGCCTCAGCCAGCGCGTAAGCGCCTCCGGCATTGACGGTTCCCGCCTCGAACTTATGCGGAACCTCCGCCCAGACAGCGCCCTCTCTTGTGACAGATTCGATCATCTCGCCGCCGGTGAGGAAGGGCGGAAGCTTCTCAAGAAGCTCTTTCTTTCCGTAAAGAGCGCCGATTCCCATTGGAGCCAGCATCTTGTGACCGGAGAAAGAAAGGAAATCCACACCCAGATCCTGCACGTCAACAGCGATATGGGGAACACTCTGGGCACCATCGCCGACCAGGATCACGCCGTGTCGGTGGCAGATCTCAGCGAAGGTCTTTAAATCATTCCTGCATCCGAGAACATTGGAGATCTGCGTGATCGCGGCGATCTTTGTGCGGTCCGTGATCATGCTCTCCAGACGCTCAGCCGGGATCGTTCCGTCCATGTCACATTCAAGATATTTCACTGTCGCGCCGTAACGCTTTGCGGCCTGCTGCCACGGGAGAATATTGCTGTGGTGTTCCATGATGCTGACAATGATCTCATCGCCCGGCTTTAACAGGTACTCAGAGAGGGTGTAGGCCGCAAGATTCAGGCTCTCTGTGGCGTTTCTCGTAAACACGATCTCCTCCGGACATGACGCGTGAAGGAAGTCAGCGACTGTCTTTCTCGCGTCCTCATAACATTCCGTTGCCTCTTCACTTAACTCGTAGAGACCGCGGAACGGGTTTGCGTTATATTTCTCATAAAACCGCTTTTCCGCATCCAGAACACATGCGGGCTTCTGGGAAGTCGCCGCATTGTCCAGGTAGATAATATCACGGTTTTTTAACAGCGGGAAATCTTCCCGGATTTTATTTACATCCATTGGAACCCTCGCTTTCTAAGTAGGAGGCAACGTCTGCCTTCGTCTTCTCATCAGGTACGAAACGGAGAACCGCGTCGATCCTTGCTTTCGCCATCATTTTGTAGATCTCGGCGAGAGCCATGCCGCGGCTTTCCAGATAGAATACAAGGTCCTCATCCAGCTTTCCGATAGTGGCACCATGGTTTCCTTCCACATCCTCCTCGGCGCAGAGAATCAGCGGGATCGTCTGGTTGACCACATCGTCGTCGAGAAGAAGAACATCCTCTTTCTCATTTCCGACAGCCCCCGCAGCACCCTTCTTAAAGTCGATGGTTCCGCGGAACAGCTTTCTCGCGTTTTCATGGAGCACGCCGTCGGTCCTGATCTCACTGACGGATTTCTTTCCCTCGTGGAGTGCCACGTAGTTCATATCGAGCACGCAGCCATCGGCAACTGTGTAGGCAATGTCTGCTGTAAAATTACTCTTTTTGCCGATAAGTTCAGCCCTACAGCCGTTGTAGACCTTATCGCCGCCAAGGAATAAGTGGATCACAGAGAGCTTCGCGCCGTCAGCAACCTTCGCCCCGATATCATTCAAAACGGTCTTTGCGTTTTTGGTGCGGATGATCTGGACAAGAGTCACCTTCGCGTCTTTTTCCAGAATCAATTTTGTCTGCACGGCGGAAAGCCCGGTGTGTTCAGACTGGGAGACGGCAGCAGGATTTTCTCCGACCGGGCTGGGACTTCCGGTCCTTTCAGGAGCGCCGTTTCGTTCAGCCGCCATATCCATGATAACGGTCATATTGCTTCCTTCTTTTGCCAGAATTCCAAAGGTGTTCAGGCTGTGCTCAGAAGCACCGTAGGCAAATCTGATCCGCGCCGGTTTCCCGGAGACATCGCTGTCAGCAGAGAGCAGTACTGCACCCGCGGAACTTTCCTTTACCAGCATATCCATATCGGATCCCATGCCGCCAGCGACATCCTTAAAACGGTCCGGAAGACCGGCCGGGCAGACAGTTTTTTTGATCCCTTCCGGGATCTCAAGGTTTCCTTCATGCGCTCCGGAGACAGAAATCCCGGAGACCGCAGTCTCATTCATTTTCAGCCAGTTCCATGTCTTTGAAGGGAGCTGGTTGATCTTCATGTTCTCCATCATCCAATACTTCCTTTCATTTCCAGATGGATCAGATTGTTCATCTCCACCGCGTATTCAAGCGGAAGCTCCTTCGAGACATTATCGGCGAAGCCGCTGACGATCAGGGCTCTCGCGTCCTCCTCGGAGATACCGCGGGACATCAGATAGAAGACGGCGTCATCGCTGATACGGCCAATCTTTGCCTCGTGTCCGACATCGGCGTCCTTCGTGCGGATATCCATCGCCGGGATCGTGTCGGAACGGGAGATATCGTCGAGCATCAGGGACTGGCAGGAGACAGCGGATTTGCTGCCCTTTGCCTTCGCGGATACGACAACGGAGCTCCGGAAGGTGCTGATTCCGCCGTCCTTGGAGATCGATCTCGTATTTACATAGGAAGAAGTCTTCGGAGCGTTGTGGACCACCTTACATCCGGTATCAAGGTTCTGTCCCTTACCGGCGAATGTGATCCCGGTGAACTCGGATCTTGCGCCCTCGCCGTTCAACACGCTCATCGGGTAGAGGTAGGAAACATGGGAACCGAAGGAACCGGATACCCACTCGATGACTCCGCCTTCCTCGACCTTCGCCCGCTTTGTGTTTAAATTGTACATATTTTTCGACCAGTTCTCGATCGTAGAGTAGCGGAGCTTTGCGTTTTTTCCGATGTAAAGCTCGACACAGCCGGCGTGGAGGTTTGCCACGTTGTACTTCGGTGCGGAACATCCCTCGATGAAGTGTAAGGACGCGCCCTCATCGACGATGATCAGAGTGTGCTCAAACTGTCCGGCACCTGCGGCGTTTAAACGGAAGTAGGACTGCAGCGGGATCTCAACGGAAACTCCCTTCGGAACATAGACGAAGGAACCGCCGGACCAGACAGCGCCATGCAGGGCTGCGAATTTATGGTCATGGGGTGTCACGAGCTTCATAAAGTGGTCCTTTACCATATCGGCATATTTGCCGGTCAGGGCACTTTCCATATCGGTATAGATAACGCCCTGCTCCTCAACCTCCTTGCGGACATTGTGGTAGACGAGCTCGGAGTCATACTGGGCACCTACACCGGCGAGGGAGGTGCGCTCCGCCTGCGGGATCCCAAGCTTTTCGAAGGTGTCCTTGATCTCTTCCGGGACCTCGGACCAGTTCCCCTTCATCTTTGTATTTGCGCGGACATAGGTGGCGATGTTGTCCATGTTCAACCCTTCGATGGACGGGCCCCAGTCCGGAACCTTCATTTCATGATATATTTTTAAGGAGTTCAACCGGAAATCATGCATCCACTCCGGATCATGTTTTTCTTCGGAGATCTTTTCCACAATGTCCTCGGTGAGACCGTTTTTAATACGGTAAGCGTCCTTCTCGTCATTGCGGAAGTCGTACATGTTGCGGTCAACGTCCTCAACATACGTCTTTTCCTTCATTAATCGTTCTCTCCCTTCTCGTTTGCGGAAGCGATAAACTGCTCGAAGCCGTTCTCATTGATCTCATCGACGAGAGAACCATCGCCCTCGGCAACCAGGCGGCCGTCTACGAGAACATGGGTCTTGTCCACATGGAGAGACTCCAGGATCCTTGTGCTGTGGGTGATGATGAGGAGCGCGCCGTCCTTGCTCTTCTGGTACTCCTCGATTCCCTTGGAAACGGTGCGGACCGCGTCGACATCGAGACCGGAGTCTGTCTCATCGAGGATCGCTAAGGACGGATTTAAGAGGAGAAGCTGCAGGATCTCCGCTTTCTTTTTCTCACCGCCGGAGAAGCCGACATTCAGATCACGGAAGCCGTAGGACGGATCCATGTCGAGAACCTCCATGGCTTTCTGGAGTTCTTTATTGAAATCCCAGATACGGATGTTCTTTCCGGTCCTCGCGGAGAGGGCGCTGCGGATAAAGTTGGAGAGGGAGATCCCCGGAACCTCAAGCGGGTTCTGGAAGGAGAGGAACATACCGAGCTTTGCACGCTTGTCAGCGGCTTCTTTCGTGATGTTCTCGCCTCCGAAGAAGATCTCACCGTCTGTCACATGATAGTTCGGGTTCCCCATCAGGGTGCAGCCGAGTGTGGATTTTCCGGCACCGTTCGGTCCCATGAGTACGTGGGTCTCGCCTTTGTTGATCGTTAAGTTGATCCCGTGAAGAATGGATTTCTCTTCCACATCCACGGAGAGATTTTTTACATTTAATAATAGTTCTGACATATCGGATTCCTCCATGTATTTTATATAAGGTAAAAATGTAAGTTTCAGCAATTTCCGGACAGATATGAACCGGCACCGGAGCTGATCTCCGGGATACGTTCCGTCTGCCGGGACTAAACCTAGTTACTTACTAGGTGATGCAATGATATTATACCTGTATTGAGAAAAATATGCAAGAAGCAATTCCTACAAACATGCTATGAATTGGTATTTATTCCTGTACAATCCGATATTTCCGGCAAAATCTGCAGGATTCATGAAACTGCAACAATCGGAAAACAATTCTGAAACATGGGCATGGTAGGCTGAGCAAAACAGCGGAAATCACAGACGGGATCGGACCGGAGGCAGGAGTTTCTATACAGAAATTTTGCAAACCTTACGAAAATATAAAATCATTATAAACTGGAAAAACAGATATTGACAGAATGACAGGGTGTCACTATAATGTTGACAGGTTGTCACTTTTACAAAAGAAGGGAAATGTCAGAAATACGTTTTGTGATTTCGACAGAAGGGAGATGGAATTATGCCGACCGAGCGGTTTCTGCGGCTTCCGAAAGAGAAAATTGAAGCAATTCGGATCGCAGCGGCAAAGGAGTTTATAAGAGTGCCTCTGGAGGAGGCGTCGATCAACCGGATCGTTCACGACGCGAATATATCAAGAGGAAGTTTTTATACATATTTTGAAGATAAGCAGGATCTGTTGAAGTGGCTGATCTACGCCCAGGCAGAACAGCATTTTAACAACTATATCGAGCGGCTCCGGGAAAACGGAGGCGATCTGTGGGATATGCTTGAGAGTGTGTTCGACCGCGGAATGGATCTTATGGAGCGGGCCGGGTTGATCGAAATTTTCCAGAATCTGATCAAGAGCGCGAAGTTCATGGATATTTTCAGGGGTGATCCGGAGTATGACCCGCAGGTATGCCGGGAGAATCAGAGCTTTATGAAGCTATTATATGAAAATATCGATCAGGACAAAGCACCAATCAGCAGGGAGGCCTTAAATGAGCTGATCGAAATGCATATGGTTGTATTTATGATGTCGCTCAAGCGCTTTTTCCGTGACGGGGAGAAGAAAGAGGAAGCTTCTGAGTATTACAAACGCCATATCCGTATGCTCCACTATGGCATATGTGCATATAGATCAGACAGCAGGGAAGAGGAGCAGCGGTAAGGAATAGAAAAGAAAAGCTGCCCGCGAAACAGAACATGCGGATCGGAAGACAAAAAAGGATCCGCAGGAGAGATCAAAAAGCAACAGGTTGCAGAAAATGAGGAGGAACCATGAAGAAAGCAGGTAAGATCGTAATCGGACTTGTATGCGTCGGCGCATTTGGAGTCCTGATGTTCACAAGATTTACGAAAAAAGAAGAGCCGATCGAGGCCGTTCCGAACCCGACCGTCGTCGTCCAGACACCGGAGACAGGAAATATTGAACTTTCCACAGGACTGACAGGTACCGTGGAACCGGCAGATCAGGTATACATTATCCCGAAGGGAAGCGGAGAAGTACTGGAGGTTTATGTAAATCAGGGCGATACCGTACAGAAGGGACAGAAGCTGTTCCGCATCGACAACAAGCAGTTAGACGCGGCAAGGATCACGTTAAATACGACTCAGGTATCCTTAAATGATGCCCAGACATCTGTAAACAGGATGAAGGCGCTCTACGAGAGCGGGGATATTTCCGCCCAGGCCTACGAGCAGGCGGTAAGCGGTCTGTCCATGGCGAAGCTCCAGTATGATTCCGCAAAATTAAACTATGATACCCAGAGCGAGAACACGGTCGTTACCGCGCCGATCGCCGGTGTCTTAGAGCAGTTCGGCGTGCAGGTGCATGATATGTCTGCGGGCGGTTCTGTCGCAGGCGTTGTATCCGGTGCAGGCGGAAAAACACTGACCTTCAACGTGTCGGAGCGTGTCATGAAGGGATTAAATATCGGTGATCCTGTGACGGTGGAGAAGAACGGAACGGATTACAGCGGCGCGATCTCCGAGATCGGCAGCATGGTGGACGCGTCCACAGGACTTTTCAAGGTGAAAGCGACCTTGGGGGACGCGGACGGACTTGCCAGCGGAACGATGGTAAAGGTTTATGTGACAGCGGAGAAGGCGGACAACGTCATGGTCGTTCCGGCAGACTGTGTGAACTACAGCAATGGAGACGCTTACGTGTATACATATGATGCCGCGACATCAACGGCGAAAAAGACTCCGGTGGAAGACGGACTCATCGATTCTGACAAGATTCAGATCGTTTCCGGACTTTCCTACGACGACGAGGTCATCACAAGCTGGTCCAAGGAGCTTTATGACGGCGCCGCTGTGAATATTCAGGGCAGTGATGACAGTGCGGAAACGACAGCCGACAGCAGTGAGACAACAGCAGAAGAGACTACAGAAGCCGCGGAAACGGCAGCAAAATAAGGAGGCACAAGGAACATGGGACTTACCAAAAAGGTCTTAAAACGGCCAGTCACAACTGTTCTTGTTGTGCTCTGCCTGATCGTATTCGGTCTCAGCTCGATCTTTTCATCCCAGCTTGAGCTGATCCCGGAAATGGAGATGCCGATGCTGATCGTCAGCGCGGTCTACCCGGGAGCAAGCCCGGATGACGTGGATCAGCTTGTGATCAGTAAGATAGAGGATGAGATCGGAACGCTTTCCGGTGTCGATTCCGTCACCAGCATGTCTTCGGAAAACTTCGGAATGGTCCTGGTCCAGTATGACTATGACCAGGATATCGATAAAGCTTACGATGACTTAAAGAAAAAGCTGGATGGGATCAAGTCGGATCTCCCGGATGATGTCGATACCCCGACGATCATCGAGATGGATATCAACAGTACGCCGTCCATCACCCTCGCGGTCAACAATGACAGCGTGGATAACCTCTATAACTATGTAAATGACGATATCGTTCCAGAGATCGAAAAACTGACTTCCGTAGCCAGTGTCGACGTATCCGGTGGTCAGGAGGCCTATATCAAGGCGGAGCTGATCCCGGAAAAATTAAGCCAGTATCATGTGAACATGAATACCATCATTGCGGCTTTAAAGTCTGCGGACTTTTCCATGCCGATCGGAAGTACCTCCGTCGGAAACAAGGATCTTTCCGTGACATCCGGAACATCCTTTGACACGATGGAGCTTTTAAAGAAGATCCCGATCACACTGGGCAACGGAAATATCATCTATATGGAAGATGTTGCCAATATCTACAATACCGTTGAGGCAAAGGACAGTATCGGACGTTACGACGGCAAAGACACGATGACGATCGGTGTCAAGAAAAATCAGGACAGCGACCACATTACCGTTTCCAAGGCAGTCCAGGAGACAATGCAAACGTTAAAAGCACAGGATCCGTCTCTGGAGTACGTCGTTGTCAATGATTACAGTGATCAGATCAGCAATTCCTTAAAGAGCGTATTCCAGACCATGATCATGGCAGTCATTATTGCGATGTTCATCATCTGGCTGTTCTTCGGGGATATCAAGGCATCCCTGATCGTCGGAACCTCCATCCCGGTATCAATTTTAGCGGCCCTCATCCTCATGAAGACCATGGGCTTTACGTTAAACGTCATCACCCTGTCGAGTCTGGTCCTCGGCGTCGGAATGATGGTTGATAACTCAATCGTAGTTCTGGAAAGCTGCTTCCGCTTTACGGATAAGGGCGGTGGCTTTGTTGAAACGAGAAAAGCCGCAATCGATGGTACTGCAGCTGTGCTGGAATCCATCATCGGTGGTACCGTTACGACCTGTGTCGTATTTATCCCGTTAGCTCTGATCTCCGGAATGAGCGGACAGATGTTCAAGCCGTTAGGCTTCACAATCGTATTCTGTATGATTGCGTCCCTGATTTCCGCGATGACGCTTGTACCGCTCTGTTACGTGTACTACCGTCCGAAGGAGAAGGAAAATACCCCGGCCTCCGGCATCATGAGAGCTCTGCAGAATGGATACCGTTCCCTGATGGAGAAGCTTTTAAAGAAAAAAGCGATGGTCATGGGAACCGCCGTTGTGCTTGTGATCTTCTCCCTGTTCCTTGCGACAAAGTTAAAGACAGAGCTTATGCCGGCAGATGATCAGGGAACGATCGCGGTGACGATCGAGACCCAGCCGGGTCTTAAGATCGGGGAGGTCGATAAGATCCTTCAGAGAGCGGAGGACTATGTGACACAGGATCCGGATCTTGATTCCTACATGCTCTCCTACGGAAGTTCCGGACTTTCCATGAATATGGGCGGAAGCGGAGCGACCCTGACGGCATATTTAAAGGATGACAGAGGCAGAAAGACGGATCAGGTGCTCAAGGAATGGAAACGCGATATGCAGAAATGGTCGGATTGTTCGGTCAGTCTGGAAAGCCAGAGCTCTCTGGGCAGTGGGATGTCCATGGGAAATGCGGAGGATCTCGAATATATTCTTGTCAGCACACAGTACGATGACTTAAAGAAAGCATCGGATGAGATCGTTTCCGAGCTCCAGAAACGCCCGGATGCGACAAACATCCACTCTTCCCTTGAAAACAGTGCTCCCCTTGTAAAGATCAATGTGGATCCGGTCAAGGCGGCAGCGGAGGGACTTTCCCCGACCGCCGTTGCTTCCCAGGTATACATGATGGTCAGCGGAACGACGGCAACGACCCTGAATGTTGACGGAAATGATATCGATGTAAAGGTTGAGTACGCGGATGATGAGTACGATACGATCGATAAGCTCCAGGGAATCGTTCTTCCGACAGCGACCGGCGGATCCGTAGCCCTTATGGATATCGCGGATATCGGCTTCAAGGACAGCCCGCAGAGTATCACAAAGAGTGATAAGCAGTATCAGGTGACGATCACCGGTACGCTGACAGAGGGAGCGGACAGCACCACGAAGGATAAGATCCAGAAGGAGGTCATCGATAAGTACTTATCCGGCACGATCTCCATGCAGGAAAACACATCCACAAAGATGATGAACGAAGAGTTTGCGTCCCTGGGACAGGCGATCGCCACAGCCGTATTCCTTGTATTTGTTGTAATGGCTGCACAGTTCGAGTCACCAAAGTTCTCCATCATGGTGATGACGACGATCCCGTTCGCCCTGATCGGTTCCTTCCTGTTCTTATGGTTAGTGGACTGCCCGATCAGCATGACCTCCCTGTTAGGCTTCTTAATGTTAGTCGGAACGGTAGTAAACAATGGTATTTTGTACGTCGATACGGCGAACCAGTACCGGGCAACGATGGACTTTAAGGAGGCGGTCATTGAAGCCGGCGCGACCCGTATGCGCCCGATGTTCATGACAACACTCACGACGATCGTGGCAATGATCCCGATGGCGGCGGCTTACGGAAATGCCGGTAAGACGATGCAGGGACTCGCACTTGTGGATGTCGGTGGACTGATCGTCTCTACAGCGATGGCACTTCTTGTTCTTCCGGTCTTCTATGTGATCATGAGCGGAAAGAATCAGGATAAGAAAGAGATCATTGACGTAGATTAAAGCTTTGAACATTGAAAGCGGATCCCTGCAGAGCCTGCAAGAGACGGCCGCTGCCCGGTCGGGAGGCGGTCAGCCGGAATGCGGAACGCTCTGCGGGGCTTCCTGCTTTTGGAGGCGGCAGCCAGGGGATAAAAATTGCCACCGGATTGCCGTATTTGAAAAGAAAATGTAAGAGAAACGTTATTGCGTTTCTGCGATGAAATCGTTATGCTCATAGATGGAGGGAAACCTATGAGACAGAATCAATGGAAAAAGGCAGGCCTGACCGTGCTCTCAGCCGTTTTTATGGGAAGTCTTTCCCTGGCGGCAGCGGGTACCGGAATTCCTGCGTTAGCTGCGACGAAGGATGTCGCGGTCACAGAATATGACGAAGCAGCGCTTGAAAAGTTTAAGGACAATACCCTGGAATACTGGGAGCTCCCGGGACTGATCGAGAGGTATAATACGGATTATCAGAACCAGCTGCAGAAGTATTATTACAATCCGGGCGGATCCACGGGTCTTACGAAGGATCAGATGTCAGCGATGGCGGCGGATCTGCGCGCGGAGGCGGATGAAATGGAACGGGATGCGAATGATGTTCAGTATGACGAGACAGTATCCCGCGACGTGTATAAAGGATATAAAGCAAATATGCATGCTCTGCGGGCATACGCACAGCAGCTGGAGGATGCCGCAAAGGGAAAGGGAGCCGGTGGTTCCTCTGCACTCCGCGGACTTCGTATCGCGAGAAATGAGAAGACAAAGACCGCGAGGGAAGCAATGCGGACCTATGAGACCTTAAAGGACCAGTATGAGATCGCCCTTTTAAATCAGGAGATCGCAAAGCAGAATTACGAGGCGGCGTTAAAGAAAAAGGATCTTGGAATGATGTCGAAGGAGGATGTTCTGACCGTGGAGGATGCACTGAATTCCGCGAACGGAAGTGCTCTTCAGGCAGCGTCCGGCCTCAATACCCAGAAACAGACGCTGATCACAATGTTGGGCTGGGATTACAACGCTGATCCGGAGATCGCGAAGGTTCCGGAGCCGGATCTTTCCGTGATCGCGTCCTTTGATCCGAAGAAGGATGAGGCGAAGGCCATCGAGATGAACTACACTCTGTATGATACAAGGATGACGAGTTCCAAATCGGCGGGCGGAGCAGTCACGAAGGCAAGAAATATCAAGGATCAGGAAGATTCCGTCCGTTCTTCTCTGGATCTTATGTATAAGGACCTGAAACAGAAACAGAAAGCCTATGAGGCATCGGAAACGCTCTATGAGGCGGCAAAGGCCGATAAAGCGGCTGCTGACCGGAAGAATGAGCTGGGGATGTTGAGCCGTCAGGAATACCTTCAGGCAGAGTCTGCATGGCTTTCCAGTGAAGCATCCCACACGGCGGCGAAGCTGGATCTCACAGGAGCG
>ERZ837380.2452-NODE-2452-length-19702-cov-8.039904_pt1 | contig 19702 bp, 14 predicted proteins | sample MGYA00519685_ERZ837380 | MGnify/ENA primary metagenome ERZ837380 (study PRJEB31850, sample SAMEA3708817) | human gut metagenome | biome: human gut; feature: human-associated habitat; material: faeces | place: China | collected 2014 ...
AATGTAAAAAGTCGGTAGCCGTTGTAAATTGGAGCGTATCGGCATATTCCCGAGCCACCTCTGCATGCCGGGTGAACGGCTATAGCAATGAGCCTTTTAACGCCTTGCTCAGGGCGATTTGCAAGAAATGAATAAGCTGTTGCATCGCTGTAAAATAATTTGCGATGACAAATATAAGATTGAACATCGTGCGAAAATGTGATATAATAATTTATCATCGGTTTCATGTCGGACGGTTCATCTCTCTCCTGTTATCTTGAGTATACGGGAAACGGCATTTTTCACCGCTCCCGAGAGTACACGACTTGACCGTACATGTACGCATGGAAGGAGGGGTCTCTATTGGCAGATACTGAATTCAAAATCTTCGCGAAACGGCTTTCGACGAAGTATCGGCGGAACAGGAAAGTTGAGGCTTTTGCCAAAGAATTATTTGAAAAGATCTATTTGCCAGAATCTGAAGACGATCCCGTTGATGAAACCCTGCCACGGACTTACAAGGCCTATTACTACGGGCAGAATGATATATCGGAACTTGCCTCCAAGATTTCCGGTTCTCTTGATACCGGGAATTTTGCTGAATACATTCAGACGGATTCCGATGACACGATTGAGTATCTTTGTGATTCGTTCAGACCGTGGTTTCCGGATATTGACAGCAGCAATTACTGCGCGTGTATAGCAGAGCGGTTCAAGGACATCATCGACCATGCGGCTGCGCCAAAAACAAAAGACACCACTCTTGCAGCAACAAGCGGCGGTGTCCCTGCCATTCAAATGGCGACATTGAAAGAAAAATACGGCATAGGCCTTGTGGCCGAAACCGGAAGCGTATGCCCAAATGACGGATGTCAGAAATCACTGTTTACATACCGCGACGGACATACCGAGCTGATCTATGACGTCGCAGTTATTGATCCAAGCAATTCTTCCAATGAGCAATCCAATCTAATCGCGCTTTGCCCGGAATGCGCGGCAAAGTACGCTGCTCTTAAGACTCCTGATGATATTGCCCGAATGACGAAAATAAAAGAAGCGCTTGTCAATGCTCATGATGATCAGGAGATCAGAGCCGATCAGCATGTGCAGGAAGGCGTCAGGCGTGTGATAGAAAAGATTCCGTTCATCAAGCCGCCTACAGATATCGACCTGAATTATGATCCGGTTCCGGTCAGGCAGAAAATCAGTGATTTTGCACTGTATCTTCGTATCAAGACAGACGTGAATGTCTACTTCAAAACTCGGGGTTCCGACGCATGTCTCGAAGAAATTTCTGGATGAGACCGTCCGGCTGCGCAGCAGGATCAATTTTCTGAAGACGCAGAATGAAGGATACGATGAATCCCAGAAGCTTGCTAATGAGACTAAAGACGCCAAGACCCGCATGGAAGACGCCAGAAAAAGCCAGCTGGATACCGTTCAGACCATAATCAATCAGGAAATGGTCCGGATGAACGACTTTATATACGATGGGAAGCAGTATGCGCCTGAGATTAAATTCTCAGATGCAAAGAATGGAAATCCGAAGTACACCTTCGGCTGTGATTGGAATTCTGGCACAGGAGAAAATTATAAGAATCTCATCATTTTTGACCTGAGCGTATTCAAGACCACGGAGCTTCCGTTTATCGTCCATGACTCCCTGATCTTCAAGAACATAGCCGACCTGCTGATTGATAAGATCATGCAGCTCTATGTGAACAGCGGGAAGCAGGTCTTCATATCGTTCGATAAGCACAAGGCATTTACGGAATATACAGCAAAGACAGTCTACGATACCCGCCTGATTGAGCTTCATAGCGACGGCGGTGAGCTGTTCGGATGGTCATGGGCTAAGAAGACAGAAAACGAGTCGGGCGAAGTGCCGTCAGAGGATGACGAGAAATAAACTGATGGAGGTGCGTATGCGTATCAGTTACAGACCCTTATGGGTAATACTTGCAAAACGGGAAATGTCAAAGAAGGATCTGCGGGAATTAAGCGGAATCAGCACAGCTTCCCTTGCGAAGCTCGGCAAAGGCGAAAACCTGACGACCGATGTGCTTTTGAAAATCTGCGAAGCATTGAACTGCAATATCAATGAAATTGTAGAAACGGTTCCGGATGATGATGAAAAGGGAGCCGCCAATAAACCGGAGGAAAAGAAGAATGCCGCAAAGTACAAACAAGGCACTCAAAGAAGCCAGTCCTTATAATGCCGCGATTACGCGGGAACAATTTTTGTTTTATGAAATGCGTACCACGGCAAAGCTCGTAAACGACGGGCTTGATAAGGATGCTGTGGTTGAACACATCGTGTCGGAGAATCTGTTTCAGTATCCGACGGAAAAGTCCGTCCGTAAGATGGCGCTTGCCTGCATCCGGAGGCTTGAAGCAATGGAGGACGATTCGCTTGTTACGGCCATTGCGACGCAGCCGAGTGATGTGGCAAAGCAGATCTGTCTGTATGCCATGATGCGGCAGTACCGTCTGGTATGGGACTTTATGCTGACGGTCATCGGAGAGAAATATCAGAAACTCGACAGCTCGTTCGGCAGGGTGGATCTGAACACATTCTTCATGCGGCTGCAGGAGCAGGACGACTGGGTGGCCACGTGGAGTGATTCCACTATTACGAAGGTTCGGCAGGTGCTGACAAAAACACTTGTAGAGAATGAATACCTGGACAGCACGAAAGCCGATCATCTGAACCCGGTGCTGATCAGCCCGGTACTTGAAAATGCAATCAGGAACGACGGGATGACGGGGGCTCTGCCAGCCTTCAACTGCCTGTCGTAGGAGGAAACATGGAAGGAAATATAGATAAACGTCTGGACAGGGTGCGCGAACTCCTGAAGGACCCGGATTTTCTGGAAGGAAATGGCCTGTCAAACGAAGTGAATATCAGGATGTTCTGCTATGAAGCGAAGGATGAAATGCGCGTCCGTCACTTCGTGCGGCAGATTCTGACAGACCAGACATTGCCGTGCCGCCTGAAAGAAAATAACCTGTATGAGATATTCCTGCAGTGCTGCGAGGATAAGAGGATTCTCTCCCGCATGGCGGATCAGGAGAAAAAGCGCGGGAAGGATCAGCTGCAGAAGATGATCGAGAAATCTATCAATGTGCAGGCCTATGTGGACAAGATCTGCAGCACGCCGCTGGAGAAAGGTGATGTCCTCTTGCTAACAGGCGTCGGGGATGTATTTCCCTTCATGCGAATACATATGCTGTTAGAAGCCCTGCAGCCTAGAGACGGCGGCGTTCCGATTCTTGTAATGTACCCGGGGACATTCGACGGGAGGCATGTGAAGCTGTTTGACCGATTAAAACCGAACCCTTATTACAGGGCGTTCAATGTGATATAGGAGGAGCCGCCATATGAGAATTCAGGACATGTTTGTCGATGACATCAACCGAAAAATAAATGGTGTCATCAAGGTAGACCAGGAAGACACGACAACCGAACAGGAATTAAACGAGTATGTTATTACGCGTGAATTGAAGCGGCACTTTATCACCTTCTTCAATTATTACGACGACGCTTTTGATACGCCGACAGCGGATATCGGTGTCTGGATTTCCGGCTTCTTTGGAAGTGGTAAATCTCACTTCCTGAAAATGCTCTCCTATATTTTGGAAAACAGAACCATCAATGGCATTCCTACAGTTGAGCGGTTCCGTAAAAAATTTGCGGATGATCCGGCGACCTTCATGCTGATCGATAAGGCGACGAGGGCACCGACGGAGACAATTCTTTTTAATATCGATATTGAAGGCTTCAGCAACAAGGACAATACCGCGGTGCTGAAGGTTTTCGCGAAGATGTTCTATAACCATCTTGGCTTTCTTGGGGAGGACCTGAAGGTGGCCAAGCTTGAGCAGTTCGTCGCAAAACAGGGAAAGACAGAAGAATTCCGCCGCGTGTTTGAAGAAAAGAACGGCGCTACGTGGGTGGAGAGAAGAGAGTCTTTTGGCTTCTTCGAGGATGATGTGGTCGAGACGCTCGAGGAAGTGCTCGGTATGAGTGAGACCGCTGCCCGAAACTGGTTCAACGGGACAGAGACTGCAGAGATCAGCATTGCACAGCTCGTATCTGAGATTAAGGACTATGTGAACAGCAAGCCGAAGAATTTCAGGCTTCTGTTCATGGTCGATGAAGTTGGCCAGTACGTTGGTACAGATACAAATCTGCTCCTGAATCTTCAGTCGCTTGTAGAGAAGGTCGGCAGCGAGTGTGGCGGCAAGGTGTGGATCGTCTGCACCGGACAGGAAGCCATCGATGAGATCATCAAGGTCCGCATGGATGAGTTCTCCCGTATTCAGGCAAGATTCAAGACAAGGCTTTCCCTGTCTTCCTCCGCCGTGGATGAAGTCATCCAGAAGCGACTTCTTACAAAGAAGCCGGAAGCAAATACCGTTCTCCGGGATCTCTATGACCGCAATGACTATGTGCTGAAGAACCTCTTCAGCTTTACTGATTCCGTTCTGGATATCAAAGGATACAGCGGACCGGAGGAATTTGTTGAGAACTATCCGTTTGTGCCATATCAGTTCATCCTGATCCAGAAGATTTTTTCTGAAATAAGGAAGCACGGAGCTGCCGGAAAGCACTATTCCGGAGCAGAACGTTCGATGCTGGATGGCTTTCAGATCGTAGCGAAGTCTATCGAGGATAAGGATGAGCATGCGATTGCACCGCTTTACCCATTCTACGACAGTGTACATTCTTTCCTCGACGGATCGATCCGCCGGGTAATTGAACGCTGCCAGAAGGCCGCCGATAATCATGATGGAATTGAGGATTATGACGTCAAAGTACTGAAGCTTCTCTATCTGATCCGGTACATCGACGATGTGAAGGCGAACCTGGATAACATCGTCATTCTCATGGCGGATGACATTTGTACCGACAAGATCGAGCTTCGGCAGGTTGTGCAGAAGTCTCTCGACCGTCTGAAAAGCCAGAACTATATTGACCGCCGCGGTGACGCTTATATCTTCTTAACTGATGAGGAGCAGGATATTGCACGCGACATCGCGAATACATCTGTGGATACCGCCAAGATCGTGGAACGTATCGGGCAGATGATCTTCGGCGACATTTATACACAGAAGAAATACCGCTATGGGAAGTATGATTTCCCATTTGATGAGATGGTGGATTCCACCTCAATCGGAGCTGTTACCGGCGGCATGACGCTCCGCTTCCTGACAGTAGCTGCGGACGTGACGGACAAGCAGGAACTGCGTCTGATGACGGAATCCAAGGGAGCCGCCATTGTTGTGTTGGCGGATACGCCATACTACGAGTCTCTGGAAAACGCCATGAAGATACGCAAGTATGTGAAGCAGCGTAACGTGAATCAGCTGGCGAAATCCGTACAGGACATTATCCGCGACCAGCAGGATGAGGCCGGAAAGTATGAGACCAGCGCCAAGGAACAACTGGAAAAAGCTATCATCGGCGCTCAGTTCTATGCCGACGGTGAACACATTGAAGTCACCGGAAGCACAGCCTCTGCAAGGATTGATGATGCTCTGAAATATCTGGTAGCTCATGTTTACAGCGAGTTGGATCTTATCACCAGGAATGCGGAAACCGATGCTGATGTAATTGAAATTCTCCGTGGCACTAATCCACAGATAGCAGGCACGGAGGACAACCGGGATGCAGCTGCTAAGGTAGAGGAATATCTCGAAATGCAGTCTGCGAAGAAGCTCCCGACCTCGATGGAGGACATCCAGACACGTTATCAGAAGATTCCATATGGCTGGAAGGAAATTGACGTTGCTGCTGTGGTGGCACTCCTCATCTATCAGCAGAAGGTCACAATCAAATATGGCGGTGCAACGATCCGTCCGGATAATCCGAAGCTACCTGATATGCTCCGTAAGAAGTCTGAACGCGGCAAGGCAATGATCTCCATGAAGCAGTCCGCTTCCGCACAGAAGATGAAAGCTGCAAAGGAAATCCTGCGGGAGTACTTTGACATCATGGATGTGCCGGATGATGAGGACAGCCTCGTCATGAAGATCATCGAGCTATTTGAGAAGCAGAAGAATCATTATGAGGAACTGAACAATAGATATGAAGGCCACAAATATCCGGAACACGATAAGGTATCTGCTGCCATCTGTCTGATGGATGATGTGCTCTCTCAGCAGAAGGACAATATTGCCCTGATCGACCGTCTGGTGGCGGATGAAAACAAGCTTCTTGACAGCAAGGAAGACCTGCAGCCGGTCGAGGGCTTTTTCAAGAATCAGGTTACAGTCTTTGATGCTGCCGTGAAAATGGAAACGGATCTCCGCAATGACCTGCCTTATATTCAGAAGGATGAAGAAACTAATACTGCACTGAATCAGATCCGCAAGATAACAATGGTAGACGGAAATAATCCGGCAGTATATAAAGAAATCCCGCAGCTCAACGGACTGATGACTAAGGTTCGGGCGGGACACAACAAGCTGCTTGAAGAAAAGCGTAAGGAGCTTCTGGAAATTGTCCGCCAGTGTCTTGCTGAGATCCATCAGGCTGGCGGCGAAGGCAGCGAGTTTAAGAGCGCTATTGAAAAGGCAGACAACTACTTCACGCAGATGAAGGAGTGTATCGCCACAACAAAGACGATAGTTCTGCTTGATGGCTTGACCACACAGATGTGGAACTACAAGGATGATACTGTGGCAGCCATTGAATTAGAAAAAACGCCGGAGCCGATAACGCCTTCGAAGCCGGATCAGCCTAAGAAGCACATCAAGAATGTGTACCGGCAGGCAATCTTCAAGCAGGCGACGCTGGAAAGTCAGGCGGATATAGATGCCTATGTTGAGAGAATGCGCTCCTATCTGACTGCCCTTTTAAAGGACAGCGATGGAATCAAATTAAACTGACGAAAGGATCCTTTCATGGATAAGAATGCGATAAAGAAATATGCTGTCTGGGCAAGAGAAGAACTGATTGAGCGTGTTTCCCAGAAGGTGGATCAATATGAAATCAGTGCTGACGCCGATCCAAACGCAGACTCGGCGCACGGTGTCCTTCTGACTCCTTCGGAGAAGAAGCAGCGTGTCTCCCTGATTACTAGGGTGAAGGATAAAGGCATGGATCAGGTCATTGAGGAAGTGGCTTATACCTGGTTCAACCGTTTTGCGGCTCTGCGTTTTATGGAGGTCAATAACTACTTACCTTCCAGAGTGCGTGTGTTCACGGATGAAGAAGGTGCATTCAAACCGGAGATTCTGACGGAAGCGATTCATCTCGAGCTTAAGGGGCTGGACATGGAGAAGGTCTATGCCTTGAAGGAAGCCAATGACGATGAAGCTCTGTTCAAATATCTGATCATTGCTCAGTGCAATGCACTATCCAGTGTGCTGCCGGGAATGTTCCAGAAGATCGCAGACTACACCGAGTTGCTCTTCCCGGACAATCTGCTCCGGGAAGGCAGCGTTGTGGAACAGATGGTCACGCAGATCCCGGAGGAAGACTGGAAGGATCAGGTACAGATCATAGGTTGGCTTTACCAATACTATAATACTCAGCTATTTAACGATATTTTCGATGGAGACAAATCAAGAAAATCCTTAACAAAGTCGGATATCCCTGCGGCAACACAGCTGTTTACACCTGATTGGGCTGTTCGCTATATGGTAGAAAACTCACTTGGTAGGTTATGGGTGGAAGGACATCCGAATGATGACCTGAAAGCAAACTGGAAATATTATCTCGAGGAGGCCGAGCAGGAGCCGGATGTGCAAAAGCAGCTGGACGAAATCCACAAGGAGTATTCTGCCTTGAAGCCTGAAGACATCCGAGCTATCGATCCCTGTATGGGCAGCGGTCACATAATCTGCTACATGTTTGATGTGTTGATGCAGATTTATGAGGCATATGGTTATACGACTCGCGATGCCGTCTCAAGTATTGTAAAGAATAATCTCTATGGATTGGACATTGACGACCGTGCATCACAGATCGCTTATTTCTCTGTCATGATGAAAGCCTGCCAGTATGATCGCAGGTTCCTTTCGCGCGGCATCCAGCCGCATGTCTACGCCATCATGGAGAGCAACGGCTTTGATACGAATATGATCGACACTTTCACAGGCGGACGCAAGGAACTGAAAACTGCTATAAGCTCGCTTGTTTCTGACCTACATGATGCTAAGGAATACGGTTCTATTCTGGATGTGAAGCCAGTTGATTTCACGGCTCTCTATGCACGCTTTGATGAAATTCGCAATGAGAATCCGAATATGTATACGTATCAGATTCTGGATGAGCTGCTGCCGTTTGTACAGATGTCGGAAGTGATGGCAAGAAAGTGTCAAATAGTAATTACAAACCCTCCATATTTAGCGAGTCCGCGGATGGATTCAAAATTGCTTAATTTTATAAAAAATAATTATGAGGAGGGGAAAGCTGATTTCTCAACTGTTATGTATTTGGCGGCTCAAAGAAATTTCCTTATGAAAAATGGGCTGATTTCCTTTATTACAACTAATTCCTGGATGTATTTAAAAAGATTTTTAAAGGTAAGGCAGGAAAGCTTAAAGCAACTTGCGTTTTTAACTATTGTGGATTACGGAACAGAACTATTTGAGGGGAAAATTGGACATTTGCTGATTATTGCGTGGGTTTCACGTAAATCAAATGTGAAGATAAAATTTCATTCTGTTAGGCTTGTTGATTACAAATACGGGAAAAGGAATGAAAAGTATTCTCAGTTTTTTAATAAGAAAAATCATTATTATGCGTCACAAGATGAATTCTCTATTATTGATGGTTCTCCAGTTGATTATTGGATCAGTGATCAGGTTTTTAAATCGTTCAACAATAGAAATCTTGAATCGCTAGCAGAAATTGTTTCCGGTATGACGACTGGGGATAATGACAAATATTTACGTGAATGGAATGAAGTAGATATAAGCCATATTGCCTTTGATAAGAAGCATATTGAAGATATCAATCTATCTGAAACGAAATGGATTCCATATCATAAAGGAGGAGAACAGCGCAAATGGTATGGAAACCATGAGTATATAGTGAATTGGGCTGAAAAAGATCATTTCAATCGAGCAAAGACAACCATGACGCATGTGTATCTAAAACCATGCATTACTTGGTCAGATATTTCGGGGAATACCTTTGCAGGCAGATATTGTGCTGGCGGGTTTATGTTTGATGTGAAAGGATCGTGTGCTTTTTCTCCGAATGAGAACAACTTAAAAATACTTATTGGGATATTTAATTCTAAGATAATGCCTGTGTATGTTGAGGCGCTTAATCCAACATCTACAACTCAGGTGGGAGACATTAAACGTGTACCATATATTGAACCAAACAAGGAACAAAACAGGGCAATACTGTCATCAGTTAACGAAAGTATCGAGATTTCAAAAAATGACTGGGATTCCTTTGAAAACTCATGGGACTTCCAGAAGCATCCGTTAATCCGGAATACCCTTACTATCAAAGAAGCCTTCACCCAGTGGCAGACTGAATGTGAAGAAAGGTTTAATCAGCTGAAAACCAACGAGGAAGAGCTTAACCGCATCTTCATCGACATTTATGGTCTGCAGGATGAAATGACGCCGGAAGAAGATGACAAAGACGTAACTGTCCGCAAGGCTGATCTCGGTCGCGACATCCGCTCCTTTGTCTCCTACGCTGTCGGCTGCATGATGGGGCGCTATTCACTTGATGTCGATGGTCTCGCCTACGCAGGCGGAGACTGGGACAGCTCGAAATACAAGACATTCATCCCAGACAAGGATGCCATCATTCCAATTACTGATGACGAGTATTTCAAGGATGATATCGTTGGACGCTTCGTAGACTTCGTCCGTATTGTGTATGGTACAGATACTCTTGAGGAGAATCTGAAGTTTATTGCGGATGCTCTGGGGGAAAAAGGTGCAACCTCACGTGAAGTCATCCGAAATTACTTCCTAAATGACTTCTACAAGGATCACTGCAAGATATACCAGAAACGTCCGATTTACTGGCTCTTTGACTCCGGTAAGAAGAACGGTTTCAAATGCCTTGTGTATATGCATCGCTACAAGCCAGATACGATTGCCCGGATCCGCACGGACTATGTCCATGAGCAACAGGCGCGTTACCGTACCGCAATTTCAGGTCTGGAGCGGCAAATTAATGGTGCGTCGACGTCCGAGCGTGTCCGGCTGAATAAGCAGCTAGAGAAACTCAAAGATCAGGCGGAAGAGACGCGGCTTTATGAGGAGAAGATTCATCACCTCGCTGATCAGATGATTTCTATTGACCTTGATGATGGTGTGAAGCACAACTATGTGATATTCCAGGATGTTCTGGCAAAGATAAAGTAAAGGAGGCGAGGTTTATGGCTCTGCCTGATTCAGATAAAGTAATACAGGAATTAAACCGCCGGTTTGCCGCTCCTCTTCCGGAGTTCTATCAGCGCCGGATCATCTTCTGGTACGACGAAGATAGGGATTTCGAGGAGAAGGTCCAGAATGGTGAAATCGAACTGGCGGATGCAAAGCTCATCGCACTGAATGAGACGAATAATTTTGAAGTAAAGAAGCTCCTGACGCATGACGATAGGACGAGCAACTTCTGCGTCCATTGCCCGGTCAATTATCCGGATGAAAAGAATTGGCTTCTGCCGGTGCAGCTTTACAGCGAGGAGTTTCGTGCCGATCTCGTGTCCATGTGGCTTGAAGAAATGGACATTCCAAACACCGCCAATCTCAGAAAGACGGTTAAGGATTATCGCTCTTTCTTCAAGACGAAAGCGCACCGGACAAAGGTAGCAAATCTTAACCAGAAGATAACTGCGCCGGTACAGCTTCATAAGGCTGTGATGGCTGTACTCTGCGGCGTAAAGGACACTGGCCCGAATCTTCTGATCCGCACAGTTCTCCGGGCTGGTACGGACCAGGAGCAGAATGGAATATATCAGTCTTTTGTAAAGTTTGGCGCGGATTCTGTTTTCTGGCAGATGGTGGCTCAGGTAACGGGTTATAGGGAAGAGTCATCGGATCTTGGAAGGCTGTCATGCCATATTCTGATGACCGCTGTCACGCGTACTTTGCGCATGGATAATCTGGTCGGACTCGACAGCTTTATTTCGATTCCGCATCAGAGCTATTGCTATGATTTCATGTCCGACTGGATTCACAGTGATGAGACCCGTGAGCTGTACGACATCGCCAGAAATGTAGAGGATGAACTGCGCCTTCCGGCCCGTTTCAGTCAGATTCCGCTCGAAGAACTGACCGCGACAGAGATCTTCCCTTGCATCGACGAATGCATACTGAAAAAGATAATGACCGACATCATCGACAACACGATAAATGTCGATGCCATTATAGAAACTGTGGGTAAACGCAGAACGCTTCTCTGGTACAGCCGTGTACAGCATTTTTATGAAGGCGTTTTGAATGTGGCATATATGCAGAAGTTCTATCTGGAGCATTCTGCAGGTTTCCATACAGTTGAACCTCATAAGGTCTGGAAGAAATATACGGAAGATTATTACCGGATGGATACATACTACAGGTTGTTCCATGTAGCATTCGGAAAATCCCTGAATTCATCCAATCCACTCCTGGATGACCTGTTCAAACATGTGGCGGATGTTGTAGAAGGGTTATACGCGAACTGGTTCCTCGGCAACCTAGGTACAAACTGGGCCACGGCGGCAGCAGACAACCTGAAGGATTATGGGCGCATAATGGAAGTCCCTCAGCAGAAAGATTTCTATCGTAACAGGGTGAAGAATGCAGATACGAGGGTTTTCGTGCTGATTTCTGATGCCATGCGCTATGAGGTTGCTGTTACCCTCGCGAATGAACTGCGGCAGGAAACCCAAGCAAACGTCAAAATGGAATCCTGTGAAGGAATATTCCCGACAGTGACGAAATTCGGAATGGCTGCCCTTTTGCCGCATAATGATCTCACCGCAGAACTGCGGCCGAATGGTGTCATCGGAGTCCTGGCTGACGGAAAGTCTACGGAAGCCGGTGACCGCGATGGGATTTTAAAGAAGGCAAATCCGTCCAGTGTCGCTCTGCAGTACAAGAACATTATCAAGATGAAACGTGCTGATCGAAGTGCCCTGGTCAAGGGTATGGATGTCGTATACATCTATCATAACAGGATTGATGAGACAAGTCATACCGATGAAACAGAGGTATTCAATTCATGCCAGGATGCGATTGCTGAACTAAAGAACATGGTAAGGATCATTGTGAACGAGTTCAGCGGTACGAGGATTTTCATCACATCTGATCATGGATTTATCTACACTTATCAGCCTCTTACCGAGGATGCGAAAGTAGATAAAACGACAGTATCCGATGAAGATATCGAAGTGGATCGCCGTTACCTTATTACGAAAAAGGGCGCGAAGCCGGATTATCTGCTTCCAGTAAAGTTCCTTGATGACACCCAGTTTGATGCCTTTTCGCCTATAGGGAATACCCGGATCAGAAAAAAGGGCGGTGGACTGAACTTTGTTCACGGCGGTATCAGTCTGGAAGAGATGGTCGTGCCGGTGATCGACTACCATTACATGCGCACGGACAGCGCTGGCTATCAGAAAAATAAGAAAAAGTACGATACAAAGCCTGTTTCCTTAAGTCTACTCTCGGCGAGTCACAAGATCAGCAACATGATCTTTTCTTTGAATTTCTACCAGAAAGAGGCTGTATGCGCAAACCGTGAAGCAGCGACATATCTTCTGTATTTTACAGATGCAGAGGGTAGGCAGGTCAGCGATACGCAGCGAGTGATTGCGGACAAGACGAGCGATGACAATCAGGACAGGACGTTCCGTGTGAGTTTTAACCTGAAATCAATGAAGTACAGTAGCAATGAAACCTATTATCTGGTTATTGCAGATGAAAGCGGTCTGCAGCTTCCGCAGAGAGAGGAGTTTACGATAGACATCGCTTTCGCGGTCGATAATTTTGATTTCTTCAGTTAAGGGAAGGATGCTTGTAAATGGATGAAACAGCAGCGGGAGAAAGGAGTACCCGTGAAATTATAAAAGAAAAACTCCGTCAGAACTTTGACGGCAAGATCGTTCGGAAAGATCTGACGAAGAAAATCAAGGAAGGTGCGAACGTACCGGTCTATGTCCTCGAATTTTTGCTTGGGCAATACTGCAGTTCTGACGATGAGGAGATCATCGAGCGGGGCATCGAAAATGTGAAGAAGATCCTTGCGGATAATTATGTCCGGCCGGATGAAGCGCAGAAGGTTTTGTCGAAGCTGAGACAGCAGGGAAGTCATACGATAATCGATATGGTGACGGTGGATCTGAATCTGCGGTACGACGAGTATGAGGCGTCTTTCTCGAATCTGGGCCTGACTGGAATTCCGATCAGCGAGGATTATGCAGAAAAGTACGACCGTCTGCTCTGCGGAGGGATCTGGTGCATCGTGCAGTTGGAATATGATTCCGGCGAGGACGCTGTGCCGGATATTATTTCTACAGATGGTGAACGGCTCCAATCCAAGAGAAAGAGACAGAAGGACACTACGCCTATCAGTATCAGAAAACTTACACCTATCCAGCTGCCGAATGTGAATATGGATGACCTGAAGGCTGGCCGAGGTGATTTTACCAAGGAAGAATGGCTTGATGTCCTGATGCGGTCTATTGGTATGGAGCCCGATGAGCTGACGGAAAGAGAAAAGTGGCTCCTACTTACACGTATGATCCCGCTTGTGGAGAATAATTTCAATCTCTGTGAGCTGGGTCCTCGATCAACAGGAAAATCCTATCTCTATAAAGAAGTGTCGCCCAACAGCATTCTGGTTTCCGGCGGTCAGACGACAGTTGCTAATCTTTTCTATAACATGGGGCGCAAGACAATGGGACTTGTCGGCCTTTGGGATTGTGTCGCTTTCGATGAAGTCGCCGGGATCAAGTTCAAGGATAATGACGGCATTCAGATCATGAAGGACTATATGGCTTCTGGATCTTTTGCACGTGGCAAGGAAGAAAAGGCTGCATCGGCTTCAATGGTCTTCGTCGGGAACATTAACCAGAGTGTCGATGTGCTCCTGAAAACATCCAGCCTGTTCGATCCTTTTCCACCGGAAATGGGAACTGATACGGCTTTTCTGGATCGTATTCACTGCTATCTGCCCGGATGGGAGGTTCCGAAGTTCCGGCCGGAGCATTTCACCAATGATTATGGGTTCATTACGGATTATCTGGCGGGATGGATCCGGGAGATGCGAAAGGAACAGTACGGTGACGCACTGGATCACTATTTCCGCCTTGGTAAGAATTTGAACCAGCGTGATGTCATAGCAGTCCGGAAGATGGTGGATGGCTATCTGAAGCTGATGTACCCGAATGGTGAATTCGGTAAGGATGAGGTCGAAGAGGTTCTAAAATTGGCTCTGGAAATGCGCCGCCGTGTCAAGGAACAGCTGAAAAAACTGGGCGGCATGGAGTTCTATGATGTGAATTTCAGCTATATTGATAACGAGACCTTTGAAGAAAAATATGTCTCCGTTCCGGAGCAGGGTGGCGGCAAGCTGATTCCGGAAGGAATCTGCAATCCGGGACAGGTGTACACGGTTTCCAGAGGAAAGTCTGGCATGATTGGTGTGTTCCGGCTGGAGTCACAGATGCTTCCCGGAACAGGAAAACTTGTCTGCACCGGTCTTGGAAGTGATCGCGACGCAAAGGAAGCTACGAATACGGCGTTCAACTTCCTGAAAGCCAATGCCAACAGGATCAGCGGTTCCATCAGCATGATCTCGAAGGATTACAACATCAACTATCAGGATTTGCAGGGAATCGGCATCACGGATAAACTGGCACTTCCGACTGTGATTTCCATATGTTCGATAGCACTGAACAGGCCGACGCAGAGTTCCCTTGTTGTGCTCGGAGAGATCAGTATCGCTGGATCAATGATAAAGGTTGATGAACTGGCGAATACCCTGCAGGTTTGCCTCGACAGCGGGGCCAAGAAGATTCTGCTTCCGATCACATCGGCAGCGGATATGGGAACTGTCCCGCCGGAGCTGATGGGAAGTTTTCAGATTATCTTTTATCAGAGCGCGGAGGACGCAGTGTTCAAGGCGCTGGGAGTGGAATAAGCATTTTTATTGAGGTATCGTATGAACGTAAGAATTGAGGAATCATTTGAACTGTTGTCCCAACAAGAATGGGATGATTTCTTAGCTGTAAATTATTTTGATAACATGATAATAGACGGCAGTAAATTTGGGATTATCGATGATTTTATTGGCAGTATAGGCAAGCCAAAGTTACCAGAAATAATTCAACAGCATAACAATAAAATTGGCGATTGCAAAATCACATACTGTTTTTGTAGACACTACTACGATAGAGGGATACCGGATGATCCGTGGTATAGTTCTCCAGGAGAAAACGGAGAATCAATACAATATTTTCCCTATTTTAAAAAAGAACATTGGATGAGAAAATATTAGTTCACGTATTTTTCCGACACGTATTATTTAAAGATGTCCGCTGTGTGGGATTCAATTGTTGAGCTTTTGAATTATTACTATGGATTAGAGTATGGATCTGATTACCGGCTAAAAAGTAATGTCTTGAAGTGGTTGAAAGACAATCAGAAAAATTTATATGATGAATTGGATGCCTTGCGGAAAGATAAGATATTCCAAGATGCCAATAAATATAGAACGGCAGTAGCTCATGGAATTTCAGAGAATGAAATCCATAATACCATTTTAGAAGAAAAAAATGTGACGGCTACATTCCCGAAAATAGATGAAAAAGGGAATGTTGTTTTTAAAGAAGTGAAAGGGAAAAGAATCTCTGCCACAGCAGGAGAATATACGAATGTAAAAACAATTATGGACAATATGCAAGATTATGCAGTTTTATCTGGAAATGAAATACAAAAGATTATTTCTATTATTCTTGCTAAGTAATAAACAGAAGGTTATTCGAAAATGTAAGGCTTTACTACTGGTATAGACAGAGTGTACAAGAACCTTTCAACGATAGCCATACTTTTTAACGATTGCAGATTGGGGGTGTCGCTTTTGGCTACAGCAACCGCAGCAGCATACGAATACAGAGCCGGAAGTGAGCTCCCGCTCTACGCCTCGAAACGCAGAAAAGCCCAGAAATAGCGCGGTTTCCGGGCTAAAAACACATAAGGGCATTGTATCAAAGATTACGTCTTGTTAGATACACTCCGTTCTCGCAAAAACATCCAAGTCACCATCTCAAGGATAAAATTGGACATATTCCCAAGAACGGACAAAAGCACAAAATGCCGTGGACTTGTTTCCAAGGACGAATAGGTGTCAAAAACACACTGAAAATATATTCAAAACATCCAGATGAGCTCTTGGAACCACATCGAAACCGTTTCCCTGCTGACGAGGGAGTAAAATAAAAAGGAGCCAGCCATGCTGATCAATTTCAATGAAATAAAAGAAGCTGTCTTCTCCGGAATGAATGGCGGGGAAGGAACAATGGCTGTCCGGATGTTCAATGACAGCAAATACCGCATCATCCCGACGAAACTCCATCCGGGCGCATCGATCGGACTCCACAAGCAGGAATCCGGAGACGACATCAATTACATCCTTTCCGGCACCGGCAAGGTTATCTGCGACGGGAAAGAAGAAATCCTCACCGCCGGCTGCTGCCACATCTGCCCTAAAGGATCCTCCCATACCATCATTAATACTGGAGAAGACGACCTTACGATACTGACCCTCGTCGTTCATGGATAGGAGGCAGCCATGAAATACAAGACCATCGACCACATCGTGATCACTACGGAAAATCTTGAGGCATGCCTTCATTTCTATGTCGATATCCTTGGCATGAGGGCCGAGGAGAAGAACGGGAGATACGCACTCTTCTTCGGGAATCAGAAATTCAACATCCATACAAGAAAAGCCGAATTTCTTCCTGCTGCCGGGAATCCCGAATACGGCAGTCTCGATCTCTGTCTTGCCATTGAAGGCAGCATCGAAGATGCCGAAAAGGAAATCAAGGAAAAAGGCGGCGCCATCGAAGAAGGCCCTGTCACACGCCATGGGGCGCGGGGTGAAATGAAAAGCATCTACCTGAGAGACCCCGACGGCAATCTTATCGAACTTGCCTCTTATGAAGGCTGAATTGGACCATTTGGAAGGAGAAATCTATGAACAAGGAAGAAACCTGCCAGTACCTCAAAGACCACGGAATCACTTTTGAGACCACCGAGCATAAGGCTGTATTCGACATGGAAGAACTGGCAGAGGTCAAGCTTCCTTATCCGGAATGGGACGCCAAGAACCTTTTCGTCAGGGATGACAAGAAAAGGAATTACTACCTCATCACCGTCAAGGGTGAAAAGCAGGTGAACTTCAAAGAATTCCGCAAGGCGCAGGGCCTGAGGGCCCTCTCCTTTGCCAGTCCCGATGATCTCTTGAAGTACCTCAAGCTCACCCCGGGCTCTGTCACTCCGCTCGGCCTTCTGAATGACGAAGAAAACGCGGTTCACTTCTACCTCGATGAGACATTTTTGAGCCATAAGATAGGTGTTCATCCCAATGATAACACAGCCACCATCTGGCTGGACACAGAAGACCTCATTCGCATCCTCAAAGATCACGGAACCGAAGTCAACATCGTGGAAATATAAAAAGGAAATGAAAAAGCAGCCCCGCAAAAGGACTGCTTTTTTAGTGCAAGAACCCGCCTTCCTCATTCCCTCTCGAGTTCCGGCGCTAAGACGAGTATATCGCCGTGTTTGATCACGGTGCTGCCGGAAGGAATGATGGTGTCTATGCCTCTCTTGATCAGGAGGACGCGGCGGGCGCTGGAGGAGGGGATGGCGGCAAGCGGACGATTGGCCGCTTCGCTTGCGCGGTCGACGACGACTTCTTCCAGAGCGTGATGCTCTTCATCCTCGAAACTGTGAGCCGCAAAGACCAGAAGGTCATTTTCCTTCAGAACCGTACTCCCGTCAGGCACAAGGACTTCGCCATTTCTCATAATCATCGCCACGAGAAGATCCCTCGGAAGCTGAAGCTCTGCCAGCGACTTGCCGCACCAGCTGCTCCCTTCCTTTAGGCGCAGCCGGACGAAGCTGATATCGCTGTCATCCTGGTAATCATTAAACGTCGTGCGGATATCCGCCGTAGGATCGATCATCGAAAGCTTCTTGGCCGCGAACGGAAGAAGCGTTCCCTGAATGGAAATCGAGAGAAGTACCATGCAGAACACAAGGTTATAAAGATTGTACGTAATGTCCACCTCGGCCAGCACAGCGCCTATGGCAAATACAATCGAGGCCGCCCCGCGGAGGCCCGCCCAGGAAACCAGGGCAATCTGCTCCCGCTTGGCCCCGAAAGGCGCCAGGATCGCCGCGCTTACCAGAGGTCTTGCCACAAGCGTCAGGAACGTTGTCAGCACCAGAGCCGGCACAATCACAGACGGCAGATCCACCGGCGTCACCAGAAGTCCCAGAAGGAAGAAAATCATCACCTGCGCCACATTCGTCAGGACATCGAAGAAATGGACCAGGTACTTCTTCTGCGGAAGCTTCGAATTTCCGATATAAATCCCGCAGAGGTAGACACTCAGATATCCATTTCCATCAAACTCTGCCGGAATCGCATACGCCAGCACCATGATCGAAAACAGGAAAACCGTGTGACTCTGCTGTGAAGGAAGCAGCCGCGAATGCAGAAGCTTCAGCGCAAGCCAGCCGATTGCGAGCCCGAAAAAAGCTCCGATCAGAAGCTGCTTGGCCAGGAGCAGAGGGAAAGAAAACGCTGCCCCGCTCAAAAGCGCAATCGCCGCCATCGTCAGCATATAACTCATCGGGTCATTCGAACCCGACTCCACCTCAAGGAGCGAGTCCGTATGATACTTCAAAGCCAGCTTCTGCGAACGGAGAATGTTGAAAACTGAAGCCGCATCCGTCGAAGAAATCACGGCCCCGATCAGAAAACTCTCCAGCCACGAAAGCGACAGCGCGAAATGAGCGAATACAGCCACAGCTCCCGCCGTCCCCGCAACTCCCAGCGAAGACATTAGAGCTGCCTCGCGCAGAACCGGCCGCGCTGCCCGCATATTCGTCCCGAAGCCGCCATAAAACATAATGAAAATCAGGCACACTGAGCATACCAGGTTCACCAGAGCATAATGATCGAACTGAATCCGAAACGGCCCGTTCTCCCCGAAGAACATGCCCAGACCGATAAAAATGAGCAAAGAAGGAACAGGAATCTTCTCCAAAAACCGATTCAGCAAAATACAAATCAAAATCACAGCCCCCAATAAAAGCAAGGGTTGATTCAACCACACCACATCCTTCCCTAAGTAATAGAAAATACTCTATTTATAACTGTAACAGCTAGGACGCAATACTGTCAAATAATCAGAGCAAATCATCGATAATAAAAGGAAATATATGAGAAATTGGGAAGAATGGCATGGAAATGAGGGGAATAAGGAAGAAATGAGTGAGATTAGATGTATCGCTAACACTTGCCTTCCCAGACGGGGAAGTACGCCCTTGACCTTGCTCTGGAAGAGAAGGTCGGGATAAGATTATGAAAGGTTTCAAACAAATAAACAGAGCTCTTTCTTTTATTCCTCTTGAAGCTGCCCCCGACGGAGGGAAGAATGCCTTTTACCTTGCTCCGAAGGAGAAGACCTGCTACACAAGAACAAGCCCCAATTTTAATTTTTTGGTATTTTTTGAA
>ERZ837380.2453-NODE-2453-length-19701-cov-11.636364_pt1 | contig 19701 bp, 12 predicted proteins | sample MGYA00519685_ERZ837380 | MGnify/ENA primary metagenome ERZ837380 (study PRJEB31850, sample SAMEA3708817) | human gut metagenome | biome: human gut; feature: human-associated habitat; material: faeces | place: China | collected 2014 ...
ATACTTCTGAACAACATACACTATTTATAAACCGTATGATTGGAGTGATTTCATGGAATTAACAAAAAAAGTCCCTACAACCGATAAAAACCAGGAAAACAATCATCTTCTCCGCATGTTAGACCGGGGAATTGATGATATGGAAGCTGGTCGTGAATTGCCACTGGAAGATGCTTTTCGCAAAATCACAGAATTAAGGGATGCACGAAGAAATGCAAGAATATAAAATTATTTTAACCTGGGAAGCAATTTACGATGTCACAGACATTGCAGATTATATTGAAGAAGAATTCGGCCAGCAACGTGCTGACCGTTTTCAATCTGATCTGAAAGAACAAATGCAGAATTTAGGCCAGTTCAGTACTGCCTTTCCCCGAACTCAAATTCTGTACAGAGGATATTCCATACATAAAAGATCTTTTCCGCCATCTATTATTTTTTATATTATAATGGAAGAAACAAAAGAGATTCATATTCTCCGAGTGTTGCGCCATGAACGAGATTGGGAAAATATCCTGTTGCAAAGATCAACTTATACATATCCAGAATGAATACCTGGGAGCCGATCAGAGATTTTTCTGAAAGGCTTCCTTTTTAATTTTAATTACTTCCCACTGTCAATTAAATCATAACTCATATCCAGAAAATCTAGCGTCTTAGCTTCACTGACAGATTCATCCAAAAGAATCGTAATCCAGTGTCGCTTATTCATATGATACCCCGGTAAAAATCCATACGTTTGAATTAACATCCCAACCAGATCAGGGTCACATTTTACATCCAGGATATTAATTTTTCCATCTTCTTCTAATCCCAGTGTTTTCTTTTCCACTGCCATAATTATAGCATACCATTTTCCATTTTTATGTCGAAGCACCGCAGAATCAGGATCTTTTTTCCATAAATATTCCGGTTCCGTTCCATATTGCTCTTTCACATATTGAAAAATTTCCTCACGTTTCAAATTTATCCCTCACTTACGATTTCTTGCTCTGATTATACGCTATCAGGATTATATTCTCAACCACTTCTCACAGTTCCATTTATGTTTTATAGCTTTTGCATAGCCTGCTTTGCAGGCTACACCCCAAAAGAAGCAAGCACTGCCAGTGTCATGACAACTGGCTCATTTTGTCAAATTCCCTTTCCGGTTCATTCTACCAAAATGTATCAGGGAGTATCCCTGGCCCTCTCATATTTTATAATTTCTTAATTTGACGCTTTCACCCAGTCCTGTTAAAATAACTTACAGATACATCTGTCCAAACCAACAAAAAACCAAGTACCATAACTGTCATAGCCGAACTGGTTAGACAGTTTTTTTGTACTCTTTTTTATAGAAAAAAACGAATTGGAGGATTTCAATGAGCAAACGTACCAGAATTCATCCCGTACAATTTTATTTGAATGATGACGAACAATACATTTTAGAAGAAAAATATCGTCTTTCCAGGATGAAAAGCAAATCTGCCTTTCTACGGAAAATGATCTTATATGGATTTGTATATGAAGTAGACTACTCTCATATCCGAAAAATGAATACCCTGCTGGGCAATATCAGCAGCAATTTGAATCAGATCACCCATCGTATAAACAGCACCAATGCAGTTTACCAAAAGGATCTGGACGATATAAAGGAGTTAATGGAAAAAATATGGCAGTTACAAAAATCCATGGTATCAAAACAACCGTTGATAAAGCAATAGAATACATCTGCAATCCAGATAAAACTGACCAGAATCTATATATTTCTTCCTTTGCCTGCTCTCCCGAAACAGCCGTTCTTGACTTTAAATACACTTTGGATCATACACATGACTGCAGAGATCCGCACAATACAAATAAGGCATTTCATCTGATTCAGGCATTTTCCCCTGGTGAAGTTTCCTATGAAGAAGCCCATCAAATTGGCAAAGAACTTGCGGATCGCTTACTGGAGGGAAAATACTCCTATGTTCTGACAACACACACTGATAAAGGTCATGTACATAACCATTTAATTTTCTGTTCTGCAGATAACATCACTTTTTCTCATTACCATGACTGTAAAAAGAATTACTGGAAAATACGAAATCTCAGCGACACTTTATGCCAGGAACATAACCTGTCCACAATTATGCCAGATGGTAAAAAGGGAATGAAATACAATGAATGGGCTGCAAATAAATCTGAATCCAGTAAAAAAGCGCAGCTGCGAAAAGATATCAACCAGACAATCCGAATCGTTTCCACTTATTCAGAATTTCTTACATTTATGGAAGCTAAAGGATATGAAATAAAAAACGCAGAATTTGGCGAAAACAGCAGAAAATACATTACCTTTCGTTCTCCCGATATGTCCCGTCCAGTGCGTGGAAGTGCTAAATCTTTAGGAAAAAACTTTACTAAGGAACGTATCAAAGAACGCATTAATAATAAGCTTCACAGAACTACTGTTCCTTCTGTTCGTAATAAGTTAATAGACACCAACACTCCCAATATAGCAGGAAACATTGGACTTCAGAAATGGGCAAATAAGGAAAATTTAAAAATTGTCTCTGCTGAATATAACAAGATGTTCACACATAATCTACATAATTTTTCAGAACTTGAAGACCGCATAGCCTTGTTACATATGCAGCAAAAAGAGGTAAATACCTCTGTTGTTTCTCTCGAGTCTCAGATACGCCATCTTCGAGAAATGCTAAAATATGCCGAACAATATCAGAAAAATAAAATTTACGACGACCATTATAAAAGCTCCAAAGATCCAGATCGTTATTTCCGTAAATATGAATCTCAAATTATTCTTTTCGCGGGTGCTGAACATATTTTACAGGAAAATGGTATAAACCTGAAACATCTTAATTCCAATAAGTTGCAAGAGCAAATTGCAGATCTTATTTCCAGAAAGGAATCACTAAATACTCAATACGTTTCCTTTAAGCAAGAAATAAAAGAGTTGGAATTGATACATCAAAACCTGTCCAAATATCTCAAACAGGATGCTCCTGAAATACAAAGATCTTCTCATAACCAACTCCCTTCTTTGTAAAACCATAATAATAGGCAGCGATTTCACTCGCTGCCTAAATTCCCATTAAACCGATATCCTACACCTCGTACTGTTTGTATATATAATGGTTGTCCAGGATCATCTTCTATTTTTTCTCTGATATTGCAGATATGTCGCATAACCACATTATAATCACCGGAATAAGGTTCATTCCATACCAGATCATAAACCATTTCTTTTCCAAATATTCTACCTGGACTTTTCGCTAAAAGAAGTAAAATATCATATTCATATTTTGAAAGATGAACATCACTATCATTCTTTTTAACAATTCGTTCCTGTAGATATATTTTTAATTCTCCAAACCTTATAATTTCCGGTATGAATTGGTTTTTATGTTCCCAGCTAGTCAATATGTTTTCACTTATGCTTCCATTAGCATCTGTGATTCTCTCAATAATTTCTATCTTTTTCACCTTTATTGCCTCTACATTATTAATTTTATATTCTATATATCATCTGCCATTTGACTTTTTTCTTCTACAAGTAATATAATATATTTATTACATATGTAGGATTTAGCAGGAGGATTTTATTATGTCACTACCCCAAATTTCAGAAGCCGAATTTGAAGTTATGAAAATTGTATGGAAATATGCTCCCATCAATACAAATGAAATTACAGAAAAACTTACTCTAACTACCAGCTGGAGTCCAAAAACAATTCAAACTCTTATCAAGAGACTTGTTTCCAAAAAAGCTCTTTCCTACGAAAAACAAAGCCGGGTATTTGTCTATACTCCATTAGTCCAAGAAGATGAATATATACGCCAGGAAAGCAATTCTTTTTTAAAGCGATATTATAATGGAAATCTTTCTTCTATGCTGGCTTCTTACCTTGAAGACGATAAGCTCTCTTCAACAGAAATTGATAACTTACGCCATTTATTATCAAAACATCAGAAATAGGAGGTTTTGAATGAGCAACTGGATTATCCACTTTTTAATCAGTAATATCTTCATATGTATTTTTACACTTGTAATAATCGGAACAAAAAAACTTCTGAAAAAATATTTATCTGCGGCTACACAGTACCATCTCTGTTTTCTTTTATTTTTACTACTTGCCGTGCCATTTTTTCCTGTACAGATTCATGGCTCACAACTTTTTTCATGGTTACATTTTTTTCAAACTGACTCAGGACTTAACTCTGGTACCGACACGCTATCCGAACTTACCAGTAATACACAAAATATTTTGTTAAACCAGGTGAATGATTTTTCAGTTTCCATCAGTAGTCAATTTTCTGGAGGCTTGAATACCATACTCTTTCTAATATGGATAACGGGTGTTATGATTATGTCAGTCCTCACCCTTCATTCATTAAACTATGTACGTTCCATAAAAAGATCTGCTCTCCCGCTTCAAAATCAGCAGGTAAAAACTATTTATTACAATTGTTTAAAGGAACTTAAAATCTCTCACCCAGTATCAGTCTACAGTACTGCATTTTTAAAATCACCAGTTTTAATCGGAATAATACATCCCAGAATTTACATTCCCATCCATTTAATTTCCGAACTGAATCCTGATGATATGCGTTTTATGCTGCTACACGAATTACAGCATTACCGTCACAAAGATACATTTATTGGCTTCCTCATGGTCATAAGTAATATACTCTACTGGTTTAACCCTTTTGTGTGGTACACTTTAAAAGAAATTCTCTGTGACCGTGAAATAGCCTGTGATTCTGCTGTATTGCAGATGATTTCTGCTGATGAATACCAAGCTTATGGAACTACACTGATTAATTTTGCAGAAAAAATATCCTCTTTTTCCTCTCCACTGGCAGTTGGAATGTCCGGAAATTTCAGGCAGATGAAACGACGTATTCTCAACATCGCCGTTTTTAGGAAAGAAACTCTTTATCAAAAAATGAGAGCATTGATAATTTATCTGGTCATTAGTGCTGTTTTTATTGGATGTACACCCATTTTATCCATTGATGCCTCTACTCAAAGCGTATATCATTTTAGTGATACAGACAAAAATATCTCCCTGTTAGATATATCCGAAACATTTGGAACATATGATGGATCATTTGTTTTGTATGACAATAATTTGGATTCCTGGAAAATATACGATCTTGAAGAAGCCACCAAACGTATTCCGCCAGAGTCTACCTACAAAATATACGATGCATTATTAGGGTTGGAATCCGGAATCATCACACCAGAACACTCTTCCATGACATGGAATGGTGATGCCTTTCCTTTTCCATCCTGGGAAGCTGATCAGGATTTAAACTCTGCTATGCAAAATTCCGTTAACTGGTATTTCCAGGCAATTGATTCGCAGCTCGGAATTAACAGAGTCCAGGAATTTTTGAATAAAATAGAATATGGAAACCAAACAACCAGTTCAAATCTGGATTTATACTGGTCCGATTTTTCATTAAAAATCTCGCCTTTAGAGCAAGTAACATTATTGAAAAAATTTAACACAAATGAATTCCATCTAAATTCCCAAAATGTATTTTCTGTTAAAAATGCTATAAAAATTGCCAGTACACCTAATGGTAATTTCTACGGAAAAACTGGAACCGGTCGTGTCAACGGACAGGATATCAACGGCTGGTTTATCGGATATGTAGAAACTTCCGATAACAGCTATTATTTTGCAACCAATATCCAAAGTGATTCTAATGCAACTGGCAAAAAAGCATTTGAAATCACTTCTGATATCTTAAAAAAATTACATATATGGAATTAACAAATATGAAAGGGCTGATAGTTGTTATCAGTTCTTTCTTTTTATTCTATATTGATATTTGGGAACTTCTTTCGTACCATTATTCAGAATTTTATTCCCCATATATTTAAAACTCTTATCATCGTTGAACTTAACAGTCAGCTCACTTGTAATAACGGCATCATTACATATAAATGTATCACATACAGCATCAACAACCAGCACATTGTTTCCCTCTCCGCTATCTCTTATTTCAACGACCTCCGGTAAAGATGTTCCAAAATAAGTAGGGCTATAATTTAAACAACCTAATCGTTCCCAGTCATAAGTTTGATGTTCCGAATCAAATACTGCCCATTTTTTAATTTGCTCCGCTGTTATCGGCAAAAACTCCATTATCAGATTTTCAAACTCTTCTGCCGGAATTCCACTTGAGTTACCTGAAAACTCATATCTCTCCCCGTATTTCATTCGATATAAATATTCATATAAACCATTATAATCTAACCCTTCCATATCAGATCTATCCCAATCAGAACATAAAAGATTATTCCCCTGATATCCAAGCAAATACACACACCTCTTTGAAACTTCCCTGCATTCATCACTTAAAGGTTTAATTCTTATCATAGAACTGCCATCAACCGCTTCTGATACTTCCGGATATTTTGGAACACATAGCGTATAACCAAACCAGCCTTTTTCTGTATATTTCCATTCTTCTATCCTTGTATACGAAACATATACAATAGATGGATTGTCGTTCATACCCCAAACAACTTTCACAGCCAACAAATACATATCTGTCCCATCATAATTGAATTTGAGTCTTTCTATCCCACCATCCCTGTTAATCCTATATAAGACGATATCTCCTGGCAGATCCTGTTCTGCCTTGAAAAGAAATTCTTCCATTTTAGAATAATTAGCCATATTTGAATACGGCGCTGATGTAATAACAGGGACATTTTTTTCCTTTAATACTTCCTGCATTTCTTCCATTACTGTCTCAGAAACTACTACATTCGATGAAGTTCCTTTATCCGCCTTTTGATAAATGGCTTTCATCTGATTCATAACATTCTTACAATCTTCAATAGCTTCTTCTTTCACGACTTCATCTACTGGCAAATCATATCCTCTTTCTTGTACAGCATAATTCGCAGTTTCCTGTGAAATATATTCTAAATCAGCCCCTTTACATTTTGTATTTCCTATGAAAAAGCATCCCAAAATAAATAAAACACTCACCATCTTTTTCAGTTTTCTTTTTGTACTCATATCAATTATCTCCATAACATTCCTCCCACTTTTCGTCTGATAATCTTTCCGTATACCAGGTAACCTCTATTTCTGACCTTGATACATAATTGGATACATATTGAAATCTATCTTTATCTAACAGCCGAATGGTTACGCTATGACAAAACGCCTGATCTAATTCTTTTTGTGGCCATACCGCATTTACTTCCAGTGTTATTGTTCCATCTTGATTTTCTATGTAGGAAACAACTTCCGGATATGGAATATATGGTGTGGGAGCAAAATCATATACGATTCCTCTGGTTCGATACCGATATGTCTGTATTTCTGTGTGAAATACCGTTCCTGTCTGCAGTATCTCTGCGCTTATATTAAAATATTTTTGAAATATCGTTTCAAATGATTCTTTTGGGATTTCATAAGTCTTTCCTTCCTTAAATTCATCAGTTTTTTCTTCCATTGAAAGTAAACGATCAAAAACATCATAAAAATTTATTCCATCATAATTTTTTTCACTCCAATTAGAAGTAAACAATTTATTAAGTGTATATCCAAAAGGAAGTATATATTTTCGATTCAACTCCCGACATTTTTTATTTAACGGTGCTACCCGAAAGTCCCGATATCCAGACGGTCCATCATATCCTGCCGGATGATATTCTTCTATAAAGAAATGCCCGTTTTCTGTATATTTCCATGAATTAGCTCTAAACTCATGATAATATGTTTCCTGCCAAGTGTCCTCTTTCCATTTAAAAGAGCTTACTTCAACGTCTATTTTCCCCTGTTTGGTTTTCAGATCATACCGGATAAAATGATCCCCTGCTATAACTTGAAATATAGTAGTTTTTCCATTCTTCTCTTTTTCTGCTTTTTTCAAAAAATCATCTACTTTAATACTTTGAACCATATCCAGCTGATTGTAGGAATCAATTACTGCATATCCATATTTTCCAAAATAATCCATACTTTTTTGTATTGTACTCAGCTCATATAGTGCATTTTCTTTCACAGCATTCTCATATATGTTCCGATAGCCTTCTGCTAGCATTTCACACTCTCTGTAAATTTTTTCTTTCGTATCTTCAATTGTCTTTTTCTGCTCTTTCTTTATGCCACATCCACTACAGACAGCAAGAAAAATAACTCCCACAAATATTTTCCAAATTTTTTTCATATCATTTTCCTCTTACATTTGTAATATTTAAAGGTAAAAATTATTCATTACCAAGATATTCATCCAGTATCGCCTTATCCTTTTCCACCACATAACCGCTTCCTCCAATATCTTTCACATTCTCTACCATACTGATGAGCAAAATAGGATTCTTTGTATCTCTATCTGTAGTAAAAACTGTAAACCAGCCAATTTCTGTTCCAGATGTATCTTCTTTTGTAGCTTTCAGTTCCGCTGTTCCGGTTTTTCCTGCTAATCTAATGTCTTCCCGGCATGCTCCATAACCAGTTCCTTCCGGGTTATTCACTACACCCTCTAACCCCTCCATAACCTCCGAAACAATTTGTGGTGAAAAAGCATCTTTTATCCAGATTTCACTGGAAGTGCTTCCACCATCCGCGTGAAGATATGGCTTTATCATATTTCCATCATTTAGAAAAGCCGTATAAATGCTTGCAAGATGCAAAGGATTTACCAGAATCTGTCCCTGTCCATACCCACTGTCAGCAAGCTGGATTTCTGTTTCTATCTTGTCCATATTAGAATATTGGGACTCTGACATTTTAATATCAAATGGAAGTTCCTGATTAAATCCTATTTGATTTAGAGACTGCATCAGTTGATCCGCACCAATTTTTAATGCTGCTTTTGCAAAATAAATATTATCTGAATAAATAAGCGCATTTTTCAAGATCACAGGTTCATAATCATGAAGTGTAGTCACTGTATAATCTCCCCACGAGGAATCTTTCTGCCACGCCAGACCCTCATTTCCAAAATCGTCATTTGCAGTAAATGCCCCCACTTTTAATCCAATTGCAGCAATTACAGGTTTAAAAGTTGAGCCAGGACACCATGTCTGGCGAAAGCGGTTGTATAAAGGCCTGTCTTCATTTTCATTTAATGCACTCCACTGGCTGTTGTCCATTCCACGTACAAAATCATTATTATCATAAGATGGCGTACTTACCAACGCCAATACTTCCCCTGTATAAGGATTCAAAGCTACAGAACATCCTCTGTCTTCTTTAAATTGTTCATAAAGAGTACTTTGAAGATCACCATCAATCGTAGTATGGATATCTTCTCCATCTTTTCTAGGCTCATATGCAATAACACTTTTTTTATTTCCATTTGCATCTACAATACAGATTTCACACCCATCTGTTCCTTTTAGTTCTTTTTCATAAAGCGTTTCCAGTCCAGTCTTTCCAATCACACTGTTTGTACGATACCCTTCCCCTTTATGTTCCTGCAAATCTTCGGCTGTAACCGCCTGTACATACCCTACCAGATGAGAGGCAGCTTCTTTTAGATAATAAGTTCGTACTTTTACATCAGATAACATAATACCTGGAATCTTCAATAATGTGTCCTGCTTTTCTTTTTCTTCCAGAACAGTTTTATCCGGATTCACTGTCAAAAGATCGACCTCTTGTATTTTAGGAATTGTTGCTACTGGTACAAAAGAATCTGCTTTTACCCAACCGGCTTTTAACTTATCCTCAATTTCGTCTGCTCCAATTCCAAGATACTCTGCCAGTTTTTTTATTGTATCTTCTCTGTTCTCCATCCTGCCCGGAACAATTCCTACCGAAGATGCAGTTCCCTCTCCAGCCAACTGACGACCATTTCTGTCTAAAATATCTCCTCTCTTTGCCTCTTCTGACGTTACCTGAACTTTATCCGTTGCAGATAACTCTGGAAAAATCAACTGATCCTGCCAGATTAAATGATATCCTGTCCAATCATGTGAAAATACCGCATCGTTGGTAAATTCTACATTTCCTGCAGCAGTCTGCATATTTGTTGTATAGGAAACTGCCGCATTTCCGTTTTCTTGTCTTTTTACTGTAATATCGGTTATGGACAGATCAGACATCTCAATGCCTTCATATATTTTAGAATTTCGTTCTATAAATTCTTCCTTACTGTTCATGCTGCTTTTTTTCTGATCCAGCATGGCATACATTTGCTCATATTCCCCTTTTTCAATATATTTCATATATTCCATTAGTCTTTTTTCAGGAACATTACAATTCATTATTGTTACAATACCGATTCCACCACCAATCAATATACCGCTAAATAAAACTATTTTTGTAATAATCTTCGTGTGTTTTTTTCTTTTCTTTTTTCTCATATAGTTTTATTTCTCCTTTTTTCATATTTTCTTAAATATTACACTTGTAATATTTAAACGTCAAGCTTTTTCTTAGGTTTATATATGTAAGATTTGGATAAAAAAGAAAGGGCATCTCAAAACCTTCTTTGATAAAGAACTTTACGACACCCTGAGGTAATGGTTTCTCCGGATGTTTCCCAAACGCTATAATCACTCTCCAGAAGAACCAAAAACGATTTTTAATTTTCTCTCAGAAAAAAAAAGAACTACTCTAAATCTGCAGATCTTTGAAATAACCCTGCTCGTTTCTTATAATCATTTTGTTTTGGGGTCAGACCCTATTAAACAGAACACGGGACCTGCAACCAATAAACCCAGAGGCATTGTCAACGAAATAATACTGTTCAATAAAGAAAATGCGCGTCCATGATATTTTGAAGATATCGTTTCCTGCATATACGCAATGTAAAGAATATTATAGAACACAGCACTGATTCCCATTCCAAAACACATAAAAGCAAATATCCAAAATGCCGCATCTGACTTTGGAAGAAACCCACTAATGAGTGTGGTGCTTCCAAGGCCAAATAATCCAATGAAGGCGGCACAGGCAGCGTTATGTTGCAGCTTATTTCCAAAATGGTTTATCACAAAAGTTCCAATCATCATACCTGCGGAATAAAGAAGTTCTACACTACTCGCCTCGCATGCCGTTCCTTGAAAATAGTCACTTATCATCAAAGGATAAAACGCCGTAATCGGCATAAAGAAAATCATACAATTTGTAGCGGAGAGAGTCAAAACGAAAAGCCGCTTATCCATCAGAAAAATCTGGATCGTTATTTCCGTAAATATGAATCTCAAATTATTCTTTTCGCCGGTGCTGAACATATTTTACAGGAAAATGGCATGAACCTGAAGCATCTTAATACCAATAAGTTACAGGAGCAACTTTCAGATCTTATTTTCCAAAAAAAATCACTAAATACTCAATATGTTTCTTTTAAGCAAGAAATAAAAGAGTTGGAATTGATACATCAAAATCTGTCCAAATATCTCAAACAGGATGCTCCTGAAATACAAAGATCTTCTCATAACAAACTTCCTTCTTTGTAAAACCATAATAATAGGCAGCGATTTCACTTGCTGCCTAAATTCCCGTTAAACCGATATCCTACACCTCGTACTGTTTGTATATATAATGGTTGTCCAGGATCATCTTCTATTTTTTCTCTGATATTGCAGATATGTCGCATAACCACATTATAATCACCGGAATAAGGTTCATTCCATACCAGATCATAAACCATTTCTTTTCCAAATATTCTACCTGGACTTTTCGCTAAAAGAAGTAAAATATCATATTCATATTTTGAAAGATGAACATCACTATCATTCTTTTTAACAATTCGTTCCTGTAGATATATTTTTAATTCTCCAAACCTTATAATTTCCGGTATGAATTGGTTTTTATGTTCCCAGCTAGTCAATATGTTTTCACTTATGCTTCCATTAGCATCTGTGATTCTCTCAATAATTTCTATCTTTTTCACCTTTATTGCCTCTACATTATTAATTTTATATTCTATATATCATCTGCCATTTGACTTTTTTCTTCTACAAGTAATATAATATATTTATTACATATGTAGGATTTAGCAGGAGGATTTTATTATGTCACTACCCCAAATTTCAGAAGCCGAATTTGAAGTTATGAAAATTGTATGGAAATATGCTCCCATCAATACAAATGAAATTACAGAAAAACTTACTCTAACTACCAGCTGGAGTCCAAAAACAATTCAAACTCTTATCAAGAGACTTGTTTCCAAAAAAGCTCTTTCCTACGAAAAACAAAGCCGGGTATTTGTCTATACTCCATTAGTCCAAGAAGATGAATATATACGCCAGGAAAGCAATTCTTTTTTAAAGCGATATTATAATGGAAATCTTTCTTCTATGCTGGCTTCTTACCTTGAAGACGATAAGCTCTCTTCAACAGAAATTGATAACTTACGCCATTTATTATCAAAACATCAGAAATAGGAGGTTTTGAATGAGCAACTGGATTATCCACTTTTTAATCAGTAATATCTTCATATGTATTTTTACACTTGTAATAATCGGAACAAAAAAACTTCTGAAAAAATATTTATCTGCGGCTACACAGTACCATCTCTGTTTTCTTTTATTTTTACTACTTGCCGTGCCATTTTTTCCTGTACAGATTCATGGCTCACAACTTTTTTCATGGTTACATTTTTTTCAAACTGACTCAGGACTTAACTCTGGTACCGACACGCTATCCGAACTTACCAGTAATACACAAAATATTTTGTTAAACCAGGTGAATGATTTTTCAGTTTCCATCAGTAGTCAATTTTCTGGAGGCTTGAATACCATACTCTTTCTAATATGGATAACGGGTGTTATGATTATGTCAGTCCTCACCCTTCATTCATTAAACTATGTACGTTCCATAAAAAGATCTGCTCTCCCGCTTCAAAATCAGCAGGTAAAAACTATTTATTACAATTGTTTAAAGGAACTTAAAATCTCTCACCCAGTATCAGTCTACAGTACTGCATTTTTAAAATCACCAGTTTTAATCGGAATAATACATCCCAGAATTTACATTCCCATCCATTTAATTTCCGAACTGAATCCTGATGATATGCGTTTTATGCTGCTACACGAATTACAGCATTACCGTCACAAAGATACATTTATTGGCTTCCTCATGGTCATAAGTAATATACTCTACTGGTTTAACCCTTTTGTGTGGTACACTTTAAAAGAAATTCTCTGTGACCGTGAAATAGCCTGTGATTCTGCTGTATTGCAGATGATTTCTGCTGATGAATACCAAGCTTATGGAACTACACTGATTAATTTTGCAGAAAAAATATCCTCTTTTTCCTCTCCACTGGCAGTTGGAATGTCCGGAAATTTCAGGCAGATGAAACGACGTATTCTCAACATCGCCGTTTTTAGGAAAGAAACTCTTTATCAAAAAATGAGAGCATTGATAATTTATCTGGTCATTAGTGCTGTTTTTATTGGATGTACACCCATTTTATCCATTGATGCCTCTACTCAAAGCGTATATCATTTTAGTGATACAGACAAAAATATCTCCCTGTTAGATATATCCGAAACATTTGGAACATATGATGGATCATTTGTTTTGTATGACAATAATTTGGATTCCTGGAAAATATACGATCTTGAAGAAGCCACCAAACGTATTCCGCCAGAGTCTACCTACAAAATATACGATGCATTATTAGGGTTGGAATCCGGAATCATCACACCAGAACACTCTTCCATGACATGGAATGGTGATGCCTTTCCTTTTCCATCCTGGGAAGCTGATCAGGATTTAAACTCTGCTATGCAAAATTCCGTTAACTGGTATTTCCAGGCAATTGATTCGCAGCTCGGAATTAACAGAGTCCAGGAATTTTTGAATAAAATAGAATATGGAAACCAAACAACCAGTTCAAATCTGGATTTATACTGGTCCGATTTTTCATTAAAAATCTCGCCTTTAGAGCAAGTAACATTATTGAAAAAATTTAACACAAATGAATTCCATCTAAATTCCCAAAATGTATTTTCTGTTAAAAATGCTATAAAAATTGCCAGTACACCTAATGGTAATTTCTACGGAAAAACTGGAACCGGTCGTGTCAACGGACAGGATATCAACGGCTGGTTTATCGGATATGTAGAAACTTCCGATAACAGCTATTATTTTGCAACCAATATCCAAAGTGATTCTAATGCAACTGGCAAAAAAGCATTTGAAATCACTTCTGATATCTTAAAAAAATTACATATATGGAATTAACAAATATGAAAGGGCTGATAGTTGTTATCAGTTCTTTCTTTTTATTCTATATTGATATTTGGGAACTTCTTTCGTACCATTATTCAGAATTTTATTCCCCATATATTTAAAACTCTTATCATCGTTGAACTTAACAGTCAGCTCACTTGTAATAACGGCATCATTACATATAAATGTATCACATACAGCATCAACAACCAGCACATTGTTTCCCTCTCCGCTATCTCTTATTTCAACGACCTCCGGTAAAGATGTTCCAAAATAAGTAGGGCTATAATTTAAACAACCTAATCGTTCCCAGTCATAAGTTTGATGTTCCGAATCAAATACTGCCCATTTTTTAATTTGCTCCGCTGTTATCGGCAAAAACTCCATTATCAGATTTTCAAACTCTTCTGCCGGAATTCCACTTGAGTTACCTGAAAACTCATATCTCTCCCCGTATTTCATTCGATATAAATATTCATATAAACCATTATAATCTAACCCTTCCATATCAGATCTATCCCAATCAGAACATAAAAGATTATTCCCCTGATATCCAAGCAAATACACACACCTCTTTGAAACTTCCCTGCATTCATCACTTAAAGGTTTAATTCTTATCATAGAACTGCCATCAACCGCTTCTGATACTTCCGGATATTTTGGAACACATAGCGTATAACCAAACCAGCCTTTTTCTGTATATTTCCATTCTTCTATCCTTGTATACGAAACATATACAATAGATGGATTGTCGTTCATACCCCAAACAACTTTCACAGCCAACAAATACATATCTGTCCCATCATAATTGAATTTGAGTCTTTCTATCCCACCATCCCTGTTAATCCTATATAAGACGATATCTCCTGGCAGATCCTGTTCTGCCTTGAAAAGAAATTCTTCCATTTTAGAATAATTAGCCATATTTGAATACGGCGCTGATGTAATAACAGGGACATTTTTTTCCTTTAATACTTCCTGCATTTCTTCCATTACTGTCTCAGAAACTACTACATTCGATGAAGTTCCTTTATCCGCCTTTTGATAAATGGCTTTCATCTGATTCATAACATTCTTACAATCTTCAATAGCTTCTTCTTTCACGACTTCATCTACTGGCAAATCATATCCTCTTTCTTGTACAGCATAATTCGCAGTTTCCTGTGAAATATATTCTAAATCAGCCCCTTTACATTTTGTATTTCCTATGAAAAAGCATCCCAAAATAAATAAAACACTCACCATCTTTTTCAGTTTTCTTTTTGTACTCATATCAATTATCTCCATAACATTCCTCCCACTTTTCGTCTGATAATCTTTCCGTATACCAGGTAACCTCTATTTCTGACCTTGATACATAATTGGATACATATTGAAATCTATCTTTATCTAACAGCCGAATGGTTACGCTATGACAAAACGCCTGATCTAATTCTTTTTGTGGCCATACCGCATTTACTTCCAGTGTTATTGTTCCATCTTGATTTTCTATGTAGGAAACAACTTCCGGATATGGAATATATGGTGTGGGAGCAAAATCATATACGATTCCTCTGGTTCGATACCGATATGTCTGTATTTCTGTGTGAAATACCGTTCCTGTCTGCAGTATCTCTGCGCTTATATTAAAATATTTTTGAAATATCGTTTCAAATGATTCTTTTGGGATTTCATAAGTCTTTCCTTCCTTAAATTCATCAGTTTTTTCTTCCATTGAAAGTAAACGATCAAAAACATCATAAAAATTTATTCCATCATAATTTTTTTCACTCCAATTAGAAGTAAACAATTTATTAAGTGTATATCCAAAAGGAAGTATATATTTTCGATTCAACTCCCGACATTTTTTATTTAACGGTGCTACCCGAAAGTCCCGATATCCAGACGGTCCATCATATCCTGCCGGATGATATTCTTCTATAAAGAAATGCCCGTTTTCTGTATATTTCCATGAATTAGCTCTAAACTCATGATAATATGTTTCCTGCCAAGTGTCCTCTTTCCATTTAAAAGAGCTTACTTCAACGTCTATTTTCCCCTGTTTGGTTTTCAGATCATACCGGATAAAATGATCCCCTGCTATAACTTGAAATATAGTAGTTTTTCCATTCTTCTCTTTTTCTGCTTTTTTCAAAAAATCATCTACTTTAATACTTTGAACCATATCCAGCTGATTGTAGGAATCAATTACTGCATATCCATATTTTCCAAAATAATCCATACTTTTTTGTATTGTACTCAGCTCATATAGTGCATTTTCTTTCACAGCATTCTCATATATGTTCCGATAGCCTTCTGCTAGCATTTCACACTCTCTGTAAATTTTTTCTTTCGTATCTTCAATTGTCTTTTTCTGCTCTTTCTTTATGCCACATCCACTACAGACAGCAAGAAAAATAACTCCCACAAATATTTTCCAAATTTTTTTCATATCATTTTCCTCTTACATTTGTAATATTTAAAGGTAAAAATTATTCATTACCAAGATATTCATCCAGTATCGCCTTATCCTTTTCCACCACATAACCGCTTCCTCCAATATCTTTCACATTCTCTACCATACTGATGAGCAAAATAGGATTCTTTGTATCTCTATCTGTAGTAAAAACTGTAAACCAGCCAATTTCTGTTCCAGATGTATCTTCTTTTGTAGCTTTCAGTTCCGCTGTTCCGGTTTTTCCTGCTAATCTAATGTCTTCCCGGCATGCTCCATAACCAGTTCCTTCCGGGTTATTCACTACACCCTCTAACCCCTCCATAACCTCCGAAACAATTTGTGGTGAAAAAGCATCTTTTATCCAGATTTCACTGGAAGTGCTTCCACCATCCGCGTGAAGATATGGCTTTATCATATTTCCATCATTTAGAAAAGCCGTATAAATGCTTGCAAGATGCAAAGGATTTACCAGAATCTGTCCCTGTCCATACCCACTGTCAGCAAGCTGGATTTCTGTTTCTATCTTGTCCATATTAGAATATTGGGACTCTGACATTTTAATATCAAATGGAAGTTCCTGATTAAATCCTATTTGATTTAGAGACTGCATCAGTTGATCCGCACCAATTTTTAATGCTGCTTTTGCAAAATAAATATTATCTGAATAAATAAGCGCATTTTTCAAGATCACAGGTTCATAATCATGAAGTGTAGTCACTGTATAATCTCCCCACGAGGAATCTTTCTGCCACGCCAGACCCTCATTTCCAAAATCGTCATTTGCAGTAAATGCCCCCACTTTTAATCCAATTGCAGCAATTACAGGTTTAAAAGTTGAGCCAGGACACCATGTCTGGCGAAAGCGGTTGTATAAAGGCCTGTCTTCATTTTCATTTAATGCACTCCACTGGCTGTTGTCCATTCCACGTACAAAATCATTATTATCATAAGATGGCGTACTTACCAACGCCAATACTTCCCCTGTATAAGGATTCAAAGCTACAGAACATCCTCTGTCTTCTTTAAATTGTTCATAAAGAGTACTTTGAAGATCACCATCAATCGTAGTATGGATATCTTCTCCATCTTTTCTAGGCTCATATGCAATAACACTTTTTTTATTTCCATTTGCATCTACAATACAGATTTCACACCCATCTGTTCCTTTTAGTTCTTTTTCATAAAGCGTTTCCAGTCCAGTCTTTCCAATCACACTGTTTGTACGATACCCTTCCCCTTTATGTTCCTGCAAATCTTCGGCTGTAACCGCCTGTACATACCCTACCAGATGAGAGGCAGCTTCTTTTAGATAATAAGTTCGTACTTTTACATCAGATAACATAATACCTGGAATCTTCAATAATGTGTCCTGCTTTTCTTTTTCTTCCAGAACAGTTTTATCCGGATTCACTGTCAAAAGATCGACCTCTTGTATTTTAGGAATTGTTGCTACTGGTACAAAAGAATCTGCTTTTACCCAACCGGCTTTTAACTTATCCTCAATTTCGTCTGCTCCAATTCCAAGATACTCTGCCAGTTTTTTTATTGTATCTTCTCTGTTCTCCATCCTGCCCGGAACAATTCCTACCGAAGATGCAGTTCCCTCTCCAGCCAACTGACGACCATTTCTGTCTAAAATATCTCCTCTCTTTGCCTCTTCTGACGTTACCTGAACTTTATCCGTTGCAGATAACTCTGGAAAAATCAACTGATCCTGCCAGATTAAATGATATCCTGTCCAATCATGTGAAAATACCGCATCGTTGGTAAATTCTACATTTCCTGCAGCAGTCTGCATATTTGTTGTATAGGAAACTGCCGCATTTCCGTTTTCTTGTCTTTTTACTGTAATATCGGTTATGGACAGATCAGACATCTCAATGCCTTCATATATTTTAGAATTTCGTTCTATAAATTCTTCCTTACTGTTCATGCTGCTTTTTTTCTGATCCAGCATGGCATACATTTGCTCATATTCCCCTTTTTCAATATATTTCATATATTCCATTAGTCTTTTTTCAGGAACATTACAATTCATTATTGTTACAATACCGATTCCACCACCAATCAATATACCGCTAAATAAAACTATTTTTGTAATAATCTTCGTGTGTTTTTTTCTTTTCTTTTTTCTCATATAGTTTTATTTCTCCTTTTTTCATATTTTCTTAAATATTACACTTGTAATATTTAAACGTCAAGCTTTTTCTTAGGTTTATATATGTAAGATTTGGATAAAAAAGAAAGGGCATCTCAAAACCTTCTTTGATAAAGAACTTTACGACACCCTGAGGTAATGGTTTCTCCGGATGTTTCCCAAACGCTATAATCACTCTCCAGAAGAACCAAAAACGATTTTTAATTTTCTCTCAGAAAAAAAGAACTACTCTAAATCTGCTGATCTTTGAAATAACCCTGCTCGTTTCTTATAATCACAAACATATTCAGGCAACACATTCTTTGCTGGCAGATTATTATAGCGGAAAACGCAACAAATCCCTTTATTAACTTTTGTTCTATATAATTCCTGTACCAATCCTATTGTTTCATCATCTGAACAAAAGCTCTTCGGAATCTCCCTACAATCCCTGATAATAACGCAAATCTGTTTACTATGTCCTCTCTGTCAGTATACAAGCCAGCTAATCTCTTTATTATAGTATCTAAATACTTCTTCCCAATTCCACTACTCAAAATTTCTTCAGTCACTGTTTCTGCAGATGTGTTTTTATATCAGCCAGAGTTTCCCTGGCTGAATTCTTCCAATATATACCTGTTAACACTTCTCAATGCTGACACTTTTTCCTTCGCTTCTCATCTTTCACCTGCTATACTGCACTCTGGCTTGAATTCATTCCCTCTCTTCCAGTTCCGATTTATAATCTTCCAAGTCCATAAGAAAAGTCTCATAGCCTTCATCACTCATGCAGAACAGCTTTCTTAGGGTATTGCAGACAAGCACGATCATATCCGCATCCCCTTTTAGAAATGGAATGATATGGTCGATTGCTTCCATTGTGTCATTTCTGTTTCCTTTATCAAACATTGCCGTTACTAAACATTCGTCTGTATCAAAGTTCATTGCCAGATCCATCATAATTCTACATC
>ERZ837380.2455-NODE-2455-length-19688-cov-14.166658_pt1 | contig 19688 bp, 13 predicted proteins | sample MGYA00519685_ERZ837380 | MGnify/ENA primary metagenome ERZ837380 (study PRJEB31850, sample SAMEA3708817) | human gut metagenome | biome: human gut; feature: human-associated habitat; material: faeces | place: China | collected 2014 ...
AGCCGAGGGCGTTGGCCGGAGCCGCATCTGCTGCTCCATTGAGCGCGGGCTGGCCTCTATGAAAAATATTTTGAAAAAATCTCTGTAAGAGGGAGTACATTTGCCCCCAAAACCTCCTGATAGGTGAGAGGAGTTTTCTTCCTCGCCTTGAAAACTGAATAGACAGTATTTCCGATACGAAATCCGCGTGATAGCGACGTAAGGCGCGCCGCCACGACAGCCAGCTCAGGAGGTGATGGACAAGCTGGCCGAGCGATCAACGCAGCCTTTGACCCGGTGTTGGCAAACCGGGCGCGAGGACAGCGCGGAGGATAATGAAACTTGCTCACGCCCTCCCACAGACTTGAGGGGGAGTCCCTGCGGTATGCGCCAGCCCTCCACGGGCAGCGGTACTGCGGGGCTATGCAGCCGAAGCCATCGGCGGTCTGGAATACTCCCCGTGCCGGGGATGCGTGGCAAATACGGCACACAACGATCATACAGGGAGCCGTCAAACCGGGCCTTTCTGTCTTATGACAGCCCAAACCATTCCGGCGCGGCGGCTCCCTCTTTTGTGGATTGAAACGGAAAACAACTGTCCCGCTGCTTCTGGTCATCGTGGCCAGAGGTGGGGCAAGGTCAAAGGACGGCGCTTTTGTGCCGTCCTTTCACGTTTCCCCACGGACAACGGGAAACAGGTGTGATCAGTTTTTATGGGAAAAGGAGGTCATAACTATACCTCCCAATCAACGGGCAACAGATAATCTACATTTCCATTGAAACTTCAGTTAATTTGTGGGCCTCTTTGGTGTTTTCAATTGGATAGAACATAGATGTCAAAGTCCCCGGCAGATTCGCCCCCACTGTTGCTATATACACGTCTTCAACCAAGTTTGATATGAAGTATCCAAATGACAAATCATTTATTTCATAAAAGCTATAATGTGGTCTTACATTCTCTTGTTTAGGAGTATACTCGGGCCAGTATTTTATAAAGCAATTCTCACCTATACATAGATGGTTTACTTTTCCATTACTTCTAATTAGCGTAGAGCGCACTTGTTGATTTACATTTCGGTTTAATATCCCATCATACCCCTCGAACGTAAAGATGCCCGAAAAAATAGGTTTACAAACGATTTATGAGGCAACCGAAAGTTTATCTATAACTTGAGTCAACTGTGTTGCCCCTGTAATGCGAGATTTTACCTGTCTTATGCCAAAACCTGTTAAAAAGCTTGAAAGGCTTTTTATAGTGCCGAAGGTGCTTCCGTTTTTTATGAGACGTCACATCGCGCTTTCACACGCCGTGCGTGCGAAAGCCTGAGAAGAATTCTTGTTCCGGTACACGCCCCGGCCAAAAAATAATTGCAATTTATTTGCCGCCTGCGGGCGGCAAACTCTGCGAGGCTTTTAATATTTTTTTCGTTAGGCTAAGGAAAAGGCGGGATTTTGTAACAGTTTCGTTAATAATTGCCCGCCCCTCTTGCGCGCGGCGCTTTAGAATGTTAAAATTCTTTAAAATGTTTTTTACAGTCGTGTAACAATTGACTTATAATGCGCAAGGAGCGATACGATTATGCCCAAATTCAGCGTAAAGAAGCCGCTGACGGTGTTCGTGGCGGTGCTGGCCATTGTGGTGCTGGGTGTGGTGGCCTATCTGAAGATGACCCCCGACCTGATGCCCAACATGGACTTCCCCTATGTGATCCTGGTGACCACCGACCCCGGGGCCAGCCCCGAAACTGTGGAGGCCGACATCACCAAGCCCCTGGAGCAGTCCATGGCCACCCTGGACCGCATCAAGAACGTCACCTCCAGCTCCATGGACAGCGTGTCCATGGTGGTGCTGGAGTTTGAGGACGGGGTGAATATGGACACCGTCAGCGTGGATATCCAGCAGAAGATCAACCAGCTGAAGGGCTCCTGGTCCGACACCGTGGGCGACCCCTATGTGCTGAAAATGAACCCCTCCATGCTGCCGGTGCAGGTGGCGGCCCTGTCCTACGACGGCAAGGACATCACCCAGCTGTCGGACTTCGTCAACGACACCCTGTCCCCCAAGCTGGAGGGCATCACCGGCGTGGCCAGCGTCACCGTCAGCGGCACGGTGGAGCGTCAGCTCCATGTGATCCTCAGCCAAAAGAAGCTGGATGCTCTGTCCCAGCGGCTGTCCGATGCCATTGCGAAGCAGCTGGACGACGCGGCAGGGCAGTTGGCCTCCGCCCGGGGCCAGGTCAACAGCGCCAAGGCTGCTATCCGCAGCGCCGAGGAATCCGCCGTCCGGGACGCCGTGACCCAGGCCCTTACCACTATCCAGGACAGTCTGAAAACCATGCGGGACAGCCGGGACCAGCTCCAGGACAACCTCCGAGAGCTGGCGGATATTCAGCGGGAGAAGGCTCGGCTGGAGGCGGAAAACGCCCCGTATCAGGCGAAGATCGAGGCCATCCGCCAGAACCCCTCCATGACGGAGGAGGAAAAGCAGGCGGCCATCGCCGAAATCGAAAGTGACCCCGAATACGTCCGCATCCAGGCGGAGCTGGCGGCGCTGGATCTGCGCATGGCGGCCCTGGGTGTCAAGTGGGACGAGGCCGTCCAGCGGGCCAAGGAGTGGCAGAAGCAGCTGGAGGAGCTGGAAAAGCAGCTGCGCGACCTGGAGACCGACGAGGGTGTGGCCAAGCTGGCGGACCAGGTATCCGCCGGGGTCCTGACCATGACCGACGCCGTGAACCAGATCATCTCCGCCAACATCCAGCTGGACAGCGCCCTGAGCCAGATCGACCAGGGACTCCAGACCCTGGAGGAATCCCGCTCCACCGCCCTGAGCCAGGCGGACCTGTCCTCCAGCCTGAGCCTACCCACCATCACCGCCCTGCTGACGGCCCAGAACTTCTCCATGCCCGCCGGATATCTGAAGGAGGACGGCGTCAACTACATGGTCTCCGTGGGCGATTCCATCGACACCCGGCAGGACCTGGAGGACCTGGTGCTCTTTGACCTGGGGATGGACGGCATCGACCCCATCCGCATGAAGGACGTGGCCGACGTGGCCATCACCGACAACTCCTCGGAGATCTACGACAAGCTCAACGGCAAGGACGGCGTCATCGTCTCCCTCAACAAGCAGTCCACCTACGCCACGGCGGAGGTGTCCAACAACATCAACAGCCGCTTCCGGGAGCTGGAGGCGGAGTACGAGGGGCTTTCCTTCGTACCCCTGATGGACCAGGGGGACTACATATACCTTATCATCAACTCCATTCTGTCGTCTCTGGGCTGGGGCGCACTGTTCGCGGTGCTGATCCTGTACCTGTTCCTGCGGGACCTGCGGCCCACGGTGATCACCCTGTGCTCCATCCCCATCAGCGTGATCTTCGCCGTGGTGCTGATGTACTTCTCCGGCGTTACCATCAACATGATCTCCCTATCGGGCCTGGCCGTGGCGGTGGGCATGCTGGTGGATAACTCCGTGGTGGTCATTGAGAATATCTACCGTCTGCGCTCCAAGGGAGCCACCGTCATCCAGGCGGCGGTATCCGGGGCCCGGCAGGTGCTGGGCGCCATCGTGGCCTCCACCCTGACCACCGTGTGCGTGTTCCTGCCCATCGTGTTCGTGGAGGGCATCACCAAGCAGCTGTTCACGGACCTGGCCCTGACCATGACCTATTCCCTGCTGGCCAGCCTCATTGTGGCCCTGACCCTGGTGCCCGCCATGGCCGCCGGTATGCTCCGCAAGGAGAAGCCCCAGAAGCCGGGACTGCTGGATAAGGTCTACCCCGCCTATCGCAAGGCGGTATCCTGGTCCATCCACCACAAGCTGGTGGTGCTGGGGGTGTCCCTGCTGCTGCTGGTGGGCTCCGCCGGAGCCGCCCTGGCCCGGGGCTTTGCCTTTATGCCCAATATCGACATGAACACCGTGAACCTGACCATCTCCATGCCCGAGGGCTGCACCCGGGAGCAGGCGGTGGCCCTGGCGGACGAGGCCCTGCAGCGCATCGCCGCCGTGGACAACGTGGAAACCGTGGGCGCGATGATGTCCTCCGCCTCCGGCGCCGGGAGCATGGACATGACCAGTATGATGACCGCCGGCGGCGGGGAATACGACGTCACCGCCTACATCACCCTGCCGGAGGGGGCCTCCGGCGCGGAGGCCGGCAAGCAGATGGAGGCCGCCTGCGCCGGTATGGACTGCACCGTCACCGCCTCCGGGGCCATGGACACCTATATGTCCTACCTCACCGGCAGCGGCATCACCCTGAACGTCTATGGTGACGACATGGAGCAGATGCAGTCCGCCGCCCGTGACCTGGCGGCAAAGCTGGCCACCGTCCCCGGCACGGAAAACGTGTCCGACGGCCTGGAGCAGGCGGCCGCCGCCCTGCACCTGTCCGTGGACCGCAACGCCGCCATGGAGAAGGGCCTCACCGTGGCCCAGGTGTACATGGCCGTGGCCTCCGCCCTGACGGACACCGACAGCTCCCTGTCCCTGACCCTGGACGGGCTGGACGTCAGCGTGTCCATCCAGTCCCCGGAGGAGAGCCGCATGACCCGGGAGAAGCTCCTGGATCTGGAAATTGACCCATCCTCCGCCTCCGCCATGAGCAGCATGATGAGCAGCGCCTCCTCCGGCAGCTCCATGGGAAGCATGAGCAGTATGAGCGGTATGTCCGGCATGAGCAGCGCAAGCGCCTCCGGCAGCACCCAGAGCGGCAAGTCCGTCCGTCTGGGGGACATCGCCCAGCTGGAGGAGACCGTCAGCCTGAACACCATCAACCGGGACCAGCAGCGGCGGTATATCACCGTGTCCGCCGACGTGGCCGACGGCTATAACGTCACCAAGGTCACCTCCGCCGCCGAAAAGGTCATCGGCCAGGCGGAGCTGCCCCAGGGCGTCACCGCCGCCTTCCAGGGGGAGAACGAGGCCATCATGGACGCCATCCGGCAGCTGCTGCTGATGCTGCTGCTGGGCATCGTGCTGGTGTATCTGGTGATGGTGGCCCAGTTCCAGTCCCTGCGCTCGCCGCTGATCGTCATGTTCACCATCCCCCTGGCCTTCACCGGCGGCTTCCTGGCCCTGCTGCTGGCAGGGGTGGAGGTCAGCGTCATCTCCCTGATCGGCTTCGTGATGCTGGTGGGCGTCATCGTCAACAACGGCATCGTCCTGGTGGACTATATCAACCAACTGCGGCTGGAGGGCATGGGCCGCCGGGAGGCCATCATCGAGGCCGGCGTCACCCGCCTGCGGCCCATTCTCATGACGTCCCTGACCACCATTCTGGGCCTGATCGTCATGGCCTTCGGCAACAACGTGGGCACGGCGCTGATGCAGCCGGTGGCCCTGGTGTGCATCGGCGGCCTGCTGTATGCCACGCTGATGACCCTGCTGGTGGTGCCGTGTATGTACGACATTCTCAGCCGCCGGGACCTGCGGAAGGTGGACGAGGAGGAGCTGAAGCTCCTGGATATGTGAAAAATAAGCGCAAAAAAGCAGCCTCGCGGCTGCTTTTTTGCGCTTATTTTTCGCTTATAGGATGATCACCGGCCCGGCAGCGGCCAGGCGGCCCTCCCGGACGGTGACGGTCTCGCCGGTCAGGGCGTTTTCATAATTGCCGTCGGCCAGGGGGACGGCGGCCGTCCCCGGTCGGCCCGCCAGGGGGAACACGCCCACCGCCAGGTGTTGGCCGTCCCGGTAGTCGGCCACGGCCAGGCCCTGCTCGTCGTCGGCCTCCACATGGAAGGCGGCGTCCGTGGGCAGGCGCTTTTTGATGTCGTACAGCTTCCGCAGCAGGGGAGACAGGTCCTCCCCGGTCCAGTCGATGGGCTCCCGCTCAAACAGGGAGGGCGTATGGACGGCAGAGACCTCCTGCCCGGCATAGAGCAGGGTGGTCCCCTTCTGGAAATAGCTCAGGGCCGTCCAGGCCAGCAGACTGTCCCGGTTGGGGAAGCGGTCCGCCGCCCGGCGCTGGTCGTGATTTTCCAGGCAGCTGAGCTTGTTGTACCAGGTGGGGAAGCTCAGCTCCTGATAGCTCAGGGTGGCAAAATACCGGCTCAGGGACATGGCCCCGCCGGCGGCCCCCTCATACAGGGGCCAGATGTCGTAGGGGTACAGAATGTCGAACACGTCAAACAGCTCGTTGTCCGTGGCGGCGTAAAAGCCCTGGCGGCGGAAGGCCAGGATGTGGTCCAGGTGGACGCTCTCCCCCAGCCAGATGGCCCCGGGGCGCACCCGTTCCACCGCCTGCCGGGCCTTGCGCCAGAACGCCACAGGCACGGTGCTGGCCACGTCGCAGCGGAAACCGTCCACATACTGGGCCCAATAGCACAGGGACTCGATCTGATAATCCCACAGGCCGGGAACGGCGTAGTCCAGGTCCACCACATCGGTCCAGTCCCCCACCTTGTTGCCCCGGCTGCCGTCGGGCTTGTGATAGTAATACTCCGGGTGCAGGGCCACCAGGGTAGCGTCCGGGGAGGTGTGGTTATACACCACGTCGATGATGCACTTCATGCCATTATCGTGAATGGCGTCCACCAGGTGGAGGAAGTCCTCCAGGGTGCCGTACTCCGGGTTCACCGTGCGGTAGTCCCGGTTGGCATAGGGGCAGCCCATGCTGCCCTTGCGGTTGGCTTCCCCGATGGGGTGGATGGGCATCAGCCACAGGATGTCCGTGCCCAGGGCCCGGATCCGGGGCAGATCCGACTCCACGGCCCGGAAGGTACCCTGGGGCGTGTGGCTGCGGACGTACAGCTCATAGATCACGCTGCGGCGCAGGGCGGGATTGGTTTCAAGGGACATGGCAAATACCTCCCAGAGAATTATTTGAGACTGTCGAAAAACTCGGAAATCTTCCGCCATCGGAAAGGAAGATAGTTACGAAAGAAACCCATCAGGGGTGTCTTTCGTTTGCAATCACAGGTTTTTCAGAACTTTTTAAGTTCTGAAAAACCGCACTCAGCTTGTCAAAAAGGCTTTTTTGACAAGCTGAGAATTATTTCAGGGTGCTGCTGTTGTTCAGCACGCCGGTGCTGTACAGAAACAGCACGTCCTGATCGGTGAAGGTCAGATAACGGCCCAGCTGGGTAGGAGACAGATAGCGGATATCCACCAGGGTCACCCGGCTGTAGCCCTCCAGCAGCAGCGGGGCCAGGCTGGAGGCGAAGGAATCCCGGAAGATCACCAGCTCCCGGTCCGTCCGGGCGTTGGGACTCTCCACCGTCAGCAGGGACACGGACCCGGACAGAAACAGCTCATACGGGTCGCTGCCCCGGGCCTTTTCCAGGTCGTACACCGGGCCTTCCCCGCCGGTCTCGAAGTTGGTGACCCGGCAGGCGGCGATGGTGTCGTTGGTGAGATAGCGCAGGGTCTCCCCGGCCAGGGGCAGGGCCGCGTACCCGGAATACACCCCATAGAAGGGGCGGTCCAGAGTCACCTCCGTGTAGTCTGCGGCGGCGTCCGCCCCCATGGCCCCGGCCAGATACCGGGCCACGGCAGGAAGCCGCTCCTGCCGCCAGTGGGCGTCGGTGCGGTAATAGTCCTCCAGGGTCAGCCGGTCAAACAGGTCGATATACGTCATCTCCGGCGTACCCTCCCGCAGCCGGGACACCAGGGCGTCATAGTCCATGGCCGGGCGGCCGGAGGCCGGGGCCAGGAAATACCCCTTGTCCGGGATCACGGAGAGATAGACGTTGGCCTCCGTCCCGGCCAGATAGGTGTCGTACACATACCGGAAGCGCTGGGCGGCCCGGTCCACGGAACCGGTGTTCAGGGGGAAGTCCAGCTTGGCGGCATAGCCCCCGGAGAGATACACCCCGTCCACGTCCCGCTGGCCCAGCAGGTCATAGGACACCAGGGAGCGCAGGGTACGGAACTGTTCCCGCAGGGGGAACTGGTCGGCGGCGGCGTGCTCCAGCTTGCCGGCATACTGGCCGGACAGGAAGCCGGAGACGGTAAGCTCCGGCCACTGGGCCAGAGGGCGGCGCTCCGCCTGGGACACGTCCCCCGGGGTCCGCAGCAGGCCCCACAGGCCGAAGCCCGCCAGAAAGCCCGCCAGCAGGCACAGGGTCACAAGATGCTTTGCTTTCATGGCAGCCTCCTCAGAACTCATACCAAAACCTGTTAAAAAGCTTGAAAAGCTTTTTATAGCACCGAAGGTGCGTCAGGTTTTGTATGAGACGTCACAGCGTGTTTTCACACGCTGTGCGTGCGCCCGGCGCACGGGATTCTTGATTAAATTTTTTAATCAAGAATCAGTATCAGAACCGGAAATACAGGAAGGGATTGGCGGAGCCGCTGACCAGAAACGCCGTGCACACCGCCAGCAGGGCCAGCAGCGCCGCAGGCTCCAGCGCGTCCAGCACCCGCCCGGCCCGTCCGGCGGCAATCCGGCGGCACAGGGCGGCAGGCAGCGGCGTGGACCCCACGGCGGCCAGCGCCAGCACCGGGGCATAGCTGCGCAGATAGTAGAGGGCGCCGCTGTCCCACAGGGGCAGGCCCCCCAGGCCCAGCAGGCCCCCGGCGGCGCCTATGGCGGCGGACAGGGAGGATGCGTCGAACAGCACAAAGCTGAACAACGCCGCCGTCAGCACATAAACGTGCCGCAGCACCGGCAGCCGCCGAAGCAGCCGACCCAGAAACAGCTTTTCCATCAGCAGAAATACGGCGAAATACAGGCCCCACAGTACGAAGGTCCAGGCGGCCCCGTGCCACAGGCCCGTCAGGCCCCATACCACCAGCAGGTTCAGCACCCAGCGTCCCAGCCGCACCCGGCTGCCGCCCAGGGGGATATACACATAGTCCCGGAACCAGGAGCCCAGGGAGATGTGCCAGCGCCGCCAGAATTCCGTGAGACTGCCGGACACAAAGGGATAGCGGAAGTTCTCGGCAAAGCGGAAGCCCATGATGCGGCCCAGGCCGATGGCCATGTCGCTGTAGCCGGAGAAGTCGAAGTACACATGGAGCATATACGCCGCGGCGTACAGCCAGGTCAGCAGCACCGTTTTCTGCCCGCTCTGCTGATACACCGTCACCAGCTCATACAGGACGTTGGCAAGCAGTACCTTTTTCCCCAGGCCCAGCACAAAGCGGCGGGCCCCCAGAGCCGCGTCCTGCACCGTGTGGGTGCGGCTTCGCAGCTGGGGGGCCACGTCGGCGTAGCGGACGATGGGGCCCGCCACCAACTGGGGGTACATGGCGATATACGCCGCCAGGTCAATGAGGTTCCGCTGGGCCGGGGCGTCCCCCCGGTACACGTCGATGACATAGCTGAGGATCTGGAAGGTATAGAAGCTGATGCCGATGGGCAGGGCCATCCGCAGCAGAGGCACCGACAGGCCGGTGACGGCGTTGAAGCCGGAGATCAGGAAGTCGGCATACTTACAGTAGGCCAGCATCCCCAGGCTCAGCACGGCGGACAGGGTCAGCAGCAGCCGCCTGCGGGTGGGATACCGCTCCATGAGCCGGGCGGCGGCATAGCCCTGTAAAATGGCGGCGGCCATAAACAGCACAAATCGGGGCTCGCCCCAGGCGTAGAACACCAGACTGCACAGCAGCAGCGCGGCGTTTTTCAGCCGCCCTGGGACTAAGAAATACAGTCCCAGGGCGCAGGGAAGAAAATAGAAGAGAAACGGCAGACTGGAAAACAGCATGGCTGCGGCGGATTACTGGAGGGGCTCGTCGCAGGCGGTCTGAACGCCGGTGTAGGTGGCGGTCATAGTGTTGACAAAGTCGTCCACCAGGTCGTCGGCGCCGAACAGCGCCACTACATACTCGCCGTAGGTGAGGACCACCAGCTTGTCAGGGAAGCCGCACATCCACTGGGTGTTCTGGACATTCTGGCGCAGAGCGTCGGCCACAGCGGAGACGTCGCCGCTGTTTTTCACATGGAACGCGCCGCAGGTAAAGCTGTTGGCGTTCATCATGTGGGTCAGCGACGCGGCGTCGTCAATGAGATCGGATTTGTCGGCGGGGAAGTGCAGCATATAGTCCAGATTGTCGGCATCGTCCACCGGGAAAGCGCCGGGGGCGTTGTCTACGGGGTTATCCAGGCTGCCGCCCACCACGGAGAACTTCTCGCTTTCGGGATAGGCGTTCCACACGGCGGTCAGCAGGTCCACGGCGCTGGCGGGGAAGCCGCCGTTGACGTCGCCGCCCTTCTGGGAGGAGCAGGCCGCCAGGGACAGGACCATCACCAGGGCCAGCAGCATAGTGAGAAACTTTTTCATGGGTAAATACTCCTTTGTTATCGTTTTCAAAAGCCATCCGTGCATTTTTGAAGGGCTATTGGCAATGCATCATATCATATTCCCGGCGAAAAGGCAAGCCAGGACGCAAAGATTTTATCAAAAAGGTGTCCCCCACCCCTGTGCTCCCCCATACTTTACAAATCCTTTACTTGACGCAGGGGGCCGGGACTGGTATAATATTCCCAATCGAATACCGCTGTGAGGGAGTAATTCCGCCCCGCTTTGGGGTTAGGCAGTTTCGTCAGAACGGCGCTTCTGCGCCCGGACTGCTTTGAAAGAATGAGACTCATGCATAGGCTTTGCCTGTGCATGAGTCTTTTATTTTCCTCCGACGGGTATGATCCTACTATAAGGAGTGAAGCGTATGCACAAGGAGTACAACCAATCCCCCCGGCAGGGCCTGGAGGCCGCCGAGACCGGCCTTTCCGGCCGGGAGGCGGAGACCCGCCTGGGGCAGTACGGCCCCAACCGCCTGCGGGAGGCCCCCAAGGCCACCCTGTTCCAGCGGTTCATCCAGCAGCTGAAGGACCCCATGCTGCTGATCCTCATGGCCGCCGCCGCCGTGTCCGCCGTCACCAACTACCTGTCCCACGAGCCCTTTACCGAGGTGCTGATCATCCTGGCGGTGGTGCTGCTGAACGCCGTCCTGGGCGTGGTCCAGGAGAGCAAGGCCGAGGCCGCCATCGAGGCCCTGCAATCCATGACCGCCGCCACCAGCAAGGTCCTGCGGGACGGCGCCGTGGCGGAGCTGGAGAGCAGCCGCCTGGTGCCCGGCGATGTGGTGCTGCTGGAGGCCGGAGACGCCGTCCCCGCCGACGGGCGGCTGCTGGCCTGCGCCTCCCTGCAAATTGAGGAGGCCGCCCTCACCGGCGAAAGCGTCCCCTCCGCCAAGTCCCCGGAGGCCCTTACCGGCGAGGTGACCCTGGGCGACCGCCGCAACATGGCCTACATGGGCTCCACCGTTTCCTATGGCCGGGGCCGCATGGTGGTCACCGCCACCGGAATGGACACGGAGATGGGCAAGATCGCCGGTGTCCTGGCCCGGACGGAGCAGGAGGAGACGCCGCTGCAAAAGAAGCTGACCCAGCTGGGCAAGACCCTGTCCTGGCTGGTGCTGGGCATCTGCGTGTTCATCTTCGTGTTTGACCTGATCGTGGCCGGGGACTTCTCCCTGTCCGGCATCCTGGAGACCTTCATGGTGGCCGTATCCCTGGCGGTGGCCGCCATTCCCGAGGGCCTGGCCACGGTGGTAACGGTGGTGCTCAGCATCGGCGTCACCCGCATGAGCCGCCGCAATGCCGTGATCCGCCGCCTGACGGCGGTGGAGACCCTGGGCTGTACCCAGGTGATCTGTTCCGACAAAACCGGCACCCTGACCCAGAACAAGATGACCGTGGTGGACCACACCGGGGACACCGCCCTGCTGGCCTCCGCCATGGCCCTGTGCAGTGACGCCGTCCTGAACCCCGACGGCTCCGTCCAGGGTGAGCCTACGGAGGCGGCCCTGGTGTCCTTCGCCGCGGAGCATCAACTGCCCAAGCCCCAATTGGAGCAGGAGCGCCCCCGCATCGGCGAGGCCCCCTTCGACTCCGGCCGCAAGATGATGTCCACCATTCACCGGACCCCCCAGGGCGTGGTGCAGTATACCAAGGGCGCGCCGGACCAGGTGCTGGCCCGCTGCACCCACTATTGGGAGGGCGGACAGGCCCTGCCCATGACCGACGACCGCCGCCGGGAAATTCTGGCGGATAACCACCGCATGGCCGCCCAGGCCCTGCGGGTGCTGGCCGCCGCCAGCCGCCCCTGGCCCGATGGCGCGCCGGAGGATCAGTCCCCCGCGCACTTAGAGCAGGAACTCTGCTTCATCGGCCTTACCGGCATGATCGACCCGGTGCGGCCCCAGGTGAAGCCCGCCATTGAGGAGTGCCGCCAGGCGGGCATCCGCCCGGTGATGATCACCGGCGACCACCAGGACACCGCCGTGGCCATCGCCCGCCAGCTGGGCATTCTCTCCGACCCCTCCCAGGCCATCACCGGCGCGGCGCTGGACGCCCTCAGCGATGAGGAGCTTACTCAAAATGTGGACCGCTACAGCGTCTATGCCCGGGTCCAGCCGGAGCACAAGGTCCGCATCGTCAGCGCCTGGCGCCGCCGGGGAGCCGTCACCGCCATGACCGGCGACGGCGTCAACGACGCCCCCTCCATCAAGTCCGCCGATATCGGCATCGGCATGGGCATCACTGGCACCGACGTCACCAAAAACGTGGCGGACATGGTCCTCTCCGACGACAACTTCGCCACCATCGTGGGCGCCGTGGCCGAGGGCCGCCGCATTTACGACAACATCCGCAAGGCCATCGGCTTCCTGCTGGCCAGCAACATGAGCGAGGTGCTGGGGGTGTTCTTCTCCGCCCTGCTGGGCTTCACCCTCCTCAACCCCGTCCACCTGCTGTTCATCAACCTCATCACCGACTGCTTCCCGGCCCTGGCCCTGGGCATGGAGCGCCCGGAGCCGGACATCATGCGCCGCCCGCCCCGCTCCGCCAAGGACGGCATCTTCTCCGGCGGCCTGGGCTTCGACATCGCCTATCAGGGCATCCTCATCACCGTCATCACCATGGCCTCCTACATCATCGGCCACTGCATGGAGGCGGGATGCTTTGAAATGCCCCGGGGCGTCTCCCCCCACGGCATGACCATGGCCTTTTTGACCATGAGCATGTGCGAGATTTTCCACAGCTTCAATATGCGCTCCCAGCGGCACAGTGTGTTCACCCTCCGGGGCCACAACAAGGTCCTCTGGGCCGCTATGCTGGGCTCCCTGGTACTGACCACCGTGGTGCTGGAGGTGCCGCCCATCGCCGCCGCCTTCGGCTTCACCCCCGTCAGCTGGACGGAGTACGGCATCGCCCTGGCCCTGGCGGTGCTGGTGATCCCCATTGTGGAGCTGGTGAAGCTCATCCAGCGCAGACTGGGCAAGTAAACAAAACCGGCTCCGGCGCGTCGCGCCGGAGCCGGTTTTCACATTCCAACAATTATCCCTGCCGCTCCAGGCAGGTCTGATAGGTGTCCCACAGGTCGTCGTTCATCTCCAGCACCATGCGGCCCAGGCGCAGGCCCGCCGCCGTCCGGGTGTGGCGATAAATGCCGCACAGCTCGTCCTCCTGACTGCACCGGCCATAGGCCAGCAGGGTCCGGGGGTCCTTCCTGGCCCACTGGCCCAGGGTCACCGTCTCCCCGCAGTAGGGGCACTGCACCTCCGTCATGGCCGGGTCCTCCTGGCCCTGGGCCAGGGAGGCATACACCCGCCCCTGCACCAGTCCGGCCGCCCGGTCCTGGGGATACTGCACATACCGCAGGCCGTATTCGTCCATGCACCCGTCCAGGGCCATCCGCCCGCAGATCTGCACGGTATTCCGCGCATCGTTCAGGGCGTCGTGGGCACGGTCCGGGGTCAGCTTCAGCAGCTCCATCGCCCGCTCCAGGGAGCATTGCCGGTCATCCCGCATGATCTCGTGGCCGAAGATCCGCTGCAAATCATAGCAGCAGGGCATCTCCGCGTCCATTCCGTGCATCAGCAGGTTGTCCATCAGCACCGGAATGTCGTCCGGTCCCCAGGTACACAGGCAGCAATTCTCCCCGCACCATTCCATGAAGTCGGCATAGGCCCGGGGAAATTCCGGGGCCTTTTCCAGGTCCTGGGCCCGGATCTTCGTCAGCTGCACCACATCACCGTTCATGTGGGGATAAAACCGGGGGCGGATGAAGGTCTTGAAGCTGCCGGTCTCCCGGAACCGCTCATCCAGCCGCAGGGCCCCGATCTCGATGATCTCCGAGTCGAAGAAAAACGGCTCCCGTATGGCGCTGTCCGGATTCAACGGCTGGTTCCACTCCAGGTCCAGAACGATATAGGAAAAATCAGCCACGTCTAGCAGCTTCCAGAGCCTTGCCCTTGCGCTCGGCCTCCTGGAACTCCTCCTGGGACTGGGCCATGGCCTGGGCCAGCAGCTGATCGGCCACGGACTTCAGGTCCATCTTCAGCACCCGGTCGATGACCTCCTGCTGCTTTTCCGGGGCCACGCCGTAGATGGTCATGCCGCAGGTCAGGAACCGCCGCAGCTTCTGCTCCATGGTGAAGCTCCGGTCGCACTTGCGGGCCATGAAGCTGCGCAGCATGCCGGAGGTAGCCAGCTCCAGCTCATAAAAGTCCTGCCGGGTATAGCCGGGATGCTCCTTCCCGAACAGCTCCACCAGCTTGTCCGTCACCACCTGGTGTATATAGTTGGCGGTGGCCGCATAGGAGTACGAGGAGACATACAGCTCCCGCAGCCCCTCGGTCTTTTCGGCAATATACAGCTGGATGGCAGGCTCCACGGCGTAGAACATCACCGGGTCATAGTCCTTCCCCAGCAGCTCGTGCGTAACGGCGAACTGCTTTTCGTACATCCACTTGGTCAGCTTCAGCAGCAGCGCCTCCTTGTTGGCAAATACTGCAAAAAACGCGGACGGGGACATACCCGCTGCCTGCGCAATGGCGGCGGTGGTGGTCCGTTCATATCCGTTTTCCAAAAACAGCCTGATGGCTGCATAGGTCATCCGATTCTCTCTTTCGGCGACCTTGGGCTGTGCTCCTCTCGGCATAGCGTCCTCCTTTACAACCGCTTGAACGATTTTTCCATCCTGACAGAGTATAATATTGTATATTAGCAACAAAGCTATACTACATTAAGGTTAGGGCTTCCTACCTGTTAAGTTAGTATTTTAACATATCTTTTATTGTTTTTCAATGGGCGACACAAAAATTTTAGAAATTGTTTTTCTGTGATATATTGCTGAATTTTCTTTCGGAAATCCCACATAATGTGGCATTTATGCCATGCGATTGTACACATGCTGCGGACACTTTTCTTTGCTGTGCCGCCTGCCTTCGGTTTATAAACAGCGCCAGCCGATTCCGAAAAGTGGAATCGGCTGGCGTGACTGCTGCACGGCGGCTGTATATATATATATATACAAGCTTGCGCAGCGGTTATTTACTTGAGACTTTAGTTCTGAAAAACCGCACGCAGCTTGTCAAAAAAGTCTTTTTTGACAAGCTGATTTACTTGATGATCTCGCCTGCGGCCTCCTTGGCCCGGATCTCCTTCATGGCATCCTTGTGGCTCAGGTTCACCCGGCCCTTCTCGTCGATCTCGGTGACCTTGACCCACATCATGTCGCCCACCTTGCAGGCGTCCTCCACCTTCTCGATGCGCTTGTCCGCCAGCTTGGAGATGTGCACCAGGCCGTCCTTGCCGGGAGCCAGCTCCACGAAGGCGCCGAAGGTCATCAGGCGCACCACGCGGCCGTAGTACAGCTGACCCACCTCGGGCACGAACACGATGTCGTCGATGCACTTCTTGGCGGTGGCGCAGCTTTCGGCGTCGGGGGAGGCAATGTGGATGGTGCCGTCGTCGTCGATGTCGATCTTGGCGCCGGACTCGGCCACGATCTTCTGGATGACGCTGCCGCCCTTGCCGATGACCTCGCGGATCTTGTCGGGGTCAATGTGCATGGTGATCATCTTGGGGGCGTACTTGCTGACCTCGGGCCGGGGCTCGGCGATACAGGGCAGCATGATCTGGTCCAGGATCTGGCACCGGGCGTCATAGGTGATGTCCAGGGCGTTCTTGATGATCTCCATGGTCAGGCCGTCGTTCTTCAGGTCCATCTGAATGGCGGTGATGCCCTTCTTGGTACCGGCCACCTTGAAGTCCATCTCGCCGTGGAAGTCCTCCACGCCCTGGATGTCGATGAAGGTGGTGAAGGAGCCGTCGTCGTCCTGGATCAGGCCGCAGGAGATACCGGCCACCGGGGCGGAAATGGGCACACCGGCGTCCATCAGGGCCAGGGTGCTGCCGCAGATGGAGCCCTGGGAGGTGGAGCCGTTGGAGGACACCACCTCAGACACCACGCGGATGGCATAGGGGAACTCCTCCACCGGGGGGATCACCGGCAGCAGGGCCCGCTCGGCCAGAGCGCCGTGGCCGATCTCCCGGCGGCCGGGGGAACGGGCGGGCTTGGCCTCGCCCACGGAGTAGCCGGGGAAGTTATAGTGGTGCATATACCGCTTTTCGGTCTCCTCCCAGATGGTGTCCAGCTTCTGGTTGGCGGACAGGGTATCCAGGGTGGCCACGCTCAGCACCTGGGTCTGACCCCGGGTAAACAGGCCGGAGCCGTGGACCCGGGGCAGCACGCCCACCTCGGCGGCCAGGGGCCGGATCTCGTTCTTCTGGCGGCCATCCACCCGGTGGCCCTCCAGCAGCCAGGCCTTGACGATCTTCTTCTGGAACTTATAGGTGATCTCGTCCAGATACTTGTCCATCTCGGGATAGTCCTCCAGGAACAGCTCATGCCACTTTTCGATGAGCTGGTTCCAGCGGGTCTCCCGGACGTTCTTATCGTCGGTATCCATGGCGGCCTTGGCCTGGTCCATGGTGGCATCCACGATCTTCTCAAACAGCTCCTCATCGAAGTCCGCGTGGGGATAGTCGAACTTGGGCTTGCCGATCTCGGCCACCATCTGGCCGATCAGGGCGATCTGCTTCTGGTTCTCCTCGTGGGCCATGCGGATGGCCTCGAACATCACGTCGTTGGGCACCTGGTTGGCGCCGGCCTCGATCATGACCACCTTCTTGCCGGTGGACACAACGGTCACGTCCAGATCGCTGACCTTGCGCTGCTCGCTGGTGGGATTGAACACCAGCTTGCCGTCCACCAGGCCCACCTTCAGGGCGCCCACGGGGCCGTTCCAGGGGATGTCGGAAATGGCCAGGGCGGCGGAGGTGCCGATCAGGCCGCAGATCTCCGGGGAGCAGTCGTGGTCCACGCTCATAACGGTGCACATCACGGACACGTCGTTGCGGAAGTCGTGGGGGAACAGGGGGCGGATGGGCCGGTCAATGACGCGGCTGGTGAGGATGCCCTTCTCGCCGGGGCGGCCCTCCCGGCGGTTGAAGCTGCCGGGAATGCGGCCCACGGCATACAGCTTCTCCTCAAAGTCCACGCTCAGGGGGAAGAAGTCGATGCCGTCCCGGGGACGGGGCGCGGCGGTGACGCAGCACAGCACGCTGGTCTCGCCATAGGTGACCATAACGGCGGCGTTGGCAAGCTCCGCCAGCTTGCCCACCTCCAGGGTCAGGGGGCGGCCCGCCAGGTCCATGGTATACTTGTGGTAATGGGGGAACTGCCGGTGGGTGATGATGGTAGACATGGTTTGGCTCCTTTTCATTTGGATTTTTCCGCATGGGAGCCGGGGCCGTTTAGCACTTGAAAAAATGCCGGAAAATCCGGAAATTCCGGCGTTTTTTCAACTGCTAAAGGCTTTGATCGGCTCCGCACACGGGCAGGGATGGTGTGAAAGAAGGGTGGTGCGCACGGGGCACACCACCCTGTTTTCAGCTTACTTACGCAGACCCAGCTTGGCGATCAGGGCACGATAACGCTCGATGTCCTTCTTGGCCAGATAGTCCAGCAGACGACGGCGCTTACCGATCATCATCTGCATGCCGCGGCGGCTGTGAAAGTCATGGGGATGAACCTTCAGGTGCGCGGTGAGCTGGTTGATGCGCTCGGTGAGGATAGCGACCTGGACCTCGGGGGAACCGGTGTCGGTCTCGTGGGTGCGGTTGGCCTCGATGATGGAGGTCTTCTGATCTTTCAGCATCATAGTTGTGTTTCCACCTTTCTTTTATTGCGCCCGCATCCTGAGTGCCGGGACAGGCAGAGCATCCACGGGACTAAGGCAAGGGGCATGGCACGCACACAGCGTACTCTGATACGATAGCACAAAATGCGCCGGTTGTAAAGAATAAATTTTGGATTTCCGCCGGTTTTGGCCAGAATTGTCCCGGTTTCCGGCGGGACATCCCGCAAAAACCGGGTTTTGTCCCGATTTTTCCCCGGGACAGGCCGGGACGCGGACCCCCGTCCCGGCGCTTTTTCCCTGGGATGCCGATTTTTAACAAAACGTTCACGTCCCCGGCATTGCAAACCACGGCCTTTTACGCTATCATGTAAAATAGTAAATCAGGCCCAGCCGGGCCAACAAAGGAGAAAACAATATGAAGGGTAAGAGCGGCTACCTGAAATGGGGTCTGACGATCTTTCTCACCGTCTGCGCCATTCTGGTGTTTTACGACACGTTCTATATGAGCGGCGCACTGCAGCGGCTGCTGTCCAAGCTGGCGTCCATTCTGTCGCCGGTGCTGGTGGGCCTGGTGATGGCCTATCTGCTGGCCCCCATCGTCAACTGGTTTGAAAAGCTCATTCTTTCGGGCCTGCACCGGATCAAGGGGCTGGAGGGAAAGACCATCCCCCACGCCGCCGGGTGGCTGCGGGCCGTCAGCATTCTGCTGACCTGGGCCATTGTGCTGCTGCTGCTGTATCTGATGTTCAGCGTGGTGATCCCCCAGCTCATCGACAGCGTGGTGATGCTCATCAACAACGCCGAAACGTATTACAACAAGATTTACGGCTGGATCACGAACCTGCTGGATAAGAACCCCAAGGTGGAGGACTGGGTCAACGAGAATCTGGAGACCTATTACCAGAATCTGCTGGACCTGCTGACCAACAAGGTGCTGCCCGGCGCCCAGCAGATGCTCACCACCATCACCGGCGGCGTGATCTCCGGCATCTGGGGGCTGGTGAGCTTCGCCATGGACTTCCTGGTGGGCATCATCGTGTCGGTGTATATGCTGGCCATGAAGGAGCAGAGCCTGGCCCGCTGCTGCAAGCTGCTGTACGGCGTGTGCAAGGAGGCCCACGCCCGCTGGATCGCCCGGGCCGTTCGCCGGGCCGACGGCATCTTCAGCGGCTTCGTCCGCGGAAAGCTGCTGGACTCTCTCATCATCGGCATTCTGTGTCTCATCGGCTGCACCATTCTGGGCATGCCCTATGCCCCGCTGGTGAGCCTGATCGTGGGCGTTACCAACGTGATCCCCTTCTTCGGTCCCTTCATGGGCGCGGTGCCCAGCGCCTTCCTGATTCTGCTGGTCAGCCCCAAGAAGTGCCTGTTCTTCGTGATCTTCGTCATCGTTTTGCAGCAGTTCGACGGCAACATCCTGGGCCCCAAGATCCTGGGCGATGCCACGGGCATCTCCAGCTTCTGGGTGGTGGTGGCCATTCTGGTGGGCGGCGGCTTCGGCGGCGTGCTGGGTATGTTCCTGGGCGTGCCGGTGTTTGCCTGTTTGCAGGTGCTGGTAAAGTATCTGGTGGACCGGCGTCTGCGCCGCCGGAATATGCCCACCGAGGCATATTGCTATGTGAACCGGGACCGGGAGTCCCAGCCACCGGCCCCGCCGGAGCAGCAGTCATAAATGCATCAAAACCTCCGGCTTAGCCGGAGGTTTTGATAAGACTATCCAAAAAGCCTCGCAGAGTTTGCCGCCCGCAGGCGGCAAATCAAGTGAGATCATTTTCGC
>ERZ837380.2456-NODE-2456-length-19688-cov-3.554933_pt1 | contig 19688 bp, 18 predicted proteins | sample MGYA00519685_ERZ837380 | MGnify/ENA primary metagenome ERZ837380 (study PRJEB31850, sample SAMEA3708817) | human gut metagenome | biome: human gut; feature: human-associated habitat; material: faeces | place: China | collected 2014 ...
TACTCATAAGAGAAATTCTAGATTAAAGGACTGTTACCTATTTAATTATGATGATGTATGTACAGAAGGTAAGAAAAGTAAATGTAGTGGTTACAGAAGGTGTAGTAATAAGGTAAAATACTTATTTGAGGGTACTGACTTTAGTTATATTTTAAACTTATTAGATAAGTTGGAGGATTAAAATGGCAAGGGTAAAAAGTACAAGAAAGAAACCAGGAAAGCATAATGTATGGCGTTCCTATTCGGATATGATGTGTGGTCTGTTGATGTTGTTTGTACTTATAATGTGTATTACATTATTTCAGGCACAGCAAAGTTATACGAAGACTATAGAAGAGCAGAAATCAAAGATGGTAATACAAAATGAGTATGATAGAGCTTTGCTTGAGAATCAGCAAAAGATTGCTAATCAGGCTTCAACATTAAGAGATCAAGATTCAATGTTATCAGATCTTCAAACTAAGCTAGATGATCAGAACTTGACTATTGATGAGTTGAAGGCAGCTTTAAATGAACAGGCATTACTTCTAGATCAGAAAACGATAGCATTATCTGATAAAGAGAATGAATTAAACTCTAAAACACTGGAGTTGAAAGGTAGCAAAGACCAGATTGATAAAATTATAGGTGTTAAAGCTGAGGTAATTGAAGCCTTAAAACAGGAGTTTGAGAGCTCTGGAACATCTGTAGATATTGATACAGAAACTGGAGCTATGGTACTTAATAGTAATATTATGTTCGGTTTTAATGAAGATGTACTTACAGATGATGGTAAGGCAGTATTAGATAGTGTATTACCAACATATTGTGGGGTATTACTAAATGAGAAGTACTTACCTTATGTAGCAGAGATACTGATAGACGGGTATACAGATAATAAAGGTACTTATGAATATAACCTTTCATTGTCTCAGAAGCGTTCACTTGCAGTAGCTAATAGACTATTAGAGATTGCTTCAGGATTCCTAGATGAAGAAGGGGTAGCTACATTGCAGAGCAAACTTACTGTAAATGGGCATTCTATGAACAATTTAATACTAGATGAGAACGGAGAAGTAGATGCTGAGAAGTCAAGACGTGTTGAAATCAAGTTTAGATTGAAAGATGAAGAAATGCTTTCCAGTCTGTCTGAGATACTTGAGGATACTGGGGATGGTGTTGAAGAAAGTGATACTGTAGAGAATAGTAATTCCGAAGATTCGAATATAGAAGATAGTAGTGCTACTGAAGATAATGCTAAAACTGATGAGACTGATACTAAAGAAAATTGACTGGATTCTGTAGTATTTACTAGAGAACTATTGTATCATATAGATAATAGGAGGTGATAGTATGTCTTTAAATTTATATACAAGTATAGAAGATGTTCCAAAAGATTTAAAATTGGTGGACTATAATGATGCTTTCTTTGGTATTCATACCCCTCTTAATAATTCAGAGTTTGAGAAGATAGCATTAAGAGATATAGATAAAGCTACTTATGTATCTAGTGATGTATTTTTAGGTAGAACTAAGTCTATTGGTGGGTTATATAGAGATAGTTTAAGTACTGGATGTAAAACCGTATTAAATGTAGAAAAGAACCCAGTAGGGTACTGTTTTGACTTGTTAGAGTGTGGTCAGAATGCACTAAATACATTAAAATATTTGAACAAGGGTAGTGTATTACTAAAATCGAAAATATTATTACCAAGAGGTAATGACTTAAGTTGTGATATAAACTATAAAGGTATACACTATAATAACTTGAGAGATCTATGCAAGGTTTTGTCTGTGGAGTTAAAGGAGTGATATTGTGAAAATTGATTTTAATTATGGCTCTATAGAGGTAAAAGTAGATTTAAAGGATAAAATTTGTGTATTTTTTGATATGTCCGGAACGGGTAAGACATTTCTATTTACTATGTTAAAAAGCTATTTTTTGGATGCTGGAATATCATTTATTAGTGTTGACTACACTAGTTATAAAATCTTGGATAGTTATGACTTTTCTGATGATACTGAGGTTATTATATTAGATAATGCAGATTTGTATATGAATGAAAAGTTATTTAGTAATCTTGATGCTAGTGGAAAGTTGATAGTAATGAGTATAAAGGATATAGGTAATTTAAATCAGAAAAATATGGGTTTTTACAGGGTACTTTATAAAGATACTCTGCTAAAGGTAAAGAGGTTAGGAGAAAATGAGTAATTGGGCTATTGTGTTTGAAGATAATGAACAGTCTCCAGTAAGTAAACTGTTAGAATCTTGCAGGTATGGGGATAGGTTATATTTTTCAGAAGGTAATGATTTACTATCTTTGAAGGTTGAAGAACTTATAGAAGAAGGGTATGATGAGTTTATAGTATTTATTGATTTAGTTCCAGATAATAAAAGCACAAAGAATTTGTATTTAACTATAAGCTCTGATTTAGATGAACTAGCTATGTTTAATAATGTAAAAATATCCTTGATACCTATATTCTGTATTGAATATGTAGTTTTATCTTACATAAAAGAAAACAATTTTGGAACTTATAAAGATAGAAAGATACTTGATGTGTATTTACAAGATATTAAGAAGTTATACTCGGATATTAGTGGTGCTAGTCTTGAAAAGAAATATAAATCTCTGTTAAATGGTAGATTATCTAATTGTTTACATAATATTAAGGGGCAGAGATCTGTAATAGGAATGTTTTATAATTGTGATTGTGAGTGTGAAAAGTTTCATTGTTATTGTAGGTGAAAAAGCGGAAAGGCTGTATTTGTCTTTACCTATTGTGTTTTCTGAGGAAGATTATTTACAATACCTAAAGAAATTAAGAATTCAATTTGAAGAGTGTAGTATATCAAGTATAAAAGAAGATATATGCATGTTGTATAAAGAAGTTTGTTTATCTTTAAATTTAGGAGAGGTAAAGATACTATAATTTAGGTATAATTTAGTAGGGTATGAAAAATTATGATTAATTGTATGATTGTAAAATATAAATATATGGAAGTAACTGTTGATGTAGAGTTTAAAGACCATATATGCTTTCTAAATGGAGATTCTGGTTCTGGCAAGACTTTTCTGCTTAGGGTACTTGAATCCTATTTGTCAAGGAAGAATATATCTTATTGCTTATTTAACTACAGTTCTATGGCTGCTGTGAATGGTTTTGATTTTGATTCTGTAGATGTGGTCATGCTTGATAATGCTGATTTATATATGAATAGGGATATTTATATGAAAGCTAAGAAAAGTCATGCACTAGTATTGATTTGTATGCACTCCTATTGTGGGTTTGATCCAGATGGTTCTGGAGAGTATGTAATAGTTCATGAAGAAAGAACAAATACTCTAAGGGTAAGACGTTTGGGTATATAATTTGGTAACTTTTTATATTTATTTAAAGGAAACTCTTCACTTCTTTATAGAAGTGTTGTAAAATGATACTTATAAATTTCAAAGGAATTAAAATTCAGGAGGATAACTATTATGAAACGTAGAAAGAAAGTATTAGCTGTTTTATTGACAGCAAGCCTTTGTTCAGCAATGGGTATTTCAGTACCGAAAGTAATGAATGTAAAGGCTGATGGTATGAAAGTCGTTACATTAGGTCAGGACCTTAGTAAAGAGCAACAAGATAAAATTATGAAGTATTTTGGTGCTAAATATGATGAGGTAGAACTGCTCTACATCAACAATCAGCAGGAGAGAGAAGCCCTCGGCTCCTACATTCCTTTAAGCCAGATTGGAACGCATACATATAGTTGTGCAATGGTTAAACCTACAAGTTCTGGCGGTATTCAGGTTAAGACAGCAAATCTTAATTACGTAACTTGTAATATGATTGCTTCTACACTTACTACATCTGGTGTAACGAACTGTCAGGTACTTGCAGCAGCACCTTTTGAAGTATCTGGTACTGGAGCTTTAACTGGTATTACATTAGCTTATGAAAAAGCTACTGATACTACCCTTGACCCGGTAAAGAAGGATTTAGCTAACCAGGAAATGGTAGTTACAGGTGGAATTGCTGAGGAACTTGGTCAGAGTGCAGCAACTGCTGTAGTAAACGAGACTAAGGAGAATGTAATCGAGGGTAATGTTACAGAAATTGGTGACATTAACAACATTGTAAACAATGTAACAAATGAATACAATGTTGAGATGAATGATGAAGACAAACAGAAGCTTGCAGAACTGATGCAGAAGATTGCAGAACAGGATTATGATATTGCTCAGATAAAGGCTAATCTGGATAAGGTTCAGGCTAATGTAATTGATGATACTTCTGCATCTGAGGAGAAGAAAACAGAAGTAACTAAACAGGCGGAAGCTTCTGCTGAAGAGGCTCAGAGAGTAGCACAGGAAGCTCAGAACCTTGCTCAGAGTTCTACAGAAGGTACATCAACAGAAGGGCAGGTAGAAGGAAGTGTAGAGGTTCCAACAGACAGTGATGGTAATATCCTTGATAGTACTGATTCCTCAGCATTTGGTGATACAAATATAAATGAGGGTACTACAACTGAAACTGTAACCGGTCAGCAGACAACTGGTAGTGATACTGAAGAGACTAAACAGACCGGTGACGGGGATGTTTGGAACGAAACCTCTGGAACTTTTGATGGTGCTGAGCAGGGTACTGATCAGGGAACAGAACAAAGTACAGCTGATACAGAAAGTACTGAAACTCAGACAACAGAAGGTGAAACTGTTGATGGTAGCGTAGAAGTACCTGAAGGTACAGAAAATACTGGTGATACAGAAAGTACTCCTACAGAAGAACCTAAGGAGGAACCAGCAACAGAAGAACAAGCTACTACTGATGGTGCATCAGATGAACTTACAGCTGATGTCAAAGAAGTATATGACAATCTTGATAAAGCCTTTGAGGGTAATGTAATTACTGACTCTAATGGTGTAAGTGTGTATCTCCCAGAGGCTACTGTGACTGATATGAAGACAAACATCCTTAACAGATATGCTGAAATATTGTTATCTGGTGTAGATACTCCTGTAAGTGATGATGAAGAACTTCAGGCTAAATATGATACAGTGCTTGATGATACAAAAGACATGGTTGAAGTAAAAGAGTACAAGGATGAGAAATTAGTAGCTATGGATAAATACCTTAGATACTATGTACTTGAAAATGCTCCAAAGCAGTTCGATGACAGTAATCTGGTAGATTCTGATAAGGTTGCTGTGTATGAAGCAACAATTAAGGTATTTGAGGAAAAATTTGGTGAGGCTTCAACTGAAGAGGGTACTATAGAGGAAGTACCAGAAGAGGAGAGTGCTGAAGGAAGTGCTGAAACTGGTGATACTACACCAGTGGAGAGTGCTGAGACAGAAGGTACAGATGAAGTAGCTGATACTGAAGTAGCTGAATAAGAATTGTATGGTACAAAAGAGGTTATAGGTTACGACCTGTAACCTCTTTTTATTTTGATCTATGAATGATAGATGATAGAAATTAGAAAGAATGCTATTAGAAGCTTAAATATAAGTAAAAGGAAAATTAGTATTATATTTAGACTTGTGATAGTATAAGATTAGTTTTCTGATAGTTAATGTATAGTATTCTGAATCCTAAAATACTTTATACTGATTTTTTTAGTATTGCATCAAAAATACTATAGTATTAGGAGGTATAATGTATGAGAAAGGTTAAGAAATGCTTTATGTATCTGTTGATGTGCATGATGTTGATGACGGTAACTACAACTGTTACATCAACGAATGTTAAGGCTTATGGTGAGACAAAGACAGTATCGAAGAGATGGGTAAAGCAAAAAGTAAACAAGAAGACAAAGTATGTAAAGCTTAAAAAGAAGGCTAAAAAGACCACTGTAAAAACAACAAAGAAGGCAAGACCTAGATACGTCAAGTCTTATTCTGGTGTAAAGCTTAATAAGCTTGGTTCTACTTGGGAAACTGGTACTTACTTTGATACTAAAGTAACTAAGAAATATTACAAGAAGGGTTCAAAGAAGGTAAAAGTATACACCTATATCAGTAGAAAGATATTAGTTGAGAGGTTGCAATATTACGATAAATGAAGAGAACAGTCAATAGGTGGCTATGACTATAAAATATATACAAAGAATGTATCTGCCCTAATGTATCTGAGTAGGGTAGATAGAAGGGTAGAAAATTTATGGTATGATAGTAAATGTACTCTTAGGTATGATTCTAAAGTTTCTTATAGTGGTAAGACATCATTCTTTCCAAATATAATTACCATTAAAGAACCTAATGAAAAAGTTTTTCTTCATGAATTAGGTCATTTGTTACATGGGTTCTCAGGATGGGAGGGTGCCACAAAAGAACTTGAAGAAATATGGAAAGAGGAGAAGAGTAAATATTCACTGTTTAATGTCAGGTATGTATGCTCTTCAAAGGAAGAGTTCTTTGCTGAGGGATATGCTTTGTATGAACTAAATAAGGTTAAGTTTAAGTCTATGTGTCCTAAACTATATGAGTATATTGTTAAGTCATTGAATAATATAAATATTATTTTTGTTGTATGAAGGTGTAGCAAGCCAGCTAGATATATGCTAAACTATAATCAGTTTAAATGAAAATTACATTTTATTTTGGAGGTTTTATGATATGAACGATATTAAGGATTTGAATGAGTATAGCTTATTACTGGCTGAGCTTGCTAATGACAAGTTGATTAGGAAAGAGTATGAAAAATTCGGTAAGGATTTTGTACTTGATTTTGATCCTAATTATTGCTTTATAGTAGATAATTCTGGTGTAATACTTGCTAAATGTAAGTATGATGCTAATTTATCAGACTTGGAGTTATCTGATGGTATTTCTAAGTCAGATATAGAAAGAGAAACAAAAGAGGGTACAGGTGTTATAAAGCCGGTTGTAAGGATTAAGGTTACTAACCAAAAAACAAATTGTGAGGATGTCTTATGGGATATACCTACTGACTATATTAAAAGATTTCCTATGTTAGCAACTACAAAGTTAAGGGTGTTTGGAGTGGAAATTTTTGACTAACTTATATACAGAGATTAGGTAGAATATATTTACAAATTTATCTGATTTTGGTACAATATTATGTAGGAGTTTAAGTTTGAATATACTGAGGAGGAGATTATTATGGTAGTGGGTGTTGTTCTTGTGTTTTTGTGTTTAGGGTTTGTTTGTATGGATTGTATTGTAGTCTATAATGGAAGAAGGAAAACAGATAAGGATAGACTTGTAGACATTGAAGAACAGAAAAAAGCTATCGACGAGTATCTTGAAAAGAAGAGGTTGAAAAAGATGAAAAAGGAAAGTAGATAGTTCAACAAAGGTAATAGAGTCAATAAAGAGGTCTAGGAGGGTATGGGGTGGGTATTACAGGTTAAGGACGTTTAGCTCAGTTGGTTAGAGCATCCGGCTCATAACCGGGCGGTCTAGGGTTCGAGTTCCTAAACGTCCATTAGGAATATATAAACTATGGCAAGGAGGTAGATTATATGTCTAAGGAAAAACAGTTTTTTGATATTCTTAAGAAGTATGGAATTACTGAGTATTGGTGCAGTAAGGAGTTTGATCCAAAGGATGAATATCCAGGATATAGAGTGGTTCTTCCTACGGAGAATCCAAAACCAGCTAATGATTTATATGATTTGTATATGCCTAGTGATCCAGATGATAACAGACAGATACTTGTTTTTCAAGAGGATAAAGGATCTGAGTTTTTTAATGTATTCACAAAAGGGTTAGAAAAAAGGCAGGTTTTGTGAAGGTATTTATTTACTAAGGAGATGTAATATGACAAACTATAAAGTGCTATCCGAAGAGATGATATTAAAATATCAGAAATTACTATCAGATTTAGTAAAAGATATTATTAAAAACCCTACAGATGCATCATTACGAATGTTCGTAGTTCAATTATATGAATATATGCAATATTACGTTGGGTATAAATATAAATTAGGTGCAGGAAGTGATAAAGTATCAGTAACTCATACAGATATTAAAAAGAATTCAAATGTAAAAACAGAATCAGAAAGCTTGGCAATAAATAGGTTATACTCAATGGCAAATAGCTTAAGACATGATTATTTAAATTCTGGTTTTGAAAGTTTTCTTCTCACAATAAGTACTAATAGTAAAAGTTATAGTTTTATTTGGGATAATTATTTAAAAGAGGTACCAGATGTAAAATCATTTTTGGAGGATAAGTACAAAATAACAGTTTTATATAAAGAGTTATATGACAAGGAAAAAACTTATATTTCTTGTAGGGATCTTGTTTATCCATTACTTAAGTCTGGAATGGTACTTGGTGATATAGTACTTAAGATATCTAGAGAAACATTGTATAGTGAATCTTTAATTAAAAGAGTTATATTTGATATTCTTAAAGATACTTATGTTGAGAAGGGTACTTTAGTTTAATAATTTTTAACACTACTTAAGATATCTTAGGTAGTGTTATTTTGTTTAATAGGTATATACCGAAAGGTTTATATAAATATTTTATATGGAAGGTGGTGCTATGTTATACGAAAGATGTAAAGTGATCATTAAATTAGTAGGAGGGTATTAATTTGGGTAGTATTCAATATTCTTGTGGTAGGGATGTTTACAGTTGTTGTCAGAATTTATATGATTTATGTAGACAGCAGAAAAAGGTATTGGATACTGAAGATAAGGCTACTAGAGAAGTAGCAGCTACGGTTGAGGCAGTAAAAGTAACCAGCAAGAGGGTATCAAGAAGTACTTCTATGAAGAGTAAGGTTGTAAAAATGCCTAAAGATGAAATTATCTCTGTATCAGACTTAAAGTTACCTGAGATATTTTTATATAGAAAAGAACTTACATTCTTGTATATTAAAGGTTTAAAGGTTCAGGAGTTAGATGGTTGCCAGACGGTAAGCATACTACAATATGATGGATTGAGCAATTTATTTAGTAAGGATAAGGTATTACCTTTGAACAGTGATGACAAAGTTTCTATAAACAAATGTCCAAGAAGAGTTTCAGATGCACTTAAACATATAAATGAAATACTGCTACCAAGTGGTGTAATTGGTTGTATGTATATGAAGAATGATTGTCTTAGAATACAGATAGAAGATGGTAATGGTAAGAAAGTTGATTATTCCTATGGGGAGAGTGGTATAACTGAGTATGATGTATCTAAATATATAGAGGTTATATTTAATTCTTCGTTGGGTAAGATACTTGGAAATATTAAATATGTATATTGGCTATCAAGGGGTGATCTAAGAAGTTTTGCGTTACGAAAAGATTATGGTAGCGAAGAATACATTATAACATTCTTTTAAAGAGATGTGAAGATAGAGTTAGGAAGAGAGTCATTTTGATTGGATTTGAATGGCTCTCTTTTTTTATTTAGATATTTTTAGTATGATTTAGTAAGGATTAATGATTACAAGGAGGGTAAATCCATGAGAGATAGAAATACTTTAGTTAAAAGGCTTTTGGCTGTATCAATCTCTGTAGTGATAGGTCTTTCTGGTGTTAGTACTTCTATGGCAGAGAGCTCTGAGGTGGTATTAGAGGGTACATCAGTAGAAGAGAGTTTGATAAATGATGGGCAGACTGAAACAAGTTCAGAAGAAGATTATACAGAAACCCAAGAGGTGGTAGAAGAAACTATTGAAAATGAAACAGAAAGTGAAAGTACTGATAAACAAGAAGTAGGAACAGAAGAAACTATAGATAAAGGTACTGAAATTGAGGTAGAAGTTACTGTAACTCCTACTCCGGAACCTACTGAAACTCCAGTAGTCGAAGAACAGCGTGAAACTTTTGATTATGATAGTGTATATCAATCATTAACTACTATTTGGAAAGAAGGTACTGATAGTAGGAGAGACCAAGTTGTTCTTTCTGCGTTAAAGAAAGTTGATTCTGTGAAGTATTTAAAAGGTGCAGGACATACTGAAGACTATATAGGATTATATGGTTTAACAGGTGTTGAAAGTAGTCTTTATTTGGTTGATAATTCGGAATTTCTTGACGATACTGGACTTGTCGCAGCAACTCTTCGTAGTGTAGGATTCCTTGGTGAATCTGACTGGATTGCTTCGGAGGGTGCTAACTTTGCTAGTAGAAGTGATTTATTTAGTCTGGTAGAGAGTAATAATGATTTGCTTCAGGGTGATATTGGTATAGATACTGAGGGTGTAGTAGGAATCTATTGCGGAAACGACACTTGGGTATATTCTGACTATTCAACAGGGTGGGTAGAGTTTGATGATTGTAGTAATAGAGTGTTTAATCAGTATTGGACATTAACAGGGTATTCTGATAGTATTGAAAGTAGTAGTGAGAAGGATAGTAATCAGAATTCTGAAGGGGTTGATTTAGATTCAGGAAAGAAAGATTTGGACTCAGGAGATACTGAAAGTAGTGAAGAGAATACAAAATCGGAAACCAAGACTGAAGTTGAAGGTGATTCAGAAAATAGTGGAATTACTATAGAAAAAACATCTGAAGGTGTTTTTGATGAGAATGGAATAGAAATTAAAGAAGATGCAGAAGAACCTAAGGATGATAGTATTGAAAAGAAAGCTGATGAAATAGATGGTATAAATGGTGCAGGGGGTAATGAGAATTTAGTGTCTACAGTTGCAGATACTAATAAAGTGGTTGGGGATAGCTATATATCATCTGCTATGATAAAAGAAAAGATTGATGGAACTACCCCATTTGACTCAGATAATAATCCAGGTAATGATTCTGATGAAAAGAATAATATAGTAAGGTCTTTTGATACTATTAACTACACACTAGATTATGTTACAGCGATAAGGGGAGATGAAGTTATAAATGAGGCTAAATTATATGTAAGGTTCATTTTGCCTTGTACTAAAGAGTATGCTCAGTTTGATATGGATACTATGAAGTGGATGCAGGATGCTAAACTTCAGACAACAGAAAAAGGAACTCAGATATTAACAGGTTATAGGTATCTTCAGAATACTGGCGATACTAATATGATTCCAGGAGCTGGAACATTATCAGTTGGTATCGGAGTTAAGGCAGCTCCTAATGGTACAATTATTAAACCATCATTTATACTAGAAATGGAAGGAAGCGGTGATAAGTCTGTAATTTTAACAGATGAAACTGTTGTGTCTGCCTATCCGAGGTATAATATAAAATTATCTAGAAATGATAATTGTGATTCTTTGGGTTGGTATGATACTAATGATGGTAGTGTTTCTCTTAAACAAAAGAGTAATACTCTTAAAGGAAGGTTGTTTGGATATGGTATTGGTTTAATGTTATACAATACCTCAGCAGATAAGAAACTAAAAGGTATAGAATTACCTACTGGGGATTTAACATTTGATTTAACTACGACTCATAGTAGTAATGGAGTTAATATGTCTGGTGATACTAATTACCAGGTTGTGCTATGGGATTATAAAGAAAATGAATCATATAATTCGACAGGGTATTTAAATAGAAATATGACACCAATGAATACATGGGTACAGGGTGCTTATCCTTGGTCGATGCCAGGTAATAAGCGTGGAAGTACAGATCAGTTCTGCTATGATGGCGGTACTGTCAGTGTATCACAAGATAGTAGCAATATAGACTTATATCATTTAACTATTAAAGATTATAAGTTTGATACAGATAAATGGATCTTCCCTATAGATGGTATGCATGATACTCCTTATAAACAATTTAGTGATAATATAGGATATTTTGCTGTTGACTATGTTCAGTTTCTAGTAACGTTTCCAGAGGTTGTGGACGAAATTAAAAATATAGATTTTGAGGTAAGGGTAGGAAACCTTAATGTAAAGTCTGAGTCTGGTTTAACAGTAACTGAAGAGGTTACAGATGATGATAATTATAGTAGTGTTCTAGCTACTGTATACCCATCAGGTAGTGTTGATACTAGGCATTTCTTTTTAAGCAGTGATGGTTGGTATAAATCAAATCCTTGGTCGAATGGTAATTCTAGTGCATTTTTAGGTGAGAATATCATTATAAATGCTAATGCTAGGTATAGGGGTGATGGATATTTAACAAAGTTTCATCACCTACAAAAGTTTGACGATAGGGTAGTGAGGGTAACAAGAGCATCACATAACATAAATAATGGTGGAATGTCTACTATTACTGATGAAAATATCTTGTATGCAGCTAAACCAGATAAATCTGGTTGGGTTGATGAAAACGAGATGAGGCAAACCTCTGAAGAAAATCTTATATATTTTAAGAATGTAGAAGAGTTATATAATAGTGGTTATACTTGTGTAGGGGTGCTATCTGAGTTCACTGGGGAATTGTATTATTCTGGTGATGGTTCTATGAGTGACTTGTATACTTATTGTACTTTAACAAAGGATACTTCTTATTCTGGCAAGGTATATATGACATGTTCTGAACTTAGGGCGTGGAGGGATATAAATGATATTTCTAATATACTAGATATAGAAGACATTCCTTACACTGGTGTAGATGGCGTTAGTCAGGTATATGGAATTGGTGATAGTTCTTATACAATAGGAAATTATGATGAAAGAATTAGTCCATATTTCCATATACAGTATACTGGTTATAGGAAAACTACTTATAAAGATGGTAATATTACTGGAGGTCACACTAATGGCTGTCAGCAGGGTAATTCATTACTATTAATAGGGTATAAAGCGTATATTGACAAAAAGGTAGGAAATAGAAATACTGATGGTTCTACAAAATTAGTATTCGATATGGATAAAAATGAGAGAGAAGTTAGATATAATTTGTATGTTAGAACTGAAGTACAGGAAAAGTTAGATGAAACTGCGTACACGAATTTGACTGTGTCTGATACAATTCCAAAAGATTTGGAGTATGTAGTTGGGAGCTCGTACTTTGGTAGAGATGCTATCTCTCCAACAGTAACGAAGAATAGTGATGGTACTACAACATTAATATGGAAGTTAAATAATGTGGAAGTAGGAATAGGGTATAATTCTATTACATTTTCTTGTAAGATAGGTAAGGCAGGTACAAGTGATGACGTAGATAATAACCAGATAATTACAAATATAGCAAAGGTAACTGGTGATGGTGATAATAGACAGGTATCTGAATCAAATGGTAATCTATCGTCAGCATCATTTAATGTAATAAAGTTGTCATCAGTTTCTCTTTCCAAGACTACTGATACTCCATTTGTTGATTTAGGTGATGCTTTTAGGTATTCATTCAGGTTTTCTAATACTTCTGATAATATGTTAAAGAATGCTCATCTTTATGATGTGCTTCCTTGGAATGGTGACAGAAGAAATTCTGATTTTGGTGGAGATTACAGTGTAAGTAGTATTGTGCTAGATTTTGTGAATGCTCCTAAATCTTTTATTGAATATAAAGATAAGTCATTTAAAGGTTATATTAAAGCAACAGATAGTACGGGTATTAGGTCTACAAATTTTACTTTTATTAAAAATTTCAGTTCTTGGAATGTTAGAGGTTCTATTGTTATAGATGAGAGTGCTAAAACTATAACGTTTAAACCTAACAAGGAGAATATAAAGGCTTTTACATTTGTATGCTCTTTATATGGTAACGAATATATAACAACTACTATTAATATGAGAGGCTACTCTGTAACTGGAAATGACCAAAAAGAGGGCGACGCTTATGTTAATACGGTGTATGAGGATTCGGATGGTCAGTCAAAAGAGGTTGTTTCAAATAGGGCTGTAGTGCAGGTATATGGTCAGATTAAGATAACTAAGGTTTATGACGATGATGAGAATAGTAAAGGTAAACGTCCAGATAAGATTACTGTAAATGTACTTCAGAATGGTAAAATATATAGGTCTGTGGATTTTGATAAGACTGAGACATATCCATGTATGAAGGTTCTAAAGTCAGTACCTTTGTATGATGAGAATGGTGATTTATATACTTACACAGTTGAAGAAAAGAACCCAAATGGGTATTTTGCAGTAGTGAGCGGTAGTAAGAGTGAAGGTTTTACTGTTACAAATACTCTAGTTAAAACTACAGTTAAGAAAGTAGATGTATCTGGTAATGGTATTAAAGATGCTAAATTACAGATATTAAAAATGGATGGTTCTGTAGTTAAAGAGTGGACAACTGGAGATAATGGAGTATATGAATTATATGGTGATTTAAATGTAGGAGAAAAATATAAGATACATGAGGTAGAGGCTCCGAATGGCTTTACTGTTGCTGATGATATTGAGTTTACTGTTGCCGAGAGTGCTGATGGTAACGTATATACTATGGTAGATAATTATAGTACATTTAAGGTAAAAATGTCTAAGCAAGATGTGGATGGTAATAGTCTTGGTGGTTCAGAGCTGGAAATAACTGGTAGAGCTGTAGGTGAAAGTAAAGATATAGAAAAGATAACATGGGTAAGTGAAGATGGGAAAGATAAAAAGGTGGACCTTAAACCAGGTACTTATGTAATGCATGAGGTAAAGGCACCTACAGGTTATAAATTAGCAAAAGATGTAAGGTTTGATGTAGATACAGATGGGAAGATTAAAGTAAATGGTAATGAAGCTGAAAGTGTGGTAATGATAGATAAAGAAGCTGTACCAACAAGTGGCTCAGTAACCATTACAAAGTATGCTGAGGACGGGAAGACCGTAGTTCCAGGTGTTACATTTAATATCCATCTTGTAGAGGAAAAAGATGTTGTAGAAAGAGAAGATGGAGAAATAGATAAGACACCATGGAAGGATATTGAGAAGACTACTGGTGCTGATGGTAAGGTAACATTTAATGGATTAAGACCAGGAGTATATGAAGTAATAGAGACTAAAACGGTAAAGGGAATGAATTTGTTAGCTGATAAGATTACTTTAACAATACCTTTAAGTGCTACTGAAAAAGAAGTAATAGATAAAGGGATGGATACAAGTAAAGCTTTTTACAGTCGTAGTAATAAGTTGTATTACTTCTTTAATCTTGAGTATAATGTAACGAATGGTACAAGTTTTGATGTACCTCTCACTGGTGGTTTTGGTGGAAATACTATGGTATTGTTGATTGGTATGTTAGTTGTTATAATCAGTATATCTATGGTATTTAAAAAGAAAAAGTGTGATTGAGTATTGACTTGTAAACAAAGAAAAGGTGGGTAGATTATATTTACCCACCTTAATTTTATTTAATCTGAATTAGAATATCTTTCATGGTGTATTAGATTATGTTATACTATAGATAGTTATAAAGTAAGTATTTCTTTTGTTAAATTAGGAGGTTATGTAGATGAATTTAATAATTACTATTTTGATATTTATCAATTCGATTGAGATTATACGAATTGTTAGAAATAATGTAGATAGGGAGAATAAGGAAAAAAGGCTATTTACATATTCGTTACCTTGTAAGGATTGTGATGTGAATGTTAAAGAGTTTCAAGTATTGGAACCACCTGTTTTGCATATAATGTTTCCTATTTATATGATTGCTATATTTGGTATCGTATTTGTACTAGAAATAGTGAAGAAGGGTAGAATGACAGATATGACAGTTGTCTATCTTAGGGAATTATTACTTGTTATTAGTTATTTTGTTTTGATGCTACTTAAACGTTGGTCATGCGGTATTAAGTTTAATAATGAGGTACTTAAGATCACAAATGATCGGGGTAGAGAGGCTACAATATCTATAGACAAGGTTAAGAGTTTTGATGTATGCTCAAATACATTCTATCTGTTGGATGATGAAGGTAACAGCTTATATAAAGCCAATAATAAGTATATGGGAAGATATTTAATGTATATAGTGAAACAGTTTGGTATAAAAGAATGGATTGGGTAGGGGTGAGATAGTGTATATTATGAATAAAAAAGCTTCAAAGATTGTGTTAATTGCTGCTATGATTGTATTTCTTATAGTAGGTGTTGTTTTTGTTTGTTCTGGTCTTTGGTTTAAGAACTATGATGAAGGAATGAAAGATAGATGTACAGAATATGTACAGGCTATAGTGGATGACTATAAGTCAAGTTCTTCTAGGAATAATGATGGTACTTATAGTATAAGCTATTTTCCAGTGTTTAGTTATATTTTTGATGGTATGAAATATACTAAACAAAGTAACTATGGAAGTGGAGAACCTAAGTATTCTAAAGGTGATGTTGTTGAAATAAAGGTAAATCCGAATGATGCTACTGAGTTTTTTGATCCAAGTGACAGGTCAGATATTGTTTATAACGTGTTAATAGGTGTTGGAATGTTTCTAATATTGATTATAGTAGTGGTTTCATTTGGTGTTTATTTGATTAATCAAAGAAGGAAGGAATTAGAGGATAGATTTAACTAAAAGGAGTGGTTGCATGTTTGGAGATAGTGCTTTTGGGTTTTCGATTATATTGGTTTTTATGTTCATGTTTTTCGGAGTAGCTATACTACTATGTGGTTGGTACTATAGGAGGAATTTTTTAAAGAAAAGTAAGGTTTGTAGTATGGCTGTAAAGGCTGAAGTAGTAAGGGTTGACTATGAAGACCAAATAAGAATGTATAATTCTGCTGAAGAAACAGTATCCAGGTACTGTTTACCTACATTTAGGTATGATATAGGGGATGAATTGTATGAAGTAGAGAGCAAATTAGGAGGGTATGCTGATTATAAGGTAGGTGATATTGTTAAAATTTATGTAAATCCTCATGTGCCTACTGAGATATTTGTTCCTGTAACAGGAGGGTTAATGTATTACACATTATTTATGATTGGTATTGTGTTTATAGTAATGTCAATAATTTTTCTTTTAATTGTTATGTATATTGTAAAATTATAAAAATGTATTTAGAGAACTCTCCATTAAAATAGAGGGTTCTTTTTAATTATGTTGATTTTGTTAATTTTTTAGGTATATTTAGTAGTTGGATACTTGTTGGCTCATTAGATTAGAACAGAAGTACATTTTTTAGCAGGGTATGGAGGGAATAGGTATGAAAAGTGAATTAAATAGAAAAGATCAGGGTAATTGATTAGGGTATAGGGAGTAGAAAGCAAGTAAAAATACTAGGTTGGAAGGAGAAAATAAACTATGAAGAAACGAAACAAAAACAACACGACTGTATTAAAACGAGCGGTAGCATTTGGTTTATCTGTACTGATGTGTGTAGGAAATGTTCCGAATATTGCTTTAGCAACAGAAACTGATGGTAGTGATGTTGTAGTTGAGAGTAGTTCTGAGTCTGAGGCTATGGCTGAGTCAGAAGCAGAATCCGGTACTGAGGTAGCAGTAGATGGTACTGATGTTAACGTGAATGTAGATGAGCCAGTATCAGAGGAACCTGTTACAGAGGAACCTAAAGAAGATACAACTGGTGCTACTACAGAAGGTACTACTGAAGGTAGTACAGGAGAGAACACTTCAACGACAGAAGAGTCTGGTACAGAAGGGACAGATAGTGGAGAAACAGAGGAAGTTACTCCTACTCCAGAGACACCTGTGGAAGAGGTGGCTCCTACAGAAGTACCCAAAACGGAGGAAGTAGCTGAACCTACAGTTACACCTACGCCTACTCCTACGGAAGTACCGAAACCAGAGTTTGATTATGATGGCACATACAATGCCTTGTATTCTTGGTCTGGAGATTATGATAAGACTCGTGAGACATTAGTTAGAAAGTTAGTAAATCTTACTCAGAAAGTAAAATATCATAGTGGTGCAGGTCATAGTAGTATGTATTTGAGTAACTGTGGTATTACTGATACTAATGCTGATTTATTTACTGCTGAGAATACAGAATACTTGGATGATAGTGGTTTGGTAGCTTGGGGATACTATCAGGTAGGATTTAAGGACTTCGCCCAGTGGGTAGCTGACTATGGTCTTTCTGGAGCTGATGATACTGACTATTTACAGTCTATTGAATATGCTCAGATATTGCCAGGAGATATTGCAGTGGCTTCTGATGGATGGAGTGCTATTTATGGTGGTAGTTTAAATGGTAGTCCAGTGTATATTGGAAGTTATTGGGCTGAGGATAATGGTGAATTAGGGGTATGCTGTGACACTGAGTATCGGAAAGATTTTGTTAAGTTCTATCGTTACACAGGGTTAACAGATGTTATAAAGGAAGAAGAAGGAACAGAAGAGGGTACTGAAGAGAGTAAAGTCGAACCTACAGAAACACCAGAAGATGAAACTACAGAAAATTCAGAGAATACTAAACCTACAGTATTAACCTATTCTGATGAAGATGTAGATATTACAGCTACAATAGAAAACGGTGAAACTTTTGGTATAGAAGAGTTTGACATTACTGGTCTTGAACTCAAAGCTGATGCTATTGAGGAAGGTACAGATGAGTACAATGCCTATGTAAAGGAAGTTACAAAGTCATTAGGTGATGCTCCAGAAGGTAAAAAGTATGATTTCAGACCTTATGATGTATATTTTGAATATAAAGGTGAAAAGGTTGAACCAGAAAGTGGTAACGTTCAGGTAGAAATGAAATTCAAAGATTGGGTAACGGATTATGAGAGTTCTTCAATAGCTCACGTAAAGGGTAGTGGTGAAGTTGAGAACTTAAATAATGATTCTGATGAGAAAGATACGTTTAAATTTAACGTATCTTCCTTTAGTTTGATGGGACCTGTTCTGGTTGCTTCTAATGATGCTGAGTATGATACAGTTGGGGCTTATGGTATGGTGTATAAGTCTGGTGAATGTATTATACAGAGGGGTAATAAGCCGGATAGTACACTTGGTGAATTGGTTGGTACTGTTGAGATCCCTGAGGGTAAAGGGAATAACTCTGTTCATTTTGACAAATATAAAGATTATATTTCCTCTGTATTTGTAAAGGATAAAGTAAGTCCTCAAAGTTGTGCTTGCATGTTTCAGTATTGCAAAAACTTAGTAAGTGCAGATGTAACAAATTTAGATGTTTCAAATGTTGAAAATTTTTATGCTATGTTTGAAGGAACAAAATTGGTTACTATAGATATGTCAACATGGAATACTGGCTCTTCTTCATCTTCAATTTATTTTGGAAATTTTTGTAATAATAATCCTAATCTTGAAACAGTTATCATAGGTGCTGATTTTAAATTTCCTATGGATAAGATATATTTATCTAATTTTTGTTTGTATAATAATGTTCAAGTATCTTCTGATACATATGGTGAATTTTCTAATATATATGAGTTTGCTAATTTTTGGAATTCATTTGATGATTATTCCTCAAGGAAAAAAACGACAATAACGCTAGGAATTGATAATGGTTGTGCTATTCTGTATGATACTGGATTATTAAGTATTCAGTCAACAGCCACTCCGGATTCTAGTAAAGGCTCAGTTGTTAAAACTTTTAATAATATAGGAAGCACTTCAAAATATTATTATGTTAGGTGGGATTCTTATAGAGATTCTATTAAAAAAGTAGAGATACATGATGTAAGTGTTTCTGGAACGAGTTATTGGTTTTATAATATGAAGTTAAATAGTTTAACTGGGTTAGAAAATATAAGATTTAAAGAAAACGCTTCTGCTGTAAGTATGTTTGAATCTTTTTCTGTACCAGAATTGGATATATCTGGTTTATCTTTTAAAAATGTTGCTTATGCTGGGGAATTATTTAGGTCATCTAAGATAGATGTGTTAGATGTAACGAATCTTTTCAGTGATTGTGAAAAAGGCCAGTTCAGTATGTCTTATTCTTTTTATAGGTTCAGTGGAACGCTTAAAGGTATTGAAACAATAAATTACTCAGCTA
>ERZ837380.2481-NODE-2481-length-19515-cov-5.359404_pt1 | contig 19515 bp, 10 predicted proteins | sample MGYA00519685_ERZ837380 | MGnify/ENA primary metagenome ERZ837380 (study PRJEB31850, sample SAMEA3708817) | human gut metagenome | biome: human gut; feature: human-associated habitat; material: faeces | place: China | collected 2014 ...
CCGCAGCCGCCGGAGCGGTGCTTAAGCCGTAAGGCGGGAATTATGCGGTATTGCCCTTGATAAAATCGATGAGCAGCGACGACACCGTGACCGTAACGAGGGAAAACGCGATGCGCCGGAACGGGATGTAGGACAGCGACGCGAACAGGACGGTCAGATCGGTGAACAGGTAGGCGCGGGAGAGCCGCCACCCGGTCAGCTTATGGATGACAAGGGCGAGGGCGTCGTCGCCGCCGCTGGACCCGCCCTGCCGCACGATGAGTCCCACGCCGACGCCGACGAACACACCGCCCAGCAGCGCCGCTGCCAACGGCCAGGGCGTCAGGTCGGGCAGCATGGGGGGCAGGCATTCCCAGATCCTATAGAACCCGGCCAGGCTCACGCTGGCCAGTCCTGCCGAGAGCAAAAAGTCCCACCCGAGAAATTTGAACGCCAGCGCGTAGCTGGCCGCGTCGAGCAGGGGCGACGCCACCGACGCGGGCACGCCGAGCCAATGGTTGATGAGCAGCACCAGGCCGATGATGCCGCCCTCGGTGATGGCGGTGCGCTGGTGGATATTATGGATGCCGAACGACAGGATGGCCGCGCCCAGCAGGATCATAGCGATCCGTTTGGCGGTGAACCGGCCCAGCGCGCGGCGGATTTTTTGTTGGAGCGTTTGTTTTGGCATAGTGTACCTCTTGACAGTGATATACCCAGTATACCACATGGCGTCAAGTGGCCGGAAACAGCCCCCGTAGGGGCCGGGCATGCCCGGCCCGCGGCCTTGCCATTGCCGCCCGTTTATCTTTTGCATCGTAGGGAGGGGTCTTGACCCCTCCGCCGCCTCCCGGCCAACTACAGCTAAAAGGTAACCCGTAGGGGAGGGATTCATCCCTCCCGCGCACCTTCCGCCGCCGCTCACTCCGCGGGGCGTCGGGGACGCCGCCCCCTACAATGATCTGGCAAGGCTTCTCATTGCCGCAAACGGGCACGGCGGCCTGGGGCAGGCCGCCCTACATCCCACTTTTCCACAGTCCGTAGGGCGGGGTGCCCTCACCCCGCCGCAGCTTCGCCGCTGCCGCCCGTTTTCGGGTTATTCCGCACAAAAAAGCAGGGGTTCGCACGCTCGTGCTCCCCTGCCGTTCCTCTTACTGCAATGCTCTTATTTCCCCGCCAGCAGCACCGCCAGCACGGCCTTTTCCACGTAGATGCGGTTCTCCGCCTCGTCGAAAATTTCGTCGGCGTGGGCTTCCAGCACATCGGGGGCGATCTCCTCGCCGCGGTGGGCGGGCAGCGGGTGCTGCACCATGCAGTCCGGCTTTGCCAGCGCCATGCGGGCGTCGTCCAGCGTAAAGCCGGTAAAGTCGCGGCGGCGCTGCTCGGCCTCGCGCTCCATACCCATGCTGACCCACACGTCGGTGAACAGCACATCCGCGTCCCGCGCGGCCTCGTCCGGATCGTTCGTCAGCGTGAACTTATCCCCGTACTGCTTCGCCAGCATCAGCACGTCGGCGGCGGGGCGGTAGCCCTTCGGGCAGGCAATCGTCACCGTCATGCCCACGGCCAGACAGCCCACAATGACGCTGTTTGCCATGTTGTAGCCGTCACCGACAAACCCGGCCTTCAGCCCGGCCAGCGTGCCCTTGCGCTCGCGCACGGTCATCAGGTCTGTCAGCACCTGCAGGGGGTGCGCATAGTCGGTCATGCCGGAAACCACCGGTATACCGCTGTATTTTGCCAGCATGTCCAGCGTCGTCTGCTTGTAGGTGCGGCAGACGATGGCGTCATAGTACCGCCCCAGCACGCGGGCCGTGTCCTGCACAGGCTCACCGCGGGCGGTCTGCAGGTCGCCGGCGCTCAGGTAGGTGCCCAGGCCGCCCATCTGGTAGATGCCGACCTCCAGGCTTGTGCGGGTGCGGGTGGAGTTTTTGGCGAAAACCAGCGCCACCGCCTTGCCCTGCAGATTCTTCGGGTCCACGCCGTCCTTGTGCAGCCGCTTGTACTCGTCGGCCACATCCAGAATGTGCAGGATTTCCTCGGGCGTCATGCCGCCCAGCTTCAGCAGATGTTTCATACGCATTTCTCCAGTACGCTGCGCAAAATCGCCAGCGCGTCGTCCACGTCGTCCGCCGTCAGGATCAGCGGCGGCAGCAGACGCAGGCGGGTCTTGGCGGTCAGCACCAGCAGACCCGCCTTCTCGCAGGCGGCGCGGACGTCGGCGGCCTTGATGCCGTCGTCAAACGCGATGCCCACCATCAGGCCGAGGCCGCTGACCTCCCTGACATGGGGCAGCTTGGCCAGCCCGGCGCGCAGCTGAGCCGCGCGCTCGTTGACGTTGGCGAGGAAGTCGTCGTCCATCTCGTCCAGCACGGCCAGCGCACCGGCGCAGCAGACCGGGTTGCCGCCGAACGTCGAGCCGTGGGAGCCGGGCTTCATGTGGTCGGCGACCTTTTTGTTCATCAGCACCGCGCCGATGGGCAGACCGCCGCCGAGCCCCTTCGCCAGCGTGACGATGTCGGGGTGCAGATCAAAATGCTCGCACGCCAGGAACTTGCCGGTGCGGCCCACGCCGGTCTGCACCTCGTCCACAATGACGAGGATGTCTTTTTCCCTGCAGAACGCCGCGACCCTGGCGACGTAGTCCGCGTCCAGCGCGACGACGCCGCCCTCGCCCTGCACCAGCTCCATCATGACGGCACAGGTGTCCTTGTCGGCGGCCTTTTCCAGCGCGGCAAAGTCGCCCGCGGGCACATAGTCAAAATTTCCCGGGAAGGGGCCGAAGTCGTGGTGGAACACGTCCTGACCGGTGGCGGTCAGGGTCGCCAGTGTGCGGCCATGGAAGGAGTTGACCAGCGTGATGACCTTATTCCGGCTCTCGCCATAGGTATCTACGCTGTATTTGCGGGCGCACTTGATCGCGCCCTCGTTGGCCTCGGCGCCCGAGTTGCCGAAGAACACGGCGTCCAGCCCGGTGCGGCGGCAGAGCTTTTTCGCCAGCTTGCCGTCGGGGGCGGTGTAATACAGGTTCGACGTGTGCTGCAGCGTTGCGGCCTGGTCGGCCACAGCCCTGACCCACGCGGGGTGGCAGTAGCCCAGCGAGTTGACGCCGATGCCCGACGTGAAGTCAAGGTAGCTCTTGCCGTCGGCGTCCCTGGCCGTCATGCCCTCGCCCTCCGCCAGCACGACCTGGCTGCGGCCATAGGTGTGGAGGATGTAGTCGTTATCACGGGAAATAACTTTTTCGGTATTCAATTGGGTGACCCCCTTTTTATCATACGCAAAAGCCTTCCCCCTCGAGGGAAGGCGGCCCGCTTTGGAGCCTTCCCCCTCGAGGGAAGGCGGCCCGCTTTGGAGCCTTCCCCCTTGGGGGAAGGTGGCCGCAGGCCGGATGAGGGGCAAGTGTCCTGCAGCTGCCCACTTGCGGGACCGCGCCAAACACTTCGCCCTCATCAGTCAGCGGGCGGGGCCGCTGACAGCTTCAGTCTACGCGCTAAGAGCCGCCTTCGGCGGTTGCGCTCCGACACGCGCCTGCGGGCGCAGCCCCTCGGGGGAAGCCCAGGCTGCCGGAAAATGCGTTGCTGCGGTAAGTTGACGGGCGACCAATGGTCGCCCCTACACACGCAATAAGGCAAGAATGCAATTTTTTGACGGTCTGAACCTCACAAAAACGCGCAGTACCATTCCAAAACGGGCCCGCCAAACAGCATTGCGATCACGATGCCCGCACACAGAAACGGGCCGAAGGCGAAGTGGTCCTTCTTCCCTGCCTTTTTGGCGGCCAGCAGGTATATGCCGTACATACCGCCAAAAACAATGCCGAAAAACATCGCCAGCAGCGTATTCTGCCAGCCCAGGAACAGCCCGGCGGCTGCCATCAGCTTGATGTCGCCGCCGCCGAACGCGCCGTCGATGACAAGGCAGAGCAGAAACATCGGCACACTGACGCAGAGCGCACCGATGACGTGCGGCAGCCAGTCGGCAGGGGAGAGCAGCACGCTCACCGCGCCGCAGACCGCCAGCGCCAGATTCAGCCGGTCCGGGATGGTCTGCGTCTCGGCATCAATGAGCGAAACGCTCAGCAAGATCCCGCAGACCGCCAGCGCCAGCAGCGCGGCCCAGCTCATGCCGAACAGCCCGCCCGGCAGGGCGTAGGCAGCGCCGTACCGCCAAGTGCAGCCCAGCGCCAGCACGCCGCCCAGAAGCTCCACCAGCAGGTACCGCGCCGGAATGTGCGCACCGCAGTGGCGGCACCGCCCGCGCAAGAATAACCAGCTGAACACAGGCACTAAGTCCGGCGCACCCAGCGTGTGGCCGCACTGCGGGCATACGCTGCGGCCCTTCAGCGGGTCCATGCCCCGCGGCAGCCGCCACGCGACGACGTTCATAAAGCTGAACAGCGCCGCGCCCAGCAGAAAACGAATGAGTCCCAACAGAAGCTCAAGCAGCAGCATGGCCCACCCCCGCGCCGTATTGCAGCCGGTCCTCCGCGCGGAAAACGCGGTAACCGCCGTCGGCATCATAGATGGCGTACATGCCGTTCTCCTGATACAGGAGCCGCTGCACGGTGTAGCCGTTCGGGTCGATCTGCAAAAGCGTCACCGTGCCGGGCAGTGAGCCCAGCGTGCGGATTTCCTCGGCGATGCCGTCCGCAAAGCCGTCCGCGCTTGTCTGGTCGGCGAACGTCTGCCCGGCGGAGTAGCACTGGGCAGACACGGCACTGGCCGCCAGCCGCGCAGCCTTGACCTGAGCCAGGGCCTCCCGCGCACGGGCCTGATAGCGCAGCTCCGCCGCGCCGGTCACAATAGTATACAGGACAGCGCCCAGCGCCAGCAGTACGGCGAGCTTTTCCGCAAACGCAGCTTTGGCCCAGCGTTCCCCGGTATGGCGCAGCCATGCGCCCAGTCGTGCTGCCAGCATTGTTACACATCCTCTACCATATAATAACACGCTATTTAGTATAGCGTGCCGGGCCTGTATTTGCAAGAAATTTCACGAAAAAAACTCTGTTTTTTGTTCAAAGCTAACGGAAATTATGGCGAAATCGTGCACAACTTGCCGCTGACCCACTATATTTGGTGTAAATTTGCTGAAATCTCGCGGACTTTGTTGCGAAAACGTCACATTCCGAGTATAATGCCAATATATATATAATCTGATATTGTGTCTAATTGTAACCTTTCACCGGAGAAACGACGGGAGCATCTATGGTGCAGTACAATAAAAATATAAAAAACAATAAGAAAGGCTTTACGCTGGTGGAGCTGATGGTCGTTCTGGCTATCACGGCCATTCTGGCGGCGCTGGTCGGCGGCGGGCTGATCGCCTACACGCGGCTGGCCCGGTTTGAAAAGAACGAGGCCAACGCCCGCACGCTGTTCCAGACGGCGCAGATCTCCCTGACCCGGATGGAGACGGCGGGGGAGCTGGATGCGTTCCGCGATAAGGTGACGAAAAGCGGCAGCATGGGTCAGCACTTTGCCGAGGGTCTGACTGATGCGAACGGCAAACCTCTCGATGGGCGCACCCAGAAAGACTTGAACACCTATATCGCGGCACTATACTATGACAAGACCGGCGCAGCGGACGGCAACCATAACGCGCTGGTCAAAGAGCTGCTGGGCGATTACATCTACGACGCCTCGCTGCTGAATGCCTCGATCTGCGTCGAGATCGACGTGCAGAGCGGGCAGGTCTACTCGGTCTTTTACGATACAAAATCCGATAAGCTCCGCTTCAATCAGGACGGTGCTACGAATATTTATGACCGCAGCTATGACCACCGCCGCAATGACAGCCTTGTCGGCTACTACTCTGCCGAGGACCGCGTCAACGTTGTGCAGCTGGTGCAGACGAAGCTGAAGGTCAAGAATCCACGCCTGACGAACGGCGAGACGCTGACCCTGAGCTGGAGCGGCAACTCCAGCCTCGGCGATCTGGACACCTCCTACACGGCCACGGCCTACGCCGCCGGGGACACCGGCGACAATCGGAAGCCGCTGTTTACCATCACGATCAAGCGCGACACCGCGGGTGCGGCGGATGATAACAAGCAGGTCATCACCAAGATGCCTGTCACGATTTATACGTATGATAATGCGGGCCAACAGACGAAAACCGAGAAAGAACTCTACTTCCCGTTAAGCTACAACAAGGGCAGCTTTGTGCTGACGCTGGACGCCATGGCGGACGCGGCGCTGCTGCGTGCGTGTGAGAACGACGAGGTTGCCGCCACGAGCCTGTACAGCATCACCCGTCTGCTGAACGACCCGAAGGACATCTACATTGCCATGCGCGCCGAGCCGCGGGAGAACTACAGCGATACCTACACAGCCAGCAAAGAGGAAACGACGAACGAGGAAAACACCCTGCTGGCCAAGGGCGGCACGGCGGTCACGGCTGACCTGAAATATTTCCGCCATCTGTACAACCTGCGCTGGTCTGCCGACTGGGACATCACCAACAAGGGCATCTACACGCTGACCCCCCAGGCCAGCAACAGCACCGGCCTGAACTGGACGGGCGGCGGCGTCACGGTCTACTGCGCCGCGGGCGCATGGCCTCCTGTGGCCAAGGTGCCGTCCCTCAATGACCCTGTCGCCTGGCCGACGATCCCGGAGCTGGGCGAAAAAATCGAACTTACGAGCAAAACAGCGGGTGTTACAACCCAAACGACCCGTGTGCCCATCCTCAATCTGCAATTGAGCAGCAAGTCCGTTGCAAAAACCGGCAGGGCAGGGAAGGACGAGCTGGCCGACCACTATGTCGGCCTTATCGGCGAGAACAAGGGCAAAATTTCTTACATCACACTGCGCGACCCGGACATTCAGGTCAACGTCAAGACCGAGACCGTCGCCGCCGATGCGCTGCCGAACGAAAACCAGCTCAAGCTGACCGCGACCAAATTCGTCACGGCGCTGGCGAAGGACGACGAGAACTGGCGCGATGTTCGCGCCGTCGGCGCACTCTGCGGCGTCAACACAGGCACGCTGGAAAACTGCGCCCTGACCCGCGGCACGAACTCCTCGACGAGTGCGCTGGTGGCCGCGGCGCTGGCGTTTGACAACACTACCACCGCAACGCAGCGCATAGAGCAGACGCTGGACGCTGGCGGCAAAAGCTATACCTATTATACAGACGAGCCGCGCGGCATTGGCGGTCTCGTCGGCGTTGCCATACCCAAAACAACGGATTCCGTCATGCGGGATCTGACCGTTGCGTCGGACGTGACGGTAGCGGGTCTGCTTGTGGACAAGAACACGAAAAACGTGGAAACGACCACAGCGCCAGACCAGCAGGCCGAGAAGGCCCGCTACGCTGCCGCGGCGGCTGAGCCGAATGACGAGAACTCCCTCTGGCGCAGCGTCGGCGTGGGCGGCGTGTTCGGCACGGTGGACGCGGCCCAGATGAAAACAGACAGTAAAACGAACATCGTCAACAACGGCTTTGTGACCGGCAACGGCTTCACGGGCGGCATCGTCGGCAACCTGTTTACGACAGGCGCAAATACCAGCACGCCGAGCCTGACGGGCCTGAGGAACAACGGCACGGTCAGCGCGGGCGCCAACTATAAAGGCGATACCGCGGGCGATGCGCGCAGCCTGGTGCTGGGGCAGTTCTTCGGCGGCATTGCGGGCTACGGCAGGGGCGTGACCCTGCAAGACTGCAACAGCGTGACCCGCAGCGACCTGACCGAGACCCAGCTCAAGGAGCAGGTCGAGGCGGGCTTCGACAAAAAAACCGGCACATTGACCGACGCCAGCCCCCTCAAGGGCGATTTCGTCGGCGGCCTTGTCGGCTACGGCAAGGATATTACGCTGGACAACTGCAAGACCGGCAAGGGCTACGTGCTCGGCAGTCGGTTTGTGGGCGGTCTGGCCGGTGGCTTTACCGGCAGCGGCGTAAAACAGAACGATACGAACAGCAGTGACGTCTTTGGCAGCCGCTACGTCGGCGGCATCGTGTCGGTCAACGGCAGCAACAGCCAAATCAGCGGCATGACCAATACGGGTCTGGTCGCGGCCTTTGGAAAGAACGCGGCCTACGTCGGCGGCATCGTCGGCGTCAATGATGCCGAATGGGGCGGCAGTCAAGACCGGAATGCCAAAGCCACCGTGCAGAACTGCGCCAACCGTATGTCCGGCGACAACGCCACCGACACCCGCCGCATCAACCTGCTAAAGGAGCTGAACGGCTGCGCCGACTACGTCGGCGGCATCGCGGGCTGCAACGGCAAAAACGGCGTTGTGACGTGGGATAAGAACGGCACCCCGACGCTGGGTGCCATTCTGTACGGCAACAACTACGTGGGCGGCGTGGCCGGTTATAACGATGAAAATGCGACGATCTCCAACACCTCCACCCAGAACCTGACCATCAGCGGCCAGATCGTGGCGGCGGGCAAGGCTGTCGGCGGCATGATCGGCCTGAACTGCGCCTCCACGCTGCCCTCTGCCACTGTGAAGGTCAGCCGCGTGGCGGGTCAGCAGCTTGTCGGCGGCGTCATCGGCGCCAACCTGCCGGTGGGCGGCTTCACCGTGACGGGCGACGGCGCGTTTATAACCAATGTGACCTCGGGCCGCGTCGAGGCCGACGCCGTCGCGGGCGGCATCATCGGCTACAACCGTCTGCTGAAGGCCAAGCCCGCAAACGTCACGCTGGCGGCGCTGCTGCCGACGATTGACCAGAACACCGGCGTGCTGACCGACAGCACCGCCGTGAAAACGGCGGACGACACAATCATCCTTGCCAACTTCCAGAACATGCTCAACCTGCAGGCCAACATCTACGTCGGCGGCATCGTCGGCGCAAACGACGCCAATACGAAGCTGACGATTCAAAATGCAACCAACGGCGCAACGCAGAACGCCCTGTCCGTCGGCGGCCTGAACCCGTCCAACAACGGCGCGTTTAAAGGCGGCGTATCGCTGAACGTGCTGGCCGATGGCCGCTATGACTTTGGCCCCGTGCACGGCGCACTGGCGGGCGGTATCATCGGCTATGCCACGCCCAACACGAAGCTGGAAAACTGCATAAACTACGGCACAGTGGCTCACAAGTGCGCCGCGGGCGGCTTTGCGGGCTGGAACGAGGGCACGATCACCGGCGGCAGCATGGCGGCGTCCCTCGGCAACCGTGAAACCGGGTATACCTATCTGGGCGGCGTTGCGGGCGTCAACGGCGGTCTTATTCAGTCTGCCTACCCGGCTGAAGACTGCGCCGTGCGCGGCGACAGCTATGTCGGCGGCATTGCGGGCGTCAACCTGGGCGTTGACGCTGCGGCAAGCAAGGGCCTCATCATCTGCACGGGGGACAACAGCAGCACTGGCACGGTGGAGGCCAACCAGTACGCGGGCGGCGTGGCCGGTGCCAACGTCGGCAATATCTCGCTGTCCGGCAAGCTGCAAAGCAGTGTCACCGCCACCGGCTATGCGGGCGGCGTGGCCGGTATCAATACGACGTATAAGGCCTATAAGGGCAGCATTTACGGCGCTGAAAACGCCACCGGCACGGTCTGGGGCAGCGTCACTGCCGCCAACTACGCGGGCGGCGTGGCCGGTACGAACAGCGCCGAAATCACCCGTGTGGAGAACCGTGCCTCGGTGCGCGCCAGCACACAATATGCGGGCGGTATTGCGGGCGTGAACGCCGCGGGCGGCAAAATCAGCGCCTGCGTCCATGCCAAGAATCAGGTCTACGCCACCAACGGCGAGGCGGGCGGCATCGCGGGCAATAATAATAAAGACGCGCTGATTGAGAATGTGCAGGTCCGCGCCGACGTCACCGCAGCCAACGGCACGGCGGGCGGCGTCACGGCCACGAACTTCGGCACCATCGGTCAAGGCAGCGGGCTGGAAAACAGCAGCAGCGTAAGCGACTGCACGATCACCGGCACGTCGGAGAGCATCGGCGCTGTTGCGGCGTACAACGGCAAGGACGCGACCATCCGCAACGTCAGGCTGGCGGCAAACGCCAACGTGCGGTTCAGCACCCCGGCGGTCACGATTGGCGGCCTTGCGGGCATGAACGATGGTGCCGTCACCGGCTGCCGCGTTGAGAACGGCGCACTGGCACTGAACGACGGTCTGCGCGCGGGCACCAACACCGTCACGCTGGGCGGCGCGGTGGGCCGCACCACGAAGCACGGCACGGTCAGCAGCACCGACGTTCTGCTGGACCTTACACAAAATCTTGATAAATATACAAATTTGGGCGGCGTCGCAGGCCAGAACGACGGTACCCTGGAGCGGTGTACCTATTCCGGCACGATGGGCGGCGACGCGGACACGGACGGCCTTGTCTCCGTCGGTGCGCGCAGCACCGGCAGCACGGTGGGCGGCATTGCCGGTCTGAACAACAGCACAATCACCGGCTGTGAGGTCAAATACATCAAACTGCAGGTCAGCGGTATCAGCAACATCACCACGACCCAGACCGCAGACGAAAAGCTCGCCAGTGCCAGCCATGTGGGCGGCATTGCGGGCCGCAACAATGACGAAATCGCCAACAGCTATGTCGCCACCGAGCGCAGCAACAGCGAGGGCAGCATCATCACGGCGCGTTACGGCTTTGTGGGCGGTGTCGCGGGCTCCAACAACGGCACTATCAAGGGCAGCGGCAGCAAAAAAGCGCTGGTCAGCGACGAAGAAGCACCACCCGCCCTTGTTACACAGGTTGATAATTGGCTGGATGCGGCAGATGCCAATGCCGGCATCAACAGCATGGCGGCAGAGCTGACCACAGGCAAGACCTACGCAAATCTCATGGGTGTTGACACTGTGTCCAAAGAAGGCTGCGGCTATAGGAATGTCTATAGTCAAAGCGGTCTTGCCGCCAATGATCTGCTTGTCGCCCTGCGCGGCAGCAACAACAGCGAGACCGTCCGTGCCGCCGGTTATCTGGGCGGTCTGGCAGGCTTTAACTCTCTCCGCGGTACAATCGACACTTCCGCCACCGGCCAGTGGTTTGTCTATTCTGACAATGCGACAACGGCATCCACCGTCGGCGGTATTGTCGGCCAGAACGAATCCAACGTCACAGACAAAAGCGTGCTGGACACTGTGGTAAACTGTGCCGCCGTGCGCCGGTTTACGCGCGTGTTTGATCAGTCTAAGAACAAGGACGATACAGACAATGACAACATTTACAAGAGGGAAAATCGTGTTGTTGTCCATGTGGGCGGTGTCATTGGCCAGCAGCAGAACCGCAGCGATGACCGGTGGTCTGTCAGCAAGGTAGTCAACTGCGGCAGTGTGTTCAACAGCCGCTCGGCCAATGTGGGCGGCGTGATCGCCTATTGGCTGGACTACGGCGGAACCGTGCAGAAATGCTTCAATTTTGGCAAAATCACAACAAACACGAACGACAAAAACAGCGGTTACGGTGCAGTCGGCGGTATTGTCGGCTTTATTGACCAGCCTATTTCCGGCGGCACCACAAATGTGCTTTCCTGCCGTAACTACGGTGAAATCTGGTATGAATCAAACGGCGCGAATGACTGTGCGGGCATTATCGGTAAAATCGAGATGAAGAAGGTCACCGATATTATGACGCTGAACATCATCGACTGCGTCAATAGCGGTGCAATCAAGGCAGAATCGCAGGCAGTCGGCATTCTGGCATGGATCGGCCCGTACGACAAGGGAAATATTGATTATGTTACAGTAAATATTGACCGCTGCCGAAACCTTAATACAGACTTTACGTGTAGCAGAAAAATCGGCATTGTCGGCAGCCGCGGTAATGGCTCTGGGTCGAATAAAGCAACCAATGTCACAAACTGCTTTGCGACGGTTGGTACAGGTTGGTATCCTATTGCCTATTTGCGCCAGAGTTACGAGAATGTCACCGGCCACGGCAACTATTATATAGAAAATTCCGAAGATGCAGGCAAGAGCTTCTTTAAGAAAGATTCCCGTAAACTGACCACAGTAAAACCGAACAGTACAACAGGTAACTGGGAGAAAGCGGATAAGCAAGGAAGTGACAAGGCCTACAACGAGACAGATTGGAACTCGTCCTCGAAAAAAGTAAAAGCACACCGTCTGTACATAGGCTATAACGTCACTGACAAAGCAACCTATCCTTATATTGCGTTCCTGCCCACTTTGGCAGAGGATGGGAACGGCGCAGCGTACAGTCTGTGGTGGATTAGCGGTCTTACATCTGCGGGCAGGCCTGCCAAACCAAACTCTGCCTATATCAAGACCGACGGTAATAAAGCCTACATTTTCGATGATACCGGCGCGGGCCAAGATAACAATCCCGGCAACCAGAGAGCGACTGTGATGCTGCAATTCGGCGAAGCCGCGAACAGTAAGGTCACAAAAGACGTTGATATTACCGACATCACCGACGAGGTCATCCAGAACTACTATAAGTACGTGCTGGACAGCACCAAGCCCGCCCAGCCGGGAGAAATCGACGTCAAGGCCAGCCAGGTGCAGGACGCGGACAACAACGTCTATGGCCGTTATGAAGTGACGTGGGGCGAGCCGAACGACACGACAGCCAGCCCCGCCGCTTACTACCGTGTTGAAATTCTGCCCTGCGATGCTGAGGGGAATGTCGCATCGGATGCAGTTCCCTATCTGAAAGCTGACGTCTACCAGCGCAGCTATACCTTTGTGGCAGATAAAGCGTGGACGGGTAACTTCGTCGTGCGTGTAACGCCCTACAACACCAACGACGACCCGAATCAGGCTGACAACCCCCGAACCAGCGGCGTGCAGACCTTTATGCACGCCCTGCCTACACCGGAGATTGAGTTCCGGCTGGTCAAACGTGAGAACGGCGGCTTTGACTGGAATCAGTGCCAGACGCCAGATTACCCGGGGATGCAATTCAATTATGAAGTTGTCGCGGTGCTGAAAAACTACGCCGAATACCCGACAGACGAGGCTTGGACCGTCAAGCTGACCGATGGAACGAATACTTATTATTTCAGCAGCCAGAATGGCAAGCAGTACATCCGCCTGACCAATAATTTGGAACGCACTTTGACGCTTACGGCGTTGGCAACCCCGGACAACAGCAGCAGTACAAAGTATCTGCGCTCGGCCCAGTACAAGTCAGAGACCTATCTCCCGTCCCAGTGGCGTGACCACAACCGCCCTAACGGCAAGGACGAGGACGGTCTGCCGCTGGGCACGCTAAAACAGGACGGCGACACGGACTATGTGACCTACACCGGCCAGACAGCGGAAAGCTTTGAAGCAACCGTGAAGTTCAGCTTTACCCCGAAGGTCAAGAGCGGCAGCAGCGAGCACGGCAGCCCGACCTACCGCGTCATGCTGCTGGCAAAATATCTGGGCAATGACGAAGTCAACGACGTATCTTTGAACGGCCAGTACATCACGCTGGCCGCGCGGGAGGGCATTGTGACAGGGTCTCCCGTCACCTTCAATCTGAACAGCCTGCCGTCGGATGCTATGACGAACTACACCGACTTCCTCGTTGTCGCGGTGCCCGTCACCAGCGGCAAGGGCGATATGAAGTATCGCTGGGATGCCACGGCGGACGAAGTGTCCGCAGCCATCGCCAGCCATGCGAACGAGACAAACGACACCGACAAAGAAATCTGGTGGAAGAACGGCTATGAGATCGTCCGCACGGGCGAGCACAGCTATACCTATGCCCATCTGACGCCGCTCTGCTTCTCCGACGTGAACCGCACCGATGACCCGGAATGGGCTAAACAGGCCACGGTGAAGACCCCGCAGATCATCTTCAAGCAGCTGAACCTGAATGTCCTGAAAGCCCCGACGCTGGACAAAAACACCGAAGGAACAGTTGACAAGGCAACCAACGAGTTGACCTATACGTTCAACTGGACGCAAGAGAACATAGGTACGGAAACGCCGACCTACAGCATCAAGCTCTACGGCCTGTTGACGGACGCGAACGGCAATGTGACCGGTCAGGAGCAAATTGCGCTGAAGGACGGCGTAAAACTGGCCGATAAGGTTCAGAACAGCGGCAACAACAGCTTTACCCTGCCTGTCAACGTGGATACCATGCTGGCCAACGGCAGCGACAGCTGGCGCTATGACAAGGTCCGGCTCGAGGTCACCCGCGTGGCGGCAGCCAACACCACCGAAATCGGCGCGTCCGCTGTGGCGGATTACAGCGTTAAGCAGCGCCTGCCCGGCATCAGCGCGCCGAGCTCCATCACCCGCGTCAACGGCGAGACCGACAACGCGGATGCCCTGCTCTACACGGTCAGCTGGTCGCCGTCCGACAACGCACGCATTGGCCACTATGACCTGTGCGTCGTCGATGCCGGCGGCAAAACTGTGCTGACGCTGCCCACCACGGGCAACGTCGGCAGCCTGACGCTGGATCTGGAGCAGTATCAGGGCAAGGTATTGCGCTTCCGCGTCATTGCCCGCCGCAAGGCTGATAACAATACCTGCTTTGACGGCCCGGACGGCGCGTTGAGCCAGTCCGAGACCATCGTCCGCCGCGCCGCTGCGCCCAAGGTTACGGCCAGCAGCTTTGCGCCCGCCAGCCCGAATCAGGAGACGTTCCTGAACGACCTCAAGCTCAACATGACGCTGGAGGAAGCCGCACAGGGCAATGTCTACTTTACCGGCTATATCTTCAGCGATGAGGCCAAGTATACAGAAATTGCCAAACTGGCCGAGGTTTGGCAGAATACCCCCACCGGACAGGACAAGTACACGGCCCAGCAGAAGTTGACCAAAGCATTGGACGAGATGCTGAACAATGGCGACGCCGAGCTGGTCATCCCGAAGGACAACCGCACGGTGGGCGGGAGCGCCAGCGTCAACGGCACCACCGCCAGCTATACCTTTGTGCCCGACGGCAACGGCTTTACGCTGACGCCCGACCATGCAAAACAATACCTGCTGCCCGCGGTGCGCGTTATGCCCACCGACGGCACGACAGCGTCGAACTGGTTCTACATCCTGCAGGATGCCGCAAAGGCACAGCTGCCGGCCATCACGCTGGACGCCCCCGTGGACGCTGCCGAACCGGAACGCGCGCTTGGCAATGCCGTTTACACGCAGGAGGTCAACCTGTACAACGACCCCGAGTTTAAGAGCAATCGCGGTACGGCCCCGCTGGAGCTGCGCCGCTTTACGGTGGAGTGGACCGCGGTGAACAAGTACACCCAGGCCGACGGCACGGTGCGCAACCTGACCGACAGCTATACCTTTACCGTCACGCCGCTGGGCGAGGACAAAACGCCCTACAGCATTACGGTGACGACCTACGACAGGGACGAGACGGACGCAGACGGCACAGTCACGCATAAGCGCGGGGAAATCAAAACCGTCACCAAGACCTATGACGGCAAAACGACGGAGATTGCGAAGCAGACCACCGTTGTGGACGCGGAGACCAAAGAGACCCGCATCTGGTACGACCTGAGCGTTGAGCCTGTCTACGACAAAGATAACAACCTGACCGGCTGGGAATCGCAACCCTATGACGTCACCGGCACGGTGGAAAAGGACGGCGGTACGCTGTACTACAAGGCACAGACGGTTCCCATGCTGGAGCTGGTGCAGGAGGACGGTGCCGAGCCTGTTTACCGCATCACCCTGCCCGAGCTGCAGGAAAAGGTGCAGGACGACTCGCTCAATCTGCAAAAGTTCACCGCAAGTGTGACGCTGCAGACGCTGGCGCACTCGGATGACAACGGTAAGACCGTTGCGTCCGCTTCGGTCAAGGTCCCCGTCAACGAGACGAACACCGCCGATGCGACGGAGGATGCCCAGAGCATGGACTCCGCGGAGAGCGTCGCGCCTGCCGAGACTGCAGAAAGCACGGCGGCGGAAAGCGCCCCCGCAAGTGTGCCCCCGGTCCTGATGCGGGCCCGTGCGGCACTGCCCATGGCGACCCCGGAGACCGCCGCTGCCCCGGATGAGACGAACGCGGCGGAAACCGCGCCCCCGGAACGGACGGAAACAAGCGACGCATCGTAATTTTATTTCAGGAAAGAAGGTGGCATTATGCACCGCAGGGCACGCAGCATTCTGCGCGGGGAGCAGGGACTTTCGATGATACTGGTCCTCTGCATCGGCGCGCTGTTTGTGGCGCTGTCGGCAGCGCTGGTCTATGCGGCCTCCGTGCTGACGGCCAATGCCAACCGCCAGCTGCTGGAACAGGAAGCCTACCAGCTGGCAACCAGCTTTTCCGACGTGCTGGAAGGGGAGCTGAACAATAAGGACAGCAGCTTTGCCAAGTTCGTCAATGAGCAGTTCATGTTCTCCCAAAGCTACGGCAAGGACATCTATGATTTGGAATCCCAGCCCAAGGAGTTCGCCTGGAAAACCGATCCCAACCAGCCTGATGGCGGGGCCGAGGCCATCACGGTAACACTGCGCCGCCGCCCGGGAGACGGTGCCGACAAGCTGAACCAGACGGCGAACAGTACCAATGCCACAGACCTGCGCAACCTGCTCGACACACTGGAGGGCGAAAACCGCAAGGGCATGGAGATCGTCGATTTACAGCTGGATATTACAGTGACAGTCACGAAAAACGGCGAGAGCTTTGCCTTCACGCGGACCTATGACCGTACAGTGAAGTACGACAGCGACGGCAGCCAGGCAAAAAGCAAAAAATTACCAAAGGTGTACTACACAATAAACGACGGTCCAACAAAGTATTACCGCATTAAAGCCCTGACGTTCTACGCCCCCGGCAGTCCTGACATGACCATTACTGACGAAAACATTGGCAGCTACCGCCTGACGTTCCACTGCGACACCAGCCAGCAGCCCGATTCCATCACCTACACCCGCGGTGCCAAACAGAGCACCGGCACAACACAGGAGTGACCCGCTATGAAACATACTTTACAAAATCAGCGCGGCGAGACCATTGTGGAAGTGCTTGTGTCGTTCCTGCTGCTGATGATTTTTACGTCGATGTTTGTCGTTTCGCTGCGGTACGCCCGCGCCATGTCCCAAAAGGCCGAGTCTCTGCGGGAGACAGCCTATGCCTTCTGCGCCGGGCTGTACCCGGCCAATAACGCGGCCCCCAGCTGGGCGAAGGAGCGGGATGGGCTGAAGTTCTCCTTTGGCGATTACGGTGAATTTACAGTGGAAGGCGTCGAGCTGGACAGCGTGGAGACAAGCGCGGAAGTTACGGAAAACGGCCAAAAAACGACGGAACAGCACAAGTTTTACCGCTACAGCAAGAGCACGGCAGAAGGGACGACCAACCCATGAAGCAGCGTTTGAAAAACCAGAACGGCACAACGCTGGTGGAGCTGATCGTCTGCATGGTGCTGCTGGCGATCTTTACGCTGGCGGCGGTCACGCTGATACAGCCCAGCGCACAGGCGTACATGGACATCCAGCAGCAGACGCGCGCGCAAAATCTGGCCGATGCGCTCATTGAGACGATCCGCGGCGAGGTGCTCGAGGCGAACGGCTATATCCGCTTCACCGACGGCGCAACGGACCCTAATAATTTGGACAGCGTTTTTTTGTCCAAGGGTAACGACTACAGCAAGGGCACGGCATTGGAATTCAGCGTCTACCCCAACCACATTGAGCTGATCGACAAGGACTGTGTGCCGCCGCTGACAAAGACAGACGGCACAGCGCTGCTGACACCGGAACAGGCCAATGCGCTGAACGGCTACCTGCACATGCGCTTTTACCGCGATGAACTGAATGACGCCGGGCACTACGGCAACCCGCAGCACACAAAAAAGGACAAGGCCGAGGACGATACCGAGACGGTCAAACTGCCCTACGTTGCCTACGGCTACACAACGGCCTATCCCCGGGATGCCTATATGGGGCTGTTCATCAGCGATCTGCATTTCTACGCCCGCAGCTGGACGCAGGACGGCGACGAAACCAAAACCCCGCGCATTACGGCTATGACGGTGGTGCTGACTGTGGCCAAGCGGGACGCCGACAACCAGATCGTGCCGCTGTGCACCCAAAAAGCCATTGTGCAGCTGCCCGGTGAGCCGGTCATCCTGTATGAACCCGGCACCTGGGACGGCAAGGCATCGTCGGAGTCGTGAGCGGTGCCCTCCGGGACGATTTTTGAAAAGTTTATTACAATCCCGGCGGAGGTACTGGACAAATTCAAATGGACTCGTTATACTTTAAAACATGAATACCTGTGTGCCGGACAAAATGCAGGAACGTCGTGGGCATCAGAGCAGAGAGGATGACTAGGATGGCAACAATTGAAATCAAAATGCTGGGCGGCTTTGAGATCCGTGTGAACGGCAAGCCCGTGCTGGCACAGCTGGCGCAGTCCCGCAAGGCAACGGCGCTGGTGCAGTATCTCGTTTTGCGGCGCGGGGAGCGCGTCTCCCACAAGGTACTGACCGATACCCTGTGGGCAGGGGAGCGGTCCACCAACCCGGACATGGCCCTGCGCGCCATCTTGCATCGCTTCCGCCTTATGATCGACGCGGAGGGTCTGGATGAGATGAAGGGCTGCATCGTGACCAGCCGCGGCTACTACCAGTGGAACCCCCATTTGGACTGCAGCGTGGATGTGTTTGAGGTCAATGACCTCTCGGAGCTGGCCCGCAAGGAGAGCGACGCCGAGAAGCGCAGCCGCATTTATGAACAGATCGTCAACCTGTACGACGGACGCCTGCTGCCGCAGTCTGCGTCCGAGCCGTGGGTCGAAAGCGTCAGCGTGCGTCTGCACGGGCAGTACCGCACAGCCATTTTAAACCTGCTGGAGCTCTGCAAAAAATGGGGCGAGAGCACCCGCATCGTTACGCTGTGTACCCGCGCACTGGAGCTGGACCCCTACGAGGAGCGCCTTTATCTGGAAAAAATCGTCGCGCTGGAGACGCTGGGCCGCCACGAGGAGGCGGAGGATCTGGCACGCCGCGGCAGCGCCATGGGCTGCCTGCATCATGCCATTGAGCCGGGCCGCGCAGGCTCTGCCTACCGCCAGATGCGCCAGGCAGACCGCAATATGGAGAGCGAGGTCTCCAAGCTGCTCTCTGCTCTGCCGGATACCGAGAACACGGGGGCCTGTATCTGCGACTTTGAGACGTTCAAGGAAATTTACCGCGTACAGCGCGGCGTGCAGGCCCGCTACGGTCTGCAGGTATTCCTGGCGATCCTGACCGTGGCTCCCAGCCAGAACACCGATGCTGCCGAGACCGCTCTGATGGTGGAGCAGCTGGGCGATCTGATCCGCACGAATCTGCGCCAGTGCGATGTGGCCGCCCGCTACACCGATATGCAGTATGTTGTTATGCTGAGCGGCAGCACCGCCGAGAGCGGCACCGGCCCGATGGAGCGCATCAAGGCCGCGTTCTACCGCATCCCTGCCCATGGCCGCTACCTGTTGAGCTATAGCCTCTATGTTCCCGAGGCCAAGGCCGACAGCGGGCGCGCCCGCCGCCGCAAAAAGACGGCGAAGAAGGAAAAATAAGTGAGCCGTTAAGCCGTACAGTGAAAGCTGTGCGGCTTTTTCATTACCCTGGCCCCCTCTGCGAGGGGGCTCCGCCCGCAGGCGGTGGGGGAGAGAACCTTGCGGTCACCCGAAATATTTCGGGCTATGGCAGGG
>ERZ837380.2514-NODE-2514-length-19290-cov-8.264726_pt1 | contig 19290 bp, 15 predicted proteins | sample MGYA00519685_ERZ837380 | MGnify/ENA primary metagenome ERZ837380 (study PRJEB31850, sample SAMEA3708817) | human gut metagenome | biome: human gut; feature: human-associated habitat; material: faeces | place: China | collected 2014 ...
ACTTCCTGCGTACAGGGTGGTCATAATGCCCTACGGGGTCCATGAATGCCTGAGGCCACACTTGCGGTGTGGACCTCACTGGAAAGCCGCGAGACTTGGCTTTCGCCTGTTATCAATATAAAGTGATTTTGATGAGCCGTCAAGTTTACGCCACGGACAGAGACGAAACTATTTAGAGTGCTTTTATCAGGATACGGACAGGACTCTCCATTGTTGCTTTTGAATTATGAACGAACTCTGTGACCCTGTGACGGGCAGATCACTCCGCCTTTGCGATCTTCTGCGCGGCCCGCAGGGAAAGCGGCGCGACGATCAGCATCTGAAGAGGCAACGCGATCGTGAAGTTATAGGGAAGATACGTGAAGAAGTCCACAAGGCCCTCTCTCCTGAATTTTCCCGAAACGACAACGGAAAACACCGTCATCACGAGCGTCATCAGGATTACCATGCAGAACCTCAGCACAAACACCTGATACATTTCCTTGTCGCCGGGTGAGCACGTCCGCTGGACGATCCTGCGCGAAAGCGGCGTACAGATGCAAAGATCGCAAAGCACACCGACAATGTAGCCCAGCGGCAGCCGCTGCAGCGCGATCAGCCAGACCTCTCCGCTCAAGTGTCCGAGCCGGATAGCCATATTCAGCGCCGCCATCACGTAGATCATGATCGAGCTCATGATCAGGCTCAGGCATAATCCCTGTTTTTTACTCTTTGGCATTTTGTTCTCTCCTTCCAGAAAAAAGACGATAAACGCTATCCGCCCGTCAGACAATGGGCCGACAACATTTATCGTCTTTTCCTGTATTTTAATTGTATTGCTGTTCTATTTCGGGCAGCGAAAAAAGTATAACAAAACTTTTTCGCATGTCATAGGCACCTGTTAACAAAATCGGACGCAAAACAAGAATTTTGTGCGCGGGGTAAACAAAGTGCTCTGATGTTTAAGTCCGTCACGCCTGATGAGACGGCAACGAGTCGAATTATGCCTTGCTGCTGTCATAGTGGCCGTCTCGTATATACTGTTCCAGCTCCGAGGTTTTCTTTTCGCGGAACAGGCGGATGATCTCATAGTGCTGTTGATTGACTTCCTCTGAAAACGCTGTTCTCACTGTCGTTTTTTCAAACAGATAGCAGCAAGTGTAGCATTAAACGTTAGAGTTGATAGAAAATTATGGGCATTGCCGGAATAAAGAGCTGGGCCGCAATATCAAAGTTCCTGCCTGCTTTTGTAACTGACTACGTGATAAGCTGGGAGCATTTTATATAATTAAGGAATTCTAATTATCCAGCGAGGGCTTTTATCCTTTTTCACCCTTGGAAATCGTGGCAAAGAGTAATTGACCTGTGAAGAAATCACACTTTATGTAAATGCAAATTACAATTCTGTTCCAATAAGCCCGTTCAACCCAAAGCTCCCGCCATATGGCGAGAGCTTTGGGTTGAACGGATTTGTGACTATGGATTAAGGAGAGAGGTATATTTCCATAACCTCCTGCTCATTTGCTGAGGTGCCCGAGCCTCGGCAAATGGGCAGCAAGGAACAGAACGTGGAAAGTGATCAATAGATATTCATCTGCTTTGCCTGCTCAATCAATTCGTCACGGAACTTCGGGTGTGCGATATTAATAAGAGCGTGTGCCTTTTCGGTGATACTTGCGCCGGCAAGCTTGGCAATGCCGTACTCCGTGACGACGTATTCGATGTCCGTACGGGGGACGGAGACAGGGGTTCCGGGGGTAAAGAAGGGAACGATCTTGGAGATTGCGTCATTTTTGGTTGTGGATTCTACCACAATGATGGATTTGCCGTCGGGGCAAAGCGTTGCTCCCTTGCTGAAATCGCCGATGCCGCCCATGCCGGTGAACTGACGGTTTTTCAGCGATTCGGCGTTGACCTGACCGAATAGGTCCACATTGATGGCATTGTTGATCGCTGTCATCTTGCGGTTCTGGCAGATGATAGCAGGGCTGCAAGCGTAAGTGGCGGGGACCATCTGTAGCCCCTGATTTTCTGTAGCCCATTTCATTAACTTGTGTGTGCCTACGACCTGCGTACAGATGCTAACGCCGCGATTAATACTCTTGCAGCTGTTGGTGATTACACCGCGTTCGATAAGGTCCATCATGGCGTCACCAAAGACTTCAGTATGCACACCCAGATCTTTCACGCCGTCCAGATGCAGCATGGCGGCGCTATTGAGTCGTCCGATGCCAATCTCAATTGTTGCGCCGTCCTCAAGCAGTTCGGAGAGGTATCCGCCGATCGCCTTGTATTTTTCATTGCTCGCATCGGCATCGATGACGGTCTCGGCAAGAGGAACGCTTTCACCCTCTACGATCATATCGAACTCGGAAATGTGCATGACGTTGGAGCCGAGAATGAAAGGTAGTTGGTCATTAATCTCGCAGATCTTAACACGCGCATTGTGAATCGTATATGCCATATAGTCGGCGCTGTTGCCAAAGGAGACATAACCGTCCTTATTAGGCTTGCTGACGCATGCAAGCGCGATACCGGCGTGCAGGTATTCCTCTACTCGTTTGCTGGCGCAGGAGAAATGGCCGGGAGAGTAATGAATCTTTCCCTCATAAAAGTAGGGGAGCGTACGGCTGCCCAAAAAACCTGTAAGGATATAGGCATCTTTGCCGGCGGGAGAGTTAAAGATGAAGTCGGCATTTTCCACCTGACCGGCGTAATAGTGTGCATCATGCAGATCGGTACGGTTCCAGATTGCCCGCAGAGTGGATGTCGCCTGACGGGAGCCGCAGAAAAACCACTCTCCGTCATGAATCACCTGCGCTGCCTGTTCAGGCGTGCAGAGCTTTTCCTGATAAATTTTTTCCCAGTTTCTCATGTTGTTCCTCCTCATGCTGTGTCATCGTATTGCGTCTGTGACACACTTTGCTGTTAATGAAGCAAAAGACGTGCCAAATGCTACTTTGCAATATTATATTTTTCCATTTTTCGATACAGCGTGCGGCGGCTGATGCCAATGACCCCGGCAGCCTTGCTGACATTACCTTGCGTGCTGCGCAGAGCACGGAGGATAATTTCCTTTTCCACTTCTTTGGTGCTGAGCGGCACGGGGGCGTCTTCTGCAGCAGGAGTGGAAATCTCGGGCTCAGAAATGCCGCTCTGCTGATAGCAGGCGCGGATATTTTCCGGCAGGTCGTCGAGACGGATACGATCGCTGCGGCAGATGATCACCGCACGCTCGATGGTGTTTTCCAACTCACGCACATTCCCGGGCCAGAAATAGTTATGCAGGGCGTTGAGCGCCTCGGGGGTGAAGCCGGTAAAAGCCTGATTGGAACGGAGCTTGTACTTTTGCAGGAAATAATGTGCCAGATTGGATATATCGTTGCAGCGCTCGCGCAGCGGCGGAACATGAATGCTGAATACATTGAGCCGATAATAGAGATCCATGCGGAACGCACCGTTATTGATGGCCGCCTCAAGATTTTTGTTCGTTGCGGCGATTACGCGCACATTGATTTTTATAGGTGTTTTACCGCCTACGCGGGTGACCTCCTGCTCCTGCAATGCGCGCAGCAAGCAGATTTGCAGGTCGGGGGACATTTCGCCAATCTCATCAAGGAAGATAGTGCCGCCGTTGGCAAGCTCAAATTTGCCCGGCATTCCGGTGCGCTTTGCACCGGTGAATGCGCCGTTTTCATAGCCGAACAACTCACTCTCGGCAAGTCCCTTGGGGATGGCTCCGCAGTTAACGGCGACGAACGGACCATTGGCACAGCAGCTCTCGTTGTGAATTGCCTGGGCAATCAGCTCCTTGCCTACACCGCTCTCACCAGTGATAAGCACGGTGCAGTTGGTCTTGCTGGCGATTTTGGAAAGATTCAGCGTTTCCATCATCAGTGGACTTGAGCCGACAATATCGTTGAAGTGCCACTTCGCCATTTGATGTGGTTCGGGTGGGGCAAGTTCCGCCTTGCTCGGCGCCTTGTTAAATACGAGCAGGTAGTTTTTTTGCGAATCCCATGTGCTTGTAAGGTACACAGAGGCAAGAAAAGTGAATTTTTTTACCTCACCGGAGTGAATACAGACCTCCTGATCGTAGATGTCGCTGTTAAGCTGAGAGAAGTCGATATGCTGTGGGCTGATGAAGTTTGTAATGCGCTGCCCGACCAGCTCGTATTCATACATCAGAAAAAAGTAACGGGCAATGCTGTTTGCCTTTACAATGCGGGCGCTGCTGTCAAGCAAGACGACCCCAAAGTTCATGGTGTTGATCAACCGATCAAAGTTGCCCTGCAGGTCTGTCAGGTCGTGGCGCTGGTGGTAGATCAGGCACTCTTTACTAATGCTCATCGCCGTCTGTCCAATCAGGCTGAGCCAGGTGGGATCCATGCACTCCTGGTCGCGGGCAAAAACGCCGATGAGCGCGGCAATTTCGTTGCACTCGTCAAAAATGGGAGCACCATAGCTGACATAGGGAGCAAATGCGGTCTTATAGTGTTCGCTGCGGCTGACACAAACAGGCTTGCGGGTATAGAGACAGGTGCCCAGCGCATTGGTGCCGGCAGTTGCCTCCAACAATGAGGATTCCTCAGACACACCGGCTTCTGCAAGTGCGGCAAGCTCGTTTTTGCTGCCATAAATGCGGCAGACGTTTGCCTGTGCGTCGGTGACGATGACGGTCTTGTCGCGGCAGTCGTTTTGCTGATAGATACTTTCGGCGTGGGAAAATATGTATTCAAACAGTGTTGGACGGTTGTTAACGGCATGCATTCCGCGAAAAGTTTCCCCGATATCGCGCTTGGCGACAGGGTGGAGTGCACTGACATTTTTGAACTTGGAGCGGTACCAGGATTTGGCAATGGTCTCGCGGACTCCGTTAAGATCGGCGTTGAAATCGGATATAAAGCCCTTGCGCAGATCGTTGATCTGGTTGTTGGTAAGCATACGGATACCCCCTTTTTCGAGCATTGTATCATGGAAGTGACACTGTGTCAATTTCGGGTTTGTCACATGCTTGACACAGAATGTCACATGAAAATGAGCGATAAAACGAGAAAATGTACTCTTTTTACAAAAAGACTATGCTCTTTTTGGCACAAAAAGAGCGCACAAAAAACCGGTGAGCCGTTGCGCTTTTCCTAAACGGCTGTTATGATGGATAATAATACGGAGGAAAAGGAGGGAGCCGGTTATACCGGCGAACAACTATGAGCAACAAGTGGGAAGTTTGCACCATGATTTTGGGTGGCGGCAACGTTGACCAGACCGTTATCACGCGAGATTGGCCCTATGGCAGCACAGTCCATGTTCCCTATGTCAGCCTTGCGGCAACAGACGGTGTCCACCGCGTGGTCATTGACAACGGCGCATACGAGGTAGACACGATGAAAAAGCCGTGGGCGCACCGCTATCCGGATGAAGAACTCTCTGCTGCACTGATGAATTGCATGGGCTGGAGGCCTGAGGATGTGGACATCATCATCAATACGCATCTGCACTACGATCATTGTGGACAGAACTGTCGGATGCCGAATGCGAAGATCTATGTGCAGTGTGCAGAGTGGGAGGCGGCCTGCCACCCTACGCCCTATGAGCGGCAGTACTATCATCCCGAAGATTACAGCAAAAGCCGTGTAAACTACTTTCGGTGGCGCTTTGTCGACGGCGACGAGGAGATCCTGCCAGGACTGCTGCTGATGCTGACACCGGGGCATACCCGCGGTTCACAGAGCGTTCTGCTGGACACGGCGGAGGGTACGCTCTGCTTCCCGGGCGACACGATCACCTCACGCATCAACCTTGAGCACGGGCTTGAGCCATCCATTGTTGTCAATGACAAGCAACTGTTTGAGAGTATGGAAAAGATCCGCCGCGTCTCTCAGCGCATCGTGTTCAGCCATGATGCAGGGATTGTCACGGGAATGCGCAGCGGATTTTACGAGGTGCCGGAGCTGTGAACACAGTAAGCAGGGCAGATCAGCGCCGTGCGCGGCTCAACCTGCTGGCGGTCTATTCTCTGCTGTTTATCAACAACACAGGAATGCTGATGTCACCCTCAATGGACACGCTGGTCAATGCCTTTCCATTCGAGCCATACAGCAAGGTGCTGCTGATCTCTACGCTGCCGTCGCTTGTGGCGCTGCCGTTCATTCTGCTGTCCGGCAATATGGTTGGAACGAGGATCCGCTACCGTACGCTGGCACTTATTGCCGTGCCGGTGTTCATCGTCAGCGGTACGCTGCCGTTTTTCCTGCATTCGCTTGATGTCATTCTTGCCTGCCGCGCAGTATACGGTGTGTGCTACGGACTGATCGGACCGCTGAGCAATGCGCTGATCCTGCGCAGCTACGAGGGGGAGAACCGCGTCCGCTACCTTGGTTATGGGAATATTGTCATTGGGCTTGGCGGCGTGGTGTTTCAGATGACAGCAGGCTGGCTGTGCATGGTTGACTGGAACTACCTGTTTCTTGGACATCTGCTCGGGGTGATCCCGCTGCTGCTGATTGCTTTCGGCCTGATCGAGCCGAAGCGGGAGTTGTCTGCAATAGTGACGCCTGCGGCAGAGAAGTGCACGTTTCTGCGAGCTGTTACAGCAAAGGGAGTTCTGCCGCTGTTTCTGCTGGTCTGCGTACTGTATATCTGCACCCAGACAAAATCGATGACCATTTCCTCTATCGTGAAGACGGAAGGGATGGGCGACGCTACGACCAGCGCTATGATCCTATCGATGGCAACGTTTGGGGCTCTGCTCGGCGGACTCGCTTTGCCGACGTTCTGCCGTCGTGTGAAGCGATACCGCACGCCCGTCTTGGTGTTGGTCCTCTCCCTGATGACCGTGACGAATTTGATGAATTCGGTGCTGTTGATCGGTGCGGGATACTGCGTGGGAACGATGGCGTTTATGATGAATTTGAATTTGATGACGCTGCGTGCCTCACGCCTGTTTCCGCCGGAGGAGGCAAGTCGTGCCGTCAGTTTAATCCAGTGTGCAGATAAGTTAGGCGTGTTTCTCGCCACATATTTTACAACGTTCTGCTCCTGGCTGGTACAGGCGCTGGGGATCAACTACTCGATCTATCGTGCGCCCATCATAGGTGTGCTGATTGTGTATCTGACCGCGTCGGTGGTCGACGCGGTGTGTAACGGTCCAGAGGCGGAAGGCTGAAAGCAATCATTAGTAAGAATTATAGAGATGAGACCTGCTGTGTAATGCACAGCAGGTCTTATTTTTTTGCGCAAGGGCAGAAGTGGCACAGGTCTTGCTAAGGTAACGGGCAGAGCGGTTTGCGCCTCTCTGCGCGGACGCTTATTTACGAGGGAAGGAAGGATAGATAATGAACGACGGCATTTTGAAGGGAGTTCGGGTGATTGACCTGACGCGCTATGTGTCCGGACCGTTCTGTGCGGCGCTGCTGGCAGATATGGGGGCAGAGGTCATCAAGATCGAGAAGCCCGGTGCGGGCGAGGTTAGCCGCAAGGTCGCTCCGTACCACAACGGCATCAGCCTGTTTTTCCCGCCGTACAACCGGAACAAAAAGAGTGTGACCGCAGATCTGCGTACGCCGGAGGGCATTGCGATCGCTAAGCGTCTCATTGAAAAATCTGATGTGCTGATCAACAATTTCCGTGTAGGGACACTGGAGAAGATGGGGCTGGATTATGAGACGCTGAAGGAGATCAATCCTGGTATCATCGTTGTCTCTATCACCGGCTTCGGGCAGGAAGGGCCGATGAAGGATCGACTTGCATTCGACGGAATTATTTCCGCGCTCTCAGGCGTGACTCGCATGGAAAACGGGCATGTAGAGCGCAGCAAGGGACCTATTCACGACTATATGGCGGCGGTTTATGGCGCGTTCGGCACGGTACTGGCGCTCTATGAGAAGAAAACTACCGGCAGGGGGCAGTATTTAGATGTTTCCATGCTCGCCTGCTCTTCGATGATTCGCACGACCTCCATTGCCGATGCTGCACTCAACGGTGAAAAGGCTGCTGAAAGTGGGGATGACAGCGCGCCATTTGGCTATATCCGCGCGCGGGATGGCTGGATCAACTTCCACGCCGGCACAAACCGCTTTTATGAAAATCTGCTGGGACTGATCGACGATCCCTTCCTGCATCAGCCTCAGTTTATTGGAAGCATTCCCAACCGCATCGTGCAGGCAGACGAATTGATGGAACATATCCAGCGCTGGGGGCGGGACAAGAGCTGCGATGAGTTGGAAGCGCTTTTCACCGGCGCCGGTATTCCGTCTGGCGTTGTAGCAACGCCGCTGCGAATCCGTGACAATGTGCAGCTGCAATATAACCACATGATTGCTGAGCAGGATGTGGAAGGTATTGACGAGCCGGTGCCCTATATGGCGTTCCCCATTCGGATGTCGAACCATGAGGATCTAAGTTATCACAGAGCACCCGGAGTGGGAGAACAGAATGAGGAGATTTATACCGGGCTGCTCGGCATGAAGCCGGAGGAGATCGCCGCGCTGCGGGAGAAGGGAACCCTCTGAGTACAGAGCTGCGTCACAGCGAAATGTGTAGAGAATGAAAAAAGCGTGTCAACTATATGGAAAAAACTGCATAGATTTCTGCAAGTGAGACAAAAGTGTGACATGTGCGCGCCTGCGCAGTCCGCGACCGCTGCGAAAGTGTGACACAACGTCAGGTGTGTCACACTGCCGTTTTCGGCGGAGGTCTGGTCGATACGGTAAATGCGTGCGGCAGAAATGCACAATGTCAAAGGTTTACACCAAATTTATATTTATACCGCAACTTGGCACGGGGATTGCTTTAGGATCAATAGAGGATTGCGGAGTGGCACGACCCCGGTGCAGCAAAGCGGCAGCTGGGAGCCGGTCTGCAAAATGAAATGTTAGGAGCAAGAACATGGGAACGTTTGTTTTGACTGATGAACAGAAAGACCTGCAGGCGCTTGCGAAGGAATTCGCGGACAAGGAGATCCGTCCGATCTCTGCCGAATGGGACGTGATCGGCGACACGCCGCCGGAGTTGTACAAGAAAGCTGCTGATATGGGATTCACCTCTATGGCGCTTCCTGAGGAGTTTGGCGGTCTTGGACTGAACTACCACACGCAGGCGATTATTAACGAGCAGCTGAGTATGGGCGATGTCGGCTTTGCTAACGCGCTTGGCGCGAGCCAGTTTGCCTGCCGCCCCGTGCTGATTGCCGGTACGGACGAGCAGAAGCGCTATGTAGTCGATACCGTGATCAATGGTGGTATGGCATCCTTTGCGCTTACTGAACCGAACGCGGGTTCGGATGCATCCGCATTGCGCACCACGGCGGTCAAATCGGGAGACGAATATATTCTTAATGGGCGCAAGTGCTTTATCACCAATGCCCCGCATGCGCAGTTCTTCTGCGTGTTCGCAAAGACGGCTCCGGAAAAGGGACACCGCGGCATCTCCTGCTTCCTTGTTGAGCGTGATCGCGTGGGCGTTTCCGTCGGTAAGCACGAGGATAAGATGGGCTTCCGTCTTGCGACAGCGTCCGACATCGTCTTTGATGAAGTGCATGTGCCTGCAGACCATCTCATCGGCGTGGAAAATAAGGGCTACAATCTGGCAATGAAAATCCTGGACTACTCCCGTATCGGCGTGGCGGCAGAGGGCGTAGGCCTTGCGCAGGAGGCGCTTAACCTCGCCGTCGCCTATGCGAAGGACCGTGTGACTTTCGGCAAGCCTATCGCGCAGCATCAGGGCATTCAGTTCATGCTGGCAGATATGGAACTGAAGATCCAAAGTGCCCGCGCACTGTGCTACGAGGTCGCGGAGCTTGCCGAAGCCGGCGTGCCGGGCTTCGGCAAGATCAGCTCCTGCGCAAAGGTTGCGGCGTCCGATGCGGCCGTCGCCGTTGCATGCGATGCGCTTCAGATATTCTCCGGTTACGGTTATATGAAGGACTATCGCATTGAAAAGCTCTACCGCGATGCCAAGCTGCTGCAGATCTTCGAGGGCACAAACCAGATCCAGCGCATGATCATCGGCGGCTATCTGATGCGCGAGTAATACTGACAGAAATTCTGATAGAGGGAAAAAGCTATGTTAAATATTTTGGTTTGCGTGAAGCAGGTGCCGGACACGACCAATATCAAGATCGACCCGGTGACCAACACCCTGATCCGCACGGGCGTCCCCAGCATTGTCAATCCCTTTGACGCATACGCGCTGGAACTTGCTGTGGAGCTGAAGGAAAAGCACGGCGGCAGTGTTACGGTGGTCTCCATGGGGCCGCCGCAGGCAAAGGAAGCGCTCAAGGAATGCCTGTCCAAGGGCGCAGACAGGGCATACCTGATGACCGACCGTGCTGTCGGCGGTTCAGATACGCTCGCTACCAGCTATATCCTCAGCTGTGTGGCAAGAAAGCTCGGCCCGTTCGATGTGATCTTCTGCGGCAAACAGGCGATCGACGGAGATACCGGTCAGGTCGGCCCTGAGATGGGACAGCACCTTGGTATCCCTCAGGTCACCTACGCGGTGGCTGCCGACATCAAGGACGGTGAGCTGCAGGTCCGCCGTGAAACCGAGGATGGCTGGGAGGTTATCGGCATCACGATGCCCGCCATCATCACGGTAAACAAGACCGAACACGAGCCGCGCATGGCAACGCTGCGCAGCCGCATGGCAGCCAATCGCGCTGTGATCGAAGAGCTGCACTGCGCCGATGTCGCGGAGATGGATATGGAGCGTGTGGGCCTCAAGGGTTCGCCCACCAAGGTCAATAAGTCCTTTGTTCCCGACCGTACCAAGCATGGCGTGAAAATCGCCGATAAGAGCGCGGAGGAAGCCGCTGCGGAACTGGTCGGGCTTCTGACGGACAAGCATCTGATTTCTTGAGGTGACAGCGATGAAAGAGTTGAACGAATACAAAAATATCTGGGTTTATCTGGAAACAAAGGACGGAAAGCTCAAAAACGTCGGGCTTGAACTGCTCAACCCCGGCCGCATGCTTGCCGACGCCACGGGCGAAAAACTGGTAGGTGTGCTGATCGGCGACGGCGTGAGTGCACTTGCCGACGAGGTGATCGCGCACGGTGCGGATAGTGTCATCGTGGTGGATGCGCCGGAGTACGCGTGGAAGGAGACTGAACGCTACGCAACGGCACTGGAGGATCTTGTGAAAAAGCACAGCCCCTCCGCGCTGATGATCGGCGCGACCAACCATGGCCGGGACATCGGCCCGCGTCTGAGCTGCCGCTTGCGCACTGGCCTGACGGCAGACTGCACCTCCATTGCGCTGGATGAAAAGACCGGGCTTGTTGCTTGGACCCGCCCCGCTTTCGGCGGCAACCTAATGGCGACCATTCTCTGCCCGAATACCCGCCCGCAGATCGGTACCGTCCGCCCGGGGGTGTTTAAAAAGTTGGCGAAGGACGAGTCCCGCAAGGGGCAGATTCTTTCGGAACTTCTTATCCCTACCGAGCCGAAAACGCACCTGCTTGAGACCATCAAACTTGATCAGAGCGGTGTGGTGGATCTTGAAAATGCCGAGATTATTGTTTCCGGTGGCTATGGACTCAAGGCACCTGAGAATTTCAGTTACATCCGCGATCTTGCCGCGGAGCTTGGCGGTCAGGTCGGCTCTTCCCGCGCGGCGGTAGATGCCGGATGGATCCCGCACGCACATCAGGTCGGACAGACGGGCAAAACGGTCGCGCCCAAGATCTATATCGCTTGCGGTATTTCCGGTGCAATCCAACACCTTGCGGGCATGTCCGGCTCGGATACGATCATCGCTATCAACAAGGATCCTGATGCACCAATTTTTGAGGTTGCCGACTATGGCATCGTGGGCGACCTGTTCCAGGTCATCCCTGCGCTGATCCGTGAGATCCGCGCTTATCGTGCGAAAAAGGATTGATTCGGCCATGCGCAGCAGGCGCACCGGTTGGCGCGCCTGCTGTTTATGGGGCTTTGGAGGAAAATACCAGTTGTACGCCAAAGCATTTTATATTATTTTAACAGGAGGAAGAATTTAATGAGCGAAGAAAATGCCCTGCTCTATGAGCAATTCGGAAAAGTCGTCAAGCTTACGCTGAATCGCCCCACCAAGCGAAATGCAATGAACCACGCCATTATTCAGGGCCTGCACGACGCATTCGACCGGATTGCGGTGGACGACCGTGTCAGCGTTGTCGTCATCGGCGGTGCAGGAGAAAAAGCCTTTACTGCCGGCTTTGACCTGAAGGAGGCTGCCGGTGCTGACATTACCGATGTGATGGAGCGCCGTGCGGATACCAGAAACGAGAACAAGCTGTGGATGAAAATGTGGAATCTTCACAAGCCTATTATCACGATGATCCACGGCTACACCATCGGCGGCGGCATTACCATTGCTATGCTTAGCGACATGGTTTTTGCGGCGAGCGAGGGCCTGAAGCTCGGCAATCCCGAGGTCGCACTCGGCTATATCTCGAGTTTCCCTGTTTCGCCGTATAAGCTTCCGTTCAATAAAGCACGAGAGCTTTGCCTGCTCGGTGACTTCTGGACGGCACAGGATCTGAAGGATGTCGGCATTGTCAACAAGATTTTCCCGTACGAGCAATTGGAAGAGGAAACGATGAAGATCGCTCAGCACATCGCACAGACGCCGCTGTTCAGCCTGTCGATGATGAAGCAGGAAATGAACAAAGTTTATGAGAACATGGGCTTCTATAATACCGTGGATTATGCCTGCGAGATGTTCAACCTGTGCAGGTTGCACATGAACACGGCGACGTCTTTTTCCAAGGACATCAACGAAAAGGGCCTCAAGCATACGATTGAAACCAAGTATAACTACGGCAACGAGTAACCCTATAGCTACATCCCCCTATCTTGGCGCGAAGAGACGAATGAATCAAGCCTAGAGATCTCTTTGAAACCACAGCATTTGAGCAGAGAAAGAACTCAAAGTCAACTGAATTATTAGTGGAGGGATACTTTAATGAATACAGCTGTTATTATTGCGATTCTTGTCATTTATATGGGATTTATGCTGTATATCGGCTGGAGGGGCCAGAAGTACGCAAAGACTACTAAGGACTTCCTGACAGCGGGTAAGCGCGGCACGATCCGTCTGAACGCGGGCTCCTACCTTGGTGGACATGTCGGCACCGGTATTGTGATCGGCGGCGCGACCTATGGTGCGACGGTCGGTATCGGCGGTGCATGGTACGGCCTGAGCTGTGCATTTGCCTATATGCTGTTCGCTTTTGTTACCGCACGCTGGGCATATGACAACAACTATCTGACGATTCCGCAGTATCTGCGCAAGCGCTTTCCTGATACCGGTAAGGCGATGACGGCAGTTTGGTCCTGCCTTGGTGCCTGTGTTGCAATCACCACCCTGTGCGGTCAAATCATTGCCGGCCGCGCGTTGTTTACTTATCTTGGCATTGATCCGACGATCGGTTCGATCATCTCTGTGGTCGTTATTTGCCTGTATTGCTCGGCGGCCGGTATGTTCGGTGTTATCGCTACTGACTTCTGGCAGTCTGTCATCATCCTTGGCGGTCTTGTGTTTGCTATGTTCTTCTGCTTGGGCAACGGCGGCTGGAGCATGACAACTTCTACGCTTGGCTCTGACTTTATGAACTTCATGCCCTTCTCTGCCGAGGCATGGCTGCTTATGACTCTTCCCACCGCAATTTATGGTATTACCAATGGCGCTTCCATGCAGCTGACCGCTTCCGCTAAGGACCGCAAAACTGCTTTCTGGGCTCCTATTGTCGGCGCTGTTGCGGTTGCGATCTTCACAATGATGCCGGTTATGCTTGGTATGTACGGCGCGGTTGCCTTCCCCGATGCGGACTCCAGCCACATCATGTTTACAGTTATTATGTCCCTGCCGACGATCGTGGCAGGCCTGATGCTCGCTGCAATCGTGGCTGCGGTCATGTCTACCTGCGATACAACCGTTATGACCATCACGACTCAGATCGTCTTCGACCTTTACGGCGGTGTGATTGCGCCTGCTATGGGAAAGAATCCCGATGATAAAAAGATGAAGAAGGCCTGTTCTTGGATGTCCTGGATTCTAATGGGTATTGCGCTTCTGCTTGCATTCGGCTTTAATGATATCATCACCGTCCTTTCCAGCGGCTATACGCTCTGGGTCGCCGGCGGCATGGTTCCGTTCCTGTTTGGCCGTTTCTGGAAGAAGACAACCGGTGTCGGCGCCCTTTCCTCTATGTTTACCGGCGCGCTGTTTGCACTGCTCAACATGAAGGGTATTACTCACTTCCCGACCTCCCTGTTCTGCCTGATCCCCGCTGCGATCGTTTGTGTGATTGTCAGTCTTTGCACGCAGAAGAAGGAGCCTGCCGAAACCAAGGCGGAATAACCGCCGGACAGAATAGGCTGTAGTGAGGCATTCATTTATCCGTATCAGTCTGCGGTCCACCCTGCGTGGGCCGCAGACTGGATACAACATTGAACAATCAAAATTTTTAGGATAAAAGAGGTATTGCTATGAACGATTTTTCGCTGGGGAAAATGCCAGAATTCATTTTCGGTCATAAGGCTGAGGAAAAGTGCGCCGAATTGATCAAACGCTATGGCGGAACGCGCGTTTTGATCCATCATTCGGGAGAACCGTTCGTTATGCCGCTGATTGAAAAGGTGCGCGGCATCTTGGAGGATGCCGGTATGTTTGTGATGGATCTCGGCGGCGTCGTTCCCAATCCTCGACTGGATCTTGTTTACAAAGGCATTGAGCTCTGTAAGGAAAATAGAATCGACTTTGTTTTGGCAGTCGGTGGTGGCAGCGTGATCGACAGTTCCAAGGGTATTGCGCTCGGCGCGGTGTATGACGGTGACGTATGGGACTTCTATCTGCAGAAAGAGATCCCCGTTGCCCGTCTGCCTCTCGGCTCTATTTCTACCTTTGCCGGAACGGGCAGCGAATCGACCCGTGCTTCCGTAGTCACGAAATACGAAGAAAAGCTTAAACGCTCGGCGGATGATATTGACATTATTCGACCTGATTTCGCTATTATGGATCCGGAGCTGACCTTTTCCGTTCCTCCATATCAGACAGCCTCCGGTATCAGCGATATTACTTCGCACCTGTTAGAAAACTATTTCAGCCGCACCAAGCATGTGGACTTCTCGGACAATCTGACGTTCGGTGCGCTCAAAACGGTGATAAAGAATGCGCCGTTGGTCATGAAAGACCCCTGCAATTATGACGCGCGCGCAGAAATTATGATTACAGCCCCCTTTGCCATCAACGGAATTATTCGCTTCGGACGCAGCGGCGACTGGTCCTGCCATCTGATGGAGCATGAGATGTCTGCCCAGTGGGATGTGGCCCACGGCGCCGGACTTGCCTGCATTACACCGGTGTGGATGCGCTATGTTTATGAATCCGATATTCCGCTTTTTGCTAAGCTCGGCGTCAATGTGTTCGGGCTGAGCTATGATTTTGACGATCCGAAGGCGACAGCGATAGAGACGATCAACCGCTTTGAAGCCTTTTTCAAGAGCTTGGGAATGCCCAGCCGTCTCCGCGATTTCAAGAACATCAGGGAAGAGGACCTCAATGACGAGGCCTTCCACGAGATGGCGCGCCGTGTTCCTTACTACCGCGACAACGGTACACGCATCGGCGTTGTCCAGCCGCTGGATGAAAACGACATCGTGGAAATCTACCGTCGTTCCATTTAACGCTAAGACTGAAAGGAAGTTGAGAGTATGATCAATTTTGATATTAAGAATCAGGCAGATATTATCTTCGGAAGAAATGCCGAGGACCAGATCGCTGATCTTATCAAAGAGAATGGTGGCACCCGTGTGCTGATCCATCATGTTTCCGAGCCGTTTGTGCAGCCGCTGATCAATAAGCTGACCGGGCTTATGCGGGTCGCCGGACTTTATGTTGTCGATCTGGGAGGCGTTGTTCCAAATCCCCGCATTGAAAAGGTCAACGAGGGTGTGGCGCTGTGCAAGAAGGAAAAAATTGATTTCGTTCTGGCGGTCGGCGGCGGCAGTGTGATCGACAGCTCCAAGCTGATTGCACTGGCGGCAGATTACGACGGTGATGCATGGGACTACTGCATCGGTAAGGCACAGGTCGATCATAGACCGCTCCCGCTGGGCGTTGTGTCTACTTTCGCCGGCACAGGCAGCGAGAATACGGCCGGTCTTGTCATCAACAAGGAATCCGAGCATGCCAAGCGAGGCCTTGAGCATGATTGGATCAAGCCCCGCTTCTCTGTGCTGGATCCCGAACTGACCATGACGATTCCTCCGTTCCAGACGGCGTGTGGTATTGCCGATATCACCTCGCATCTTACCGAGGATTACTTTACGCCTGACACAGATTCACTGCTTGCCCGCAATCTGCTTACTGCCGGCCTGCGTACAGCAATCGAATGTGCGAAGGCAGTTATGGCAGATCCGAAAGACTATGAGGCACGCAGCAACCTGATGTTTCTTTCTCCGATGGCAATTAACGGCTTCCTTAAGCCTGGACGTAGCGGCGACTGGGCCTGCCACGCGATGGAGCACAAAATGTCCGGTGACTGGGATATCCCTCATGGCGCGGGTCTCGCGGTTGTCACGCCGGTGTGGATGCGTTATATTTACCGCGATTATCTTGATCAGTTTGTCAATTATGCGGTTGACGTTTGGAACGTTGAAAATGATCCTGATGATCCTGAAAAGGTTGCACTTGCCGGTATCGCAGAGGTAGAAAACTACTTCTACAATGTGCTGAAGCTGCCGCGCAAGCTTTCTGATCTGGGTGTAAAGAATATTTCGGAGGAAGAACTGGCCACCGTTGTCAAGAAGAACTTCCAATACGGCAATGATACGATCGGCCGTATGGCACCGCTGTATTATGAGGACGTTTACAAAATTTACAAAAAGTGCATGTAAATCAGATGATCGGGAGGAATAAAATGAACACTAAAATGTATATCGGCGGACAGCTTGTTGCGGGCGAAGGCTCTCTTGTAAGGGTCGAAAATCCTGCCGACGGCAGCATTATTGAAAGCTTCCAGGGTGCAAGCGCAGAGCAGGCGGAGCAGGCGCTGCAGGCGGCGAGAAAGGCTTTTGCCACTTGGTCGAAGACCAGCGTAGATGAGCGTATTGAGTGGATGCTGAAATTCCAAGCGGAACTTTACAAGGATAAAGATTTTCTTGTTGAACTGGACTCCATGGAGACGGGCAAGCCCTTTAAAAACGCGGTCGGAGATTTTGAGGCGAGTGCACGGCTGCTGACTTTCTACGGTGATGAGGCACGCCGCGTGTTCGGCACAAGCATCCCGGACAAGAGCGCGAAGGATCACGGCGTCTATCATGTGGTCGAGCACCGCCCCCGCGGCGTGGTGGTTGGACATCTGGCATGGAACTATCCTCTTGCCAATATGGGGTTAAAAATGGGCCCGGCGCTGGCATCCGGCTGTACGATCGTGCTCAAGCCCTCCAGCCAGACATGTCTTGCGTCTTTGCACTATGGTGAGATTGCCAAGCGCATCGGCCTGCCTGACGGTGTGATTAACATCGTTGCAGGCAAGGCAAGCGAAGTTGGCCGTGCGCTCAACAGCAGTAAGATCCCCAACATGATCACTCTGATCGGTTCCAGTGACACTGGTGTTCAGGTTATGAATGAAGGGTCCACTTCCATTAAGAACTACTCTCTTGAGCTGGGCGGCAATGCGCCGGTCATCATTATGGGCGACTGCGGAGAGGAACTGGAGAGTATCGCGATGAACATCGTGGCGACCAAGGTTTCGAATTCCGGCCAGGACTGCACCGATTATAACCGCATTTACGTGCACGAGAGTTTGTATGAGCGCTTCTGCAAGCTGGTAGAAGAGAAAATGAATCTTGTGACCGTCGGCAGATGGAAGGACGAAGGACAGATCGTTATGGGCCCAATGATCAACCGTCAGGCGCGCGACCGCATCCTTGAGCTGATTGACGACGCCGTGAGCGGCGGTGCAAAGCTTGTTAAGGGCGGCGTGATCCCCGAAGGAATGGAAAACGGAAACTTTGTGACACCTGCGCTGCTGGTCGATGTTAAAGATTCCATGCGCTGCGCACGTGAGGAGATTTTTGGCCCTATTATTGCTGTCCAGCCCTACAGTGACTTTGACAGAGTGCTTGAACAGGCGGTTGATACCGATATGGGCCTTGCCTCTTACCTGTGGGGACATGATGCCCGTGCTATTGCAAAGGCGTTCGAGACATTTGAGTCCGGCGATGTCTTTATCAACGGTGCCTCTGGCAACACCTTTACGCCGCATGTTGGCGTCAAGCAGTCCGGCCTTGGCTGTGATCAGTCCAAGTGGTCCCTGAACGAATATTACACGCTCAAGCGCATTTCGATGAAGCCGTAAAAAGGCTGCGGTATGGTGATTTGCCAACCGATAGTTACACTCCATACTCAATAAAACGTATTAAGAGTGTTTACTGTGTGTAGCTAGAAGACTGTTTTTTGATAAGTTTGTTACCACATAACTTAGATGATGTAAGCACATAGGACACTTGAAAATTGCATGCAAGTCATTCAGCGGAGATAGCCGACACAGGCCATCCCCGCTGAACGACTTTTATTGACCGCAGCAACGCAAAATATGACCGTGTGAATGAGTGTGGGACGGCTTTTGTGGCCATCTGATTTGGGGTATTTCTTGTTATAAAGAGAGGGCAAATGCGAGTGCATATTCTTCGTTTGGTACAAAATAAGCATAGCACCCGAAGCGTATATGAAGCCTCGGAGACTATGCTTATTTTTGTTATAATGGGAGGGCAATGGATGGACGGTTTCTTTGGTGAGCCAAGCGCTCGAGCTGTAAACAGTCCTCCGCCCTCTTGTTATAAAGATTCGATTGAGCAGGTTGCTCCGGCTATGCCGCGTGCGCGTCACGAACCAATTTGAATCGTAATAAGCCGGTGCGGAAGCATTGCAATATTTTATCAGGAAAGAAGGAATGCCCATGCTCAGTATCGGGATCGATGTGTCCAAAGGAAAAAGTACAGTGTGCGGAATGAAGCCAGGGGGAGAGATCGTGTACGCTCCGTTTGAAGTTCAGCACACAAGGGAAGGAATGTCGGAGCTCGTATCGCTGCTGCGCAGCAGCGGTGAAGAGGTTCGTGCCGTTTTGGAAAGCACCGGCAGCTACCATTGCCCGGTGGTGGCCGCTTTGTTGGAGAACGGAATATTCATCTCCGTCGTCAATTCGCTGCGGATGAAGCGGTTTTGCTCACAAAGTATCCGCAAGGTGAAGACCGACCGAATCGACGCTATGCAGATCGCTTTGTACGGCCTGGCCTATTGGCAGGAGCTTCAACCGACCAGAC
>ERZ837380.2546-NODE-2546-length-19110-cov-49.528785_pt1 | contig 19110 bp, 10 predicted proteins | sample MGYA00519685_ERZ837380 | MGnify/ENA primary metagenome ERZ837380 (study PRJEB31850, sample SAMEA3708817) | human gut metagenome | biome: human gut; feature: human-associated habitat; material: faeces | place: China | collected 2014 ...
GCCGTGCCGCAGCCGCCGGAGCGGTGCTTAAGCCGCAAGGCGGGAATTGTGCGGTATTGCCTTATATTTATTCCATCCGAAAACGATCCATACAGAATGCCCATATAAAAAGAAAAAGCACATGCTCTCCTGACTGGCCGGATTTTCCCGGCTGACATGGGGCATATGCTTTTATTTTATCTAATTTGAATTTTGCTGAATTTTGTTTTCGCCCTGATTTTACAGCCAGAACTGCACCAGACGGCTGACATTCTGGTACAGCGCGGGATTCTGGCCCAGAAGGCCCGGTTCCGCAGCAAAGTAGACACAGAAGCTGTAACAGATTCCCACGGCAACAGCTGCCAGCATCGCCCCCTGCAGCATGTGCTGCACGGTATGCAGGATGCTGCCCGATGTGGCGGCCTGCACACGCGGGGCAAGGGCGCTTTCGGCCCACAGCCAGACCAATGCGGCGGCGAACAGCAGCGGGGTTAAATAGTCGCTGAGATAGCGGTAGAGCACACCGGCCATCTGGCAGTCCAACGCGGCCAGAATAACAGCCAGCAGCACGGGCAGCAGCACCATGGCGCACAGGTCTTTCTGCCTTGCCATACGGCGGTGCAGCAAAGGCAGGGCCGCAAAGGCCCACAGCAGCGGCAGGCTGACCAGGGCACCGCCGTAAAATATTTCGGTAATGGTCATACCCATAAAGTTTGTCTGCATTTTGGTACCCGCCAGGTAGGGGAACACCGCCTGCACCACCGGCAGGGACAGGAAATAGGTGAACAACGCCGGGGCCAGCCGCCCAATGCGGAAGCCGCGGTGGGTCATATCGTTGCTGGTCAGGTTGTAATTGGCGCCAAAATCAAACGGCGAGCCGAACCGCGCGGCATTGTAGGCCATCAGCCCCAGGGCTACCAGAATAACCGGCAGAACAAAGGCGATGGCTTCGGTTATTCCCTGCTTGCTGCGCAAGCGTTTTTGCCGGATATACTGCGGCCAGAAGATCGGCAGGCAGAGCACGGCAAACAGCTCCATCTGGGGGCGGCATCCCGCCACCAGCGCCATGCACAGGCTGCCAAGCGCCATGTGCAGCATGATTTTGCCATGGTGCTGCACCGGGGTGTTGGCGGCGCACAGCCACTGCCACAGGGCCAGCAGCACAAATGCCGCGCCGCACAGGATGGCGTATTCATACACCGAGGGGCGCAGCAGCAGGTAGTACACCTGGCTACCGCCCGCAATGCCCGCCGCAGCCAGCAGGCAGGCCGCCGCTGAGGCGGACGGGAACCAGCGCTGCGCAGCCTGCCGCACCAAACCAAACACTGCCAAAATCAGCAGCCAGGCCATCACGATCATGGCCAAGCTGGGCGGCAGGTCCGGTACGCCGGTCAGCAGCTCAAACGGCAGCTGGAACAGCAGGCACGGCACAATGCCAAAGTAAACATAGTACCGCCCCTGATAATAAGCAACATCCCACAAAGCATCCGGGGCCGCGCTCTGACGGGCGGCGGTATCGTAAGGGTTCTGCATCTCCGCCATGGCGGCGGGCGGGTCGCGCTGCAGATCCAGGCGGCCATTCAGCAGGCTGTGGGCCAGAGCGCCGTACTGCGCAGCGGAATCATTCTGCCAATCGCTGATATGCTGGGTGAAGGTGATGCGGCTTTCGCCGTCCCAGTTTTCGACATTATAAAACGAGGTCGCCACGCCGGAGTTGCGGGCATCGGCAAAGGGGGCCGCTGCGGCCAGCAGGCAGAGCATGCAGCCCAGCACCAGCACTGCCGGGCGGTATTTGGCGCGGTGGGTCAGGTAGGCTTCGTGCCACGCGGCAGCGCCGGGGCGCAGCCCCCACAAGGCCAGCAGTGCCAGATACACCACTGCCAGCCGCAGCAGCGAGAAATCCATCGGGCGGGGTACATTGGCCAGAACCGCCTGCACGGTATAGTTCAGGTCATAACTGCGGTACTCTCCGCTATAGCCCTCCGCTTGCAGGGTCAGGGTATCCACCGCGCCGGAAAAATCCAGCGTGCGCACCAGGCTGCGTGCCGCTCGCGGGGCCGCCTGCCACTGCCAGCTCTGGCGCGGGGCGGTGCTGGCTTCGTCGGTACCGGACACCCACAGGATAAACAGCGGGTTCTGATCCTGCGGATAGTTGCCGTCATACTGGTAGACAACGCCATCCAGCGCAACGTTATACAGCGGCTGATGGATGCCGGTAAAGGTAAGGGTACTGTGCGCATCGTTCAAAGCAATCGGCTCCCCATCCGCCGGGGCATCCTGCAAATAGGCGCGCAGGTCAACGGGCTGGTAGCCGTGGGTTGCAAAATAGGGTGCGTTGCCCACGAATACTTCCAGGCCGATGGCGGCAATCAGCAGCGCAGCAACCGTCCAAAGTGTGCGGTACCGCCGCTCGCTGCACAGGCGGAGTAACAACACAGTGCCGCAGGCCCACAGTGCCGCCCCATTGATGGCCAGCAGGCGGAACAGATCAAACCCCTGCGCCAGCCCCGGCTGGGCAAACACACATGCTGCGATGATCCACACTGCCAGCACAATGCCCGGCCCGGCCAGTACATCCGCATGGGTTGCCCTGCGGTCGCATAGCCGCCCCGGCAGTGCCCAAACCAGCACCCCCAACAGGATGCTGACACAAATTGCTGCTGCAAACATAAAAAGCCCCCATACCAAAGTGTATGGGGGTATTATACTATGAATTGCGGTTTTTGTCGATATTGGGGGTGCAGGCGTCCTCTTCCTGCGGGTCGGACGGCTGTTCGCCTGCCCGCTCCGCTTTGCGGTACTGCGCGGGGGAAAGCCCGGTTTCCTTTTTGAACACACGGCTGAAATACAGCGGGTTATCATACCCGACGATCTCGGAAACTTCACCGATGCTGTATTTGGTGCGTTCCAGCAAGCGCTGTGCATTGACGATACGCAGCGACTGGATATACCGTGCGGGCGACAAGCCCACATACTGTTTGAAGCTACGGATGAACCATGCCGTGCTCATGTGCAGGGACTCGGCGTATTCATCCACATTGATGCGGGCAGTATAATTCTCGTTAAAATAGGCGGCTGCGGCTTCGATCTGCTCCCGCGTGGCGCCGTTGATCGACCGCCGTTCCTGCCGCTGGCGGCTGACCAGCACCAGCATCATCTGGAACAGCCCGGCCGTATAATCCCGATAGGCGTACTGGCAGAGCTGCAATTCCTGGATCATGCGGCGGAAAGTATTTTTGTACTCCGGCATAATGCCGCTGTAAAACACATGGCCATCCAGCGGAATCTCATGCGCCTGCAGCACTGCAGCGGCCTCGCTGCCGGAAAAATAGACCCAGAACACCTCCGGGTGGTCCTCAAGATAGTAGATATAGCGGCGCTCTTCCTGCGGGCGGTACAGCACCATATGACCCGCTGTTACCACATGCTCGGCATCATCAAACCAGAAGTGCGCCTTGCCCGCAGCGATATAAAACAGCTGATACGCATTTTCATCATACCGCGTAATAGTTGGCAGGCTGGCGTGCTTTTTCAATCGGCATGTTCCGCAGGAATCCACTGTAAGCGGTGCAGTACAGCTGCCGTCCGCAGCCTGGCGGCTGTTGATGGAACCAAAATTGATATACATCTGTGTTGCCCCCTCGTGTTGGCTGGGTAAGACGGGCGCCCCCCATCTTTTATGTAGATTGTATAATATTATCCACTATAGTGCAAGTGCAACTGGCCAAATCATATTGTTTTGTTATACTTCTGTTATGATTTTTGCAAATAATATTAGAATGCTTATCAAAATGTTTTTTCAGCTTTTCTGTTTTACCGCGGGGCCACAACAAAAAAGTGCCCGCCTGCTGCAAGGCAGCGTGCGGGCGCTTTCATGCTTATTCCTTTGCTTTTGAGCCGGGATTATTCAATGCCGGTCACGGTATAATCTTTGTCCTCAACGGCTTTTTTCAGCACAGTGTCATCCACCGGCTTATCCAGCGTTACAACAGCGGTACCGGCGGTGTGGCTTACTTCGGCGGCGGAAACACCGTCCAGCGCTTCCAGTGCCCTTTTCACGGTTGCTTCGCAATGGCCGCACATCATGCCTTCAATTTTAATGGTCTTATTCATGGTCGTGTTCTCCTTTTTGCTTGTTTTGTGTGTTTTGCGTTTATGGTCATGTTTGGTGCTGCGAATATCGAACAGGTTCAGCCGCAGTGCGTTGGAAACCACGCAGAAGCTGGACAGGCTCATGGCCGCAGCGCCGTACATCGGGTTCATCTGCCAGTGCAGCAGCGGGATAAAGACACCTGCCGCCAGGGGGATGCCCAACACATTGTAGGCAAAGGCCCAGAACAGGTTTTCGTGGATATTGTGCAGAGTAGCGCGGCTCAGGCGGATGGCGGCGGGCACATCGCTCAGGCGGCTCTTCATCAGCACAACGTCAGCGGCGTCAATCGCAACATCCGTACCGGCGCCAATGGCAATACCGACATCCGCGCGGGTCAGGGCCGGTGCATCGTTGATGCCATCGCCCACCATGGCCACGCGGCCCTTGTTTTTCAGGCTGCGGATCACAGCTTCCTTGCCATCGGGCAGCACACCGGCAATCACTTCGTCCACACCGGCCTGTGCACCAATGGCTTTGGCGGTGCGCTCGTTATCGCCGGTCAGCATCACAACACGGATGCCCATGCCCTGCAGTTCACGCACAGCCTGCGGGCTGTCCTCCTTGATGACGTCCGCCACCGCGATAACGCCCTGCATGGTGCCATCCTTGGCAAAGAACAGCGGGGTCTTGCCCTGGGCGGCCAGTGCTTCGGCGCTGGATGCCATCTTTTGCGGCACCGCCACGCCAAGGGTCTGCATCAGCTTGGCATTGCCGCCGTACAGGGTACTGCCGTTCAGCACAGCCGTCAGGCCGTTGCCGGGCAGAGCCTGGAAATCTGCCACCTCGGCGGGGGGCAGGTTATCCTCCTGTGCCTTTTGCAGCACAGCGCGGGCCAGCGGGTGTTCACTCTTCTGCTCCAAGGCAGCGGCAAGGCTCATCAGTACCTGCTCCGTCACACCGTCTGCGGGCAGGATATCCGTCACGCGCGGCTCGCCGCTGGTGATGGTGCCAGTTTTATCCAGGGCAACGATCTCGGTTTTACCGGTCTGCTCCAGCGAAACCGCAGTTTTGAAGAGAATGCCGTTTTTAGCGCCCACACCATTGCCAACCATAATGGCAACCGGCGTTGCCAGGCCCAGCGCGCAGGGGCAGCTGATGACCAGCACTGAAATACCGCGGGCCAAGGCAAAACCGACCGTCTGCCCTGCCAGCAGCCACACGATGGTGGTGATAACGGCCAGCGTGATCACCACCGGCACAAACACACCGGAGACGCGGTCTGCAATTTTGGCAATGGGTGCCTTGGTGGCTGCGGCATCGCTGACCATCTGGATGATCTGAGCCAGCGTGGTATCCTGACCCACGCGGGTGGCACGGCAGCGCAAAAAGCCGGATTGGTTCAGGGTTGCGGCGCTCACACTGTCGCCTTCAGCCTTATCCACCGGGATGCTCTCACCGGTCAGGGCCGATTCATTCACCGCGCTGCTGCCTTCCAGCACCACGCCGTCAACGGGGATATTCTCGCCGGGACGCACCACAAACACATCGCCCTGCTGCACCTGTTCAATGGGAACGGTAACTTCCGCCCCATTGCGCAGCAGCGTTGCGGTTTTGGGGGCCAGGTTCATCAGGCCTTTCAGGGCATCGGTGGTCTTGCCCTTGGAGCGGGCTTCCAACGTTTTGCCCACCGTGATCAGGGTCAGGATGGTTGCGGCGGATTCAAAATAAAACTCCTCCATATAGCCCATCACGGCCATGGCATCCCCCTGCACCTGGGCCACCGTCATGGCAAACAGAGCGTAAGTGCTGTAGCCAAAGGCCGCGGTAGCGCCAAGGGATACCAGGGTATCCATATTGGGGGCACGGTTCCACAGCGCCTTAAAGCCGCTGATAAAGAACTTTTGGTTGATGACCATGATGATAATGGTGAGCAGCATCTGTAAAATACCCATTGCCACATGGTTGCCCTGCATAAAGCCCGGCAGCGGCCAGTTCCATAGCATGTGCCCCATGGAGAAGTACATCAGCACCACCCAGAAGATCAGCGAGGCAATCAGGCGGCGTTTGAGGCGCGGGGTCTCGGTATCTTTTAAGGCATCTGCTGACGGCGCGGCGGACTGGGCGGCAGCGTTTTTAGGGCTTGCGCCATAGCCTGCGGCTTCCACTGCGGCCACAATATCTGCCGGAGCGGCGGAGCCCTCCACACCCATTGAGTTGGTCAGCAGGCTGACCGAGCAGGATGTTACGCCCGGCACTTTGCTGACGGCTTTTTCCACCCGGGCACTGCACGCGGCGCAGCTCATCCCGGTTACGTTATATTGTTCCACTTCTTTCCTCCTGTTTCCTCTCTTTTGCGGTAGTGATTCTATAATTCCTGTGTGATGATTGGTGAGTGGTTTCGCTTTGGTGTTTGAACACGGGTTGTTGATGTTTGAGTTGTTTCTATCCTCACTCCCCTTTTGGTGAGCGGCTAGCCTGCAATTCGATGTATTATTGAGGTTACCATTTCTATCCACACTCTCCTTGCGGAGAGCGATACGTTGGGGGCAACCAAGGTCGATGCGGCATTTCTATCCACACCCTCTCACAGGGAATGACTGGCATTTATTCATGGCTCTGGTAATGTTACACAAACTTTTACCGATGTTTGTGAACAGAAAAACAATCGTACTGGGCACTGGCATGGCATTTTTGCTGGCTCAAACACTCGTGCATTTATTTCATGTTCTGCTTCTGCTATTTTGTGCAGGCAATGCTTATTTCATCAGTTTCTGCAGCGTTTTCAGCAGCTCATCCACAACTTCGTCATTCCCGGCACGGATATCATCCGCCACACAGGTGCGGATATGGTTTGCCAGCAGCTCACGGTTGAACGCGTTCATCGCCGCCGTTACCGCCGCCGACTGCACCAGAATATCCGGACAATACGCTTCGTTTTCCACCATCCCACGGATGCCCCGAATCTGCCCTTCGATCCGATTCAGTCTGTGGACCAGGCTTTTATACTCTTCTTCACTGCGATGCTTTGTTTTGTGTGCACAGCAGCAACACGGTTCCTTCTTTTCGTTTTCCTGCATTATGTTACCCTCCCATCACATGCAAGGTACCCCGGCGGGGTATATTCACTATATACCCCGCCGGGGTACCTTGTCAAGTAGATAATATAATATGTTTATATTATTTTATGCGAGAGTTTTTTACTATAGCATAGCAATTTTTAAAATTAAAGCGGATATCCGCATGAACAAAACCACCCTGAACAGTCAGAAAGAGAAACATTCCATGCTCTCCTTGCGGAGAGCGACTTAAGTGTGCCGCTTACGCCGACACGCGTCGTGTTATTTCTATCCACGCTCTCCTTGCGGAGAGCGACAAATGGATGGTCTGGATGTGGATGCCATGATGCGGCTTATTTCTATCCACGCTCTCCTTGCGGAGAGCGACAATGGACGGCAGCGATGATATTACCGCAACGCTATTTCTATCCACGCTCTCCTTGCGGAGAGCGACTTACTTTCAATTTTCACCTTGCCCCCTTTTGTACGAATTTCTATCCACGCTCTCCTTGCGGAGAGCGACGGTTTATGCATTAAGCCTTTTCCCATCTCTAAAGATTTCTATCCACGCTCTCCTTGCGGAGAGCGACCACCAACCCCAGCGTGAGTTTTAAGACCGCCAGCGATTTCTATCCACGCTCTCCTTGCGGAGAGCGACCGATTGGCCACCCGTCCGCGACATAATTCAATGGATTTCTATCCACGCTCTCCTTGCGGAGAGCGACCGGTTTACACCTCACTTTCGGGCGGACGGAATACATTTCTATCCACGCTCTCCTTGCGGAGAGCGACTATGGTATCACTCCTTATTTGCAATGCAAATTTTGATTTCTATCCACGCTCTCCTTGCGGAGAGCGACACGGTGACGGCCAGGATCATCGATCCCACTTACGATTTCTATCCACGCTCTCCTTGCGGAGAGCGACTTGGCAGCGTGGCAGTCGTATCACGTACGTGGAATTTCTATCCACGCTCTCCTTGCGGAGAGCGACAGAGCCACGCGCAGGTCGCTGCCGCGGGTATGGCATTTCTATCCACGCTCTCCTTGCGGAGAGCGACTCTGCCACCACATCAGCAAAAACGCCGCAATCGGATTTCTATCCACGCTCTCCTTGCGGAGAGCGACTTTAATTCTTTCTCTCTTAACATTAACGGTCCGTTATTTCTATCCACGCTCTCCTTGCGGAGAGCGACTGTTGGAACAGTCCTCGAGCTACAATGCATACTTGATTTCTATCCACGCTCTCCTTGCGGAGAGCGACGCCGAAACGTAATAGACCCCGACCGCGACAACGGGCATTTCTATCCACGCTCTCCTTGCGGAGAGCGACTTCGTGTTTTTCTGGAATAAATTCATCGTAGATGCATTTCTATCCACGCTCTCCTTGCGGAGAGCGACAAGACCGGCCCCAAATTCGGAAGGTTTTTGAAGCAATTTCTATCCACGCTCTCCTTGCGGAGAGCGACCACTCCATCCTAATACAAACGATAAGCAGATAAAATTTCTATCCACGCTCTCCTTGCGGAGAGCGACCGGTGGTAATATTGATTGGTATAAATAATGTGAGGTATTTCTATCCACGCTCTCCTTGCGGAGAGCGACGCATTATTTTGCCGCCCAAGGCGGGTGAATGATATATTTCTATCCACGCTCTCCTTGCGGAGAGCGACTGAGCGCAGCCAGATGTACCAGACCGTTATTAACATTTCTATCCACGCTCTCCTTGCGGAGAGCGACACGGCATCCAGAGCGGCGCACAGCAGGCAACCGCTATTTCTATCCACGCTCTCCTTGCGGAGAGCGACGGATTTTATGCCGATATGATGGCATTGACCGCAATTTCTATCCACGCTCTCCTTGCGGAGAGCGACCCGTGCGCGACTACACAAGCCCTCTGACCAGTCTGATTTCTATCCACGCTCTCCTTGCGGAGAGCGACTACGCGCTTTTATTGGCTACCACGCACGTTTTCCATTTCTATCCACGCTCTCCTTGCGGAGAGCGACAGCAAAAGTGCACAAAACAGTGGGGCACTTTTGCGCATATGAAACAAATTTTATGGGGATTGCATCTTCATGCTGACAGGCAAGGCTGTATTTTACCCTTTCTGCCCCTGTTTTTTCCATATTTTCTGGTGCGAAGGAACCGGGAATTTTATGATTGCCTTCCCCTCGCACTAAGCAAACAAGATTCCATCCTGATCAAAATCCGGGTGCAGACCCACATGCTCGACTTTGCTTTTGTAATGGTTTCCCAGTTGATAAAAGCGCAGGCTGTCCGATTCCGAATCGATCAGTTCGGTCAATTTTGCTTTGAACATCGTGTATTGCGCGGCATCCAGCAGGCACTCAAATACGGAGTTTTGCACCCGCTGGCCGTAGTCTACACAGACTTTTGCTACTTTGCGCAGCCTGCGACGACCGGCGGCTGTTTCGGTGTTGACATCATAGGTTACAAGCACCAACATAACGGCACCTCACTTCCAGAAAAACGGTGGGTACACTTCCAGATCGCCGCGCAGAGCACGGGCCAGCAAAAGCGCCTGAACATAGGGCACCAGCCCCCAGGGCAGTTTTTCTTTCAAAAACGGATGGGTGATCTCTTCCTTCTTTTTGTTCTGCCATGCGGTCAGGAAAGCTTTGCGGCCATCATCCGTCAGCAGTACGGCACCATTTTCCTGTTTTTGCAGGTGTTTTGCCGTGATGATCTTTTGATTGATGCAGCTGATGACCAGCCGGTCTGCATAAACCGCCCGCAGTTCTTCCATCAGGTCAAGTGCCAGACTTTTGCGGCCGGGGCGCGGGCGGTGCATAAAGCCAACATAAGGGTCCAGGCCCACAGCGGTCAAGGCGGATGCACACTCCCGCGCCAGCATGCTGTAGGCAAACGAAAGCAGCGCATTCACACTGTCCAGCGGTGGACGGCGGCTGCGGCCCTCAAACACAAAATCCTGCTTTTGCTGCAGAATCAGGTCATTCAGGCAGTCAAAGTAGCGCTGGGCTGCCTCGCCTTCCAGGCCGCGCAGCTGTTCCGGATCATCGCTGGTCTGTATCAGCGGCAGCGCGGCGGCCAGCTGGGTGGAGGTGCGTTTCAGTTTTTCGACCGGGACACGCTGGGGATGATCGCGGGTTGCGCGTTCCAGCACCCAGCGTGCGTTATACACTTTACCAAGGATAAAGCTCCGGGCATAGCGACAGCTCTGGGCCGGGTCATCCGACACGCGGTACTGCGCCTGACGCAGCAGCACATTGCCGCGTTCTTCCCCCACGGTGCGGGCCTGAAATCTGCCATACGGGTCAAAAAAGCAAAGGTCAATGCCCCGCCGGGCACAAGCTCCCATCAAAGCGGGGCTGGCACCTGCGTAAGTAAAGCAGACGATGCCTTCCAGCGTATGCAGGGCATAGCGGTGGGTTTCCTGCTTATTGCGGGTAACAACAAGGTTTTCGCCATCCAATGTCAGGTAAGCGTCCTCATTGATGACAAACAGGGTGTTGAGCAGCCTTCTCATGGCACGCCCTCCTCAATATGCTCCCGCAGATACGCCGCCGGGTCTGCCTGCTGATACAGCGCCGGCAGGCAAAGCTCTTTCAGTGAGCAGGCATTGCAATGCTTGCCGGGTTTGCTTTTTGGGGTATAGCCGCGCGCAAACAGGCGGTTCATCTCATCCGCCATGGTCTGCGCGGTGCTGCGCAGTTCCGGTGTCAGGGAAACTTGTTCCCGCTGCCGGGTTTCTTCATAAAAGATTTCCCCTTCCGGCACTTCGCACACCAGCATTTCTTCCAGCGCCATGGCCTGTGCGCAGAGCTGCAAACGGTCGGCATCGTTTACCTTGCTGCGGCCATGCTTATATTCCACGGGCATGGGCTGCCACAGGCCGCGGCGGCCCTGCAATGACACGCCGTTTGGATCCTTGTGAAACTCTACCACATCGCAGTCGCCGGTCAGTTTTAAGCGGTGGCTGACGACCCTCATACCGCGGGCGATCAGCAAATCGCCGCGTTTTTCCGTCAGGGTAACATCATGGCAGCGGGTATGCTGCAGGCGGCCTTCGGCGGTGCGTTGGTTTTCGGACCATTGTTGTTCCAGGTGTATGAGCGCCCACTGACGGCGGCAAAAGCTGAAATGCTGGATACCGGACATCAGCAGGTAATCATCTGGGGAAACCATTACGACAGCCTCTCGCACGTTACCCCTGCGGGAAGATTTTCATCCACCGTTACCACATAGTCATGGTAACTGCGCGGGAAGGCTACCCCTTCGGCACGCGTGACATGCACTGCATCAAACAGTTTATAGGACGGCGCATTGCCCAGCTCCGAATCATGCTTGAACACGATCAGTTCCCGAACTGCCATTTTGCCGCGGGCTGCACTGTGGTCATTTTCAAACATATTCAGGATTGCCTGCCACAGCAGCTGCAGGTCATCCTCTGAGAATCCTGTAGTTTTGCGGGCAAGGTTGGCAGAAACATAACCCTCTGCACGGTACAAGCCATACGGGATCACATACTTGCGGCCCATCTCAGTGCCTTTTCGCTCTGCATCCGCTTCGGTCGTAATGGCAATACGGGTAATGGTCACTTCCTGCGGGAGAACAGGATCCACCGAGCGTGCAAAGCTCAACTGAACAGGGCCGCGTACCTGCCCGCAATTCAGTGCGCCTTTTACGAAAGTTGTCATAACAGCGCCAAAGGTACGGATATCATAGAAATTTTGGCACATAAAATCCCGGATTTTACGGTCCAGTTCCGGGTCATCTTTCTTGGCGACTTTCAGGGCATCCTTGGCATCAGCATCAATGCCCAAGTATTCGAGTGCTTTTTTATCGCTGCGGTTCAGGGGGACCTGATCTTTAATGTAAATCTGGTATCCTGCTTCATCTTCTTTGGCCACTTCGACATAGTTGCGAATCTTACGCTTTAAGCAGACATCTGTAACAATGCCATATCCCGTTTCCGGGTCAACACGCGGCATGTTGCCTGCATCCGGGTCGCCGTTCGGATTTCCGTTTTCAACGTCAAACAGAATTACAAAATCATACCGGTTTTTGATTGCCTGTGCCATTGTTATTCCTCCACTTTCTTTGTATAGCGTTCCTGTGTCTGATGGTAATAGCCAAGGATAAAAGCGCCTTGTTCCGGCAAGGTCAGCCGTGCGGGAAAGCTTCCTTCCAGTTTTCCGCCCGCCAGCGCAGCGATCTGCTTATCGTAATAAATCTTTTGTGGCTTGCTCATTTTTTGCATATGCTTTTGCGCCAGCATCAGAATTGTTGGGAACACAGTGGCCGGCGTGGAAGCCGCTGCATTAAAATACCTGTCCTTGATGGTTGTATTGATATCCGGGTTTACCGCCATCTGGATTGCTTCCAGCACAGCAAAAAGCTGACCCATAACATACGGTTGATAATTTGTTTCCTTGTTATTTTCCACAGTTAATACCTCCTTTGGGCAACGGGGATCTTCATTACGCAGGTAGTATGCTTTTATAATAGCGGCACGGCCGCGTGTTACTTTTTGCTCTGCGCGGATACGCATCATAACGCCATCCAGCAGGGTTGCCGGGTACCTTGTATTATTCAGGATTGCACGCAGAACATCGCCCGCCAGCTGCGGTGCTGCCGATGGGCTGCGGGAATTGGTGTTGACGGTTTCCTGCAGCAGCCAATACACCCCCAGCCGCGGGAATTTATCATAAGCGGGGCGCACAATCTCTAAGCGGTCATAATGCTTCTGCACATTATCAAGCAGCGTTTGAAATGTATCCTGCCAGAAAAAGCGAACCGAGAGGCGCGCCGCATTAGGGGCCAAGCCAAGCACATAAAAGTGCCTTTGTGGGTCAAGTGTCACGTTCTGCCACTCTACACTCTGTCCATGGACCAGCTTGTCCACTGCATTTCGCACATCGCTTTCGCTGACAGGCGCATCCATGGCAAACAATGCATCCATTGCTACCTGCTGGTAGGCGGTCTCTCCACCTGCTGCCCAGCAGACAATGGTGGTATCGCCCACGCGCTGAACATGTTCCCTGTCTGCCAGCAGATAGTTTAATGCCTGTGCATAGGCAAAGGCCGCATAACTGCCAACCGGCGCATTGCCCCCCTGTTCATGTCCGTATGAGCAAAAAGCGTCCGCATTAAAAGAAACAATCGATGCGCCGGAAGACTGTGCCCCGGTCACGCCTTTAATCGCCGGGTGCAGGCGGGCAAGCGGTGCCTTTTGCCCTGTAACCAGGCATCGGATTTCCGGTGCATCCGTGTTCTTATCACACTGCCGCTGCCAGGCTTCCTGTATTTCCGGATCGTCCTGAACATAGTTTTCCCGAATCAGAAATACCAGATTGCCACCCTTGTAAAGTTCCTTGAGACTTTGTTCCAGCGCTAGATTCTGCTCCGCCGCCTTGGGGTCCCAGTTTATAAAAAAGTTCCGCACTGCCTGTGCCGCCTGACCGGGAACATTTTGTAAAATGGCAAGATGCAGCTCCTTTGCAGCGGCAAAGCACTGCATTGCACGCTCCGGTTTGCCTTTTCCGTCAATGCCGAGCATGTAAGCACTGTTATCACACAAAAAATTGGCTGCCACACCACTAGAACGTTTAACCTGTTCCGGAACTTGCAGCTGACATGGAGCAAGCACTGTTTTTTTACCGCGCTTTTCCTCTTGCTGCAAGGGGTGCAATGCCATCAGTTGGCCGTTTTCATCCAGTTCCAAAGCCCAACTGACTTTTGCGCTTGTCCAACCGGGGCGCGTGATTTTGCCATTGGCCAGCAAATCTTCATAGTATTGTACCAAAGCCTGTAAAATCATCGGTACACCTCGCAGTCTGCCACATTCAACACACCATGTTCCAATTTTGCATGGAAATACATCGGGGTTATGTTCTGCGGGTCAGTGTAGTTAAAGTCAAATAGCATGAATCCCAAATCCCGTGTTTCCTCAATGGTCGGGATTGGCCCGCCGGGCCATGCGCGGAATGCGGCAGGAAATTCACGGCACCCAAAATAAGGGGTATGAAAACACTGGCCCCTGGACATGCGCCGGGTAACAATATCCTGGAACTTTCCCGGATTGTCGCTCGGTGCCGCACGGTCAGTCATCTCAAATTCTGCCTCAATCACATAATGAACGTCCTGCAACACCATGGCTGCACGCTGAACGATCTGCTGGGGCGTGGCAAGGTAAAGCTCTTTCCCTGTTCCCTGCATCGCGCTGCGTACATCGGAACAAAGAATTTTGCTTTTTACTTCGTTCCGACGGATGTTGGTAAAGCGGATTGGGTTCATAACATAGATTTTCCGGACTTTCCACCGCAAGCCGGGGTGGTAATAGATTGCTTCTACTATGCCGCGTGCCGCGGAAGGGGTGAGTACCTCATAGGAAACCCTTTCGACCTTTAATTCCGCACGCGATATTAAAGCATAATTCCCCCATACTTCCAGCTGGATCATTTACATCAACTCCTTTGCGTTCCTATTTTCAGTTGTTTTTAATTTATATTTTTGCTATAGTTTCAATATACGCTACTTGGCACCAAATGTCAATCCTTTTATCATGTATACTTTTTGTTTGCTTTTCATCCGGTTTTCTTTTATAATAAGTTGCGTCGGCAGCTTATGCCGTGGATAGAAATAGTTGATTTTACTTTAGCGCACAAAAACGGCAGGGCAGGCTCCCTGCCGCTTTTGCTTTATGCAAACCAGGCCGCTCCCGTTTCAGCTTCCATAGCAAGGCCCGTGTTGTTATCGTAAAGGCTTCCGTCCGCTAATTCCCATATGCCTTCACTGATTTGGCAAACCGCCCCGGCATTCTCCAGCGTTTTCAGATGATCCGGGTAAACCGGAACACCATATTGCCCCAGTTGACGGAACAAAGTTTTGCTTACCTCTCCTGCACGCAATCGTGCAAGCAAATGTTCCCCTTTCCCTTGGGGAATGTATACGGTCACGGCAGGTGTTTCAATTAAGCGGAACCTCTCTGCCGCTGTTGCAAAGGGGAAAATGCGCCCTTCCATATCCTGCTCGAACCCTTGCAGAATTTGCTGTTCATCCAGTCTTTTATCTCCTTTTAAGGTACGGTAAAACAGAAAGTATGTTTCGATTGCTTCCAGAGATGCCAGATCTGCATATTTTTTCAGGACGCTTTGCGTTGCGGATACATTCTGTTCCAGCATGCGCGGTACATGTTGCCCTTCCAATGTGAAAATCTGTACCAAGCTCTGCTCCGCCGGGCGTCTTCCCTCTCGATTGCAGCGCCCCGCCGCCTGCAAAATGGAATCCAAACCTGCTTCCTCGCGGTACACAGCCGGGAAATCCACATCAACACCCGCTTCGATCAAAGAAGTTGATATCACACGGCAGGGCAGCCCATCTTTTAAGCGTTCCCGGATTTCCTGCAATAACTGTTTGCGATGGGCTGGGTATAGCAATGTTGTCAGGCAGTAGCTGCCCTCTTTGGGCAGGTTATTGTATAATTCCTGTGCTGTTTTTCTCCGGTTTACAATACACAGCACTTGTTCCTGCGCTGCCAGTTCTGCGCCAAGCTGGCTTTGTTCCAACTCTCCGCGCATTTTTAGCGTTGTACGCCGGAATGCCTGATATTGCTCTTTGGGATGTGGGCAAAGTTCCGTCATCTGCAGCCCAGGCGCCAGTTCATCAAACAAGGGCTGCAAAGCTGGTTGTGTGGCCGTGCAAAGCACCGCTGCTGCGCGGTAATGCTGTACCAGCTGCGCGATTGCCGCAACGCAGGGGCGCAAATAAGGAACCGGCAGGTTTTGTGCTTCGTCAAAAATGACCACGCTATTTGCAATGTTATGTAATTTACGGCATTGTGACGCATGGTTGCCGTAAAGTGATTCAAAGAATTGCACGGATGTGGTAACCACCACCGGAGCATCCCAGTTTTCCGCCGCCAATGCTTTGCGGTAGGCTGCCGGCTCATCATCTTCCTTGGCAGAGTAGTCCACCTCTGAATGGTGTTCCAAAACATTTTCTGCTCCTAATATTTCCGAAAACACATCCGCGGTCTGGTCAATAATGGATGTATAAGGGATCACATAAATAACCCGGTCCATATGGTTCTTTACAGCTAGCGAAAGCGCAAATGCCAATGACGCTACCGTTTTTCCCCCGCCTGTAGGAACGGTCAGGGAATAAAGGCCGCGCCGCCCTGTTTGCCCTGCCGTTGTACAGGCACTCAAAATTGAACTGCGGCGCTGATTCAAGGTTCCCTGGGGATGGCTCCATTTTGCGGTATATTGGTTCAACCTTTTCAGCAGTTCATCCATTGTCTGGCCTTGTCCGCGCGGTTTAGGGCTGCTCATAAAGTTTTCCGTATCCAGATAGTCCGCATCGACCAGGCAGGAATACAACATCCGGGTATAAAATGCCTGTGTAAAACGATTTTCCTTCATCATTTCCGGCTGGGGCGGTATGGACGGCAGTTTAATCTCATTCGTCCATTGGGTATAGGGTTCAACGCTCTTTTTCAATCGCCCAAACATTGTCGCATCCTGCGCGGTATCGCTTCGGCCTCCTCCATCCGGCAGGCCGCTATGGTGTCCCGCAATAGCAAAAGCCAGTGGGATTTGACCATATCGGGCAGCCACCTGTGCACCAGCCGTTGAGTGATCCACTTTTTCTCCACCTTGCAGGCGCTTTTGAAACTTTGTACTATATTTACCAATATCATGCAGTAATCCAAGCCAAGTTCCCTGTTGCTGGGCATCAAAGGCTGCTGCAAATTGCCCACATAGGACTGCCGTTCCCTGCAAATGCTCCGCTACCGTTTGGACGCGGGTTCCGTCTTCACTGATATGAGCCAGCATCTTTTTCTCCTGGTGCATAATCAAACTCTCTTCTGTTTTGCTTTTCTTTATTATAGCAGATCACTCATCCCATAATTCGGACTTTAACTCCAGTTCTGCAATCTTTGTCATACTATCCAAATCTATCCATGTAGAATTGTTAGCTATTCCCATTAGCAGATATTTTTGATAAAATAAGATATCATAGGGTTTATGAATTCACTTTCTTATATTACTCCTTCATCTTACCGAAAAATCATTTACGTAAGGAGTGAAAAGCCATGAAAGGGAAGTTATTTTCATTTTCCGCCAGTGTTATCACCACAATAATGCTTACCGCTTGTGCTGCAGCGCCAGAAAATAAACCTGCTTCCTCCGCTGCTCTTTCCCCGACCAGTGAAGCTGTTGCCACAGCTATACCATCCACTAGCAATGCCAACTGGAAGTTACCGCCGCAATATGATTTTGACGAGATGATTCCTCTCTTCTCCCGCGAAACCCACACTGCCGGTTACGCCGCTGCCCGAAATCTGTACGCTGTGCGCAAGGGCGAACGCTGGAGCCTGTTTAATGCTGCCAACTGTAATGCTTTTCTGGAAGATTTGTCAGAAAGCATCCCGTACCTGTATGGTGAGCAGGAGCTCTCCATTGGGGTAGATGATACATACGATTACCAGAAGCTGAATGCCCTGGAAGAACAGATTAACCAGGAGCTGGTTGCCCAACAAATGCCTTTTACAACCATGCTGGGCGGGCACGGCGGGTATGGCATCCAGTGGATTTTAGGTGACAGCCAGATTTACCGTTCTGCTATTGGTGTCTATACATTTAGTGGCACGCCCATCGAACAGGTGTATGCTCCTGATTTGGTTGGCATCCAGCAAGGCATTTGGGATGATGAATATGCCGGTTATCTTGTTGACAATTCTGCACCTTTTGCCGTTGCGGATAAAAACGGTACAATTTTAACCGATTTCGACTACCAGGATGCCTGCATGGCCGGTGAATCTTTAATCGCGGTAAAGGATGCAGCCGGTAACTGGGGATATTGCGACCAAAGCGGTGCTTTAGTAATCCCCTGCATTTATCAGCCGCAGATGAGTTTGTCCATCATGAACGAAACTGTTGAATATCCTTACGCAGACTTATCTGGCATGGTAGTTGTGAAAAATCAATCCGGACAAAAGCTAGTTCTGGATGTTTACGGCAATGAGATAATTTCCGCTGGGCAATATGAAGATTTAGCCCCCGCGCGCGATGGCTGCGTATGGGCAAAACAGAATGGCCTTTGGGGCTTGCTGCAAGTACAGGATTATACCGAAAACAATGCCAACGTTATTCTGCCGGATGGATGCGTTGCACCAGATGTAACGCTTAGCCGAATTGATAGCCTTTGTACCTACACCACTGCTGATCATGGGCTGGTTATGCGTAAAGGTCCCGGTACAAATTATGAAAAAATGGATAATATTCCCTACGGTATCATCGTATGGGAATGCGGCTATAGCAGCAATGTGCCTGACTGGGTTGTTGTATATTACAATGGGATTTATGGTTGGGTCAGTGATGAATACTTGGCTACCACTATTTATTCCACCAGTAAATAATAAATAAAAAAGCAGGTGTTCATGTAGAAACGATATCGTCCTCCACGTGAATACCTGCTTTTTATAGCTTCTTTTATTATATCTGTTCTGTGCCGCTATTTGTCTCTATATGAAATAAATAGCCGCTATATGCATTTGAATGAGGTGCTCTGTTTGTTTGCTTTTTCACCTAAAAGAATCGCGTAGGAGGCTCTCTTAACTAAAGAGCCGACCTCTCACACCACCGTGCGTACCGAACGGTGCACGGCAGTTCAACCGCATAAGTGCAAGGACTCGTAGTAGCGCCTGAGGATACTAAAATATCCTGCTTCTGCGAGTCTTTCGTTTGCAATGGAACCTTTTAATACAGGACTACCGGCGATACGCCAATAACCCAGTCTGGAATTGCCCCACTGGTACTATTCCAAAATTCTTCGTTTGAGTTTCATTACTCATCGATATAATCTTTATCGAACCACTCGCCTAGCGAGTGGTTTTAGACATACAAAAAAGCACCTTAGCTTACGCTATGGTGCTCTTCCTGGTGACCCGTGCGGGAATCGAACCCACGTTAACGGCGTGAGAGGCCGCTGTCTT
>ERZ837380.2548-NODE-2548-length-19093-cov-3.092867_pt1 | contig 19093 bp, 22 predicted proteins | sample MGYA00519685_ERZ837380 | MGnify/ENA primary metagenome ERZ837380 (study PRJEB31850, sample SAMEA3708817) | human gut metagenome | biome: human gut; feature: human-associated habitat; material: faeces | place: China | collected 2014 ...
CGATATATATACGACCCGCCGGTCTTCTTCCCCGCGTTCTCTCTTCACATAGCCTTTTTTTACCAGACTGTTCATAGCGATCGTCAGAGTACCTACCGTGACAGAAAGTTCTTTTGCAATCGATGACATATTTTTCGGCGTTCCCATGCCAATGGCCTCGATCACATGCATATCATTATTTGTTATATCCTGAAATTCCTGAGTGATGATCGCTTTCTCCTCAATATCCATGATGTTGCGAAATAATCTCACCAGAATCTCATTCAGTTCCTTATAATCGTCCAACCGTGGAATCCTCTTTCTCTCTGAGTTATCCGGTATTCTCCGACACCCCGGATCTTTTGTCTTTTACTGGTTTATTATAACCTATTCCAACTGGTGGCACAACTGATTTCCTAGGGTTTCCAGACTTTTTGCGGGAAATTTCTACAATAAATTCGCGAGAAAAATACTGGCGGCGATTCCTGCTGCTGTTGCGACGAGCGCTCCCTGCAATGTCCATCGGGTCTTTCGGATATGCGCAGACATAAAATATACACTCATAGTATAGAACACCGTCTCCGTACACCCCATCATAATCGAAACCATATTTCCCACCAGTGAGTCCGGGCCATATTCTTTAAAAATGTCAAGGATCAGCCCCACGGCTGCTGAGCTGGATACGATCCTCACCAGAATGATCGGAATTACCGGAACCGGGATATGGCAGAGTGCGGCGGGAATCTTCAGAAGTTCCGATACTGCTTCACGAATCCCCGAAGCTCTTAAAACTCCCACCGCTGTCATCAGTCCGATCAGAGTCGGAAGTACATCCGCCACAGTGTGCATTCCTTCCTTTGCGCCATCCAGAAAATCGTCGAATATCGGGCGGCGGGAAATCAGACCGAAGGCGATCACATAGCTGATGACAAGTGGAAGAAGCATTTTAGAAAACCACAGAATCATAAATGAGCAGCCCTCCTGTTCTTCCAGTCCATAACCTTGCAGAAAACCACCGCCGCCAGCGTAGAAATTGCCGTTGCAGCCAGCGCCGGTCCCAGCACCGTCTCCGGCTGCTTTGACCCATATTCGCTCCGGTAAGCAATCAGTGTCACTGGAATCAGCTGCAGAGACGAGATATTTAAAATAAGAAACGTGCACATGGATGAGGTGGCTGTACGTGCCTCATCCCCGGTCGCCCGAATATCTTTCGCCATCTCCTGCATTGCTTTTAATCCCGCAGGCGTTGCCGCCATGCCAAGCCCCAGCATATTGGCAATGATGTTTACCGCAATCGGTTCCCTGGCTGGATGATCCCGCTCAAGCTCCGGGAACAAAAAATCAAGAAGCAGCGTCACTCGCCCGGCAAGCCATCCCACCAGTCCTGCCCGGGTTCCGATTTCCATGATACCGCACCAGAATGACAGAATTCCGAGCATAGTAAGACCCAGACTCACGGATTCTTTTGCAGAGTCCAGAAGAGCCTGGGTCACTTCATTCCATGTTCCGTTTATCGCTCCCCACAGCATTCCGGCTAAGAGCATGCCGCCCCAGAGATAATTCAGCATACCGGTCACCTTCCGTTCGAATGGTGCTGGCATTCCTGATCACTCGAACCGAAAAACAGCACCGTTTGCTTTCAGTCTATGGAGTTTCCATCTCTTTTATGTCATACAGGGAACACTTTCCTTTTGTCACGCGGTGTTTTTGCATTTTATACAGTCTGTTTTCTGCATTACCAGCACTTCCTGTTACACTGCTCCAACCAGATCCTGCACCACAGCCTCCACCGTCTCAATCTTATCCGCACGGTAAGCATTACTTCCACAAAACAACAGCGCGTCATTCAACGCACCCTCTGCCGCATTGGACAGAGCCTTTGTGATGCAGTACGGAATATTAGCCGGATCACAGTGCTCCAGGCACTGGTAGCAGTGGGTGATCTTCGCCTTCTCTCCACGCTCTTTCATGGCCGTGATTTTCTCCAGAAACGGGTTCACAATTGCCCGTCCCGGCATACCCACCGGACTCTGGGTGATCACAATATCTTCAGCCGTCGCGTTGATGTAGGCCTGCTTGTAGCTCTCCGGTGCGTCGCATTCCTCGGTAGTGACAAAACGTGTTGCCACCTGCACAGCATCCGCACCAAGCTCCATGGCATGCTCCACATCCGCCCTGGTGTAAATACCGCCTGCAATGGCTACCGGAATATGTTTCTGGTACTTCTCCTCAAACTGCTTTACCACCTTCATGATACCGCGGATTTCTTCATCATACAGATCCTGATGATAGGTATGCGGCACATCCTTTGTGTCTGCACCGTAGCGGCTCAAATCCTCTCTGGAAAAGCCCAGATGACCACCGGCCAAGGGGCCTTCCCCTCGATCACCAGGAGATCCGGAATGCGCTTATACTTGCGATCCCACATTTTGCAGATCACCATAGCGGATTTTGCAGTGGACACAATAGGCGCTATTTTCGTCTTTGCCCCTTCCACAAGCTCCGGCAGGGACACCGGAAGTCCGGCTCCGGAAATAATAATATCCGCTCCGGCCTTCACAGCCTCCTTCACATACTGGGCGTAGTTGCGGGTTGCCACCATAATATTAAATCCTATAATACCCTTCGGCGCAATCTCCCGCGCTTTCTTCAGTTCTTCACCAATGGCGCGCAGATTCGCCTCCATAGGTGCCTTTAAAAACTCCGGATCCTTAAATCCGATCTGCGCGGTGGAAATGATGCCAATACCACCTGCTTTCGCTACTGCTCCTGCCAGGGAGTGCAGGCTGATGCCTACTCCCATTCCCCCCTGAATGATGGGATATTTTGCTGTAAGATCACCGATTTTTAACGCTTTCATTATAATACCTCTTACATATTCCGGAATCTCTGGTAACGGGACTCCCGAATTGCTTCCTTTGTCTTGCCGCTGTACCGCTCAAAGAATGCGGTCATGCTCTGTCTCATATGCTCTGCCAGCTCTGGCATAGTTTCGATGGAAGCCGGTTCCGGCTCCGGGATCACTTGCTCGATCAGGCCGCGCTCATAAAGATCTGCTGCCGTAATCTTCATAACCCTGGCTGCATCCGGGGCCTTCTTGCTGTCCTTCCACAGGATGGACGCAAATCCCTCCGGAGAAAGAATAGAATAAATGGCATTTTCCAGCATCCATACTTCATTGGCTACCGCCATGGCCAGCGCGCCGCCGCTTCCGCCTTCTCCGATTACGATTGAGAGGACCGGAACGGTCAGTGCCGCCATCTCAAAAAGGTTGCGGGCAATGGCTTCCCCCTGGCCGCGCTCCTCAGCCTCAATACCGCAGAACGCGCCAGGTGTATCTACAAAACAGATCACCGGTCTGCCGAAGGTCTCCGCCTGCTTCATCAGGCGCAGCGCCTTGCGGTATCCGTCCGGAGACGGCATGCCAAAATTCCGGTGAATGTTTTCCTTGGTGGTGCGGCCCTTCTGCTGGCCGATCACCGTTACCGGCATACCGCGGAAGGTGGCAATACCGCCGATGATAGCTCCATCATCACTGAAATAACGGTCACCATGGAACTCCATAAAATCATCAAACAGCGCATGAATGTAATCCAGTGCCACCGGACGGGCTGCGCTTCTGGAAAGCTGCACCGTATCCCAGGCATTTTTTCCACTCTTTTTCTGTTTTTCCAGATAGTTTTCCACAGACTCTGCAGGTTCTGCCTGCACATACTGTGGATTCACAGTCATTTCCTGTTTCTTGTGCATCCGCAAAATGTCTGCCAGCACATCCCTCTGGTTTTCACGGTCTACGATCTTATCCACAAAACCGTGCTCCAGTAAGAACTCTGCTCTCTGGAAGCCCTCCGGAAGCTTCTGGCCGATGGTCTGCTGAATAACACGAGGCCCTGCAAATCCAATCAGAGCATTGGGTTCTGCCAGGATGATATCGCCTAACATGGCAAAGCTGGCTGTCACGCCCCCCGTAGTCGGATCTGTCAGGACGCTGATAAAAAGCTGTCCTGCCTCATGATGCTTTTCCAGTGCAGCAGAAGTTTTGGCCATCTGCATCAGGGAAACAATGCCCTCCTGCATTCTCGCGCCGCCTGAGCAGGCAAAAATAATGACAGGAAGTTTTTCCTCGGTAGCACGCTCAACCATGCGGGTAATCTTCTCGCCCACCACATGTCCCATACTGCTCATGATGAACCGGGCATCACAGATACCAATGGCAGTCTCAAAGCCTTTGATGGTTCCCTTTCCGGTTACGATAGCTTCCTGAAGTCCGGTCTTTTCCTGTGCTGCCTGGACCTTCTTCTCGTATCCCGGGAAATCTAATGGATTGGAAAACGCCATTTCCCTATTCCATTCTTCAAAGCTGCCCTCATCCAGCAGCATCTCAATCCGGCGGTACGCATGCACCCGGAAATATCCGCCGCACTTCGGGCAGACATACAGATTGTTGCGCACGTCTTCCACATAGATCGGCTGGCCGCACTTATTACACTTTCTCCAGAGTCCCTCCGGGATGTTCGGCTCTTCTTCGCTTTTAGCCTTACGGTGCGTGTCGATCATGGTATATGTCTTTTTGAACATATTTTTAAACATACAGGATTCTCCTTAATAGGCGTAAGACACAGGAAAAAACTTCCCTGTGCCTTATTACATTACTTACAGTATTCCGGGAACTGATCCGGGATAAATCCGGTATCAATTTTGTGTCCGTCCTGATAAACCGGATTGCTTAAGATCTCGAACTGGAAATCCAGGTTGGTGTCGATGCCTTCAATGATCAGCTCGCCCAGCGCGCTTCTCATCTTCGCAATGGCCTCTGCACGGTCTTTTCCGTGTACGATCAGCTTCATCAGCATGGAATCATAGTTGGCCGGAACCTTATACTCATTGTAAATGTGTGTGTCCACACGGACTCCGTTGCCTCCCGGGATGTGAATGTTGGTAATCTTTCCCGGACACGGCATGAAATTCTTTGCCGGATTCTCTGCGTTGATGCGGCACTCAATGGCATGGCCCTGGATACGGATATCCTTCTGGGTCACGCTTAATTTCTCTCCTGCTGCCACACGGATCTGCTCTTTGATGAGGTCCAGACCGCTTACCAGCTCCGTTACCGGATGCTCTACCTGGATCCGGGTGTTCATCTCCATGAAATAGAAATTTTTATTCTTATCTAACAGAAACTCAATGGTTCCCGCATTTTCATAGCCAACGGCTTTTGCCGCCTTTACGGCAGTCTCACCCATCTTTTTGCGAAGCTCCTCCGAGATTGCGATGGACGGGGATTCCTCCAGCACCTTCTGGTGGCGGCGCTGAATAGAGCAGTCACGCTCGCCTAAGTGAACAACATTGCCGTACTTGTCCGCCATGATCTGGAACTCAATATGACGCGGGTTCTCTACGAAACGCTCCAGATACATGGTGTCATCGGAAAAGCCCTTCACGGACTCCATCTGCGCATTCTGGAAGTTGGCTTCAAAGTCTTCCTCACTCCAGGAAACGCGCATACCCTTACCGCCACCGCCGGAGGAGGCCTTGATCATAACAGGAAAACCAATCTCCTTTGCCATCTTCAGAGCCTCTTCTACCGTGTAAACCGGCTCCTTGCTGCCCGGAACGACCGGTACTCCGGCCTCCACCATGGTCTTTCTGGCTGCGGATTTATTTCCCATCTTATTGATGATCTCCGCAGACGGACCAATGAACGCGATGCTGCACTTCTGGCACAGCTCCGCAAAGCGCGCGTTTTCGGAAAGGAATCCGAATCCCGGATGAATCGCTTCTGCCTTCATGGCTACGGTAGCTGCCAGAATACGCTCCATATTCAGGTAACTCTGGTTTGACGGTGCCGGTCCGATACAGATGGCCTCATCTGCCAGAAGGGTGTGCAGACTGTCGCGGTCTGCCTCCGAGTAGACTGCCACGGTCTTGATTCCCATCTCGCGGCAGGCCCGGATAATTCTTACCGCAATCTCGCCGCGGTTCGCGATTAAGATTTTATCAAACATTCCCGTACCTCAACTCTGCGTTTCCGCGGCCTTACTGGATCGCAAAGGTCAGCTCTGCTGATACCGCGATCTTTCCTTCTGCATTGGTCGCAACAGCCTTGCCAACACCGATCGGGCCTTTGCGCTTAATGATTTCGCACTCCAGCTTCAGGCGGTCTCCCGGCAGCACCATCTGTTTGAATTTTGCGTTGTTGATGGAACCGAAAAACGCGGTCTTGCCCTTATTCTCCGGCAGGCTTAAGATAGCTACCGCCCCAACCTGTGCCAGCGCCTCGATCATCAGCACTCCCGGCATAACCGGCTGTCCCGGAAAATGGCCGTTGAACTGCGGCTCATTAAAGGTAATGGATTTATAACCAACCGCGCGTACGCCCGGCTCCAGCTCATCGATAAAATCAATCAGCAGAAACGGATGTCTGTGCGGAATGATCTCCTGGATTTCTTTGATTCCCAGTCTCATAATATACCTCCTATCGGATGCGGAACAGCGGCTGTCCATACTCTACCACGTCTTCGTTGTTCACCAGGACTGCCTCTACCACACCGTCATATTCACTCTCGATCTCGTTCATCAGCTTCATGGCCTCAATGATACCAAGAACCTGACCTTTCTTTACGGTATCGCCTTCCTTTACGAATGCCTCTGCCTCCGGAGAAGCGGAAGAATAGAAGGTTCCTACAAGCGGAGAAGTCACAACCTTATCAGAACCAATATCCAGGGTACTCTCCTTTTTCTCTTCAGCTGCCTTTTCCGGTGTCTCAGATACCGCAGCCGGAGCGGCTGCCATCTGCATCGGCATTGTGCCCATCATCGGAGCGGCCGGCTGGGAAATCACAACTGGAGCAACCGGAGCCTGTGCTACGTTTTTCTTCTTCTTTTTCTTGAGCACCAGCTTCTGGTCACCCTCTTCATATACAAAACTGGTCAGGCCGTTATCGGAAACAGCCTGGATCAGTGTTACGATCTCATCAATCGTCATGGTCTACCTCCTGAAGCCTTACGCCTCGAATTTCTTTACCAGCAGGGTTGCATTGTGTCCGCCAAAGCCCAGGGAATTGGAGATTGCACAGTTTACATCCATCTGCACGCCCTCACCCTTGCAGTAATCCAGATCGCACTCCGGATCATCCTTCTCCAGGCCTGCGGTTGCGTGGACATAGCCCTCCTGAATGGACTTTACACAGGTGATAAACTCCACACCGCCTGCTGCACCTAAAAGATGTCCGATCATGGATTTGGTGGAGTTGATCTTAGTCTTGTATGCGTGATCACCAAGCACGATCTTAATGGCCTTGGTCTCAAATAAATCGTTATGATGGGTACTGGTACCGTGGGCGTTGATGTAGTCTACATCCTCCGGCTTCATGCCAGCATCTGCGATGGCCATCTCCATAGCCTTTGCCGCACCGCTTCCATCCTCAGCCGGGGAAGTGATGTGGTAAGCGTCACCGGTTGCGCCGTAGCCAGCCAGCTCTGCGTAAATCTTCGCGCCTCTTGCTTGCGCATGCTCTAAAGACTCTAACACAACGACACCTGCACCCTCGCCCATGATAAAACCGCTGCGCTCTGCGTCAAACGGAATGGATGCACGGGCCGGATCATCGGTGGTGTTCAATGCAGTCAGGGAGGTAAATCCAGCCACGCCGATCGGAGTAATGCTTGCCTCTGCGCCGCCTGCTACCATCACGTCGGCATCACCATACTGGATGGTACGGAATGCTTCACCAATGGAGTGGGTGCCGGTTGCACACGCGGTTACTACATTGATGCATTTGCCCTTCATGCCAAACTGGATGGAAACATTTCCTGCTGCCATATTGCTGATCATCAGCGGAACCAGAAGCGGATTTACACGGCCCGGTCCTTTTTCCAGAAGTTTCTTATACTCACGCTCAACGGACTGCAGGCTTCCGATACCGGAACCAATGCTTACGCCCACGCGGAACGGATCTTCCTGGCTCATATCAAGTCCTGCATCCTCAACAGCCTGTCTGGTCGCTGCAACTGCGAACTGGCAGAACTGCTCCATTCTCTTTGCTGCCTTCGGATCCATGAACTGCTTCGGATCGAAATTCTTAACCTCTGCTGCCAGCTTTGCCTTGTAATCTGTCGTGTCAAAATAGGTGATCGGTGCAATGCCGACTTTCTTTTCCTTTAACCCATTCCAGAATTCTTCTACGCTGTTGCCGATCGGGGTGATGGCACCCATGCCGGTTACTACTACTCGTCTGCTCATATCTGTTCTCCTATATTAGATAGCCATTCCGCCGTCTACGCAGATGACCTGTCCTGTAATGTACTTTGCTTCGTCAGATGCTAAAAACGCTACCAGATTTGCCACATCTGCGGTCTCACCGAATGTTCTCATCGGGATCTGGGCATTGATATTTTCTCTAATGGTATCAGACAGCACATCTGTCATATCAGTCTTGATAAAACCAGGTGCTACTGCGTTACAGGTGATACCTCTGCTTGCCATCTCTCTAGCCACTGCCTTGGTCATACCGATTACTCCAGCCTTGGAAGCGCTGTAGTTTACCTGTCCTGCATTTCCCATCACTCCAGATACGGAAGAAATGTTTACGATATGTCCGCTCTTTTGCTTTAACATCTGGCGGGAAATGTGCTTGATACAGTTGAACGCGCCCTTTAAGTTGGTGTTTAATACTGCGTCAAAATCCTCTTCGCTCATCTTCATCAGCAGATTGTCGCGGGTGATCCCGGCATTATTTACCAGAATGTCCACACGGCCATAAGTTTTCACCACATACTCCATCATCTCTGCTGCCTTGTCATACTCAGACACATTGCACTGCAGAGCTTCTGCCTTACCGCCCAGTGCCTCGATCTCTTTCACAGTCTCCTCTGCTTTTGCTGCAGAGCCATTATAATTGACAACAACAGTTGCTCCCTTTGCTGCCAGAGTCTTTGCGATTTCTTTTCCGATGCCGCGGCTCGCGCCGGTCACCACCGCGATCTTTCCAGTTAACATCCTTTGATCTCCTCTACAACCTTTGCCACGTCATCCAGTTTCTCTATATTAAGAACCTTTACAGTTCTGTCGATCTTTCTCATAAATCCGCTTAACGTTTTGCCCGGACCAATCTCTACGAAGGTATCCACACCGTCAGCCAGCATGGTATGGACACTCTGCTCCCATCTGACAGAAGAGGAAACCTGTTTGGTCAGGAGCGGCTTTACCTCTGCCGCGTCCGTTACATACTGCGCGGTCACATTGGCCACATACGGAATCTGCGGAGTATGTACTTCCACATTTTCCAGCACCTCGCCCAGCTTCTCACCAGCGCCGATCAGCATGCGGGAATGGAACGGTCCGCTTACATTTAACATGATGGTGCGCTTTGCACCAGCTTCTTTTAACTTTTCGCAGGCAGTCTCTACTGCCTCTTTCTTTCCAGAAATAACAATCTGCCCCGGACAGTTATAGTTTGCGATCTGCACGCCCTCGATATCGGCAATGGTCTCCTCAATTGCAGCCGCATCCATAGCCAGAACAGCTGCCATAGCGCCCTGCCCTGCCGGAACTGCCTGCTGCATCAGGATTCCTCTCTGTCTTACGGTTGCGATGGCATCTTTCTCGCTCATAACGCCGGCAGCATAGAGTGCGCAATATTCACCCAGGCTTAAGCCCGCAGTCACATCCGGCTTTACCCCCTGTGCTTCCAGTACCTTTGTCATGGCAATGCTGGTGGTCACCATCGCTGCCTGGGTATATTCGGTGATATCCAGACGGTCATTCTCCGTAAAGCAAAGCTCCGGAACGGAGAATCCCAGGATATCGGTTGCCAGGTCGAAGGTCTCTTTTCCTTCCTTTGTCTGCTCATAGAAATCCTGTCCCATGCCGCATACCTGTGCGCCCTGTCCCGGGTAAATAAATGCGATCTTACTCATCACTCTTGCTCCTTTTTCTCTCTTACTTGCGGCCCAGAAGTGTCTCTGCCTGTGCCATCATCTCATCAATCATTTCCTTGCAGGTCTGCTCCTTGGAAACCATTCCTGCAATCTGTCCTGCCATCACGGTTCCGTTGGTAACATCACCTTCCTGAACCGCCTTGCGAAGCGTTCCGAGGGTCAGGTACTCCAGCTCCTCAAAGCTCTTGCCCTCATTCTCCAGCTTCACATACTCTCTGGTCATCTGATTTCTTAAGCAGCGCACCGGATGTCCGTGGGTGCGGCCGGTTACGGTAGAATCAATGTCTTTTGCCTTTAAGACACGGTCTTTGTAGTTCTGGTGTACGGTGCATTCCTTTGCAACCAGGAAGCGTGTTCCCATCTGAACTGCTTCTGCGCCCAACATAAAAGCTGCCGCGATACCGCGTCCGTCACCGATACCGCCTGCCGCGATAACCGGAATAGAAACCGCATCTACGACCTGCGGTACCAGAGTCATAGTGGTTGCCTCACCAATGTGTCCGCCAGACTCGGTTCCCTCTGCCACAACTGCGTCTGCGCCATAGCGCTCCATTCTCTTTGCCAGAGCTACGGAAGCCACAACCGGGATTACCTTGATACCGGCTGCTTTCCACATCTCCATATATTTTTCCGGGTTTCCGGCACCGGTGGTTACAACCTTTACGCCTTCCTCCACGATCACCTTTGCCACCTCATCGGCATACGGGCTCATCAGCATAACGTTTACGCCAAATGGCTTGTCGGTCACCGCCTTTACCTCACGGATGTAATTGCGGATTACCTCTGCCGGAGCGTTTGCTCCGCCGATCAAGCCCAGGCCGCCTGCCGCAGATACTGCCGCTGCCAGATGGCTCTCTGCCACCCATGCCATACCGCCCTGAATGATCGGATATTCAATGCCTAAGAGTTCTGTAATTCTCGTTTTCATCTGACTCCTCCAACTTCCTGCTTTCCATCAGGATTGCGCTCAGAGCTTGTATTCCAGACGCAATCCTGATGTGCTGTCTAAAAAAGGGTGCAGGGCTTACGCCTCTACACCTTTCTCCTTCAGGTAATTCATAACATCGCCAACAGTCAGCAGGTTCTGCAGATCATCAGACGGGATCTCTACAGAGTACTCATCCTCCAGGGCCATAACTAACTCAAACAGATCCAGGGAGTCAGCACCTAAATCCTCTTTAAAGGAAGAAGCCTCGGTGATGCTGTCTGCATCTACGCTTAACTGGTCTGCAATGATTTCTTTCATTTTCTCTAACATAATTTTGATCTCCTTTGATATGAAATATTTTCTTTTATAATTTGAAGGAAGCGGCATTTCATCCGCATTCCATACTACCAGGTTAACAGGACGGCTCCCCAGGTAAGACCGCCTCCAAAGCCTGCCAGCACCAGTTTGTCACCCCGGCTTAGCTTTCCTTCCCGGTTTAACTGGTCTAACAGGATCGGCACTGTAGCGCCGGAAGTGTTTCCATACTTGTCAATGTTCATTGGTACTTTATCAAGAGGCTGCTTTAACCGCTTGGCTACCGCCTCGCAGATTCGGTAATTCGCCTGGTGCAGAACAAAATATTTAACACTCTCAATATCCGTTCCGCTCTCGGAAAGCACCTGGTTAATGCATTCCGGAACTTTCTTTACCGCAAACTTGAATACCTCCTGCCCATTCATGTAGATATACCCCAGCTCTGGAGTTTTTCCGTTCAGGAAATTTCCCTCACTGCGGGCCAGACAGGAAAGCACCATGCCCCTGGCTCCATCAGAACCCATAACCGTATGAATGATACCGTCTTTTTCATCTGCCTGAATGACTGCCGCTCCGGCACCATCTCCAAATAAAACGCAGGTTGCCCGGTCACTCCAGTCAGTCAGCTTACTCAGACAGTCGGCACCGATGATGAGTCCCGTCCGATATACACCGGCCTGGATAAATGCCTGGGCGGTACTGAGCGCGATTTCAAATCCGGAACATGCCGCACTGATATCAAATGCCATAGCACGAACCGCGCCGATGGCCGCCTGCACTTCACAGGCTCCGTTCGGGAAACAGTGATCCGGTGAGGATGTCGCAAGCAAAATAAAATCAACTTCCTCTGCCGATACGTTTGCGTTCTTTAGGGCACGCTCTGCCGCTCTGGCGGCCAGCACACTGGTGCCTTCCGTTTCCGCGATACGGCGCTCATGGATTCCTGTGCGGGTGACAATCCACTCGTCACTGGTCTCTACAACCTCTGCCAATTCTTCATTCGTCACAATCCGTTCCGGAACATAAGAACCGGTTCCAATAATTCTGCCTGTCATGCTCGTACCTGTTTCCTCTTCAAATTCGTGCTAAACTTTGTCATAATCATCTGAATTTTATTTTTAGCTTCAAATGTTTTGATACTCAAAGTATTTTGACGTTCTTATCTTATAGAATAAAAGGAGTTTTGTCAAGCAATATTTCCCGACAAAACTCTTCTGAAGCCAATCTTTTATTTTGTTTCAATCTGCTCATCTTTTAAAAGACGCATCATCAAAACCACCACATGCTTCCGTTCCTTATTCAGTGCCTCCCACTCGCATACAGGAAAATCTTTCGCAGTATTCTCATCCGGACCGTCTTCTACCAGACTTAAAAACTCCGAACATCTCATGCCAAACGCCTTGCTGATCTTTGTCAAAGTGTCAATGCTGACCGTGCTTCGCTTATTAAACATTGTAGTCAGGGTTGACTGCTTGATTCCGCTTAACTGAGAAAGCCGGTAACGGCTGTATCCCCTCTGCTTCATCAATTCTTCAATCTTAAGCAACAGCCTCTCGTTCTCCATGATGTCATATCTCCTTCTCCTTTGAATACCTCTATCTTATTGGATTTCAGAGACATGACATAGATTTAATATTTTGATAATATATATCGGAAAATTGACATATATTTCCATTTTTATGATTCTTTCTGTTCCGTCAGCATGCGGTAGACATCCCGCTTTGCGATTCCCCGGTCCTTTGCCACCAGCTTCATGGCTTCTTTCCGGTCAATACCCTGGTTCAGATAGAGCTCCATATGCTCCTCCAGACTCATCTCTTCCCAGGATTTCTGCTGCTCCGCTTTCAGTTCTCCAATGCTCTTTCCCTCAATTACAATAACACACTCACCTTTTGGCGCCTCGGTCTCGTAACGAAGAAGCGCCTCCGCAAACGTAGTACGGTAAGCTTCCTCATACTTTTTCGTCAGCTCCCGGCAGATCGTGATACGCCGGTCTGCTCCCAGTGCATCTGCCAGCTCCTGCAGGGTGCGCACCAGATGATGAGGTGCCTCATACACGATCATAGTCCGTGTCTCCGTCTTTAACTCTTCCAGAATCCACTGACGCTCTTTTTTGTCCACCGGCAAAAATGCCTCAAAACAGAACCTTCTTGTGGCCAGACCGGATATAGTCAGCGCCGTAATGCAGGCTGCCGGTCCCGGAAGGGATGTCACCTCAATCCCGGCTTCATAACACTGCTTCACCAGCTCCTCTCCCGGATCCGAAATGCCCGGTGTTCCCGCGTCTGTCACCAGCGCAATGTTCACGCCCTGACGCATCTGTTCCACCAGATAGTGCGCCTTGTCAATCTTGTTATATTCATGATAGCTTGTCATCGGGGTCTTGATCCCGAAATGGTTCAGCAGCTTTATGCTGTGTCTCGTGTCCTCTGCCGCAATCAGATCTGCTTCCTTTAAGGTATTGAGTACCCGCAGCGTAATGTCATCCAGATTGCCAATGGGTGTCGCGCAAAGATATAACTTTCCTGCTGCCTTTTCCTGCTCAGCCATAGTTACCTCCTGTTTTAGTATCCATAAACATCATAAATTTCCTGTGTATACACGCCGGGTTCCTTATATACAATGATCGGCGCTTCCACCTTCATCATGGATTTTCCACCCCGTACTGCCTCGATCAGCACCATATTGGCTTCCTTATCCGCAAACGGATGCACCAGCTTCATACGCTTTGGCTCCAGCTTATACGTCTTTAATGACGTGATGATCTCTGCCAGCCGGTGCGGCCGGTGTACCATGTAAAAACGCCCGCCGCTTTTTAAGAGCAAAGACGCCTCCCGGCACACATCATCCAGGGTACAGAACACCTCATGCCGCGCAATAGCCTTTGGCAGATCCGGGTTCTTCAGTCCGTGGTTATCATTCATATAAGGCGGATTTGACGTAACCACATCAAAAGAAGCCTTGCCGAACAGACGGCTGGCTTCCCTGATGTCTCCTCTTACGATGTCTACCCTGGCCTCCAGCTGATTCAGGCGGACGCTGCGTTCTGCCATCTCGGCCACTTCCTCCTGAATCTCCAGACCGGTAAAATGCTTTCCCTTTGTCTTGGCCTCCAGAAGAATCGGAATGATTCCGGTCCCGGTACCAAGGTCTACAGCTGCCTCACCCTCTTTCACATGGGCAAAGCCGGACAGCAGCACTGCATCCATGCCAAAACAAAATCCTTTCTTCTTCTGGATGATGCGGTAACCGTTTCTCTGCAGATCATCAATCCGCTCATCCTCACCGCAAGTCACATTATTCATTCAGCTTTGATTTTCCTTCCCTTTTCTCAAGTGCCTCCAGTTTCTTCAGTTCATGATCCTCTGCCTGTTCGCCTTTGCCTTTTCTGCGGCGCGGTTTGAACTTTAATTGCTCTACCTTATACTCGCGGATTTCTTTTTCATCCTTCTCCACAGTCACAATAACCTTCACCAGCTGGCGCAGTACATTCACACTCTGCACCTCGCCCTTTAAGCCATCATCCGTGGTAACATAATCTCCCACGCCCGGGAGCTTGCTGTTTAAGTACTCGTAAGTTTCCTCCTCGTTCTTTAAACAGCACATCAGACGTCCGCAAACACCGGAAATCTTGGTTGGATTTAAAGAAAGATTCTGCTCCTTCGCCATCTTGATGGATACCGGTATGAACTCAGACAGATAGGAGTGGCAGCAGAGAGCTCTTCCACAGATTCCTATTCCGCCGACAATCTTAGTCTCGTCTCTTACGCCCACCTGGCGCAGTTCAATCCTGGTCTTAAATACCGATGCAAGATCCTTTACCAGCTCACGGAAATCAATACGTCCGTCCGCCGTAAAATAAAAGAGAATCTTATTGTTATCAAAGGTGTACTCCACATCGATCAGTTTCATCTCCAGCTTATGCTTGCGGATCTTTTCCTGACAGATTTTAAAGGCATCCTTTTCTTTTTTGCGGTTTGCTTCTTCACGGGCAATATCTTCCTTATTCGCCATGCGGATGACCGCCTTTAACGGCTGAACCACCTTATTGTCTTCCACATCACGATTTCCAAGAACGACATGACCATACTCAATGCCACGGGCCGTCTCTACAATGACATGATCGCCATTTTTAATTTCCAGCTTTCCCGGGGAAAAATAATAGATTTTTCCTGCCGTGCGAAAGCGTACTCCTATTACTGTTACCATAACTTTCTATCTCCTATCTGTTCCCGGCATGCTCCTGTTACGGTTCACGCCTGCGGTCAATCTGCTCTTTCATGACCAGAAGCATCAGCTCCATGGCCAGTTCCATATTCACATTCGCGTCCAGGCGGACACGTGCTTTGTCTATGGCCTCTAAAATCTTCTCCAGCCCTTCATAGGAACACTTCTGCCCCATCTCATTGATGCTGCTGTACTCATCCTTAAAAATAAGCTGGTTCATATCCCGCGCTACCTTATAAAGCAGTACATCCCGATACCAGAGCTGCATAAAATCCAGACACTCATAAATATCCAGATTCTCCTCTTTCATCTTCCGAATGTAATCTAACAACTCGGAAATGTCCATCTCCTTCACATGCTTCAAAAGATGGAGCATCTCTCCATGCAGGAGCTTAAAATCCTCAGAAGAAGCAAGTGAAATGGCTTTTCCCAGATTACCGCGGGCAAAAGCCGCATAAATATCAGCATCTGACTCCTCCACATGAAGAGTATCCATCAGGTATTTCTTTACAGTGAAATCACGCAGAGGCTTTAATTTGAGCTGCACACAGCGCGACAAAATCGTTGGCAGAAATGCCTCCTGATTGGTGGTTAAAAGAAGAATCACCGCATAGGATGGCGGTTCCTCAATGGTTTTTAACAACGCGTTCTGTGCCTGCTGCGTCATCTTCTCCGCTTCATCGACAATGTATACTTTATAATAACTGCTGTATGGACGAATCATGATGGTGTCATTGATCTGCTTCCGGATATCATCCACTCCGATGGTGCCCGGTTTTTCATGGGACACATAAATCAGATCCGGATGGCTGCCGCTTAAGACCTGTTTGCAGGCATGGCATTCCATACATGGCTCGCTTTTCCCCTTCTCGCACAAAAGCGTAAGGGCAAAGGCGTTCGCCAGAGACCTTCTCCCCATTCCCGCCTCACCAGTCAGGATATAGGCATGAGACACCTTGTTATATTCAATTGCTTTCTGAAAATGTTCCTTTATCTGGTCATGACCGATGATTTCCTGAAAATTCAGCATCGCAGTCACCTCACAATCTCTCTAATTTTAAGGCATATCAATGAAAAGTATAACACACTTTTTCCTTTCAGCCAATGCTCCGCATTCCAAATCGGCAAAATCTGCTGCCACCACTGTACCATACGGCATTTTCCGTTCAGAAAATGCCTGCCGTGTGCACTAACAATCGGCTCCTTCCTGCCGTCCTTCCATCTGAATACGGTCTGCAATCGCCCGGACACACACATCCAATTCCCGGTTTTCAAACGCTTCCGTCACATCCAGCCCCTTTAAGCGTTCCGGCGCAAAATCGGCCTCATCTGCCAGAAATCGCCGGCAGAGCTCTGCGTACTTCGGCACCTTCTGCTGCCGTTCCCTGGCAAGGGCACGCTCCAGGCGCACACCGTCATCCACCATCACATACAGTGGAACCAGCGCTTCCTTTCCATAATACTCCCGCAGTTTTTCGTAGGAATCCAGCGTACCGATCACCAGATAATTTTCCTGTGCCAGATCGACCTGTCCGTCATCTACCGTCGCATAGCTCCAGGGGCCAAACACCGTCTGATAGGTCCGCACTTCAATCACCCTGCCAGACTGCTCCAGCTTCTTAAGCCGGGCATCATCGATAAAATAATACTCCACGCCTTCCTGTTCGCCAGCCCGCATGGGCCGTGTTGTATAGAGCACAATGCTCTTAAGCTCTGGGTATACGCTCCGCAGCCGCTTATAAATACTGTCCTTTCCCGATGCGCTCTTGCCCATCAGATAAAAAATCTTTCCCATTCTCGTTTCCTCCAGGCCTGCCTTTTCTCACTGCTTTGTTTCATCTGCTTTTACCACCTGCAGATACCTTACTGTCTGGTCTTCCATTCCCTGTACCGGCAGTCCAATATCCCTGTCATACAGCACCTGACGGATAATCTCCTCCGTCATGCACTCTCCGGGTGTAATAATCGGAATTCCCGGCGGATACAGATAAATAAATTCTCCAGAGATCCGGCCTGCAGATTTCTCCAGCCGGATGCGCTCAAACGGAGCATTGAATGCCTCTGCCGGAGTCATGAAGATTTCCGGCACAAAAGTCACAGCTCTCCCATATTTTTCGTTGGACTCCCTGAAATCCTTTGTCATTCCAATTTTCCTGTCCATTTCCAGCAGTGCCTCCACCAGCCGCTCCAGATGCTCCTCGCTGTCTAAAAATGTCAGAATCGCCACTGCGTAATCTGCTCCGCACATCTCCATTTCAATTGCGTAATCCCGGCGCAAACACTCACTTAAGTTTTCCCCTGTCATTCTTCCCTGACAGGAGATTACCAGTTTGGACTCGTCCACATCAAACACACCATACGCATCGGCCTCTTTCCGGCTTAATAGCTTCAGATTCCGCAGTTCTTTCAAGCGTCCCCGCACCATTTGGATTCGCTCCGCAAATGCCCTCATATGTTCCGCCCCATGCTGCTGCATTTCAAAAATACACTGCTCCATTACCGCCATGAACACATATGACGGACTGCTGCTCTGATACATCTGAAGGCACCGTTCCAGACGGCTGCGGCTGACCCGTTCCCCCCTCAAATGCAGAATAGCAGTCTGGGTCAGGCTTGGCAGTGTTTTATGCAAACTCTGGATTACCAAATCTGCTCCACAATATATTGCAGACTCCGGAAAGCATCCCGCACCAAACGGAAAATGCGCACCATGCGCCTCATCTACGATCAGCGGAATTCCCCTGGCATGTACCACATCCGCAATTCCCCTGATATCAGAAACCACACCGTCATAGGTCGGCGACACAATCAGGACACTACGGATTTCCGGATGCTCTTTTAATTTCTTTTCCACATCTCCCGGCTTTATCCCTCCCTGAATCCCCAATTTTTCTATGATTTGTGGATAAACATACTCCGGTTTCAGAGAATTGAGGATAAGACCATGATACACCGATTTATGACAGTTGCGGCTCACCAGCAGTGTTTCTCCAGGATGCATCACTGCACCGATGGCGCTTAAAATTCCGCAGCTGCTTCCGTTTACCAGATAGTAAGTATGATCAGCGCCATACACACCTGCTGCCCACTCCATGGAGTCCTTCAAAATTCCCTCCGGGTGATGCAGATTATCAAACCCATCAATTTCCGTAATATCAATAGAAAATGGGTTAGGAAAATCCCTCAGCAATCCGCATTCCATCTGTCGTTTATGCCCCGGCATGTGAAACGCTGCCGTCCCAGAAGCGCTGTAGCGCTTTAATCGCTCTCTCAGTAATTCTTCCTGCTTCATCTTTCTTTATAATATCCTTCTTTACTGTTCCTTCTTTTTTCGTATAAGTGATTGTAACATAGAATATCTTTACATTCCAACTCATTTTCATTATAATCAAAATGCATACTATGAAAAGAAAAGAGATGAACTTCCTTGCGGGAAATGGAATTTAAAATGGAGCGTCAGGGCCTGGTAAAAATCGGCGCTGTGGTCGATGTAACCGAACGTGAAGGCTTCAATTACAGTTATATCATTGAACCGGCTGTGGCTATGTCCGGCTGCTATAAATCGCGTGACCGGTTGAAATCAAAAAAGGGCGTCATCAAAGACATCAAAGAAAATGCCCGTGGCTTCTATGTCATTGCAGAATTCGATGAATAATGAATATAAAACAGGGTTGTCACAGAAGATCAGTCTTCCATCAGAACCCT
>ERZ837380.2553-NODE-2553-length-19062-cov-5.436576_pt1 | contig 19062 bp, 13 predicted proteins | sample MGYA00519685_ERZ837380 | MGnify/ENA primary metagenome ERZ837380 (study PRJEB31850, sample SAMEA3708817) | human gut metagenome | biome: human gut; feature: human-associated habitat; material: faeces | place: China | collected 2014 ...
TGATGCCCCAGCAGTTCTGCGTCCAGGTCGGGAAGTCGGTGTAGTACACGGCGGAGGGTCCCCACAGGAACGCGCGGTGGCGGGTCTTGCCGCCGAACGGCTCGTACTTATCCTTGTAAGCCTTGCGCATGATCTTGATGACCTTGCGGTCGACCTTGTTGTAGTACGGGTCGGCGCCGTTGACGGACTGCCACTCATAGAGCTTGTAGAGCGTCTCGGCGATGCCGACGAGCGGGGAGTACGGCGTCTTGAAGTAGTCCCACTTCTCGAGCTCGATCTGGTTCTGCTCGTTCATGCGCTTGGCGCCCTTGAAGAACGTCTTCCAGTTGAACTTCGTGTCGTAGTGCTCTTCGATGAAGGCAATGGTCTCTTCCATGATCTTGCGGGAGAACGGCAGCGCCGCGGGCTCGTTGTGGATCATGGCGAGGGTCGCCTGATAGTCGGGCAGGCCGATGCGGCGGCGCTGGAACATGGAGGTCGCCTCGGAGGCGTTGCAGGGCATATTCGTGGTGACGACAGCCTTGCCGACGAGCGGGAACGCATCGTCGAGGGCAACGCCGGTCTCCGCCGCGCAGCGGGAGCACACGTCGGCCGGCAGGCCGAAGGACTCGGCCACGTCGATGTAGTACGGCTCGATGTGCTGGTCGATGTCACAGATGATGAACTCCGGCAGCGTCTGCAGCGGCACCGGGTACAGATCCGGGAAGCCGGTCATGAACAGCTCGGGCAGCACCTCGTCGATGGGCACGAGCTTGCTGCTCTTCTCCTCGCTGGCGCCGAGGCGGCGGTCATGCGAGAGGATGTAGGCAATGCGCTTGGTCAGGCTCTGCACGATGGCATACATATGCATGTGCGCGATCTTGAGCTCGGGGCCGCGATAGCCTTCAAACAGACGGTCAATGAACATGAACGTGCCGAGGTAGGAACCCATCCAGCGGTATTCCCAGAAGCCCTTCAGGCACGGGATCGGCGCGGAAGCGACCATCTTGGCCATGGCGCTGAGGTTTTTGAGCCATGCGCCGTAGTCGACGAGCGTGTCGTGCACGCCGCGCCACTCGCGGTACTTGGCGACACCGGTCTTGTCATAGTAACGGCTGCGCTGACCGCCCAGGCCGTTTTCCGCTCTCCAGATGGGGTCGAACTTCTGCATCTTGGAGTCGATAAATTTTGTAACAGGGCAATTCATAGTTTTCGTTCCCCTCCTGTGTCAAGAATTGATTTTCTTGATTTCCAGGCTCTCGACGAAGGCCTGGAAACGGGTACGGAGCTGGCCGATGGAGCCGAGCGCGTATTCCTTCTCGATCGTGCAGCACGGCACGCCCATCTCCTCGGTCAGGATATGGGAGGCGAGCACCTTCTCATAGCTCCAGAACTCGCAGAACTTCATGTTCTCGTAGATCACGCCGTCGGCATGGAACTCGTCGACAAGGCGCTTGACCTCAGCATGGCGCTGGTCGATCTTCATGCCGTCCATGAAGCGGGCACACTGATTCCAGTGCAGGTAGTGGCGGCAGATGGCCTCGAACGCGGTCTCGCCGTCCTGGATCTCGATGCGCTCGCGGCTCGGGAAGCTGCCGAAGCAGTAGCGGTCGGCCACGACCATGGCGCCGCAGGTCTCGAGGAGCTTCGTAAACTCGGGATCGTCGATCTCGGAGCCGGCGACCACGACGCGCGCACGGAACGGGAACTCCGGCTCGGGCTTGCGCTTTTTGATCTCGGCGAGCGTCTCCTTCAGGTACGGGAGGATCAGCTCGTGCGGGCAGACCTCGCTCACGAGCTGGATGACATGGAACTCATAGCCGGTAATGGGCGGGTTGGGCAGCTTGCGGAAGTTGCCGATCTCGGTGATGACATCGCACAGCTCGTTAAACTGCTCGATCGCCTTGCGCATGGCGGCGTCGGACACGTCGATGCCGTAGCGCTTGGCGAGCTGATCGACGACCTTGAGCTGGAGCTGGCCCTTGTAGTATGTAAGGTTCGTCTTGTCGCCCTTCATCGGGGGATCGATCTGGGTGACGAAGAAGTGATCGTTCTTGACGGGGTTGAGCAGGAAGAAGTGCTCCTCCATGCGCTCCATGGCAGCGCAGCACTCGGCGCCGAACAGAGCGCCCAGATAGTTGTAGCCGCCCTCAATGGCGCGCTCGAGGATGGAGCGGACATACGGGCAGGTGCGGCTGGTCATGTAGTAGGTCGCCACGTCGGTGGACTCGCAGCGCGGTGCGCGCAGACGGGTCGAGAAGCAGCCCGGCAGATTGAGCAGGACCTCGGGGATGTAATAGCAGTTGTACCCGAGGGCGATTTTCCCGTCATTGACCGCCTGCGTGACGAGCTCATTCTGCGCGTCCTGCAGGAGATTTTCGAAGAAAATCAGATGTTTCAGGTCTTTCATATTGTCCCTTCTTTCAAAATAATTCCCATTGCAGCTATGTAAAAAGGCGTCGGGATGCAGGTGCATTCCGGCGCCTTCGACATACGAAAAAAGCCTTTGCGGCGTCCCCTGGCCGCGGCGGAACGAGCAGGCGCTTGCTCTACCACCTAGTCATAACAAAAATATCACGTGTTCCATGCGGTGTCAACCGGTTACACGCTAATTCTTTCACAAATATGGACAAGAGGGCGACTTTCGACACATTTGTTGAGAAATGACACTCAAATCCGGTCGGCGGGGCGCAAAACGCGCAGATACGCCTCGCTCTGGCGCACGAAGGCGGCGGCGTCAAAGTTGTCGTTGCGCAGCGCCTCCTGCACGATCATGCCGTCGGACGCGAGCAGGATCAGCTGCGTGAGATAGTCGGCGGAGACGACGTCGGTGCGCTCGGCGATCTTCTCGGCGATGAGCCGCTCGAACGCGGCGTAGCGGTCGATGAGCTTGGCGCGCAGCGCCTCGTCGCCGAGCATGGCGGCGTGGATCAGGTGCAGGCGCATACCGGCGGAGGCGGTGTTGCGCTCGACGACGTACTTCACCAGCCGGTGCACGGACGTGTCCTTGTCCTTATTCTCCGTCCAGGCGATCAGCTCGTCCCACTGGCGGTCGAGATAGCGGTTGGTGATGTCGAAAAGGATATCCGTTTTATTTTTATAATAGTAATAGAGCGTCCCCTTGGACACGCCGGCCGCCGCGGCAATCTCGGCCAGCGAGATGTCGGCAAACGTCTGCGTGTCCAACAGGCCGGTCGCGGCGTCGAGGATCTTCTCCTTGACATTGTCGTTGCGCGGAGCGGCCATTGTGCTTTCCTCATTTCTGATCTTATGTGAGATACATTGGGTCTTATTGTACGCGATTTTGGGCGATTTGTCCAGTCTGACAGGGAAATTTCAGCAGATTTGACCCGGGGCGAATCCTTGACTTCCCAGTCGAAAAAGGGTATATTTGTGGTATTCAGTCGGCCGTTTGGCCGACTTGTCTTCCGGGAGGCCCGTCTTTCATGAAGATCTCCGCATTGAACCGAAAACTGCGCAAAGCCTTCGGCGGCCGCGTCACGGCGGCGCTGGCCGACGGCTGCATCGTCCTGCGCGGCGAACTCGAACGCTGGGACGACGTGGTGCGCGCCGGCCAGATGGCCGCAACGAAATATTCCACGTGCCATGTCGTCAACGACATCACGTTCACCGGCGGCGAGGACGCGCCCATGCGCGTGCCCACGCTGCGCGACGATGCGCTCGACGGGCAGACGCCCGACGTGCTCATCATCGGCGGCGGCATCTCGGGCGTGTCGATCGCGCGTGAGCTCACGCGCCAGAAGCTCGACATTCTGGTGGTCGATAAGGAGTGCGACCTCGCGCTCGGCGCCTCGGGGCGCAACGACGGCGAGGTGCACCCGGGCATCGACCTCGGGCGCGGCAGCGTCAAGCACAAATATATCCGCCGCGGCAACGCCATGTACGATCAGGTCTGCAAAGAGCTCGACGTGCCGTTTCACCGCGTGGGGCAGTATGTCTGCTTCCAGCACGGCTGGCTGCGTCCGGCCGTGTGGGGCTACTGCATGTGGCGCAAGTATCACGACGGCATCGCCGATACCGAGCTCATCTCCGGCAGGGAACTGCTGCGCCGCGAGCCGAATTTCAACGAAAAGACCCGCTTTGCCATCTCGAATCCGGACTCCGGCTGCGTCTGCCCCTACGGGCTGACGATCGCCTACGCGGAAAACGCCGTGCAAAACGGCGCACGCATCGCGCTCAACACGGCCGTGCTGGGCATGGACGTCGCGGATGGCCGCATCACCGCCGTGCACACCAACCGCGGCACGCTGCACCCCGCGCTCGTCATCAACGCGGCCGGCGTGTTTGCCGAGGACGTGGCGCGCATGGCGGATGACCGCTTTTTCTCCATCCACCCCCGCCGCGGCACGAACAGCATCCTCGACCGCAAGGCCGGTGCGTTCATGCACTCGATCGCGTCCGTGAAGGGCAATGACATGGTGTCCAAAACGCACTCGAAGGGCGGCGGCATCCTGCACACCGTGCACGACAACCTGCTCATCGGACCCGACGCGGTGGAGACGTATGAAAAGGAGAACACGGCGACGCATCCCGAGAGCATCGCGCACGTGTTCGAAAAGCAGAAGATCACGATGCCCGCGCTGACCGAGCGCGACATCATCACCTATTTCACCGGCGTGCGCGCGCCCACGTTCGAGGAGGACTTCATCATCGAGCGCGGCCGGCACACGCACAACCTCATCCACGTCGCCGGCATCCAGTCCCCCGGCCTGACGACGGCGCCCGCCGTCGCGGTGGACGTGGCGGACATGGCCGTGCGCATCCTCGCGCGCGAGCGCCCCGTGGCCATCAATCCGGACTTTGACCCCCACCGGCCTGGCATCCCCGTCCTGCGGGAGATGGACGACGCCACGCGCGCAGAATACATCGCGAAAAACCCCGACTACGGCGTCATCGTCTGCCGCTGCGAGGAGATCAGCCGCGGCGAGATCCTCGACGCGCTGCGCTCAAATGTGTGCGTGCCGACGGTCGACGGCGTGAAAAAGCGCGTGCGTCCCGGCATGGGCCGCTGCCAGGGCGGGTTCTGCTCGCCGCAGGTGGTGCGCATCATCGCGGAGTATCTCGGCGTGCCGCTCAGCGCGGTGCGCAAGTCCTCGGCCGACGCGCCCATCACGTTCGGCCCGACGAAATCCGGGGAGGTGCAGGCATGATGTACGACGTCATCGTCATCGGCGGCGGCCCCGGCGGGCTCGCGGCCGCCATCTCCGCGCACGAAAACGGTGCGCACGTGCTGCTCATCGAGCGCGAGGCGCGTCTGGGCGGTATGCTCAAGCAGTGCATTCACGACGGCTTCGGCCTCGCCCGCTTCGGCGAGCGGCTGGCCGGGCCTGAATATGTCGAGCGCTTCATCGACCGGCTCGAGGAGCTGGGCATCGAGGCGCACACGCAGACCTTCGTCACGCGCGTGGAGAAAACGCCCGCCGGCTTTGCGGTCGTCACTGTCAGCCGCGGCGGCGTCGCGCGCTATGAAACCCGCACGCTCGTGCTGGCTACCGGCTGCCGCGAGCGCACGGCAAAGCAGGTCTTTATCCACGGCACGCGCCCGGCGGGCGTGTTCACGGCAGGCACCGCGCAGCACTTTACGAACCTGCTCGGCGAGCTGCCGACCCGGCGCTGCGTCATCCTCGGCAGCGGCGACATCGGGCTCATCATGGCCCGCCGCCTGACGCTCGAGGGTGCGGAGGTCCTCGGCGTGTACGAGGCCAAGCCCACTCCCTCCGGCCTGACGCGCAACATTCACCAGTGCCTGCATGATTACAACATTCCGCTGCACCTGAGCCACACGGTCACGCGCGTGTTCGGCGCCGACCGGCTCACGGGCGTGGAGGTCGCGGAGGTTGACGAGACCATGCGCCCCATCCCCGGCACGGAGCAGCGCATCGACTGCGACGCGCTGATCGTGTCCGTCGGCCTCATCCCGGAAAACGAGCTGGCGGAGTCGCTCGGCGTCCCGCTCGACGGGCACACCCGCGGCCCTGTGTGCGATGGGCAGCTCATGACGGAAGTGCCCGGCATCTTCTCGTGCGGCAACGCGCTGCACGTCAACGACCTCGTGGACTATGTGTCCGCCTCCGGCGAGCTGGCGGGCAAGAGCGCGGCGCACTTTGCCGCGCACACGCGCGACGAGATCGCGCTCACGATCTCGGACGATTTCGGCTATCTCGTCCCCCAGCGGCTCGACCGCACGGAGGACAACAGCAGCGTCACGCTGTATTTCCGCAGCGCGGCGGTGCTCGGCCCGTGCCGCGTGGCGCTGACCATCGACGGCAAGGAAACCTGGTCGCGGCGCTACCCCTTCCTGCGCCCGCCCGAGATGCAGCAGCTCACACTGGACTTTGACAAGCTCGGCATCGCCCACGCGCGCGATGTCCACTTTACGATCGAGGTGGCAGAGGCATGAAAGAACTCACCTGTATCGGCTGCCCGCGCGGCTGCACCTTGAAAATCGAACGCGACGGCGACGGCTGGTCCGTCACCGGCAACACCTGCCCCCGCGGCCGGGAGTTTGCCATTTCGGAGATGACCGCGCCCAAGCGCACCATCTGCTCGACCGTGCGCACGGCCTTCCCGGACGCGCCGGTGCTGCCGGTGCGCGTGTCGGCCGATATTCCGAAGGACCGCATCTTCGATGTCATGGACGCGCTGAAAACCGTCACCGTATCAGAGCGCATCGGCCGCGGCGACGTCGTGATCCCGGACGTGCTCGGCCTCGGCGTGGACGTCATCGCCACGAGCAGCCTCCTCAAGCACAGACCCGAATGAATCTTTTGTATAGAGAGCAAAAATAAATCTTAGGAGGGAATCATCTTGAGCAAACCGCTGGTGCTGACCTGCGACATCGGCACACAGAGCGCACGCGCCCTGCTCGTGGACCCGGACGGCCGGATCGTGGACGTCGTGCAGAGCAAGTATGCCGAGCCCTACTTCTCGAAAGAGCCCGGCTGGGCCGAGCAGAAGCCGAACTTCTACTTCGACCGCCTGTGCGAATGCTGCCGCGAACTGTGCGCGCGCAGCAACGCCCTGCTGCCGGACGTGATCGCCATGACGATCACCGTCATCCGCGACACGGTCGTGTGTCTGGACGCGAACAACGAGCCCCTGCGCGACATCATTCTCTGGCTGGACAAGCGCACCGTCGACCCCAACGGCGCCATGCCCGCCAAGAACATGATGCTCTTCAAGGTCGCCGGCATGGAGCCGACGGCGAAGGTGGTCTACGCCGCCTCCGTCGGCAACTGGATCATGCGCCACGAGCCGGAGATCTGGGCCAGGACCGCCAAATACGTCATGCTGCCCACGTACCTGAACTACAAGCTCACGGGCAACCTCATCGACTCGGCATCGAACCAGATCGGCCACATCCCGTTCGACTACAAAAACCGCCGCTGGATGAAGCCCGGCAGCCTCACGCGCTGCTTCTGCGACGTGCCGAACGAAAAGCTGTGCGACCTCGTGCCCTCCGGCACGGTCATCGGCACGATCACGGACGAGGTCTGCGCCCTGACCGGTATCCCTGCTGGCCTGCCGCTGATCTCGACCGGCTCGGACAAGGGCTGCGAGACGCTCGGCCTTGCCGTCGTCGATTCCGACAAGGCGTCGATCTCGCTGGGCACGACGGCCACCATCCAGTTCAGCACGACCGAGTACGTCGAGCCGCAGCAGTTTCTGCCCGCCTACCCCGGCGTGCTCAACGACCACTACAATCCCGAGATCGAGATCTACCGCGGTCTGTGGCTGCTGTCGTGGTTCGTCAAGGAGTTCGGCACGGCCGACGCCATCGACGCCAAAGAAAAGGGCATGGCGCCCGAGGCCCTGCTCGACCAGCGCATCCGCGACCTGCCCGCCGGCAGCGACGGCCTGCTCCTGCAGCCGTACTGGACGGCCGGCATCCTGCACCCGGACTCGCTCGGCGCGGTCATCGGCTTTTCCGACTACCACACGCGCTACCACTTCTACCGCGCCATCATCGAGGGCCTGTGCCTGGAGCTGTACATGGCGCTGCGCATCATGGAGGACCGCTCGGGCCTGACCATTCACGAGATCCGCATCGGCGGCGGCGGCGCCAAGAGCGACGTGGTCTGCCAGATCGCGGCGGACGTGTTCGGCCTGCCGGTCGTGCGCTCGCAAACGCACGAGGCGTGCTCCATCGGTTCGTCCATGGTCGCGTTCGTGGCCAAGGGCGTGTTCGCCGATTTCGACGCCGCGGCCAAAGCCATGGTCCACGTCAAGGATACGTTCCAGCCCAATGAGCGCAATCACGAGGTATATAACGACATTTACGAGCAGGCCTACCGCAAGATCTATCCGCGCCTGCGCCCGATCTATCAGAAACTCATCCAAGTCAAGAGGAGGATTGCACAATGAGCAACAAACCGTACAAAGGATTCGAGCCAAAGTGGGTGCTCACCCCCGCGCCGGCGGACAGCTACCGCTCCATTTTCCGCTGGGGCGACCCGAACTTCTTCAAATATCCGAAAGAGTCTCTGTACACGCTCATGAAAGAGACGTTCCAAATGACGGACGACGATTTCAAGGCGTATTCCGACGACATCGGCTTTGACCCCGTCGACCTCTCCGACCACCCGGTGCAGCTCGCGCCCGAGCACATCGAGGCGCTCAAAAAGATCGTCGGCGAGCAGAATGTCTCCACCACGGACTATGACCGTCTGAGCGTGGCCTACGGCTTCACGGCCTACGATATCCTGCGTCTGCGCCACAAGCGCGTTGACAGCGTACCCGACGTTGTGCTCTACCCCGAGACGACCGGGCAGGTCGAGCAGATCGTGGCCTACTCCACCGAGCACCACATCCCGCTGTACGTCTACGGCGGCGGCAGCAGCGTCACCCGCGGCGTCGAGCCGGTCAAGGGCGGCATCTCGCTGGATATGCGCCGCAACTTCAACAAGGTCATCAGCTTCAACGAGATCGACCAGACCATCACCGTGCAGGCCGGTATGTCCGGCCCCGATCTGGAAAAGACGCTCCAGAGCGCGCCGGAGCTCTTCGGCGCCAAGCGGCAGTACACCTGCGGCCACTTCCCGCAGTCGTTCGAGTATTCGAGCGTCGGCGGCTGGACGGTCACGCGCGGCGCGGGCCAGAACAGCACGTATTACGGCACCATTGCCGACATCGTCCTCAGCCAGAAGTATGCCACGCCCATCGGCACCATCCAGACCAGCCACTACTCCCGCGAGGCCACCGGCCCGAACCTGAACCAGATCATGATGGGCTCCGAGGGCACGTTCGGCGTGCTGACGGAGGTCACGCTGCGCATCTTCCGCTGGATGCCGCAAAACCGCAAGCGCTTCTCCTACATCTTCAAGACGTGGGACGAGGCCATGAAGGCCGCCCGCGAGATGATGCAGTGCGAGTGCGGCTACTCGTCCGTGTTCCGCCTGTCCGACCCGGAGGAGACCAACCTCATGCTCAAGCTCTACAACGTCGATGAGACGCCGCTGCAGCCGCTGCTCGACAAGTTCGGCTACAAGGACATGGAGCGCTGCCTCTTCCTCGGCTTTACCGACGGCGAGAAGGGCTACAGCCGCAACGTCGCGCGCAACATCGCGAGAATTGCGCTCAAACACGGCGGCATGCCGCTGACCGGCTACGTCACCCGCAGCTGGGAAAAGGGCCGCTTCAACGACCCCTACCTGCGCGACACGCTCATGGATTTCGGCATCACGACCGACACGCTTGAGTGCACGGTCAACTGGTCGAACATGGAGCAGGTGCACGCCGACGTGCGCAAGATCTGCCACGCGCTGCCGAACACCGTCGTCACGACGCACATGTCGCACTGCTATCCGCAGGGTGCGAACCTGTATTTCATCTTCCTCACCCGCATGCAGGATGAGGACGCCTTCAAAGCCTACCACACCACGATTCTCGACGCGATCCAGCGCTCCGGCGCGGCCGTGAGCCACCACCACGGCATCGGCAAGATGTTCGCACCCTGGCTCGAGGGCTACATCGGCGAGAAGGAATACGGCGTGTTCCGCGTGCTCAAGGACTACTTTGACCCCGATTACAACATGAATCCGGGCGGCACGATCGGCCTGGACCTCAAGCCGGAGGAAAAGAAGTTCCTGCGCGAGTACACCGACTATCTCGAGCAGCCGAAGTTCGACTGAGTTTTTGTCATCACCCGGCGGCGGTTTGGATGCCCGCCGCCGGATCATCCGGCCGAGCGCCGGTGCTGCTGCGTACATTGCTTGTGCAGCAGGGGGGAGAACCGGGGCGGCCCAACGCCCCAAAGGGATGGAGCAGCCCGGCAGATACCTGCCGGGCTGCTTTTTTGCCTATGTAGAAGGGGAAGGTGACGCGAAGTCGTAAGGCAATGCCTTCTCCTCGAGGGGAAGGTGCCGAGCGTCGCGAGGCGGATGAGGCGGAAAGGCCGTGGGTTTCTCCAGTGGCACCGGAAATGCGCCGCGCATCCAACGCCCACCTCATCTGTCGCGGCGGAACGTGCCTTCGGCGTACGCATACACCGCGCAGCCGAGCGCGTCCGCGTCGGATGCGTCGTGCGTGGCGAGCACGAGGGTCTTGTCTTTCGCCGCGTCCGCGATCAGCGCGGTGACGCGCGCGCGCAGCGCCGCATCCAGAGCGCGAAACGGCTCGTCGAGCAGCAGCACCGGCGCGTCATACGCAAGTGCCCGCGCGATGGCCACGCGCTGCTGCATGCCGCCGGAGAGCGCCGCGGGGTACTGATCGCGCGCATCCGCCAGCTCCAGCCGCTCCAGCCATATCAGTGCCTGCGGCATGGTCTGCGCCCGGTCGGAGAGCACGGCGTTGACGTTTTCCGCCGCCGTGCGCCATGGCAGCAGCCGCGGCTCCTGAAAGACGCAGGCCATGCGCCCGGGCTCCACGCGCACGGTGCCGGCGTCCGGAGCCTGCAGCCCGGCGAGTACGCGCAGCAGCGTCGTCTTGCCGCAGCCGGACGGGCCCATGAGCGCGATGTGCCCGCCGTCGGGCACGGTGAGGGTCACATTCCGCAGGACGGCGCGGCCGTCATACGTCACGGTGAGGTCACGTGTTTCGATCATGCGCTGCCGCCTCCTTTCCCGCGCGGAGTGAGTGCGCGCAGCACCAGCCGCTCGAGCCCGACGCTGAGCAGGATGACCGCGAGCGTCCAGGCGAAGAGGTCGGTGGTCTGTAGGTACAGCTTCGATTCATAGATCATGCGGCCGATGGCGCTGTGCGGCACGGTGAGCACCTCGGCGGCGATGCCGGCCTTCCAGCCGAAGCCGAGGCCGGAGCGCAGCGCGGCCAGAAAGTGCGGCCGCACGCCCGGCACATAGATCCGCCGCAGGACGCGCCCGCGCGGCCAGCCGTACACCCGCGCGAGCTCGAGCAGCGCGGGATCGGCCGAGCGGATGCCGGTGCAGACATTGCTCCACACGACGGGCAGCACCATGAGCAGCGCGATGAACACCGGCAGCCAGTCGCGCGCGATCCAGATGAGCGCGAGCACGACGAACGACGCCACCGGCGTGGACTTGACGACCGTCATGAGCGGGCACAGCAGCGCATCGGCCGTTTTCGACGCCGTGCAGGCGACGGCCAGCGCCACGCCGAGCACGACCGCGCCCAGCACGCCGAGCAGCACGCGGCCGATGGATACAGCCGTGATGCGCCAGAATGCCCCGGTCGCGGCGAGCTCGCACAGTCTGCGCACGACGACCCACGGCGCGGGCAGCAGCAGCTCCCGGTGCACGAGCAGCGCCAGCGCCGCCCACACAGTAAGCCAGAACGCGAGCGTCAGCGCGCCGCGGGCAAAGCGCTTCATTTCAGCACGCAGTAGAAGTCATCCGCCGGCACCTCGCCGCCGATGCTCTGCGGGGCGACGGTGCTCAGCGCGGTGAGAAACTCCGTCAGCGGCGCCTGCATGTCCGCGCCGGACACGAAGCAGACGTTGCAGTTCGGGATGGCCTTGGCGGCCACGGCGGCCTTGGCGAAGATGCCGGCCTCTTCGATCATCTGGCCGGCCTGGTCGGGCTCGGCCGTCAGGTACTCGATGGACGCCTGATACTCGGTCAGGAACGCCTTGACCTCGTTCGGGTGCTCATCGGCAAACGCCTTGCGCACGACGACGCAGCCCTGCACGAGGCTGCCGGCCGGGGCGACCTTGTCCCACTCGGCGGTCAGGTCGAGCGCGACGGTGAGGTCGGGGTTGGCCGCGCGGGCGATCGTGACCATCGGCTCCGGCAGCACGGCGATGTGCACCTCGCCGGAGGCGAGCGCCGTGTTGAGCTCCGCCGGCTGGGCATAGGTGTTGTCGATGGTGATGTCCGTGCCGACGGTCAGACCATTTTTCTCGCACAGGTACTGGAAGATGAACGTCGGGTTCTGCACGGGGACGCAGACGTTCTTGCCGCGCAGGTCGGCAAAGGACGTGATGTTCTCCGTGCCGTCGGTCACGACGTAGAGCACGCCGCGCGTGTTGAGCGCGAGCACCTGCACGGCGCCGTCGGTCTTGTTGTAGAGCGCGGCGGCGGCGTTCGTCGGCAGGGCGGCGATGTCGGCCGTGCCGTTGACGAGCGCGGCGGTGGCGTTGCTCGGGTCGGTCTCGACGGTAAAGCTGTAGTTGAGCGCGGCATTGCCGGCCTTGCTGTCGGCCATGAGCTTGGCCATGCCGAAGCCGGTCGTGCCGTTGAGCGAGACGACGTTGACGGTCAGGTCCTTGTCGACGGCGGCGGTGTCGTCCTTCTGACCGCAGGCGGCGAGGGCGAGCACCATCAGGACGGCCAGCAGCAGAGCCGTGCATTTGCGCAGATGTTTCATAGCAGATCTCTCCTTTTCATGATTGCCGGCCGCACGAAGAGACAAAAAATGCCATGCCCGGAAGGCATGGCGGTGCAGCAGTGCACGCACGCAGCCTTCCACCTCATGGGCGATTCGGTGTCAGATTCGGTGCGGGATCGGCGGCGGCCGGACCGGAAGCACAGCTTGCGGCGCGGGCGCATAGTTTGCTACAATTATGCCATGGGAACGCAGACGTGTCAAGCATTTGCGGCGGTTTTTCCCAAAGATGCACAGTGGTTGAAAAGTGGAACATATTGTGAAAAATTCTCGCAGCTTGTCGTTATCAAAACGACGGGTCTGGGCATTGAAAAATTTTCATAGATATTGTATGATAGGGAGCAGGGAATCCTGCATCCGGCCGGAATAGGAGCCGGCCAGTGCAAATTTGTTGGAAAGGGAATCGAAATTATGGAACAAATCGATTACAAGTTCATCGACCAGGTCCTCGCAGATCACGCCTGTGACGCCTCGCAGATCATTGCGATCATGCAGGACGTGCAGGGAAAATACCGTTATCTGCCGAAAGACGCGCTGCGCTACATTGCGGACAAGGTGGGCATCAGCGAGTCGAAGATCTACGGCGTGGCAACGTTTTATGAGAACTTCTCGCTCGACGTGAAGGGCAAGTACGTGCTCAAGGTCTGCCGCGGCACGGCGTGCCACGTGCGCAAGTCCGGCAACGTCCTGCAGGCGCTCTACGACGCGACCGGCCTGAGCGAGAGCAAGCCGACCTCGGACGACGGCCTGTTCACCATCGAGATCGTGTCGTGCCTCGGCGCGTGCGGTCTGAGCCCGGTCGTCATGGTCAACGACACGGTGCACCCGGCCATGACCCCCGACAAGGCCGTGGATCTCATCGAGGAGCTGCGTGAAAAGGAGGGTGCATAATGCGTCAGAGAATCGAATCCCTGGAGCAGTTCCGCGCCCTGCAGGCCGACTACATGGCCGCGCGCGACGCGGAAAAGCGCAAGATCCTTGTCTGCTGCGGCACGGGCTGTGTCGCCGGCGGCAACCTGAACGTGTATCATGAGCTCAAAAAGCGCATGGACGAGCTCGGCATCCCGTGCGAGGTGTCCCTGACCGAGCACCATGCCGACGCCATCGGCCTGAAAAAGTCCGGCTGCCACGGCTTTTGCGAGATGGGCCCGCTGGTGCGCATCGAGCCGGAGGGCTGGCTGTACACGAAGTGCCAGGTCAGCGACGTGGAGGAGATCATCCAGAAGACCATCCTCGGCGGCGAGTTCATCGAGCGCCTGGGCTATCACCAGAACGGCGAGCTGTATGAGCGCCAGGAAGACATCCCGTTTTACAAAAAGCAGACCCGCCGCGTGCTCGAGCACTGCGGCCATATCGACGCGGAATCCATCGAAGAGTACCTGTCCATCGGCGGCTACGGCGCGCTGGCCAAGGCCCTGTTCGAGATGCAGCCGGACGAGATCGTCCAGGCCGTGAGCGATTCCGGCCTGCGCGGCCGCGGCGGCGCGGGCTTCCCGACCGGGCGCAAGTGGGCGCAGGTCGCGGCACATACGGAAGAGCCCGTCAAGTACATCGTCTGCAACGGCGACGAGGGCGACCCCGGCGCATTCATGGACCGCTCCTGCATGGAGGGCGACCCGCACAAGGTCATCGAGGGCATGATCGTCGCGGGCGTGGCCACCGGCTCGACCGAGGGCTACATCTATGTCCGCGCCGAGTACCCCATGGCCGTGCACCGGCTGACCATCGCCATCGAGCAGGCCAAGGAGCTCGGCCTGCTGGGCGACAACATCCTCGGCAGCGGCTTCAACTTCCACATGCACATCAACTGCGGCGCAGGCGCGTTCGTCTGCGGCGAGGGCTCGGCCATGACCGCGTCCATCGAGGGCAACCGCGGTATGCCGCGCACGAAGCCCCCGCGCTCCGTCGACAAGGGCCTGTACGGCAAGCCCACCTGCCTGAACAACGTCGAGACGTTTGCCAACGTGCCCGACATCATCAAAAAGGGCGCGGACTGGTTCAAGTCCGTCGGCACGGAGGGCAGCTCCGGCACGAAGGCCTTCGCCCTCACGGGCAACGTCGTCAACACCGGCCTGATCGAAGTGCCCATGGGCACGACGATGCGCGAGGTCGTGTACGACATCGGCGGCGGCATCAAAAACGGTAAGGCGTTCAAGGCCGTGCAGATCGGCGGCCCGTCCGGCGGCTGCCTGACCGAGGCGCACATGGACCTACCCATGGACTTTGACTCGCTGAAAAAGGCCGGCGCCATCATCGGCTCCGGCGGCCTCGTCGTCATGGACGAGGACACGTGCATGGTGTCCATCGCGCAGTTTTTCATGAACTTCATCTGCAACGAGTCGTGCGGCAAGTGCACCCCGTGCCGCGAGGGCACGACCCGTATGCTCGACATTCTCACCCGGATCACGAAGGGCAACGGCCGCCCCGGCGACATTGAGGAGCTGCGCTCCCTCGCCAAGATGATCCAGAACTCCTCCCTGTGCGGTCTCGGCAAAACAGCGCCGAACCCCGTGCTGTCCACGCTCGCGAACTTCGAGGACGAATACCGCGAGCATATCTTCGACAAGAAGTGCCGCACCGGCAGCTGCCGCAGCCTGACGACGTATGTCATCGACCCGGCCATCTGCAAGGGCTGCACGAAGTGCGCGCGCAACTGCCCGGCCGGCGCGATCACCGGCGAGCTGAAAAAGCCGCACCACATCGACACAGACAAATGCATCAAGTGCGGCACCTGCAAGACTGGCTGCCCGTTCGGTGCGATCAAGGAGGCGTGAACCATGGCTGAAAAGAAAATGATCATCGACGGCGTGTCCTGCCCGTTCACGACCGAGCGCAACGTGCTCGAGGTCGCCCGCAACAACGGCATCGACATCCCCTCGCTTTGCTACTGTGAAAACCTGTCCATCTACGGCGGCTGCCGCCTGTGCCTCGTCGAGAACGACCGCGGCAAGATGGACGCTGCCTGCTCCATGCAGCCGCGCGACGGTATGGTCGTCAACACCCACACGAAGCAGGTGCTCGACAGCCGCCGCACCACGCTGCAGCTGCTCATGAGCAGCCACCGGGCCGACTGCCTGACCTGCGACCAGAGCGGCCGCTGCAAGCTGCAGGAGTACGCCCGCCGCTACCATGTGGACGCGCACCGCTTCGAGCCCAACACCTACTGCACCGAGCCGATGGATCTCTCGTCGCCGAGCATCGTGCGCGATCCGAGCAAGTGCATCCTCTGCGGACTGTGCGTGCGCACCTGCGCCGAGATCCAGAACATCGGCGCGGTCGATTTCAGCGGCCGCGGCAAGAAGGCGCACATCTCCGCCGACTTCGGCAAGACGCTCAGGGACACCGACTGCGTCGGCTGCGGCCAGTGTGCGTCCGTGTGCCCGACCGGCGCGATCACCATCCGCAACGAGACCGAGAAATTCTGGTCGATGCTGCAGGATCAGACCCGCAAGGTCGTCGTGCAGTACGCGCCCAGCGTGCGTGTCGGCATGGCCGAGCGCTTCGGTCTGCCCGCTAATGAGCCCTGCACCGGCAAGCTCGTCGCCGCGCTGCGCCGCCTCGGCGCCGACGTGGTGTACGACACGAACCTCACGGCCGACCTCACGATCATGGAGGAGTCGGCGGAGTTCCTCGAGAAGGTCAAGACCGGCGCGAAGCTGCCGATGTTCACCTCCTGCTGCCCCGGCTGGATCCAGCACGTCGAGAACCGTCACCCGCACCTCATGCCCCAGGTGAGCACCTGCGGCAGCCCGATGGCGATGTTCGGCTCGCTTATCCGCAAGCAGTTCGCGGGCGAGAACGTCTACTCCGTCGCCATCATGCCCTGCACCGGCAAAAAGTTCGAGGCTGCGCGCCCCGAGCTCGAGAAGGACGGTGAGCGGCTCATCGATCTTGTCATCACGACGAGCGAGCTGTGCGACATGATCGAGGAGGCCGGCATCGATTTTGCCCACCTCCCGGATGAGGAGCCCGACGCTCCGCTTGGCGACTACACCGGCGCTGGTGTCATCTTCGGCGTGACCGGCGGCGTGACCGAGGCCGTCATCCGCCGCGTGCTCGACGACGCCAGCCCGAACACCCTGCAGACCATTGCCGAGTGCGGCGTGCGCGGGCTCGAGGGCATCAAGGCGTTCACCGTCACGGCCGGCGACCTGACCATCCGCATCGCGGTGGCGAATGGCCTGGCCAATGCTGATAAGCTCATCGCCAAGGTCGAGTCCGGCGAGGAGCAGTTCGACTTCATCGAGGTCATGGCCTGCCCGAACGGCTGCATCGGCGGCGGCGGCCAGCCCCCCGCCTGCAACAAGCGCAAGGCCGAGCGCGCCGAGGCCATCTTCAAGGCCGACGAGGCGTGCGCCCTGCGCATCCCGCAGCAGAACCCCGACCTGGGCTATGTCTACGACAACCTGCTCCAGGGCCGCGCCCACGAGCTGCTGCACATCCACTACCCGGCCCACGGCCAGCACGGCTGAGCCGCCGGAAACTCCGCAGAACACGAAACGTGCATGGAAGAACCCTTCCATGCACGTTTTTTCGCACCTCGCGCGGTCCGGATATGCACTGCCTCCAGTGGGCGGAAAGTCAAGCAAGTGCAGCAAGCGGGGCCGGCCAAGCCATTTTTTCGGCCGGCCGTTCAGAAGATCGGCAGCCCGTCCGGCCGTGCGCCGCATTTCCGACAGCGCCGCATCCCACACGGCGGGTTTCGTGCCGCGCCGCGCGCAGCGTGGCGGGCACTGTCGCGGTGACATGACACATGTCGGAATATCGGTTTACATAACGCAAGGCGCGTTCGACACATTCTGCCTGTCGAATGCAGGCGATATTTCTCGATATACTTCGAAAAATTGTATCTTTCGACGGCTATTATCGGATTATGTCAACAGAAAACTAGAGCAATTCGCCAAAAATCGCATTGTTCTCGCATTCCAGATATGGTAAAATATCCTCGCAAGACAGGGGAAACGAGCGATTCGGCAGAGAGCTGACCGCAAGCCTGAATTTTTGCGGAGGAGAAAGTTATGGAAACGAAAATCAGTGTTCTGCTCGCCGACCCCGGCGAACAGTACCGCGCGGCCTATTCCAAGGCCATCGGCCAGGAGACGGACATGGAACTGGTCGCCCAGACGGACAATGGGCTGCGCGCGGAAGAACTCATCACCAAATTCCAGCCAGACGTCGTGGTGCTCGACCTCGTGCTGCCGAATCTGGACGGCCTGTCCCTGCTGACGCATCTGCGGGCGAAAAATGCATCGTCGCGCGTGATCGTCACCTCCGCGATCTGCAACGATCAGGTGCTGATGGAGTGTGCGGAGCTCGGCACGACGTACTTTATGCAAAAGCCGTTTGACCCGCCGCTGCTCGTGCAGCGCATCCGCCAGACGGCCCGGCCGCATCAGCGCACCGGCGGCGCTGGCGCGCAGCTCGCTGCGGCGGAGCCCGAGCCCTCGCTCGAGAGCGTCGTTACCGACGTTATCCACGAGATCGGCGTGCCCGCGCACATCAAGGGCTACCAGTACCTGCGCGAGGCAATCTTGCTGACCATCGACGACATGGACATCATCAACTCCGTGACGAAGGTGCTCTATCCCGAGGTCGCGCGCAAGTTCAACACGACGCCCTCGCGCGTTGAGCGCGCCATCCGGCACGCGATCGAGGTCGCGTGGGACCGCGGCGATATCGAGACGCTGCAGAAGTTTTTCGGCTACACGGTCTCGAACATCAAGGGCAAGCCAACGAACTCGGAGTTCATCGCCATGATCGCCGACTGCCTGAGCCTGCGGCAGAAGCAGGCGAGCGTGCACTGAATGCGCAGCAGGAGAAAAAGAGGATGCAGAAAGCCCCCGGACGACTGTCCGAGGGCTTTCTGTATGGATCTCATTCGAGGCGGGCCTTGCCCCCTCGAGCTCCCCTGCGGCTGTGCGTGACCTGCCGCGCGGCGGGTTTTGGATGAAGCGCAGGGGAAGCCCCCGGACGGCTGTCCGAGGGCTTTCTGTATCGATCTCATTCGAGGCGGGCCTTCCCCCTGCGGCTTCGGCGGCGGGCTGTGCCGCCTGACTACAGAAAAGCCCCCGGACGAAATGTCCGGGGGCTTGCTGTGCGATTGGGGGAAAACTTTGCGGGGGAGACTTGCGGGGGCAAAGCTTTATGCGCTGCGCCTGCTCAGCCGAACAGGGCGAGGAAATCATCGAGATTGCGGTAGCTGCCGCCCTGCGGCGTCAGATCCGGCGCGGAGGCGTAGGCGCTGCCCGGCGTGGCCGTGACGGC
>ERZ837380.2576-NODE-2576-length-18902-cov-5.510744_pt1 | contig 18902 bp, 20 predicted proteins | sample MGYA00519685_ERZ837380 | MGnify/ENA primary metagenome ERZ837380 (study PRJEB31850, sample SAMEA3708817) | human gut metagenome | biome: human gut; feature: human-associated habitat; material: faeces | place: China | collected 2014 ...
AACTGGCTCACTTTTTTATTAGCGAGGTGGCTCAGTTTTTTATTGACAAAGGCATCAAGGTCTGGTTTCAGATAGAAAATCGAAAAATACAATGCACATAGCAAGTTATCCACCTTCCATGATGGAGACATCGTATTAGAGTTGTATACGGGATGAATTCCATCCAGGTTTGCATTTATTTCTTCACCAATGATATACCGGGCAACTTCCACTAAGGACTCCTTCATCTCTTTCGTGAACGCATCAAGATTTGGCTCTTCGTAATATGCAAGGCCGTTGCTAAAATCAAGCATACCGACCTCATGGAAATAATGGAACAGGAGGTCTGTGATGTTCTTTTCAATACCGGAACTTTCGAGATTTAGATACAGTCCCATAATATTTCGGAAGAGAGGGTCATTGAAACCGGGCTTAGTGGAATAGCCACCTTTGATATCGTTATATTCTTGTATGGGAAGCTGATAGCTTCCATAAATGGTATCTGCTACTGTGTAGAAATCGGAATTAAATGCTTCATGCTCTCTTTTATACGAAACATTCAAGTTAGCTGATTGCAGCAGGTCGATATAAGAGTGGTGCTTGGTAGAGTATGCCTGAGCCATTGCATCCGTTTGAATGGTAAGGTCTCCGGCAAAAAGCAAATTAATGGTCAGCAAGAAGATTTTCTGATAGTCCTTTTGTATCTCGTTTGCTGCGGTCATTAATTCTACGGTCATTCGCAGTCGTTCCATAATGCTGTACAGAATACTTGCATCGATTTCCTCGTAGCGTCCTGCAGATACAGGAAATAAAAAACCGTTTTCTTTCATAAATGAGGAAAGTTCCTTGACAGACTTGCTCGGCAAAGCCATCAGTGTTCCGAGGACATTAGCTTCTTCAATTGTTCCATTTGGTGCGATTCGTACTAATCCCTTTTTAGCTGCATAAGCAAATAGCAGTTTTGACTCAGGCAAGGCCTGTAATTTATATTTTCGAATAGGTTCTTCTCCCGGTGCGATATGCTCTAAATCCGTGACGCAGTCACAGGAACAGCTTTCGAACCGAAATAAAATATTTTCAAAAAAATTTTCTTTGATTTGGGGCATTTTCGGCTCCTTTCTTCCGCATAGAAGTCATGGCTTTTGCTATGGCTTTATTTTTTTGCCCTGAAATAGTAATGGCAAATAATATGTTTCACTTAAATTATACAGAAACTATATGAAAAAGTCAATGAAGTTAGCGTTACTTTATTGTAAAAGTAATGCGCATTTTGGCTATCTTCCATTACAATTTGAGATCCACTATACTTAAAGACAGTGAAGGACAACACAACCTTATATACAGAAGAGTTGTTTTTCACATCCACGTTTCAATGTTCATCGCCTGATCAGCGGTGCCCAGAGCGGAGAAACGGACACAAGTAAATATCAGTCAACCCACTGGGACGGTTGGCCAGTTAAGAAATGAGGATTTCATTCTTATGGCCAATTATTACGGGAAGTTCAGTGTGGGTCCTCATTTCGGTTTTCAGACCGAAGGAGGGTCTACACAATGGACAAATTTGAAAATCTACAGACAAACAACGAGAAACATCACTACATTCCAATGGAAGTAACCGCAGAAACCATCAAAGATTTCGGCATCAACCCTACGGATGTGGTATGGACAAAAATCGGAAACCGCAAGGCACGTGTCATCATGATTCCTGTAACCGAGGAGCAGTATTACGAATATATGCGTCCTCTTTGGCGTGAGGACAAGCGTCAGCAGAGACAGGAGCCTGCAGTTTCCCTGGACAAACTTTACGAGGAAACCGAGTACGAAGTCGCTGATACCGACTCCGACCTTGAGGCGGATGTTATGAAGAAAATGCTGATTGACGAGCTTCATAAGGCACTGGACGAACTGGAAGAAATCGACCGCACCATTATGGAGATGTACAGCAATAACCATAGCGAAGCCGAAATTGGACAGGCAATCGGTATGAGCCAGAAGGGTGTCAATAAACGTAAGCATAAGGTGCTGCTGAAACTCAATACCAGACTGAAAGACTTTAGATAAGGGATAATTCCCTGCCTGCTCTGCCGCAACAGTATCCGGCGGAGCAGGTTTCTATATTTTTTCAAAAATAGTGGTTCTTAAAACTGCCGTATATGTCCTTTTACTCTCAGAGGGGCAAACAAAGCACCTCGGAAAGGAAGGTGTCAAATAATGACAACCAGATGCAGAACAGGCACGAGCGGCTGCAGCAGTCAGGAACTCGACCGTGAGTTATCTGATGTGCTTATCGCAATCAGTGTCGTGTCAAAAAGAATCGCTGACCGTATTACAGCAGTCAGCGGCAGAGAAAAAGTGAATATGGAAGGAGGAAGCCTAAATGGGAAAAATGAACGAATTGTCCATGCTCGTTGACGAACTCAAAAAGTGCGGAGAAACGCTTGTCGGTCTTTCGGAAGGTTTGGCTGATTTATTCAGTGGTTCGGCGGAAGAGGAAAAGCAGCCTGCAAAAAAGAGTGCTGCTAAGAAGAAAGCCGCCGAGGAGCCAAAACCGGAAGCACCGGAGGAAAAGGCACTCACATTGGAAGATGTCAGAGCCGTGTGTGCAGACAAATCCCGCAGTGGTTTTACGACAGAGGTCAAAGCAATCCTGAATAAGCACGGTGTGGAAAAGCTGTCGGAGGTCAACCCGGCAGAATATAAGGCACTGCTTGCTGAAGTGGAGGTGCTTGGCAATGCCGGATAAACACGCAGTATTATCAGCATCCTCCAGTCACAGGTGGTTGGAATGCCCGCCATCGGCTCTCCTCTGTTCCGCTGCCGGAGATACACCGAGTGAGTTCGCCATGCAGGGTACGGATGCTCACAGCCTTTGCGAACATAAGCTGAAAACAGCACTGGGGCAGCAGTCGAAAGACCCTATAGAGAATTTAACGTTCTTTGATGAAGAGATGGCAGACTGTTCCGATATGTATGCTCAGTATGTGATGGAGCAGCTTGCGGCGGCAAAGCAAAAGTGCAAAGATCCAATCGTTCTGATTGAACAGCGTCTTGATTTTTCCAATTGGGTACCGCAGGGGTTCGGCACCGGGGATTGTGTGATTGTGGCAGATGAAACCCTAACAGTCATTGATTTCAAATATGGTGTCGGAATCTTAGTGGAAGCAGAAAAGAACCCGCAGATGATGTGTTACGCACTGGGAGCCTTACAGCTTTTCGACAGCATTTACGATATTGACTCGGTGACCATGACCATCTTCCAACCAAGGCGCGACAGTGTTAGTACCTATACTATTTCCAAGGAAGAACTTCTGAAATGGGCAGATGAGGTGCTTGCTCCGACCGCACAGCTTGCAGCCAAAGGCGAAGGCGAATACAAAGCCGGAGACCATTGCCAGTTCTGCAAGGTTAAAGCCAAGTGCCGCAAGAGAGCCGAATACAACCTGGAACTTGCACGTTATGATTTTGAAATGCCTTCCACACTTGAAGATGATGAGATTGAGGCCATTTTAGCAAAAGCAGACGTGCTGGTATCCTGGGCGGGCGATGTCAAGGAATATGCATTGCAACAGGCAGTCAGCGGCAAGCAGTGGAAAGATTGGAAAATTGTCGAAGGGCGTTCTAACAGGAAGTACGTAAACGAAACAGCCGTGGCGGATACGGTCAAGGACGCAGGCTATGACCCGTTTGAACACAGGGTTCTGGGTATTACCGCAATGACCAAACTACTCGGCAAGACAAAATTTGAAGAATTGCTCTCCGGGTTTATTGAAAAACCACAGGGCAAGCCAACATTGGTACCTATGTCGGACAAGCGTCCAGCAATGAATACAGCAGCTAACGATTTTAAGGAGGACAACTAATATGTCAAAGAATTACACAAACCCTACCAAGGTAATCACAGGAGTCAATACCCGTTGGTCTTACGCAAACGTGTGGGATCCGAAATCCATCAATGGCGGTGCACCGAAATACAGTGTGAGCCTTATCATTCCGAAGTCTGATACCGCAACGGTAAACAAGATTAAGGCAGCTATCCAGTCTGCTTATGAAGAGGGCGAATCCAAGCTGAAGGGCAATGGCAAGAGTGTACCTGCTCTTTCCATTATCAAGACCCCTCTTCGTGACGGTGACCTTGAAAGACCCGACGATGCAGCGTATGCAGGCTGTTACTTCGTTAATGCCAACTCTGCGACTGCTCCAGGTATTGTTGATGCAGACCGTCAGCCGATTCTTGACCGCAGTGAGGTGTACAGCGGTGTATATGGCCGTGCATCCATCAACTTCTATGCCTTCAATTCCAATGGGAATAAGGGTATCGCCTGCGGTTTGAATAACCTTCAGAAGATTAAGGACGGAGAGCCTCTTGGTGGAAAGAGCCGTGCCGAGGACGATTTTGCTACCGATGCGGATGACGATTTTCTCGCATAAGGAGGACGGCTTACTATGACAACAGTTCAGAGTATGATGCTTTCCGTGTGTTTCGGTGCCGTGATGGGTACTCTCATTGCAAATGTGGGATTTCTCATTAAATGTGCTATCGACACCTATAAGGAAAAGAAGCGTAAGAAAAATGAAGAGTCTGCTGATAAGGCAGAGTAAATGACAGCGGGCGGCGGAGGTGTATTCTTCGCCGCTTTGCTTATATGAAGGAGTGACAATATGAAGAAAATACAAACATTGTCCTTGGACTTGGAGACCTTTTCTGATGTGGATTTGCAGAAGTGCGGGGTCTATAAATATGCCCAGTCACCTAATTTTGAAATTCTGCTGTTTGGTGTATCCGTAAATGGCGGTGAGGTCGTGGTCTATGACCTGGCACAGGGCGATACCGTGTCGATGAAGATTGTTGAAGCACTGACTGATGATACCGTGACCAAGTGGGCATATAATGCGGCATTCGAGAGAATCTGTTTGTCGGTGTGGCTGCAAAGGAACTACCCGGCATATTTTCACAGCTACAGCATTAACGAGGATACTGTAGGAGATTACCTTGATCCCTCTGCCTGGAAATGCTCCATGATATGGGCGGCATATATGGGTCTGCCGTTATCTCTTGCGGGAGCCGGCACGGTATTGGGATTGGAAGAACAGAAGCTGAAGGAAGGCAAAGACCTCATAAGGTATTTCTGTGTTCCCTGCAAGCCAACCAAAGTGAACGGCGGCAGGACACGCAATCTGCCGGAGCATGATATGGAGAAATGGAATACCTTCATTTTCTATAACAAGAGAGATGTAGAAGTGGAGATGTCCATACAGGATAGGCTGAAAAAATTCCCTGTACCAGATTTTGTGTGGGATGAGTACCATCTTGACCAGGAAATCAATGACCGAGGGATTGCTCTTGATATGGCGGTGGTGGAGAATGCCATCGCTTTTGATGCAAAATCCAAGGCGGAGCTGGCAGAGAAAATGCAGAAATTGACTGACCTTGATAACCCAAACTCCGTGGTGCAGATGAAGCAGTGGCTCTTGGATAACGGTTTGGAGATGGACAGCCTTGGCAAAAAGGAAGTGGCACAGGCGGTCAAAACTGCCCCAAAGGAACTGGTGGAGGTTCTGCTCTTAAGGCAACAGTTATCCAAGTCCTCCGTGAAAAAATATCAGGCGATGCAGAATGCAGTCTGTGAGGACGGCAGAGCCAGAGGGATGTTTCAATTTTACGGGGCCAACCGCAGTGGCCGATGGGCAGGCAGAATGATACAACTGCAAAATTTACCTCAAAATCATATGCCGGATTTGGAACAGGCACGAGAATTGGTGGAGTCCGGCAATTATGATGCAATGGAACTTTTATACGATGATATCCCGGATACACTTTCACAGCTTATCCGCACTGCCTTTGTGCCAAGACCGGGAATGAAATTTGTGGTAGCGGACTTCTCGGCAATTGAAGCAAGGGTGCTGTCGCATCTTGCAAAAGAAAACTGGCGAACAGAGGTCTTTGCGAATAACGGGGATATTTATTGTGCATCGGCATCCGCCATGTTTGGTGTTCCTGTGGAAAAGCACGGTGTCAACGGAAACCTCCGTCAAAAGGGCAAAATCGCTGAATTGGCTCTCGGCTACGGCGGTTCGGTCGGTGCTTTGAAAGCGATGGGTGCCCTTGATATGGGACTTGATGAAGAAGAATTACAGCCGCTTGTAGATTCCTGGAGAGCCGCCAATCCCAATATCGTAAGGTTCTGGTGGGAGGTTGACCGATGTGTCAAGGAAACTGTGAAAAAGAGAGTGCCGACCGAAACGCATGGTATCCGTTTTATCTATCAGAGCGGTATGCTTTTCATCAAGCTCCCTTCCGGCAGACAGCTTTCTTATGTGAAACCTCGCATGGGAGAGAACCGTTTCGGCGGTGAGTCTGTAACCTATGAAGGTGTCGGCGGTACGAAGAAATGGGAACGCATCGAAAGTTATGGCCCCAAGTTTGTCGAAAATATCGTGCAGGCAATCAGCAGGGATATTTTGGCTCATTCCATGAGAACCTTGTCGCATTGCTTTATCTGCGGTCATGTGCATGACGAATTGATTATTGAATGCAGTATGGGAGTTTCCCTTGATGCCATATGTGAGCAGATGGGCAGAACTCCGGCATGGATTCCGGGTCTGCTTCTCCGTGCAGATGGGTACGAATGCAGCTTCTATAAAAAAGATTAAAAATACGGTTCTTAAAACGCAGGGTTTTGTCCTTTCACTATCAGAGGGCAAGACCCTACTTTTATGAAAGGCGGTATTTTTATGAAAGAATTGATACCCAAAGACGAATACGGCATTTTTGCCGATGCCCATGACACCGCAAGAGTAGACAGCTTGTTTGTAGCGGAGTTTTTTGAGAAGAACCATAAAGAGGTGCTGCGTGATATCCGCAAAATCACTGACCCAACATCCGGGTTAAGTGAAGAATTCAGACAGCGCAATTTTGCGCCGTCCTCATACACCAACAACCAGAATAAAAAGCAGCCGTGCTACTGCATGACCCGTGACGGTTTTACAATGCTGGCAATGGGATATACCGGGCAAAAGGCTATGAAGTTCAAAGAACTGTACATTCGCAGATTTAATGAAATGGATGCTTTTATTAAGAACCTGGTATCTGCAAGACAGGAGTTCCCGCTTTTGACCGAAAATATCAAGCTGCTCCATGACAAGCCGAAGCCTTATCACTTCAGCAATGAGTGCGATATGTTAAATCGCATTGTTCTGGGCATGACTGCAAAACAGTTCAGACTTGCCAATAACATCGAAAAAGGCAAAAGCATCAGACCGTATCTGACTAAAGAACAGATTGCAATGTTGGAAATCCTGCAGAAAGTTGATGTGGGTCTGCTCGTGGCATTCCCTGCTTACGAAGACAGAAAACGCCATCTTGAATGGTACAAAACCAAATTAGAGGAGGACAAATAAGATGTTTTATGTGAAAGAACAGCTGAATGATGCGATGGAGGTTTCCATTGAAATCAACGATGAAAATGTATTCTGCCGCTGTCCGCACTGCGGTTCGGAGGTGCAGGTCGACCTTGCAGAGGTATTTGCAGATGGTGATGTTGACCTGTTTGGCACAGCAGTCCTTTGCGATAACTGCAGCAGAAAGCTGATAGGAGGTGCGGTTTGTGGGTGTGAGCAGGTATAACAGCGAAGGCTACCCTGATCCAACTACCTACGAAGCACTGACATCCATCGAGAAGGAAACAAAAGCGGCAAGAGCATACAGACCGATTGTGTATGTATGCTCCCCGTTTTCCGGAGATATTGCCGGGAACATTGCAAATGCACGAAAGTACAGTCGATTTGCTGTGGAGCAGGGGTATATCCCCATTGCTCCGCATTTGCTGTTTCCACAGTTTCTTAATGATAACGATTTAAGGTCACGTGAGCTGGGGCTTCATTTTGGGAATGTGCTGATGAGCCATTGCAGCGAGGTTTGGGTGTTCGGAGAAATTGTATCAGCCGGAATGGATGCTGAAATCAGGAGAGCCAAAAGGAAAAATTACAGACTGCGCTATTTTGGCAGTGATTTGAAGGAGGTTACAGAAAATGCGTGATTTGAGTATTGCCTATGGGAACGGCAGAACGGCAAAATTCTGGTCGAATAAAACGATTCGATTCGATGAATTATGTGACCGCTTGCGCAGTCCTATTTATACTTCAGAAACGGCAGAAGAATATCCGAAACTGCCCAAAGGTCAGCGTGATGATATCAAGGACAAAGGCGGATTTGTTGCCGGACATTTGCGTGATAACCGCAGGCAGGCAAATAAAGTGGTGTGCCGTTCCATGCTGGTATATGACCTTGACAACATTGAAACAGAGTTTTTGCAGAACATCGGCAGCAAAATTTCCAACAAGGGCTGCTATTACACCACCCACAGCCACACCCCGGAGCATCCGAGGGCGAGAATGATTATTCCGGTCAGCCGTGATATGTCCCCGGATGAATTCAATGCGGCTGCAAGATATTATGCCCAGGATAACGGCTTTATCAGTATGCTTGACCCGTGTTCGTTTTCTCCGCATCAGCTGATGTACTGGCCGACCTGTCCGTCCAATGGAGAATACCTCTTTGACACAATAGACGGTGACTGGCTTGACCCGGACACGATTTTTGCGAAGCATCCTAATTGGAGAGATTGTTCTCTGCTCCCTACCACACCGAAGGAGAGCAAGGCATCTGACCATAATGTCAAACAGCAGAAAGACCCGCTTGAAAAAGAGGGCGTGGTTGGTCTGTTCAACCGTGTTTATTTCCCTATCAGCACGGCAATTGATGAGTTTCTTCAAGGTGTGTATGAGCCGACCGCAGATACCTCCGGCAGATATGATTTTATTCCCGGCGAGGGTTCTGCTGGTGTTGTAATTTACGATGATAAATTCTCCTACAGCCACCATGCAACAGACCCCGCAGGCGGTAAACTGTGCAATGCCTTTGACCTTGTCCGCCTTCATAAATTCAGTGAGGACGATGAGAAAAAATCATATAAGCTGATGTGCGAGTTTGCCATGACACTGGACAAAGTCAAGCTGCAGGACCTGGAGGAAAAGAAGCAAAGGGCGGCAGACGATTTTTCGAAGGATACCAACTGGCAGACCAAACTCCGCTATATGCCCAGAAGCAAATGCCTCGAAAACAGTGTATGGAATCTGATGCTTATTCTAAATAATGACCCCGATTTTGCCAATATTGCATTGAATGAAATGGTAGGCAGAGTGCAGATTACAGGTGCCATTCCGTGGACAAGACCCAGTGACAATAAGTTCTGGAGAGATGCGGACACAGCACAGCTGAAGGCACTCATCGACATCCGTTATGAAACTTTCTCCAGTCGAAACCACGATGTGGCTTTTACCAAGGTGGTCGAGGACAGGCATTTCAATCCTCTTCGTGATTGGCTTGACGAACTGCCGGAATGGGATGGTGTGGTAAGGCTTGAAAATCTGTATATTGATTTCCTTGGTGCGAATAACACGGAATATGTTAAGGCTGCGACCAGAAAATCCTTTGTGGCGGCGGTAGCGAGAATTTACGAGCCGGGTACTAAGTTTGACTCGGTTGTTGTATTGGTGGGTCCGCAGGGCTGCGGCAAGTCTACGATTTTCGCAAAGATGGGAAATGAGTATTATTCCGACAGCTTGAATCTGACGGATATGAAGGACAAGAGCGGTGCGGAGAAACTGCAGGGATACTGGATTTTGGAACTGGGCGAACTGGCAGGACTCAAAAAAGCGGATGTAGAGGTAGTGAAAGCCTTTGTCAGCCGTACTGATGATATTTACCGTCCTTCCTATGGAAGAACGATTGAGAGCCACCCAAGGCAATGCATTATTGTGGGCACCACCAACTCCGAGACCGGATTTCTCCGTGATATTACAGGCAATCGCCGCTTTTGGCCGATTAAGGTAACCGGGCAGAGCAAGCGTAAATCATGGGATATTACCAGAGAAGAAGTTCTGCAGATGTGGGCAGAGGCAAAGTACCTGTATGGGCAGGGCGAGCCTTTGTATCTGAATTCGCAGGAAAGCAGTGAAGCATTGAGCGAACAGATTGATGCAATGGAAAGCGATGAGCGCCAGGGTATGGTGGAGGAATATTTAAATACACTTTTACCGGATAACTGGAGTCACATGGATTTATATGAGAGAAGAAATTTTCTCACGGACAATACTGCGGCAAAGGGTACGGTGCAGAGAAAGTCGGTCAGCAATGCGGAAATATGGAGTGAATGTTTTTGCAGAAATTTATCGGATCTCAAACCGTCAGATTCATATGCGATAGCTGCCCTTATGACCAAAGTGGACGGTTGGCAGAGAACCGACAAAATCAGAAAGCTTGCCATCTATGGAAGGCAGAGGATTTACGAGAGGTTGTGATTCTGTCCTCTTGTGTATCCTGCAGAAGTTGTGAACCATAAAAAAGCCTTGAAAACAGGCACTTCCAAGCACCAACTGACACAAGTATCACAAGAATTTCTATATTAAATGAAATCTATTTTATAGAGAATAACGTAAGCGTGTATACGCACATACGCACGTATAGGATTTTTCCGAAACTGTTGTGTCAGTTGTGTCTTGTGAATTTCAGGAGGAATGGAATGCGAGAAAAAAAAGATAGAACAGAAACTTGTAACGGCAGTAAAAAAGCATGGCGGGATTTGTCCGAAGTTTGTATCTCCCGGTTTCGATGGAATGCCAGACCGTTTACTGCTTTTACCGCATGGCAGGTTTGCCTTTGTGGAAGTCAAAGCACCAAATCAGAAACCAAGACCTCTACAGCTTTCAAGACACAGACTTCTGAGGCGGTTAGGCTTCAGGGTTTACGTCCTTGATGCCTTAGAGGACATCGACAAAATCATAAAAGAGGTGATGAGCAATGAAGCTTCATGATTATCAGGAATATGCAGTTAAGTTCATAGAGGAACATAAGACAGCAGCACTTCTGCTTGATATGGGTCTTGGCAAGACGATAACAACTCTGACTGCCATTAACAATCTGATATATGACCTGTTTGAAGTCAGAAAAGTTTTGATTATCGCACCGCTGAGAGTAGCAAGAGATACATGGTCGGCAGAAGTGCAAAAATGGGATCATCTGAAGCTCCTGAGATACAGTGTTGCAGTCGGAACAGCAGAAGAACGCATTGCAGCTTTAAAGGCAGATGCCGACATCTACGTCATCAATCGTGAAAATGTGGACTGGCTTGTCAGCAATACAACATTCGATTACGATATGATCGTAATTGATGAATTGAGTTCGTTTAAGAACCATCAGAGCAAACGATTCAAAGCATTGATGAAGGTCAGACCAATGGTGAAACGAATCGTAGGATTGACAGGCACTCCTGCAAGCAACGGACTTATGGACTTATTTGCGGAGTTCCGTCTGCTGGATATGGGAGAACGCTTGGGAAGATTTATCGGACAATACAGAAACGAATATTTCAAGCCGGATAAGCAGAACGGCTATATCGTGTATTCCTATAAACCTCTGCCTGATGCAGAAGAAAGGATATACGAGAAAATATCGGACATTACGGTTTCCATGAAAGCAATTGACCACTTGAAAATGCCTGAACTCATTTCAAACGAATACATGGTGAAGATGTCTGATTCTGAAAAAGAAAAATATAAAGAATTGAAAGATGAATTGATTCTTGAGGTTCAGGATACGGAGATCACAGTAGCAAATGCAGCGGCACTTTCAAACAAACTGTGTCAGATGGCAAATGGTGCAATTTATGATGATAGTGGAGAGATAATCCCGATACATAGCCGAAAACTTGATGCATTGGAGGATATTATCGAATCAGCAAACGGGAAACCGGTTCTTGTGGCTTACTGGTTCAAGCACGACAGAACGAGAATTGCTGAAAGGCTTAGCAAGCTTGGAGTTCAGTATCAGGAAATCAAATCAGCACAAAGCATAAAGAACTGGAACAGCGGAAAATTGCAGGTCGCATTGATACATCCCGCAAGTGCAGGTCACGGATTAAATTTACAGACAGGAGGAAATTTTCTTGTTTGGTTTGGGCTGACCTGGAGTTTGGAACTTTATCAGCAAACCAACGCAAGATTATGGCGACAGGGGCAGAAGTCCGAAACTGTTGTTATTCAGCATATCATCACAAAAGGTACGGTTGATGAAAAAATTCTGAAAGCACTTACCGAAAAAGATAAAACACAGACAGCCTTGATGTCAGCGGTCAAGGCGGAACTGGAGGAAATATGACAGCAAAAGAATACATGGAACAGGCACGTTATCTTGATATGCAGATCAATTCTAAAATTGAACAAATTAGAAACCTGAACGAGCTTGCGACAAAAGCTACAACAGTTTACAGCGATATGCCGCACAGTCCAAACAGAAACACTTCCCGAATGGAAGAAACCGTTGTAAAAATCATCGACCTTGAAAGTGAAATCGACAGGGATATTGATACCTTGGTGAATTTGAAACGTGAGATCATGCGTGTTGTAAACAGAATTGAACCTGCGGAATACAGAACAATCCTGGAGATGCGTTACTTGCAATTTAAGAAATGGGAACAAATCGCCTTGCTGATGTCTACAGATTTAAGGTGGGTTTATCGTATGCACGGCAGAGCATTGAATGAAGTGCAGAAAATTATAAACTCGCCACTAAAAGCCATTGAAAGCCACTAAGAAAATGTGGTATTATTATAATCAGAAAAAAGGATGTGAGAGAATGCCGAAGAAGTGTAAGCACCCTTGCAGTTACCCAGGCTGTCCGAACCTTACCGACAGCAGATACTGCAAGATACATAAACAGCCTGACAGACCGTCAGCTGCAAAGCGTGGTTACAACAGCAAATGGCGTAGGCTCAGTAAAGCTTACCTCCGCAAACACCCGATGTGTGTACGCTGTATGCAGCAAGGACGATACGTTCCTGCAACTGTGGTCGACCACATACAACCGCATCGTGGCAACCCTGCTTTGATGTGGGACGAATCCAACTGGCAAGCCTTATGCAAGCCATGTCACGATAAAAAGACGTGGATTGAGGATAAGAATCCTGTTTATACATACTAAAAAAGCCCCCGGGGGTATAAAAATCTCTAAAAATGGGTGAAACACTGACCGGTGGCCCCTCTCACGCACGCAGCAAGCGTATTCTAAGAGGGTATATGCCCAAAATCAAAGAATGCCGAAATTACGATATTTTTCTGACAGCAATGCCAGGATTTTTTATGCCCGAATACTGAAATGTTTGATTTTACAGGGAGGTGAGATCATGGCAAGAGACGGTACTAATCGTGGCGGTGCAAGACCTGGTGCGGGGCGACCGAAAAAAGCACTTTCCGAAAAAATTGCATCTGGGAATCCGGGAGGAAGAACATTGACACAAATCAAAGTGCCTGACGATCTCCCTGAATTGTTAGGAGAAGATATGCCGAAACCAAGTGAGATCCTATCTGCAAGACAGCGTGACGGAACACCCCTTGGTGCGGATAAAATCTACAGAGATACCTGGCTTTGGCTGAAAGGTTTTCAGTGTGAGCGTCTTGTTTCTCCGGCAATGATCGAACAATATGCAATGTCTGTTGCACGTTGGCAGCAGTGTGAAGAAGCTATCAGTTCATATGGATTGCTTGGAAAACATCCGACGTGTCCTCAGTCACCAATTCAAAGTCCTTTTGTTGCAATGAGTCAAAGTTTTATGAAACAGGCACAACAAATATGGGCTCAGATCTATCAGATCGTAAAAGAAAATTGCTCAGAAGAAGTTACACTCACAGGTGAAATGGATATGATGGAGCAATTGCTGAGAAGCAGAAAGTGAGATTTTTATGAAAACAGATATTCAATTTTGGAGAGAACTGAAAAATAATAAGCCGTTCCTTACAAAACAGCAATATAGAACTATCAAGGGACAAGCCGTAAAAGGCAATATTGATGCTGCCCGAAAAGGAATGCTCAGAATCCAGCAGAGGAGGAATTACCGATGACCACAACTACAGAATTTCAGCTTGTTGACATCAACAAGTTAGTGCCATATGCCAACAATGCCAGAACCCACAACAAGGAACAGATCCTGAAACTTCGCTCTTCTCTGCGTGAGTTTGGGTTTGTGAATCCTGTCATTATCGACCGGGAATACAATGTGCTGGCTGGTCACGGCAGAATCGAAGCGGCAAAAGCAGAAAATATTTCAGAAGTGCCATGTGTATTTGCCGATCACCTGACCGAAGCACAGAAGAAGGCATATATTCTTGCTGATAACAGAATGGCATTAGATGCCGGCTGGGATGAAGAACTCCTTGCTGTTGAGATGGAAGAGTTGCAGAATCTCGGTTTTGACCTTGGTTTGACCGGATTCGATGAAAAAGAAATCGCTGACCTCTTTGCAATTGACAGCGATGAAGCGAAAGAAGATAATTTCGATGTAGATGCAGAACTGGAAAAGCCCTGCAAATCCAAAACCGGCGATATCTGGCATCTTGGAAAACATACAGTCATCTGCGGAGATTCCACTTTGCCTGAAACCTATACAGCACTTCTGGGAGATACAAAAGTCAATCTGGTTTGTACCGATCCGCCGTATCTTGTCAATCTGGAAAGCACATCCGGCAAGATCAAAAACGATGACCTTGACGATGAAAAGGGCTATGAATTTCTGAAATCCGCATTTGAGAGATTCAAAGAATTCATGGCAAAAGATGCAAGCATCTACGTGTTTTATGCGACGTCAAAGGCTCGTGTATTTCATGATGCATATGAAGATGCAGGATTTAAGGTGGGTGCAGGTCTTGTCTGGAAGAAAGACCGTCTTGTTCTCACCCGCACCGACTGGAAATACATTCATGAACCGATCATCTGGGGTTGGCGTAAGGATGGCAAGCATATCTGGTATGGTGATCAGAAACAGAAAACCGTATTTGAATTTGACCGTATCAAAAACAGCAAGGAAGATGGCTGCGGACACCCATCCAGTAAACCAGTCCCATTGATCGCCTACCTGATTTCTCAGTGTACGCAGACAAACGGCATGGTGCTTGACGGATTTCTGGGCAGTGCATCTACCCTGATTGCCTGTGAGCAGTTAAACCGTGTATGCTTTGGCGTTGAACTGGAACCAAAGTTCGTTGATGTTGCGGTGGAAAGATACATCAAACTGCATGATGGTAACTCTGACGATGTGTATCTGATGCGTAACGGTGAAAGAATCGAATACAAGGACGTGGAGGTATCAGATGAATAAACCTCTCACCCTTGGCAGCTTGTTTTCCGGTTCCGGAACTTTTGAAATGGCAGGAATACTCTCCGGCATTCTGCCTGTCTGGAAATCAGAAATAGAGCCGTTTCCGATAGCTGTTACAGAAAAGCGGCTGCCTTTTGTAAAGCATCTGGGCGACATCAACTGTATCAACGGTGCTGAAATCGAGCCTGTGGATATTATCACCTTTGGCTCGCCCTGCACCGATCTTAGTGTCGCAGGCAAACGTCAAGGCTTGAATGCCGCACGTTCCGGACTATTCTTTCAGGCAGTCAGAATTATCAAGGAAATGAGGTGTGCAACCAATGGTAAATACCCGAGATTCGCAGTGTGGGAAAACGTCGTTGGGGCTCTATCCTCCAACAAAGGAGAGGACTTCCGATGCGTTCTCGAAGAACTCTGCAAAATCAAAACCACAGATATATCTGTTCCTAAACCTGAAAAGTGGACAAAGTCAGGAGAAATTTTGGCAGATGGTTTCTCTCTCGCATACAGGACAGTCGATGCTCAATACTGGGGTACGCCCCAACCAATGCCAACAACTTAAGCGTTATTGGCATTTACCCCGCAAAAAAATCAAATAGGGTATTTAGGACAAAACACTTTGCGCTGATGAGAAAATTCAGGGCGAGGGGAAGATCTTCCCTTAATGATAGGCACAGGTTGTTTCAGGCATAGCAATATAAGCTGACGACAAATATCAAGTGACTTTTCTGCAAACAGCAGCATAGCAGACAGTCGATATTTGAAGTAGCCGATCATCAGATTCACATTTGCTCTGTATTGATATTTGCAGTCAGCTTTACTCGATACCAGTTTTCTGTTTACGGTTGCGGACATTGCAGCAATGCAGTTTAATACAAACATCATGGCATAGTATTCCTGTAAAACCGCAACCGGAGAACGCCCTGCAAACTTCTCTATCAGCAACTTGTTTTTCAAAGTATCATAGGTTGTTTCGATTCCCCAGCGAAGAAAATAAAGGTCAAGAAAATCATCAGCACTGAATTCATTCTCAGAAAGATTTGTTATCAGTGTTTCGACTTCACCTGACTTGAGGATCACTCGAACAACACGAACTGAGTATGTATCAGTCTTGGTGGAAACTGTGATTCTGAAATCATTTGATGGATTTTCTTTTACACCCTTAAAAGATGAATCAGGAAGTCGCATCAGATATTTGCATCCCATTCCGGTAAGGACGGCGATCATGTCTCTTGAAGGATAGCCACGGTCAAAAATGACGATGTCTTTTTCGTCGCATATGCTTGAAAAATAGGTAAGGTTTTTCTTAGCATAATCTCTTTCATTTACTCCGATCGATCCAATCTGTGCATCAATAACATAACCCGAAATCACATCGTACAGCAGTGAAATTTCAGCATTTGTTTTATTTTCAGAAGAATGATTCTTGGGCAGAAATATATCCTTATTCTCTTTTGTTTTGGCAAGTCGGAGTTCCGAACCGTCTATTGCAAGAACACGATAACCCTTATGGCGCTTGATCTTATTCTTGTTCAGAACCATATCTCTTGTCATGAGAAACAGCTCCTTGAATGCATCAGGCAGAATATTTTTACGAGCTTTGAAAAATGCCTGCTTTGTCACAGAATCTGTACCCGCATCCAGAACATTTGCAAAGAAATCATCAAGCTCGATCTGCATCGTTCTTGTGAGAAAATTCAGCAGCAAAACGATCATAATAGGAAAGGACAATTTTCTGTTTCTTGTAAATGCGGTCTGCCTTGTAATATTCCTCTCACGGTAGTCATCAGAATTGATAAGATCCGATGCCTTACGGGTGATCTGATAAAAGAACTGGTTCATGTTTCCAACCTCCGAAATAGCAAAATCTACTATTTCGATTTTGTCGGCATTTTCATTTTGTCAATTCTTTTTTTGCACAAACCTATAGATTCTTTTTGTGCATCATTTTCTTTGAAATCTTATTTGGTTTTTTATGCGGGGTAAATGCCAATAACGCTTAAGTTGTTGGCATTGACGCCCCAACGCAGAGCAAGAATCTACCTTGTCGCAGATTTTGATGGTGAACGTGCCTCAAAAATACTATTTGAGTCCGAGGGCGTGTCTGGGTATTCTCCGCAGAGCTTCCGTTCGTGGAAAGAAACTGCCGGAAGTTTTGGAACTTGCTCTGAAGAAACAAGCACAGGATTAGTTTTTTCAAATCATGGGCAAGATACACGATTTAAGGGCCCTATTGAAGTAGCGGAAACAGTTTCTGCTACATATGGAACAGGCGGAAATAACCAGCCGTTTGTGGTGGAACATTTTCATAAAGCATACGGCATCTGCGGAAAATACAGCAATTCCATGCTTTCCGACAATCCCAACAGCGGATTTTATGAGGCAGACACTGCAAGAACGATTGATACAAGCAATCAGTCTCCCTGCAAAAATCAGGGTGGAATTGTTGTCGTTGAAGGTAATGGAAGCCGACCATCTCATCACGGCAATGGGTATAAAGAATCGGAAACGATGTACACGCTGAATTGTACCGAAAATCATGCTGTTGCCTATGGAATCGGCAGACCTGCCATGAATCAGGGATACAATGCAAAATTCAGTTTTCAGATCGAAGAAGAAACCTCACCTACACTTGTTGCATCAGGTGCAGGCGGAATTGCTCATCCGGTCTATTCCACAAGCAAAAATTCACACCACACCGTTGCAGAAAGAGAAAAAGCAAACACTCTTGTGGCATCAGATTACAAAGATCCGCCGCTTGTCAATGATCCGGAATATATCGTGCGAAGATTGACACCGCAGGAATGTGCGTTGCTGCAGGGTATGCCGACTTGGTGGTGTGATAATATCGGCATTGAAAATCCAAAGGAAGAACAAATTTGTTGGTGGCAGAATGTCTTTGAAACTTACAACAAAGCTGTCGGGAAAACCTGTAAATCAAAAAGCCGAAAGCAACTTGAAAAATGGCTGAAAGATCCGTATTCCGATAGTGCCGCCTACAAAATGTGGGGCAACGGCATATATTTAGGAAATGCGTGGTTTGTGCTGTCTGGGATAGCGTATTATGCACAGAATACAGCCTGAAAGTTTGTCATATGTCACACTTGATATCTGTGAGGAAACGAGTTATCATGTGTACTACCGAAAAGGAGGTCAAACATATGACGATTGAATTTCATCTCACAGGAGAAACTCGAAAAACACTGGTTAATACCATCAGCGAGATTATTGGCATTCAGGCAGTATATCAATTCATGCCGACTTGTGCTTACAAAATCGGGGAATGTTACACCGTCACCAAAGAGGGCGACCTTGAAATCAGCGATTCAGCTGACAGCAAGGAAACAGAATACCTCATGGAAGAATTGAAAAATCGTGGATACGATATTCCGACAGAAAATAGGCTAACGGTTCAGATGCCTGCGGACTTTTTCGATGAACATACGCTGGGCAATCTTCAGCAGATCTGTGAAAACAAAGCTACATTGTTCAAGGCTGCTTTTCAAACAGATTCGCTGGACATCATTCCATCTGATGAAAAGGTGGAATTTCCATGGTTCAAAGTAGAGCAAGATGGTGATGCGGATGCCTGCTGCACGTTTATTTCCATGCTCTGCGAATTTGCCAAGAACCAGAGCCGCATCAACCGCAAGCCGGACACCTCCGACAATCCCAAGTACACCATGCGGTGTTTCCTGATTCGTCTGGGAATGGTGG
>ERZ837380.2591-NODE-2591-length-18810-cov-24.826233_pt1 | contig 18810 bp, 14 predicted proteins | sample MGYA00519685_ERZ837380 | MGnify/ENA primary metagenome ERZ837380 (study PRJEB31850, sample SAMEA3708817) | human gut metagenome | biome: human gut; feature: human-associated habitat; material: faeces | place: China | collected 2014 ...
TGAGTTCCCGCATTCCGAACATCCGCTTGAACTCCTGCTGGATGCGGTCGGCCTTGTCCGCCGAGATGCCCGGGATGAGGGTGAGCTGGGCGGGGTCGTTGGCGATAACTTCCAGCGCCGCCGCGCCGAATTTGTCAATGATCTTATCCGCCGTCCGAGCCCCGATGTAGGGCAGCGACCGGCTGGCGAGGAAGGCGTAGACGGCCTCGAGGTCTTTGGGCATATCCGTCTCGCACTCCTGTGCGTGGAACTGTCGGCCATAGGTGGCGTGGTTCTCGTACCTGCCCCGGCAGACGACGCTCTCACCGGCGTGGAGCTCTCCCACCACGCCGCACACAACGGTGACGACACCGCCGCCCGACACCTCGAACACGGTGTAGCCGTTGTCCTCGTTCAGGTAGATGATGTCCTCTACCGTGCCTTCCAGCCGTTCCAGCTCCTGCTCCATCGTCCCGCCTCCTCGTTTTGACACAACTATATATAGTATAGCGGTTTTGGGGGGATTTGTAAATACAACAAAAGCTCCCCCGAAGGGGAGCTGTAGGCGAGGGTTAATCCCCCACCCCATATGCATTTTCTTTCATCAGCCGATTGCGCACTGCAAAGTACGCCGGGATGAGGAAGAAGCAGGCAAAGAACCATGCCACAGGGTTGGCGATGCAGGCCGCAAAGTAGCCCCAGAGCGGCACGAACCAGAAGCCCACCATGGCACGGGCGACCATCTCGGCCACGCCCGCGAACATGGCAAGGCCGGAATAGCCCAGGCCCTGGATGGTGTAGCGGTAGATGATGAGGACGGCCAGCGGGATGTAGAACACGCTGTTCCAGAAGATGAAGCTGCGGGCATTCGCCATGATCTCCACCTCGCTGCTCTCGAGGAAGAGGCTGATAAGCGGCACATCCAGCACACGCAGGATGAGGAAGGATGCCACGCTGTAGACGCAGCCAATGCCCAGCGCGGTATTGACGCCCCGGTCCACACGCTTGAGGTCGTGAGCGCCCATGTTCTGGCTGGCGTAGGTGGTCATGGCGGTGCCGATGCTCTCCAGCGGCACGCTGAGGAACTGGGCGGCCTTGCTGCCTGCGGTCTGCGCGGCCACGATGCTGCTGCCCAGACCGTTCACCGCGCCCTGCAGCACGACGCTGCCGATGGCGGTGATGCTGCACTGCAGACCCATGGGGATGCCCATGTTGCAGAGCTTGAGGCAGTGGCTGGCGCTCAGACGGCCCTCTTCCCCGCTCCACTTCAGCTCCGGGTAGTGGCGGACGATGTAGATGAGACTGCCGATGCCCGCCACCGCCTGACTGAACACAGTGGCGAAGGCCGCGCCGAACGCCCCCATCCGGAAAGTGAGGATGCAGAGCAGGTCGAGGCCGATGTTCAGCACACTGGCCACCAGCAGGAAATAGAGTGGCCGCTTGCTGTCGCCCAGCGCGCGCATGAGGGCGCTGGTGACGTTGTACAGCAGGGTGAAGGGGATGCCCCAGAAGATGGTGCGGATGTAGATGTCCGCGATGTCGATGATGTTGTCGGGGGTGTTGGTCCAGACCAGCACCGCCCGGGTCAGGGCCACCGTCACCACCGTGAGCACGACGGCGAAAAAGAGGCTCAGCCAGACGGTATTGGCGGTGTAGCGCCGCATCTCTCTGTAGTCCTTCGCGCCGAAGGTCCACGAGATGGGGATGGAGAAGCCGCAGGCGATGCCGTTGACGAAGCCCAGCACCAGATAGTTCAGGCCGCCCACGCTGCCCACCGCCGCCAGCGCATCCACGCCCACGAAGCGGCCCACGATGATGGTATCCGCCAGATTGTAGAACTGCTGGAACAGACTGCCCAGCATCAGCGGCACCGCAAAGGCAAGGATGAGCTTGAGCGGGCTGCCCTGTGTCATGTCTTTTGTCATACAAAGCCCCTCCCCGGGCGGTCACTTAACATTTCTTTGCCGGATCTTTACCGACAAAAACGCCCTGCCGGACGAGGGGCAGGACGTTTTGCGTTTCATGAGTGGTATTATACTCAGCTCATCGTGATTTTGCAAGGGGTTTGGGACAGATTTCTTCGTACAACATTGCTATTTTCTATCGGTGGTTTTTGGTGATTGTGCGCAGGGGGCGGCAGGGCTGCCCCTGCGCAGGGCCCTCCTGCTGCACTCCCTCTCAGCCCACGCTCTCAACCTTCATAATCGAAATCCCATGCAGAGTCATAATATGCGGAGTCATAAAAGGGATCCCACCCCACAAATTATCGTCGCTGCTCCCTATCCATTTTCTTGTCTCCCAATTTCCTCTCAAATCCGGCGGCTGACTGTCCCTTATCCATTTTCTCGTCTCCCAATCTCCTCTCAAATCCGGCGGCTGACTGTCATCCTTGCCCGGATTCCACACCCAGTCACCCTGACTGTCCGTTACCCATCCGCCTGTTTCCGGCTGCTGGGTGCTTGTCTCCGGCTGCTGGGTGCTTATTTCCGGCTGCTGGACCGTGGTGAGGCTGTCCGGCGAGAGAGTCGTCGGCCCGCTGAGGTCACCGACGGAGGGGGCCGGGTCGTCCTTCTTGCTGTCCTGCTTCCCGCCCACGAGCTTCACGATGTTACTGGTAAATGTCTTCCACACCGTCGGGTCGGAGGCGGGCTGCTTCGGCTGCTGGGCCGTGGTAAGGCTGTCCGGCGAGAGAGTCGTCAGCCCGCTGAGGTCACCGACGGCACCCGTTCCCGGCTGAGTCAGCCCGGGCAGTCCGCTCAGGGAGCCGCCTTCCAGACCGGAGAGGACCGTTCCCCATTGCTCTTTCTCCTGCTTGCGGCGGGCGATCGCCTCCTCCACCCGGGCAGCCTCCTGCGCTTTCTGCTCCTCATCGCCAACGCGGTACACGAGGATCAGTTCCTTGCCGCTTTGGCGCAGGACGGTCTCATCCGAGAATGTTTTTCTATCATATCCAGTCTGCCCGACAACATGGAATTGATAACGCCCCTCATGGGACAACTCGAGTTCGAATGCACCATTCACGCCGACCAGATCTTTGATCCGGGCCAGCGGAATGACGGCCTCCATTTCCCGCCCTTCCCCATCAAGGAACCGGATGCGAAGCTCATGGACTTCCTTTGCAAGCTCCCGCAGCGAGTCGCCTGTCATCCGAAAGAGTGTGCCGTGGGCATCGAAGCTCAGGATCTTGTTGACCGGGTCATACTCCGCCGTGGCCACATTACCAAGCTCCTGTGTGCCATCCAGATGGGTGATCACGCCGACGGTCTCGTACATCTGCTTCACACGGTCCGGCACCTCGCCGGTCTGCACGCTTGGAGCGTCGTCCTCGTCGTCGTCCTCGTCGTTCTCGGTATCATCGGGCTGTTCCGGCTTGTCTGGCTGCTCCGGCTGGGAGGGCGTCCGCCGGTCGTAGCTGTAGTCTTCCATCTTCTTCCCGTCGGGGTCGTAGCGGGTCAGACTACCGCCCGTCACCTTGTGGTCGTCGTCGGAGAGGGCGTCATTGGGGATCTCGCCGACTATGCCGCCGCCGATGGCCGCAGTTTTGCCGCCGGTGCTTGCGCCTGCCTTGGCCTCCACCTCAGCGTCGCCGGAGATGATGATGTGATTGGGATTGCTGGGCGGCGCATCCGGGGCTATCTCAGACCACGCACCCGCGCCGTCGCCGATGCCTGCCGCGCCGGGGCGGGGGTCGCCGCTGTAGCTGCCGCCCGTGGCCGACACCTTGCCGCCGGAAATCTCGATGTCGCGGCCCGGGCCGTACACACCGCCGCCGATACCGGCAGCACCCTCGCCGCCCACGGCTTCTACCGTGCCGCCGGTGATCTCGATGTTTCCGGCACCGCTTTCGTAGCCGCCGCCGATGCCTGCGCCGCCGCCTTCGCCGCCCTTGGCGGTGAGGGAGCCTTTGGTGTCGTTGTCGTCCTTGATGGTCAGCTTGCCGGAGGACTCATTGCCGTTCTTCTCAAGACCCGCATTGCTGCTGCCGCTCTTCAGCTCGTTGGCGCCGTCCAGCTCGATGGCGGCATCGCCGCCGCCCTCGACCCGAACAGCAGCTTTGCCCGCATCGACTGGGCTGTCATCGCTGCCATCCCCCTCGGTCTCGTCGCTGACGTCCCCCTCGGTCTTGCCGCTGCCATCCCCCTCGGCCTTGCCGCTGACGTCAATTTTCAGGTCGTCGAAGGTGACGTCCACGTTGCCCTCGGAGGTGTCGATGGTGACGGTGTTCTTATCCGACTCGCCGGTGATGACGGTCTCCCCCTCATCCTTCTTGAACTCGTTGTCGCCCTGCTTGACCTCGTTATAGTTTCCGCTTCCATCGCTCGCACCTTTGACCGTAATGTCGCCCTTGGCGATGTCCCACCGGTCCGCGTAGGCCGGGATGCCGGAGCTCACCACGATGCCCGCGATGACGGCGGCGGCCACGCCCCGCCGGAGTGCGCTCTTCAGTCTCATAGTACATCTCCTTTCGTTTTGTGTATCATGCAATGCCGTCGATGCGGCTCAGGCTCTCCTTTGAGGGGCTTATGAGATGCTCCAAGTCCTCCGGCAGCCAGATCTTTATCTCACCCTGGGTATCCGGCAGGTCGTCCCAGTCGTCACCAAGGTCGGTATAGCTCCGCAGGTCACTCTCCAACAGATTGGTATACTTTGTGCCATCCGGGACGGTGGTTTCCAGCAGGAAAAGCCGTGGCTTATCCTCCTCGGGAGCGATGGCCTCAAATCGGGAAGCCAGCTGTTTCAGGGACTCCTCAAGCCCGATTCTCGGCGTTTCCGTTCTCGCAGGCTCGAGCCACCAATCCAAACTCGGGCGGTCGTCCCTTTTTTTCGCGAGTTGGAAGTCCATCATATCCAGCTCTTGTTTCAGTAATTCGTCGCGTTCACGTCTGAGCTCTTCACTCGTTTTTTGCTCTACCCCTTCGTGGGTCAATATCAGCCGCTCCTGCGGCTCTGGCGTCTGCACCGGCACCCACTCCTGATAGCGCTCCGACAGGTCGTCCCGCGTTTCGCCGTCCAGCCGGAGGCTGATGTCCTCCCTGTTCTGCTTCAGCTCCACGTCAGCGTCCTCGCCCGCCGCGTCGGCCATCTTGTCCACGCTATAGTGGGTCATGGTGTCCTCATAGCGGAAGAAGATGTCCTCCACGCCGTCCTCCCGGAGGCTGGAGATGTCGGTGGTGACGGTGGAGCGGGGAGCGGCGCTCTCAATAAGCACCACACCCCCCGGGGTGAGGACCTCTCCGGCGTCGCCGGCCATGGGGTCGGTGCTGCTCTCCGCGACCACCGCAGGGTCCAGCCACTGGACAACTCCGACGCTGCCGGCCTTTACGCTGCCGACCATGGGGTCGGTGCTCTCAATAATGGCCAAAGCAGAATCCAACCGCTGGATGGTGACCCGGCTGGAAAAGAAGCCGCCCACCACCATGCCGCCGGGCAGGGGTTCGGGAGCGTTCTCCTGTGCCGGGGGCGGGACGTCATCATCATCGTCGTCCTCGTCGTCGTCCGGCTGGGGCTTGGGGGTGGAGGTGTAGTCGTAGCCCATCCCCTCCATCACGGTGCCGTCCGCGTTCAGACGGGTCAGCCGTCCTCCCGTCACCTTATGTTCATCGTCAGAAAGGTTCTCCGTGGGTACTTCGCCGTAGCTGCCGCCGATGGCCGGGGCCTTGGCGTCCGTCATCTGGCTTCCCGCCTTGGCCGTCACCTCGGCGTCGCCGCAGATGTAGAGGTCTCCCGGGTTCGGGTCGTCGGTGTCGTCCGACGCGCGGCCTGCTCCGTCGCCGATGCCTGCCGCGTTGCTCCCGCCCACAGCCTCGATGGTGCCGCCCCGGATGGTGATGTTGCTGCCGGTGCTCTCGATGCCGCCGCCGATGCCTGCGCCGCCGAAGCCGCCCTCAGCGGTCAGCGCGCCTTTGGTATCGTTGTCGTCCTTGATGGTCAGCGTTCCCTCCGACTCATGGCCGTTCTTTTCGAGGCCCGCATTGTAGTCGCCGCTCTTCAGCTCGTTGTCGCCGTCCAGCTCGATGGCCGCATCGTGGTCACCCTTCACGGTGACGGCTGCATTGCTCTCCCGGACAGGGCTGTCATCGCTGCCATCCCCCTCCTTCTTGCCGCTGACGTCGATCTTCAGGTCGTCGAAGGTGACGTCCACGTTGCCCTCGGAGGTGTCGATGGTGACGGTGTTCTTATCCGACTCGCCGGTGATGACGGTGTTGGTGTCGTCCTTGTCGATGGTCTCGCCCTGTGAGACCTTGTTCTTTCCTTCGGCGTCGCCCGCTTTCACGGTGATGTCGCCGTTGGCGATGTCCCACCGGGCCGCATAGGCCGGGATGCCGGAACTCACCACGATGCCCGCGATGACGGCAGCGGCCACGCCCCGCCGGAGTGCGCTCTTCAGTCTCATAGTCTGTCCTCCTTTGGTCTGTTCGTCTTTTGAAAAATCAGCCTTTTTCGATACAAGCTTACCAAAAAATCCGGAGAATGTAAATAAAAACTGCGCGAATCGTGGCGTTTTCGGCGTGAATGGCGCAAAAAAGCCCTCCCGAGCGGGGAGGGCCATAGTCTGTCTTATTCAGAGTAGTGCGCCAAAAACTGCTTGGTGCGCTCCTCCTGGGGGTGGTCGATGAGCTGGCGGGCCGGGCCTTCCTCCACCACGACGCCGCCGTCCATGAATAGGATGCGGTCGGCCACATCCCGGGCGAAGTGCATCTCATGGGTAACGATGATCATGGTAGTCTTGCGGTCGGCGAGGTCCCGCAGGACGCGGAGGACTTCGCCGGTCAGCTCCGGGTCAAGGGCGCTGGTGGGCTCATCGAAGCAGAGGATGTCCGGGTGGAGCGCCAGTGCGCGGGCGATGGCCACCCGCTGCTGCTGACCGCCGGAGAGCTGGTGGGGGTAGTGGCCTGCCCGCTCCGACAGGCCCATCTGGGCCAGCAGGTCACGGGCCTGTGCTTCCAGCTGGGCGTGGATGGCCTTTTTGTTGGCCTTGTAGTCAGGCTGCTCCTTTGCCAGAAGCTCCCCCGCCAGCATCACGTTTTCCAGCGCGGTGTACTGGGGGAAGAGGTTGAAGTTCTGGAACACGAGGCCGAAGTGGAGGCGCTTTTTCCGCACCTCGCTCTCCCGCTGGGTGGCAGGGTCGGCGGCGTCCCACATGGTCTCGCCGTTCACCCTGATGACGCCGGTGTCGGGACGCTCCAAAAAGTTCAGGCAGCGCAGCAGCGTCGTCTTGCCCGAGCCGGACGAGCCGATGATCGCCAGCGCCTCGCCCTGTTCCAGTGTGAGCGAGATGTCCTTGAGAACTTTCGTCTCGCCGAAATTCTTCCCGATGCCAGAGGCTTCGAGTAATGCCATAATTCAGTATCCTCCTTAGCAGCGGAAATAGTCCATCTTTTTCTCGGCCCAGTCCAGCAGCAGGGTGAGTGCGCCGACAAAGACGAGGAAGAAGATCGCGGTGGAGAACAGCGGCCAGATAAGGCCCTTGGCGCTGTACTCCTTCGCCATCATGATGATCTCCTTGTTGGCGATGACGTTCGCCAGCGAGGTATCCTTCACCAGCGTGATGACCTCGTTGCCCATCGGGGGCAGGATGCGCTTGACGACCTGCAGGAGCGTGACCTTGAAAAAGATCTGGCTCCTGGTCATGCCAAGCACCTGACCGGCCTCGGTCTGGCCTTTCGGCACAGCCTCGATGCCGCCGCGGTAGATCTCAGAGAAGTAGCAGGCGTAGTTGATGGCGAAAGCCACCACCGCCGCCACCAGACGGCCCGAAGAGCCGGAGGGCCAGGGGTTGGTCATACCCAGCAGGCCGGGGCCAAGGTAGATGACGATGATCTGGAGCATCAGCGGCGTACCGCGGATGACCCACACGAAGGTCTTGACGACGCCCCGCAGCGGTGCGCACCGGCTCATGGAGCCAAAGGCCACCACAAGGCCCAGCGGCAGCGAAAACAGCAAGGTCAGAAAGAACAGCTCACAGTTGAGCGCGAATGCGCCGGTCAGACGCTCCAAAATCACAGTCACAGAATCACTACACCTATCCGTTTATAATGTAAGTTACTCAGCCAGAGTCAGGCCGTACTTGTCGGCCAGAGTCTGCATGGTGCCGTCAGCCTTCAGCTCGTCAAAAGCATTGTCCACAGCCTCGGCCACGTCGCTGCCCTTGCGGAAGGCCACGCCGTACTCCTCGACGTTCAGCTCATCCACCATCTTGAGGTTTGCGTAGTCGGTACCCTCGCCGATCATGGCAGAAGCCAGAGTCAGGTCGAGGATGGCGGCGTCAGCAGTACCGGCGGCGACTTCCATCAGGCAGTCGGTCTGAACAGCCTTGGAGATGAAATCAGCCTGAGACAGGTCGGCGTTCTCGGTGATGGTGGTCTCACCGGCAGAGCCGGCCTCGGCCACCACGGTCTTGCCGATGAGGTCGGCGGTGGAGGTGTAGTCGGTGCCGTCCTTCACGACCACGACCTGGGCGTTCTTGACGTAGGGCTTGGTGCAGGCCATGTTCTCCTCGCGGTCATCGGTCAGGGTCAGGCCGTTCCAGATGCAGTCGATGCTCTTTGCAGCCAGCTCGGTCTCCTTGGTGTCCCAGTTGATCTCCACGAACTCCGGCTCGACACCCAGCTTCTCACAGACAGCGGTGGCCAGCTCGGTATCGAAACCGGTGAAGTTGCCGTCGGCGTCGGTGTAGTTCATCGGCTCATACACGGTGTAGCCGATGACCATCTTGCCGTTGGACTGGATGTAAGCCAAGTCGCTGTCAGCGGCCACGGAGCTTGCCGGGGCGGCAGAGGCGGCGGCAGAAGAAGCAGCCGTAGAAGTGGATGCAGAACCGCTGCAGGCGGCAAGGCTCAGCGCCATCGCACCGGCCAGAAAAGCAGATACCAGACGTTTCATATACAAATTCCTCCCTCAGATTCAGCAGAAGCGGCGCTTCGTTTTACCGCTTTACCATGCTAAATTGTTAAACTGTGACTATAGAATAGCGCGTTTTGCCCCGTTTTGCAAGAGGAAAACCGATTTTTTCGCGTTTTGCCCGCAGACCGCCCCTTTCCGACAGGGTTTTCGGTGTATTTGTACAAAGGACAAAAAGAAAACCGCCACCTCACGGTGACGGTCAGACTTTCCGTTCAATTTATAATGACGCATTCTCAAACGCATCCCCTGCGGCCTTTTGCAAAGCGTCGATGGAGATGGTGCAGAGGGCCGCGAGGTCGGCGTCCGAGCCGTCGGCAGGGATGTCCGCCACCTCTTTCTCAGTCTTGCCCTTGAGGTAGCTGCAATAGCCCTCGCTGTGCTCGTACCACTCCTTGCCGAGGCTGGATGCGTTCCGCATCCCGTAGCTGTCGCCCAGCTCAAGCTTGGAGCGGACGGTGTCCGGGGCGGTGACGCCGCCGTCTGCCGCGATGGTCAGCGCAGGCTCTGCCATGTCGCCGATGGCGCTGGTCACACGGCCATCGGCATCCAGCGTCAGGGCCACGACGGTAAGGTCAACTTCTGCGTTCACATCCTTGTCGTCGGTGGCGGTGATGTCCGAAGAGGCATTCTCCGCCTCCACGCCGAGGCTCACCCGGTCGCCCTTCGCCGCGCCGAGGGCGGACGCATTCGTGCAGGCTTTCGCCACGGCGTCGCGGTACTTATCCACCCGGATGGTGCAGCCGGACAGCAGGTCGGCGTCCACAGCCTTGCCGTCCTTATCCGTTTCCAGCATGGATGCCTGTTCCGGCGTCATGCCGGTGAGGTAGTCGGCGAAGTCATCGGCCTGCTCGGCCCAGCCCTTTTTCAGCGAAGATGCCGCTGCCAGCGGGTAGTCGTCCCCTTTCTGGCGCTTGGTGCGGTAGTCGGTGGGCATGGTGACGACGCCTTTGCCGTCGGCGGTAACTTCCACTTCCAGCTCATCCAGCATCACGTCGGCCAGCTTGCCGTCTCCGTCCAGCAGGACGGCGGCAGCGATGGTATGGATGGTGCCGGTACGGGCCTCATCGGAAGCCTCGGTCAGGATGCCGAGGCCGGTCTTCCAGCCGCCGGTCTGGGTGGTGCTGGCGCTGCCGGACGAGCCGGACATGGCGTTTGAACTGCTCATGCTGCCGGAATCGCTGCTGCCTTTGCGGCAGCCGGACAGCAGCAGTGCCGCCGCCACGGCACAGCTCAGAAGAGCTTTTTGTCTCTGTGTCATAAGCGTTACGCTCCCTTTCATCTCTTTGGGAGTAGTATAGCCCGACAGGAGTCTATTTATTTATGTATCTTTTTGTTGGAAACTGTGTTATACTTGTCCTGCGGCCTACCCCGCCCAGTTTTATGGGAAGGGAGGTGTTGTCCAATGGCGTATATTTCCACATTTATCCTGTCCGTCGGAGCAAATGTAGCTTCTTACTATATCTGCAAGTGGCTTGACGGATGGCTGACGGGCCGTAAGCACTAAAAAGGACCCCCTTTCGGAGATTGCCGCTCCGGGAGGGGGTCTTTTCCTTTTGGGTGTGCCAATGACATATTGGCTTCCACATTTACCATCTTTATTATATGCGATTCCCCGCAAAAGTCAAGCACCGCACAGAAAATTTACAACTGTGCTCTGAGACCGACGTGTTATCTGGCGAAGTGAGAAATTATAAACGAAACATCGTCGAGAATGTCACTCCGCCACCGTGGCGAAATGAGCACAGCTGGCGAAGTGACCAGTTCGCCAAGTCAAAGCACTTCGCCAAGTTGGCGAAGTGATAAAATATAACGTAGATATATCATTAAGTTGTCACTTCGCCACTTATTCTACCGCAGTATCGCTCACATCAGCGGGCTCAGCAGGCGGAGCACACTGTCCAGCAGCGTCCCGGCCAGCGAGGTGCGGCAGTCGGCCAGCTGCACTTCCCGGCACTCTGGCAGGGTGCGGAGCACATCGTCCCGCAGAGCAATGACCTGACTGTTATAGAGCAGCAGCGCCCCGCACTCAAAGTGGAGGAAGAGGCTGCGGTAATCCATGTTGATGCTGCCCACCACGGCGGCGCGGTCATCGCTGACGTAGCACTTGGCGTGGAGGAAGCCGGGCGTGAACTCGTAGATGCGCACCCCCGCCCGGAGCAGCGGCACATAATAGGAGCGGGTCAGCCGGAAGATGAGCTTCTTGTCCGGGATGCCCGGCAGCACCAGCCGGACGTCCACGCCCCGCTTTGCCGCCGCCTTGAGGGCTTCCAGCATGGTCTCGCCCACCGCGAAGTAGGGCGTATAGATATAGACATACCGCTGGGCCTGATTGATGATATTCAGGTAGACCGTCTCGGCCAGAGCCTCTTCGTCCAGCGGGCTGTCCCCGTAGGGCTGTATCACTCCGTCCGACTGGGCAGACAGGGACTCAGCCTGAGGCATAAAGGGCGCATAATCCTCCTCGCTGGGGCGGAAGGCGTTCCAGTGATCAAGGAACATCACCGTGAAGTTCCAGACCGCCGCGCCCTCGGTGCGGAGGGCTGCGTCCTTCCAGTAGCCGAACCGCTCTTCTTCATTGATATACTCGTCGGCCAGATTGATGCCGCCCGTATAGGCTGTATTTCCGTCCACGACCACGATCTTCCGGTGGTCGCGGTGATTCATGACCAGCGACACCAGAGGCACCACCGGATTGAACGGGATGCAGCGGATATGCGCCCGCTCCATCTGCACCACGAAATCGGACGGCAGACCCAGCAGACTGCCAAAATCGTCGTAGATGAGCCGGACGTCCACCCCCTGCGCCGCCTTGCGGACGAGGATGTCCTCTACGCCCTTCCACATCTTGCCGGTGCGGACGATGAAGAACTCGAGGAAGATGAACCGCTCTGCCTTTTCGAGGTCGGCCAGCAGGTCAGGGTACATGGCCTCACCGCAGGGGTAATATTTTGCCGTGGAGTTTTTCCATGCGGGGTACGGCCCGTACTCCGAAACATACCGGCTCAGTCCCCTGCTGGCGGGGTCGAGGGCGTCGGTCTGGCCCGGCTGCTGGGCGAGGTCGGCGGTGTGCTGGCGCTCCACCGCCTGCATCCGCTGGCGCATCCGCTTGGCGGGGGCCTTGTTGCCGAAGGCCAGATAGAGCGCACCGCCCAGCAGCGGCATCATGCCGATGAGGACGAGCCAGATGATCTTATAGTCGCTGTTCTCGTCCTTCCGCACGAGGTAGAGGGTGATGAAGAGGCTGAGGACGTTCAGCCCCGCATTCACCCACACCTTTCCGGCGGTGAGGGAGAAGAAGGCCCAGAGCAGCCAGCCGATCTGCAGCAAAACAAGGGCCACTGTGACCGTGGCCCTGTTGATGACACGATTGAAGAACCGTACGACCGGCAGCCGAAAGAACATCTGCGCCTCCCCCGCTGCCTTTCGGCAGCATTTTTATGGGAATAGTATAGCGCAGAGATGCGGAGATTTCAAGCTCAGGCGTCCGCGTCCTCGAAGCCCACCATGAGGCCGCCCAGCTCGGCGTAGTAGCTGCACAGGCCGCCGCACTCGGTCACCCGCACCTGTGCGCCCTCGAAGACAGCCCGCACCATGTGCATCAGGCGCTCGGCGGCGGCGGGGTTGCCGCAGTGGGCAATGATGACCTTGCCGTTCGTGTAGCCGTGGCCTTTGAGCTCCAGCACGATGCGCTCGAGAGCGCCGTGCTCGCCGCGGGTCTTGCAGAGGACGTCCAGTTCGCCCACATCGCTGGCCTTGCCGATGACCCGGATGTTGAGCATCCGCGCCACAGCAGCCACAGCGGGCTTCACCCGGCCATTCCGGGCCAGATTCGCCAGCGACTCCAGCGAGAACAGCAGATGGGTGTGGTGACGGTAGCGCAGCATCTCTTCGCACACCTCGTCAAAGTCCCTGCCCTCTTCGATGAGCGCACGGATATGCTCTGCCAGCAGCACCAGTTCCGGGCCGGCAGACAGGCTGTCCAGCACAAAGACATGAGCACCCGGGTGCTCTGCCTGATACTCTTCTGCGGCCAGCTGGGCGGCGTTGCAGCTGCCCGACAGGGTGCCGGTGATGGTGATGGCATAAATTTCATCTGCGCCCTCATAAGCCTCCAGCCAGTCGCCGATGTTGGGGCAGGAGGTGCTGGTCTTGCCCTTATAGGTGCGCAGGGTAGTCGCCATTTCCACGGCGTCCAGCGTGCCGTCGTCGAGGTATTCCCTCTCGTCGGTCACGATCTTCAGAGGCACAGCAGCAAAATCAATGCCGTCCATCTGATACAGGCTGGCAGAAGAGTCCACAACGATTCGTTTCATCTCATCTATCTCCATTCCGGCGGATGTCCGCCGCATTTTTTACGTTCTGCGAGTCCACTATATCAGTTTTTCAAAAACCTGTCAAGCGATTTGTAAAATTGTTAACGTCGTTTTAATAAACGGTTGACCCCGACTCAAAAATGCGCTATACTACCACCATGAATCAGGAAATGAAACGCCGTGTCACGGCCTGCGCCGCCGGGTTTTCCCTGCCGCGCTACCGGGAGCTGCCCTCCGTGGGGCTGTATCTCGACCAGACCGTGCAGCTCGTCAACAGCTGCTTCCGGGGCTTCCCCGGGGTGGAGCTCACCCCCTCCATGGTGAGCAACTACGTCAAGAAAGGAGTCATCTCCCACCCCGTCAAAAAGAAGTATTCCCGCGAACAGCTGGCTTCTCTCATCTATATCGTATTGTCTAAAAATGTCCTCTCGCTGGAAAACATCGACACCCTCTTTCAGATGCAGCGGGCTCACTGCACCGCCGCCGAAGCCTACGACTACTTCTGCGACGAGGTGGAGAACTGCCTGCCCTACATTTTCGGTGCCAGCCGCACCATCTGCGGCCTCGACCCGGATGCCGCCGACGAAAAGCGTCTGCTGCGCGGCACCATCGTCGCTGCTGTGAACAAGATGTACCTCGACTGCTGCTTCGTCGCCATGCGGCAGGAGGAAGCCCTCTGGCCGGGGATACTCGGCGACCTCGAATAAAAAGAAAAACGTCTGTACCTCCAAACGAAGTACAGACGTTTTTATTATGCTCTGATTTTAGGTATCCTGCAGCTCACCACGGCTTGCAGCCTTGAGGTAAGCAAAGATGAAGCCATCGAGGTCGCCGTCCATGACAGCATCCACGTTGCCGGTCTCGTAGTTGGTGCGGTGGTCCTTGACCATGGTGTAGGGCATAAAGACGTAGGAGCGGATCTGGTGACCCCATGCGATCTCGTTCTGGACGCCCTTGATGTCGTCGATCTTATCCATGTGCTGCTGCTTGGCGATCTGGTACAGCTTTGCCTTCAGCATTTCCATCGCGTAGTCGCGGTTCTGGAACTGGCTGCGCTGGGTCTGGCAGCTGACCACGATGCCGGTGGGCTTATGGATGAGTCGGACAGCGGAAGAAGTCTTGTTGATGTGCTGGCCGCCGGCACCGGAGGAGCGGTAGACCTGCATCTCGATGTCCTCGGGGCGGATGTCCACCTGGATGGTGTTGTCCAGCTCGGGCATGACTTCCAGCGAAGCAAAGCTGGTCTGACGGCGGGCGTTGGCGTCAAAGGGAGAGACGCGCACCAGACGGTGGACGCCGTTCTCGCTCTTGAGCAGGCCGTAGGCGTTGGCGCCCTTGACCATCATGGAAGCACTCTTCATGCCGGCCTCGTCGCCGTCCTGATAATCCAGGACCTCGACGGTCATGCCGTGAGCCTGCGCCCACTTGTTGTACATACGGTAGAGCATCTCGGCCCAGTCCTGTGCCTCGGTGCCGCCGGTACCGGCGTGGAACGTCAGGATAGCGTTGCTGTGGTCATACTCGCCGTTCAGCATGGTCATCAGCTGCAGCTCGTCCACAGCCTTGCCCACGGCATTGACAGCTTCCTCCGCCTCGGGCACCATCTCGGGGTCGTACTCCTCGTCCAGCATCACCAGCATGGTCTCGGCGTCGTCGTACAGGCCCTGCAGTTTTTCAAAGCGATTCAGCTTGCCTTTCAGGTCGCCGACTTCGTCAAACACCTTTTTGCTCAGCTCGGCGTCATCGTAAAAGCCGGGGCGGGACATGGTATGCTCCAGCTCCTGCACACGCTTGCGGGAAGCATCAATGGCCAGAGCCTCTTCCAGATCCTTGACAGCGGTACCGTAATCGGCCAGCTGCACTTTCAGTTCGTCAGTGGTAATCATGGTCTAGTCCTCTCCTATATATTGAAACCGGTAAAAGATACAGTTTATACACAGATACTTCATTAGTATACCGAGAATCCATGGTAAAGTAAAGGGGAAAATTTACTATCATGCTGGAAATTTGAAGATTTTCACCTTTTCTTTTCCCTTTTGGGGGAGTATAATAACAGCAACTACCTTATTTTATGGGAGGAACTTATGCCGAAATATTATGGCTGCCCGTGTGAGGGCTGCGGCCAACCGCTCACCCTCCGGGACGACATCGTTGTCTGCCCCGACTGCGGCGCGCCTTATCACCGCACCTGTTACGAGAAACTGGGCCGCTGCATCCACAGCCCGGCCCACGCAGCAGGGTACGAATGGAAATTCCCGTACCAGGAAAATGAGCTGCGCACCTGCCCCAGCTGTGGCGAGCGCACCCTGCGCAGCGAAGAACACTGCCGCTGCTGCGGGGCCAAGCTGCCCCCGGAGGGTGCGGAGCAGCCCAACGACCGCGCTGAAGAAGAGCAGAATTTTGATTATGCCAGCTTCTACCGCCAGTTTGAGGAGGGCAATGTGCCCGACCCGCTCAAGGAGGCTTATCAGGCCGCCTTTGGCAAGGAAGAGCAGATGGACGGCATCTCCTGCAAGGACTGGAATGCCTACATCGGCCGCTCGGCTCCGTCTTACATGACGACCTACAGCCGGATGGAGCTGACCCACAGCAAGATCGCCATGAGCTTTTCCGCTCTGCTGTTCGGCCCGTTCTATTTCTTCTACCGCAAGGCATGGAAGCCCGCCTTTGGTTTCCTGTTTGCCGAGTTGCTGCTCTCAGCCCCTTACTTTATTGATATGCTGCAGATCACCGGCAGCAGCCTCTCCCCCGGCCTGAGCAATTCGGCTTTGCTGATGCTCTCGCGGGTGTGCTCGTTCCTGGGCTTTCTGCTGATGGTTCTGCGGGGCATGTACGGCAAATGGCTCTACCGCAAGAGTGCGGCCGCCCGCATCCGCCGCATCCAGAACGAGTTTCCGGATGCCGAGCAGCGTCGGGCCGTTCTTAGCGCACAGGGCGGCACCAGCCTGGCCGCCGTGTTTGGCAGCCTGGCTCTGCTCTTCGTTCTGGGCAGTGCTTTCACCCTGTTGCTTGGACCCAATATGCAGGCCCTGCTTGACATCGTTTCCGGCTGAGATCTCAGCTGCGCATTATAGAGAATTGTGAAGGAGTCCAAATCATGAAAAAAGTCACGAAAGCCGTCATCCCGGCTGCGGGTCTGGGCACACGCGTGCTCCCCGCCACCAAGGCAATGCCCAAGGGGATGCTCCCCATCGTGGACAAGCCTGCCATCCAGTATCTGGTGGAGGAAGCCGTGCGTTCTGGCATCACCGATATTCTGATCATCCTGGGCCGCAACCAGAGCATCATTGAAGACCACTTTGACCGCAGCCCTGAGCTGGAGGAAAAGCTGGCCGCTCCTGGCAAGGAGAAGATGCTGGAGGAGTGCCTGGGCATCTCCAACCTCGCCAACATCTATTTTGTCCGCCAGAAGCAGACCCTCGGCCTCGGCCACGCTGTCAGCGTCGCCAAAGCCTTTACGGGCGATGATCCGTTCGTGGTCATCTACGGCGACGACGTCATCTGGGGCGAAGACCCGGTCTGCGCCCAGCTCATCCGTGCTTACGAAGAATTTGGCCGCCCCTGTGCCGGTGTCAGCGCGGTGCCCTGGGCTGATGTGAGCCGCTACTGCAGCCTGAAGACCACCCCCATCCACGACAACTACTTCTTTGTGGATGACATGATCGAGAAGCCCAAAAAGGGCCAGGAGTTCAGCAACTACTCCATCCTGGGCCGCGTGCTGCTCACCCCGGAGATTTATGACATCCTCGCCAACACCAAGCCCGGTGCCGGCGGCGAGATCCAGCTGACCGACGCCATGGCCGAGTACGCCCGCAACCACGGCGGCATGACGGCAGTGGAGTTCACCGGTAAGCACTACGACATGGGCAACAAGCTCAAGGTCGTGGAGGCTCAGGTAGAGCTGGCCCTGCAGCACCCGGAGATCGGCGAGGCATTCCGCGCTTACCTGAAAGAGTTCTGCAAGACGTTGTAAAATTTCTGATATCAAAAAAATCCTCCGACACAGGTCGGAGGATTTTTTCTTATGCTTCTTCTTATGCTTCTGTTATGCCTGGCTCGGGTGGGGCTGCGGGGGCATTTTGGTAAAGAGAACCTTGAGCGCCAGCGGCGTCAGGACCGAGGAGACCACGATGAGCAGGATGACGGCAGTGAAATAGACCGGGTCCACCACGCCGACCTCCAGGCCTTTCTGGGCCACGATCAGGGCCACCTCGCCGCGGGTCATCATGCCGACACCCACCTTGAGGGAATCGCCCCAGCTGAAACGGCAGAGCTTTGCAGCCAGACCGCAGCCGATGATCTTGGTGACAAGCGCGATGACCACAAAGCAGACGCTGAACAGCAGGATTTCTGCCGTCAGGCCGCTGATATCGGTCTTCAGGCCGATACTGGCGAAGAAGACTGGCGCAAACAGCGTGTAGTTGCTGATATCCACCCGGCGCTCCACATAGGAGGCATCCTGAATGGAGCAGAGCACGATGCCTGCAATGTACGCGCCCGTGATATCCGCGATGCCGAAATACTGCTCCGCAATATAGGCCATCGCAAAGCAGAACGCCATGCTGACGATGGTGATACGCTGGGTGTGGGGGTTGCGGTTGTCCAACCACTTCATGGCACGGTGACACACCAAACCAATGATGATGGCTGCTACAAAGAAAAGCACCGTGTTCAGCAGCACCTTGCCAAGGCCTGTGCCCGTGCCGGAGCTGGCCCCCAGCACACAGGTCAGCACCACGATGCCGATGACATCATCAATGACAGCGGCACTGACGATGGTGGTCCCGAGGAAGCTCTTCAAATGGCCCAGCTCCTGCAGGGTAGCCACTGTGATGGACACGCTGGTGGCTGTCATGATGGTACCGATAAAGAGTGCCTTATAGAACTCCGGGCTGCCCACGGCAGAAAAACCGTAGAACAGGCTGTACAGCAGCGTACCGCCGCCCAGCGGGACCGCCACGCCCACACAGGCGATGAGGGTCGCAATGGGGCCGGCCCGCAGCAGCTCTTTCAAATTGGTGCCAAGGCCCGTGGTAAACATCAGCAGCACCACGCCGATCTCCGCAAAGATCTCAATGGTATCGCTGGTGTGCACCAGGTTGAGCAGACAGGGCCCGATGAGCAGGCCCGCGATGATCTCGCCTACCACCTGCGGCGCTTTGCATTTGCGGGCCACCAGCCCGAAAAACTTGGCGCTGATCATGATGATGGCGAGGTTCCGGAAGACAGAATACATGGATTTAACCTTCTTTCACACACTTTTACTCTGGCAGGGCAGCCCGGCCGCGCGCCGGTGGAGCACCACTCCTCCCTGCCCTGCTGATTTCTTATTATAACGTTTTTGTTTGTTAAAATCAAAACAAATTTCCAAAAATCCGGCAAAAAGGCAGCTAAAAATTGCATCGTGCAGGTTTCCCTATTTTTATGCAAAATTATGATACAAAACGCTTGACAATTCCGTCCGCACTTGCTATAATAAATTGCTGTCTGAACAGACACGCCGCACGGAGCGCGATGCCGCGCTCCGTGTACCCTTGGCCTCAGGACCCTGAGGCCCTCAAGTCCAAAAGGAGGTGCTACAAAATGGCAAAGTACGAAACCATGCTGATTACCA
>ERZ837380.2593-NODE-2593-length-18784-cov-3.234289_pt1 | contig 18784 bp, 16 predicted proteins | sample MGYA00519685_ERZ837380 | MGnify/ENA primary metagenome ERZ837380 (study PRJEB31850, sample SAMEA3708817) | human gut metagenome | biome: human gut; feature: human-associated habitat; material: faeces | place: China | collected 2014 ...
AAGCCCGATCGCGGCTTCTGCCGCCTCCGACTTCCTACGGATGGAAAATGCCGTCCATGCCATCAGCACGCTCATCGTGGCGCTTAGGAGCATCCGCCCGGCATATCCCAGCGGAACCGGAGCTAACACCATTCCTAACGCATACACGGCTCCCAGAAGACTCCCTGCCAACCGCCCATACCGGCGTTCCGGCAGACGCAGGCAATTCTTCACCACCGACAGAAGCAGGAAATCCGCTGCCAGATTTTGCAGCAGGATGACATCCGCATACACACGATAGGTCACTGTCTCTTCCCACCTTTCTGTCCGACACGGGATATTATAAGAAAAAAGTTCCGCAAAATTTGTCAAACCGAGGGCGCAAAACGCCTGTTTTGATCGCCAAAAATCGGGGGAAAAACGTAAAATTTGAATAGATTCGACATAAGTCGAAGGTCTGAATCGACGATAAAAAAGAATGTGCCTTTTTGTGTAATAGGGGATTCCAAGGAATTTCCTATTACACAAAAAAACACGCATCAGAAATTTTCACTTCTAATGCGTGTCTCTTCCAAAAGCAACTGCTTCTGTATATATTTTGTATTTTTGCTAAAGCAAGAGCAGTTCATCTCTCACTCTTATATTATTTCTTATTTCTCAGAAAATCCGGAATATTGATCTGTGTTTCCTGGCGCATCGGGCGGAACGGCTGTGCCGGTGCCGACTGCGGTGCTTCCTTCGGAGCGACTGGCTGTGCCGGTGCTGCTGCAGATGGTGCACGGAAGGTCGGTGCCTTGTAGGTCGGCTGCGCTGCCGCTGCAGTCTGTGCTGCCGGCTGAGCGTATGTATTGCCAGTCGTCTTTGCCTTGAACGGAGTCTTGAACTCAGTCATCGCTTTTGCGACCGGTGTGTTCACACCGTGGGAATCCAGTCCAGTCGCAATAACAGTGATCGTCGCCTCATCCTGTGCATTCTCATCGTACATCGCACCGAAGATGATATTGGCATCGTCGCCTGCAAGCTCCTGTACATAGCTGGCTGCGTCATTTGCCTCGATCAGGCTGATATCGCCGGAAATATTGATGATAACGTGGCTTGCACCCTCGATGGTTGTCTCAAGAAGCGGGCTGGATACAGCCTGCTTAACAGCCTCAAGTGCCTTCTCGTCGCCCTTCGCCTTACCAATACCGATATGAGCGATGCCCTTATCTGTCATAACAGTCTGAACATCAGCGAAGTCAAGGTTGATAAGACCCGGAACATTGATCAGGTCTGTGATTCCCTGTACTGCCTGAAGAAGAACCTCATCCGCTTTCTTTAATGCGTCCGGCATGGTTGTCCGTCTGTCAACGATTTCAAGGAGACGGTCATTCGGGATCACGATCAGAGTATCAACCGCATTCTTTAAGTTCTCGATTCCCTTTAACGCGTTGTTCATTCTCTGTCTGGCTTCGAAGCGGAACGGCTTTGTTACAACGCCGACTGTAAGAATTCCCATGTCTTTTGCGATCTGAGCGATCACCGGAGCTGCACCTGTACCGGTTCCGCCTCCCATACCACAGGTAACGAATACCATATCTGCGCCCTTAAGTGCCTGGGAGATCTCCTCCTGGCTCTCCTCAGCTGCCTTCTCGCCGATCTCCGGCTTTGCGCCTGCGCCGAGTCCCTTTGTGAGCTTCTCACCGATCTGCATGGCAGTCGGAGCTTTACAGAACTGAAGCGCCTGTTTATCTGTGTTGATACCGATAAACTCAACGCCCATAATATTTTCTTCTACCATGCGGTTTACCGCGTTATTTCCGGCACCGCCGACACCGATCACAAGAATTCTTGCGGCATTCTCTGCCTCGTTTATCTTAATCTCTAACAAGAATGTCTCCTCCTTTAATATCTATCAATCTATTACATCTGTATTAGCATGGTCATAAAAATCCCAAGTTAATCTAACATATATCATATTTGATTTTTTGAAAAATATCAACCTTAAATTTATGGTTTTTTTGAAAAAAACACTGATTTTCCGCTGTCCCCGGCCTAAGCTTTCTTACGGTCAGCGCAGCAAGTGCGCAGACCTGATGAATCGTTACTCTAATTCTTCTTCACAAAACGGTACGTCGGGCTGGAATTCGTCTCGTCATAGGTATCCAGATACAGCGTACCCGAAAGTCCTGTGAGCTCCGTCATGATATCGTGAAGCTCCGCGATCTTTCCGTCAAGGCTATCCGAATTTCCAAGCTCCACCGTGATGTCCCCCATCACAAGCTCCGCCTCATTGTAGCTGTTATAGTTGATCTTGTCCACCTGGATATCGCTGACATTCAGCACCTGGGTCAGGTTTAAGATCTCGCCGAAAATATCCTGATCCGCCACCGGAAGCGGCTGGTGCAGGACGATATGTCCGAACTCGAGACCAGTGATCACCGGAACGCCCGGAAGCTGCTCGGAAGAGCTCTCCACAATGATTCCATCCTTATCGAAGTACATGTAGCTGCTCATGTAGGAGACGCAGCCCACAACGCTCTTCTCAAACACAACGACCTCCACCTTTGTGGGGCTCTTGAAATTGATCTTATATTCCTCGATAAACGGAATGGACTTGTGCTCCTTAAACCGGTTCTGATAATAGCAGAACGCGGAATTTCTGGACCACTTGCCGTCAAATAAGAGCGACTCGATCTGTTCCTTCGTATACTGCTTATTTCCGCTCACTTCCACATCCTTGATCCGTATCGAAAAGACAAGAACGAGAAGAATGACGAGAATCGCCATGATCACTCCAATGATGATCCCCGTCTTTCTTCCTCCTCTCCTGTTGTACATTCCAAATCCGCTGCTGCTCCTTCTCCCAAAATGGATCCCAAAGCTGCGCCTTCCAAAACCAAGACCTCTTCTTCTAAATAACATTTTCTCTTCACCTGTTATCTGATCACTTGTTCTCACGTAACATCATTGGGACCCGCGCACCCGACACACTGATCACCGGAAGACTCTGGTCTGGAGCAAAAAATCCATTGCCACGATCATCACAGCTCATCTTCCTCTATGTCTGCCCCAAGCTTTCTCAAATCTCTTCCGATATCCTCGTACCCGCGCTTTAAATGTCCACTGTCCGAGATCACACTGAGTCCGTCCGCCGCCAGGGCCGCCACTAGAAGCGCCGCCCCGCCGCGAAGATCCGGCGTCTCCGCAATCCCCGGAACAAGAGGATATCTTCCTCTTATTATGGCTGTATCTTTATGGAGCGATACGTCGGCCCCAAAGGCTGCAAGCCGCATCGCCGCCTCAAACCGTGCCTCATACACGGTCTCTTTAAACCGGCTCTCCCCGCTTCCCGCTGCCTCCACGGCGAGAAAGACAGACTGAAGATCCGTCGGAAATCCCGGGTATGGCCCGGTGTCGATCTCGACCCCGGCCGGACGCCGTTCCATCACCATACCGATCCTGGCTTTCGGTCCGGTCGCCCCGGATATCCGGATCCCGGCTCCCATTTTTCGGAGTGCCTTTAACGGTTCTACCAGAACCACCGGATCCACACCGGTGATCTCGATCTCCACGCCGGCTGCCGCTGCCGCCGCCAGGTATGTCCCCGCACAGATTCTGTCTCCTGCCGTCACATGATCCGTCGGAAAGAGCTTTTCCACCCCATCCACCGTGATAGTCCCGGTGCGCTCCCCGGATATCTTTGCTCCCATAGAACGCAGGAAGCTGCAGAGTTCCACGATCTCCGGCTCCCTGGCACAGTTTAGGAGCTTTGTCGTGCCGGATGCCAGAGCGGCAGCCATCAACGCGTTCTCCGTCGCCCCGACACTGGGATATGGAAAACGGAATGTTGTTCCACAAAGCTTTTTCGCTTTTGCAATCAGCATTCCGCCATCATCAAGTATCTCTGCTCCCATTGCCCGGAGCACATCCAGGTGAAAATCGATCGGACGTTTTCCGATCACACAGCCGCCCGGATACCAGGTCGTCACCTCCCCGGCCCTGGATAACAGCGGTCCCAAAAGCAGGCTGGAAGACCGCATCTTCCCCACCGTCTTCTCGGAGATCACCGTTCCAGAAAGCCCGGAGGCATCGATCTCCAGGACATCGTCCTGAAACATCACCTGACACCCAAGGTCCCTTAAGATCTCCGCCATGAGGAACACGTCCGAAATTCTCGGAACATTCCGTATCTCGGTTCTTCCCTCTGTCAAAAGACTCACCGCCATCATGGGCAGCACCGCGTTTTTTGCACCCTGGACTTTTATTTTTCCATGCAGAGGCTTAAGCCCCTGAACTTTAAACACCTGCAAACCGATTCCCCCGCATATGCCGCTATAAAACAGTATATGCAAGAGTATCAATTATGTTACTGCTGTTCCAGCCTGATCTGGTTGGACACACTTAGTACCATTCCCATCTCAATCATCAAAAACAGCACCGACGTACCCCCGTAACTGATAAACGGAAGCGTGATTCCCGTGTTCGGAATCACATTCGTAACAACGGCAATGTTCAAGACGACCTGGATCGCGATATGTGCCAGAACACCTGTCACCAGCATTGCACCAAATAGATCCGGCGCATTTCCGGCGATGACTAAAAATCTGTACAGCATGAACAGGAACATGAATATCACGGCTACCGCGCCGAAAAGTCCCAGCTCCTCACAGATCACCGCGAAGATCATATCGTTCTGCGGCTCCGGAAGGAAGCTTAACTTCTGGATACTCTGTCCCAGTCCCTTTCCGAGAAGGCCGCCGGAACCGATGGCGTACAGTCCCTGAAGGACCTGATATCCACCGGACTTCGGATACGCCTCCGGGTTTTTCCACACCAGGATTCGGCTCAGCTGGTAGGAATGGAGGATTCCCGCCTTCTCGAGGGCGATGGCCACAGGCGGCGCGAAGACGATGACAGTGATTCCAAGCGCCACCGTCGCAATAAATGGCCATTTTCTCTTGCACGCGATAAACATCATGACGAAAGCGATTCCGCAGATGATGATACCGGAGCTTAAGTTGTTCATGGTGACGAGAAGTGCCAGAGGTCCGATGAGGACCGCGATCATTCCCCACACCCGCCATTCATTGATCTGCTTTCCAAGTCTCGTGATGAGCACGGCCAGAAGCAGGATCACCACGATCTTTACAAGCTCTGCAGGCTGGAAACGCAGGGATCTTGTTCCCAGCCATCTTTTCTTGCCGTTAACCGCGATTCCCAGTGGTGTAAATGTTACAAGGATCTCGCAGATATAGGATACCACTACTGCCGGAACAGTAAACTTCGCCAAGAAGTGATAGTCGATCTTTGAAATGATCAGCATCAGGATGAATCCAGCCACGGCGATCTGTCCCTGACGCACCATGTAGTAGTTGGACGGCTGCCTGCTCACCTGGGCATTGTAGGCGCTGGAACTGTAGATCATGATCAGTCCGAATACCGTAAGGAAGATAATGACCACTAAGAGGTCATAGTCGTAAAAACGGCGTGCTTTCTTTTTCCGTTTTCCCTCTTCCTGTACAGGAGCCCCGTACATCTGCTGCTGCCGCAGCATTTCCTGTCTCTGCTGCATCTCACGGCGCTGCTGCATCAGAAGCTGCTCTCTTCGCTGTCCCTCCTGCTGGCGTTTCGCCCGCTCTCTTTCAATCTGCTGACGCTCCAACTGTTCTCCGGACATCTGCTGTCTCTGCATCTGCTGTCTCTGCATCTGCTGACGATGTACCTGCTGTCTCTGCGCCTGTGCCCTGCCGCCGGCTTTTCGAACTTTCTTTCGAGCCACGCTAAGCCTCCATTACAGCGCGTTGACGCATTCCTTAAAGATTCGTCCGCGCTCCTCAAAGTTCTTGAACATTCCCCAGCTTGCGCATGCCGGAGAGAGCAGCACATAATCGCCTGCATTCGCGTAAGAAGCGCATACCTGAACGGCCTCCTGCATGTCTTCCGCGTACATGATATCCGTGATACCATGTTTCTTTGCGCACTCAGCGATCTTATCTCTTGTCTGGCCAATGAGGACGAGATAGCGGACTTTTCCGTCAAAGTTCTCGATCCACTCGTCATACTCGGAATGCTTGTCATATCCGCCTGCGATTAAAAGTGTCGGTCCCGGCATCGCCTTGATGGCCTGGATCGCCGCATCCGGGTTTGTTCCCTTGGAGTCATTATAATAAGTAACGCCGAAACGCTCTCTTACATACTCGATCCTGTGCTCTACAGCCTTGAACTCCCTGCATGCCTCGCGGATCATATCCATCGGGACGCCTAAATGGATCGCGATGGCAACGGCTGTCATCACGTTCTCGTGGTTATGTCTTCCGATGATGTTTAACTCGTTGACATCGAGGACCTTCTCGTTCTTTCCATCATGGCGGTAAACGATGAAATCTCCGTCCATGAAGATGCCCTCGTCGAGCTTCTCCTTGCTGCTGAAGTAGAGGACCTTGCACTTTAAGGTCTTTCCGAATTCTCTGAGGACCGGATCCTCGTAGTTTAATACGCAGGTATCTTCCTCTGTCTGGTTTCTTGTGATCCCCTCTTTGACCTGAATATAGCACTCCATGGTCTTATGGCGGTCCAGATGGTCCGGAGTGATGTTTGTGATCGCGGACACATTCGGATGGAAATCCATGATGGTCTCAAGCTGGAAGCTGGAAACCTCCGCGACGGTAACGGACTCGTCTGTGGTTTCAAGAGCGTGAGCGGTGTACGGATCACCGATGTTTCCTACTACGAATACGCTCTTATAGAACTTTCTCATGATCTCGCCTGTGAGGGCTGTCGTTGTTGTCTTTCCGTTTGTACCTGTGATAGCCGCAAGTTTTCCCTTTGAGCAGTGGTAAGCAAGCTCGATTTCACTCCAGATCGGGATCTTCGCCTCGTCGATCACCGCAACGAACGGTGACTCAAGCGGAATACCAGGGCTGATGACGCATAACTCCACACCCATAAGGTCTGTCTTCTTCAGTTCACCGAGAACGATCGTCATCTTCGCACCCTCATCAAATTTTGCTTTCAGCTTCTCTTCGGAAAGCTTCTCATTTCCATCATAAAGAACCACTTCGCCGCCCTGGGCAAGCAGAAGCTTTGCGGCAGAAATACCGCTGATTCCCGTTCCTGCAACTAATACTTTCTGTGACATGGTTTCTCCTCCTATATACTCGTAATGAATGACCGCTCAGCCTGCTATTTTCCTGCGCATGTCTGAACATTTACCCTAATTATAATCCCATGTAGGCAACCAGGCAAAGGATCGCCGTAACGATCGAAAATACTGCGACAACTCTCGTCTCGGACCATCCGCAAAGCTCGAAATGGTGATGGATCGGAGCCATCTTGAAAAATCTCTTTCCACCGGTCTTTTTAAAATATGTGACCTGAATGATGACGGAGAGGACCTCCACCAGGTAGATCAGGCCAACGACGGCGATAAAGATCGGCATCTGCATCATGAACGCGCTGGATGCCACGAAACCGCCGAGGGCCAGGGAACCCGTGTCTCCCATGAACACCTTCGCCGGATATACGTTGAACAGTAAAAAGCCTAACAGACTTCCCACAACGGCACCTGTGATCGGGCTGATCCCGCTGTTTTCTCCGATGGCAACCACGGTGAAGAATGTCGCCACAAGGATCGTAACACTTGTGCAGAGACCGTCAAGACCGTCTGTAAAGTTTACACCGTTGTCGGTTCCGAGAACGATAAAGAATACCGCCGGAATAAACAGCCAGCCGAGATTCAGATAATATCCATTTTCAAATCCGCCAGTGAAAGGGATCAGCATTCCTGTTCCCACTTCTCCGGAAGTCATCAGATAGTAGGTGAAAATCCCCGTGATGATGAACTGACCGATGAGCTTCTGGATCGGGTTTAAACCTTCCGAACGCTTCATGACGATCTTGATGTAGTCATCCAGAAAACCGATGATTCCGAATCCCACCGTCACGAAGAGGATCGGGATGATCCGCGGATAGCTCTTAATGTAAAATAAGGATGTGATCACGATCGCCGTGAGGATGATGAGTCCTCCCATCGTCGGTGTTCCCTGTTTCTTTAAATGGCTCTGCGGACCGTCATCGCGGACCTGCTGTCCGAATTTCAGACGGTGGAGAAACGGAATCACCACCGGACAGAGCGCTGCGCTGATTGCGAAGGCGATAATGATCGCCAGAATTGTCTCATTTACCATGCTGAACCTCATATTTTCCTGCTGCACCTCATACTTCCTATGTAAATTGACATGCCGTCTTCCGACAGCACCATGAAATTCAGCTGTTCCGCGCCTTCGGCGCTCCCACAGCTGCCGCCTGACAACATTTCATAGCGTAAATAGTATACGTCCTTTTTTCCCAATAATCAATCAGAACATTTGATACAAAGGCCAAAAGACCTGAATTTCTCCTGCCATCTGTGCTCACATACGCACAAAGCGCAGAGCGGTTCAATATTAATCCGTCTCCGAAACCGACGTGATATCCAGATACGGAAGAATATTCGAAAAAATATCAGCCACCACCGGTGCCGCGATGGTTCCGCCGTAATAGATCCCCACCGGCTCGTCGATAGTGATCAGCGCGATGACCTGGGGATCATCGGCGGGCGCAAATCCTAAAAAAGAAGAAATATATTTCTTTAAGCTTCTCGGCAGCTTCTCCGATGTCGCCGTCTTTCCGCCGACCCGGTAACCTGGAAGCTTCGCCCGCTTTCCGCTTCCTTCCGCCACTACCTGCTCTAAAATATACCGCATGGTCTCGCTGGTAGCTTCCGACACGACTCCCATCCGCTCCGGATAGGAAAACTTCTGGTAATATGTCCCATCCGTGCTCTCCACATTCATCGCAAAGTGGGGCGTGATCCGCCTGCCCCCGTTTATGATGGAGGCAGCCGTCGTGATGAGCTGGATCGGCGTGATCTGAAAGGACTGTCCAAAGGAGACGGTGGCGAGCTCCACAAGTCCCATATTTTCCTTCTTGTGCATGATCGTCGCTGCCTCGCCGGGCAGATCGATCCCGGTCTTTCCGAGAAGCCCAAACTGTTCGAAATAATGATAGAACGAATCCACGCCAAGTCGCGCGCCAACGTCGATAAACACCGGGTTACAGGAGTTCATGGCTCCCTGTAAAAATGTCTCTCCTCCATGTCCACCGATCTTATGGCAGCGGATCTTCCGGTCTTCCACGATCCGGAAGCCCGGGCAGGAGAACCTGTCATCCAGATGGACCACTCCCGCCTCCAGCCCTGCTGCGGCGGTGATGATCTTAAATGTGGAGCCGGGCTCGTAGGTATCGTTGATGCAGCGATTCCGCCACATCTTATTTCTCGCGTCCTGAAGCTCCGTCCCAGTGAGTCCGCCGCTTTCCACATTCAGCGTGAACGGGTCGTTCAGATCAAACTCCGGGACATTTACCATAGCGTAGATCTCCCCATTCCGGGGATTCATGACGATCACGGAGACCGCCTTCGCACCTTTTTTCTCCATGACCTGGTACGCCGCCTGCTCCGCGTACTTCTGGATGTTCACATCCAGGCTCACGGTCAGGGTATTTCCGGGCACCGGCTCCACCCGCTCCTCCGCGGCATTCTGGAGTTCCGTGCCCTTCGCGTCGGAGGTCGTCAGTATCAGACCATCCCTGCCCTTTAAGTACCTCTCGTACATGACCTCCAGGCCGATGATCCCCTGATTGTCCGCTCCGGTGAATCCCAGGACCTTTGATGCGAGACTTCCGTAAGGATAATATCTCTTATAATCCTCATCGACCTTCACACCGGAGAGTCCGAGATTCATGATCTGGTCCCCCACCGACTTCTCCACATTTGTCCGGATGATCTCCCTGGAAGACCACTTTTCTACCTTTTTCCGGACCTCCGGCTCCGGAAGCTCCAGGATCCGCACCAGCTCCCGGATCACCTTCTCCGGCTCCGTCACCTGATTGTGGATCACGGACACGGTGCAGACCGTCCGGTTCGCGGCGATCACAGTGCCATTCCGATCCACGATCTCGCCCCGGGCAGCCTTGATGGTCCGCTCCCTCTTGTGGAGCTCATCCGCCATCTTGCTGTAGTGGTCCGACCTCGCGATCATCAGGAATCCCAGCTGGGCGCACAGCCCCACCATCAGAAGCACCGAGATTAAAAAAACGATAAAAAGCTTCTTTCTGTGATGTGTCAGAAATTCCGCCATGTCAAAACCTTCATCTTAAAAGTCTTGGTAATTAATATACGGGACTTCCCGTTTCCTCATGCACGGATTTTATTACATTGCAAGAAATCCAGCCAGCGCCCTCTTCGCCCCAGCCATTCTCTCCTCAAACTGCGGATAGAATTCCTCTTCCTTATTATAAGGAATCAGATAAAACTGTTTCATAAGATAAAGACTCACGGTCTTCGCCGCCTGTCCGGAGGTGTCTTTTCCGATCACCCGCTCCAGATCCTTTAAAAAGTAATGCCAGGTACAGACAAACTCATCATACCGCTTCGGCTCCGGCATATCGATCCATTTTTTAACCTTTACCTTGGCCCTGGTCTCCTTCGCGCACTCGTAAACCTGCAAAAAATACATAAAACCGCCGTCCCCATAAATTCTTCCAAGCGGAAACAGCCGGCAGATCCCTGGGCGGTACGCATGAATCCTGCAGCGTCCATTCTGGTCTAAAAAGGAACAGGCCTCCTCCTCCCCTGCCATCTTGAGGTTCGGGAGAATGATCCCATCCACCACATTAAGTTCCAGAGGTCCCGCGAGAAGCGCCTCAAAGGTCTTCCCTGTCCCCGCCGTCATGCGGTACGCGTCAAAAGGATCGAGAACCACGGAGGTTCCCATCCCGGTGCAGCAGGCATGGCAGCCCTCACACCCTGCGCAGTCCGCCTTCACCATATCATCCAGGCCATAGAGTTTTCCGTCGGAAACCTCCGCCATATCCATCTCTCTCTTCATGATCTTCTCCTATTATTCCCCATATGTAATTGTTCAGTACTCACCGGCATCTTCTTCCAAATGTATGGCAACAGCCACCCTATATACTAATTTGTGCAGGAAAACGCTTATGCAAGCAAGCTTGCAACACATTTTTCTGCACAAATATAAATCACTACATGGCTAAACTGTCAGCAGATCACTGCGCGGTCTGCGTTGTCTCCTCCGCTCCATTCTTCATGGTCTCAGTCTCCTGAACCGATTCCATACTCTGGGCTTCGCCCGCACTCTCCGCCGCGGATCCCGATCCGTCGGACGGCATATCATCCGGAAGTCCAAGACCGTCATCATACGGGATCACTTCTTCCTCCGGCGCAGGCTCCGTCTGGATCACATTTCCTTCCGCATCCGTCGGTGCCTCAGTCTCCGCCCCGGTCTCTCCGGTTCCAGGCTCCAGTCCGCCCTCGTTGTTGTTTGCGATTCCCTCGTTCTGATCCGCAAGACTTGCGTCCTCCGTCATCGTATCCGTATCCGGGAATACATTTAAGTATGGAAGCGCTTCCGCCATGATCTTCTGAAAGACCTCTGTGGCGAAAGTGCTGTGCGCCTGCTCTTTGCCCGGAAGATTCGGGGTATCGATGACCACGTACATAAGAAGCTGCGGGTCATCCGCCGGCGCAAATCCACAGAAGGATACGAGATAGTTGTGCGCGGAACGCGGAAGCTTCTCCGCCGTTCCCGTCTTTCCGCCGACCTTATACCCGGCAACACGTCCCGCCTTACCGGTTCCCTCCTCATCGTCGACCGTCATAAACAGGGCGTGTCTGATAAAGTCACTGGTGGACTGGGAAACGGTCTCCCGCACCAAATTCGGCTCTATCTTCTTCACAACAGAACCCTGATCATTTAAGATCTGCTTTACCACATGAGGTTCATAGTAGGAACCGCCGTTGATGACAGACGCGAATGCCGCCGCCATCTGGATCATCGTACTGTTATAGCTCTGTCCGAAGGAGTTTACCGCAAGGTCTGTCGGGCCCATATTGTCCGCATTGTAGATCAGTCCATATGCCTCTCCCGGAAGATCGATTCCGGTCTTCTGACCCATGCCGAATAATTTCTGATATTTTGCAAACCGCTGTACTCCGAGTTTCGCCGCGATCTGCATCATAGCATCGTTGCAGGATTTCATTAAGGACTGCTCCAACGTCAGGATTCCGTGTCCATAGATATTGGAACATTTGATCCTGTAGCCGCCAATATCCTGTCCGCCGTCGCAGAGAAATGTATCATTCTGACTGATGACGCCTTCCTCAAGCCCCGCCGCAACTGTCATCGGCTTCGCCGGGGAACCCGGCTCGTAAGTATCATTTACACAGAAATTTCTCCACATCTGGTTCCAGGCATCCATCCTGCCCTCATCCGTCATGGCCGTGATCTCTTCCTGAGAATAGGCATAGCTCAGATCTCTCGGATTATTCAGATCAAATCTGCGGTTGGAGGACATGGCAAGGATCTCACCGTTTCTCGGGTCCATGGCGATAACAGCCGCCGTCTTGCTTCCGATCCCGCTCATCCATTCGTCGATATACTTTTCCACGATCCTCTGGATATTCACATCGATGGTGGAGACGATAGTATTTCCGTTCTCAGCGGATTTAATGACCTTCTCCATGTTGGACTCGTCATCCAGGTATCCATACTCTCTTCCGTTTGTTCCGGTGAGCTGGTCATTGTAATACTGCTCAATTCCGCCGCTTCCCTGTTTTCCGTTATCATAGGAGAAGCCCACCACGTTGCAGGCCAGGGTATTGTACGGATAAAATCTCCGGTACTCATCCTCAAACCAGACGCCCTTGATCTTCTTTCCACTGTCTTCCTTTGACTTCGCGTAGGCATCATTCAGCTCTTTCTTTTTTGTCTCAAATTCTTCCTTCTTGTCTGCGGAGATCTGTTTCTCATAAGGCACATAGTAGGAATTTTCATTGGCAGAGATCGTCGCCAGAATATCTGCCCTGTCGTATCCGAATACCTCACAGAGTGCGGCCACCGTCGGTTCCAGGTAGTTCTCTTTATCCTGGTTGATCTGGTTCGGATCAAGGATCAGGTTGTAGACCTTCTCACTGGTAGCCAGATATGTTCCGTTCCTGTCCACGATATCGCCGCGGCGGTACGGGATCGTCCGGCTGTCGTAGGAGGAATGCTGGTTCAATACGATCTGGGTGTAGTCCTCGTTTTTATCCTTGATCATCCGGTATAAAACAACGACAAGACCAAACAAAGCCAGCGTCGTTACGAGAACCGTAACCGCCAGCTTTTCTTTCATACTCATGGTAAAAACTTTCTTATTATTACCGTTCCGGGATGTCTTCATACTGTCTTACATACTCGCTTTCCGTCTTATTGTATAAGCGGACCTGGTCCTTATTGGCATAAACCATTCCCAGTTCCTCAGTCGCTACCTTATACACATAATCCAGGTCCACCGACGTGTTGATCCTTGTGAGAAGAGCGTCGTTATCCCCTTTCAGTTTTTCAATACTCTCCTCCAGACTCTCAATATGATTGAGTCTCGCTGTGACGGAAGACTGAAGCTTTAAATAGCTCACACAGATATACAGTGTGCAGATCACCGCCACTGTCAGCAACAATACGGAAAAAAGATTCATCTGAAGCGCTTTTTCCTGATTTCTCCGAACTGTAACGGTATGGGATACATTCCGCTTCTGCTGATGTCCTCTTTCCTGCTCCTCGTACCGGGGAACACGCTCGACTTTACGGACAGTATTTCCCTCTACATATTCTTCGGTCTGCGGGGCTCTTTTCCGTCTCCTTGCTGCCATACCATCACTTCCTTTCTAATATATATGCAACAGTCCAGTGCCGTTCTGCTCATGTTCCCCTGTTGTCGATTTCAGGAACATGCAGATCTGCTGAACATTTACCATAAACTTTCTGCTTTTTCTGTACTTGGGGGCTCTCAGCTTCTCTCGAACACCCTCAGTTTCGAACTCTTTGATCTTCTGTTCTCTTCCAGTTCCTCATCTGATGGAACGATCGGTTTTCTCGTCACAACGCGGCCTTTGCTCTTTCTTCCGCATACGCATACCGGGAAATCCGGAGGGCAGATACACGGATTTTCATTTGTGCGGAATCTCGTCTTCACGATGCGGTCCTCCAGAGAGTGGAACGTAATGATCGATAAACGTCCACCCGGATTTAAGAGGTCGATCATTGTGTCGATGGAATCGTTTAACACATCCAGCTCGTGGTTTAATTCAATGCGGATCGCCTGAAATGTCCGTTTTGCCGGATGTCCTCCCTCCGCACGGATCTTTGCCGGGATCGCGCCGCGGATGATCTCTGCGAGCTGCAGTGTCGTCTCGATTGGGTGGATCTCCCTCTCTCTGACGATGTGCTTCGCGATATTCTTTGCGAAACGATCCTCGCCGTAATCGCGGATAATTCTATACAGCTCCATCTCGCTGTAGCCGTTTACGATATCCGCCGCGGTCTTGTCGTTTCTCTGATCCATTCTCATATCCAGCGGGGCATCCTCTCTGTAAGAGAATCCACGGTCCGCCGTATCCAGCTGGTATGAAGACACACCAAGATCCAGATAAATGCCATCCACCTTTTCAATTCCAAGGTTAAAGAGCACTTCCCGGATATTCTTGTAGTTGCTTCTCACGATCGTTACTTTATCTTTAAATGGGAGAAGACGTTCTGTCGCCGCCGCGATCGCGTCCGCGTCCTGATCGATTCCGATCAGGCGGCCCTTTTCGCCGAGTCGCCGGGATACTTCGTATGCATGTCCGCCGCCGCCTAAAGTCCCGTCCACGTAGATCCCATCCGGTTTTACATTCAGGCTGTCGACGGTTTCCATCAGCAGGACTGATTTATGTTCAAAAATCATATGCCAAGACCTTCCATATTTTCTGCAATTTCTTCCATGTCATCGTAGACATTCTTCTCGTTCCAGACCGCCTTGTTCCAGATCTCAATCCGGCTTCCGACGCCGACTAAGACGACGTCTTTTTCCAGCTTCGCGAATTCTCTTAAAACAGAAGGGATCAGGATCCTTCCCTGCCTGTCCACCTCACAGGCACAGGCACCAGCCAGGAAAAATCTCGAAAACTTTCTGGCATTAGCATTCGTAAGAGGAAGCGCGTGGAGCTTTTCCTCAAAAGATTTCCACTCAGAATTTTCGTACACGAAGAGACACCCATCCAATCCCTTTGTAACAACGAACTCATCGCCCAGCTGCTCACGGAATTTGGAAGGGACAATCAGACGGCCTTTTGCATCGATTGTATGACTGTACTCTCCAATGAACATTACTCACTCCTGTGATTATGTGGTCCATCGTAATCCACTGATCCACCATTTTAAACCACTTTTATCCACTTTCCACCACTTCTAATGTAATCTTAGTACATTTACTTTAAAATAGCAAGGAATTTTTCATTTTTTCATGTACAAAACAAGGGTCACTGTTCACGCCTTGCGCAAACAGTAACTGATTATGCCGATGCTTCGCATTCCGAATCGGCAAAATCCACTACCACCACTGTATTGTACGGAATTTTCAGTTCAGAAAATTCCTACCCGTGTACAGTAACAAACAAGGTGCCATTTTATGGAAATCTTCCTATAAAACGCGAAAAAGCCGCCTTTTCAGGCAGCCTTTTCACGTTTTATCTGGAGTATATTCGATTTTTATGTACTGCGCCCCCCCCCTAGTATCCCGCGTCCATATACTGTTCGATCAGCCGGTCAAGTTCCACACTGTATCGGTAGATCAGATCGTAGGACTCCTTTCCATCAATACTTCCGTTCAATCGTTTTCTCGCCTCCTCGATCTGATTTACCAATTCTTCCCTGCTCTCCATATCAGTTTGCTTCCTTTCCCTGGACGAAAGCCTTTCTCCTGTTGTAAATAAGGATCACAAGAGAGACGGTCGCCAGCACAACAGACAATGCCTGGGATACCGCGATCTGGGTACCCGGTATCAGGAGAGAATCCGTTCTCAATCCTTCGATCCACGCTCTTCCGATTCCATACCCGGCCAGATAGATACAAAGCATTTCCCCTGTGAACGTTTTCCGCTTGCGGAACCAGAGCATGAACATCAGGAGACCGAAGTTCCAGAGGGACTCGTAGAGGAACGTCGGATGGACCTGAATGTACTCGATTCCATTGTCCAGGATCAGATGGTCAAGGAGATTTTGTGAGATCATGCTCTCATTCACAATGCTACGTCTGATCCGCATGGCAAACAGGCAGTCTGTGTAGCGGCCGAAGGCCTCGCAGTTGATAAAGTTACCCCATCGTCCGATCATTTGTCCGGTTATAAGTCCAAGGCATGCGCTGTCTGCCATGGACAAAAAGGAAAGGTGGCGTTTCTTTGTAAAGACAAGCAGCGTCAGGATTCCGGCGATCACTCCGCCGTAGATCGCAAGTCCGCCTTTCCTCAAGTTCACGATCTCCATCAGGTGGTCCTTGTAGTAGGCCCACTGGAAGAAAACATAGTAGATCCGCGCTCCGATGATGGAAAAGATAATTCCGTAAAGTGCGAAATCAAGGTAAATATCTGGATTCTGTCCCCTGCGCTTCGCATCGGACTGGGCAACACAGAGTCCTAAGATCATGCCGATCCCGATGATCAGTCCGTAGTACGCAAAGGATATTCCTCCGATTGAAAAGCTCTTCACCATGTGGGGAATCGAGATCCCCAGGTGAACGAAGCTTACATCTGCTCCTGACATTGATTCTGTTCTCCTTTTTTCTTTGGTGAATTTTATTTTACTCCGAAAAGCGGCAAAAAGCAAACAGATTCGCTTGACAGTCCTCGTGTTTATTCGACATGAACTGCCGTTCACGTCTTGCTCAAACAGGAACCGCCAGGAATCTGTCCTAAAACAAAAGAAAAGCCATGGAATGGTGTTTAACTGATACACTCCATGACTTTTATATTCCTTATTCTATCAGATCTTCAGGAGAAATTATACATTGAACCGGAAAAGAACGACATCTCCGTCCTTCATCACGTAGTCCTTACCTTCCATGCGGACAAGTCCTTTTTCCTTCGCTCCGTTGTAGGAACCGCAGTCTAAGAGATCCTTGTAGTTTACAACCTCTGCCTTGATAAATCCGCGCTCGAAATCGGTGTGGATCTTTCCTGCTGCCTGCGGTGCTTTTGTGCCGACCTTGATGGTCCATGCACGTGTCTCCTTCTCTCCTGCTGTCAGGTAGCTGATAAGACCGAGGAGACGGTAGCTTGCCGCGATCAGCTTGTCAAGTCCGGACTCCTTTAAACCAAGGTCATCTAAGAACATCTTTTTCTCATCGTCATCTAACTCGGAGATCTCCTCCTCGATCTGCGCGCACACAACAAACACTTCGCTGTCGTTCTCAGAAGCGAACTTGCGGACAGCCTGTACATGCGGATTGGAAGCGCCGTCATCGGCAAGATCATCCTCACCGACGTTCGCAGCGAAGATCACCGGTTTCCAGGTAAGGAGATCTAAGGAAGCAACAAATGCCTGCTCCTCATCGTCCTCACACTCAAAGCTCTTTGCAAGCTTGCCGTTCTCGAGGTGTTCCTTCACAGCCTTTAAGATATTTAATTCCTTCGCAAGTGCCTTGTTGGAAGCTGCGCCCTTGCCCATCTTCGCGATCCGGCGGTCGATGACCTCGATATCGGAGAAGATCAGCTCTAAGTTGATGGTCTCGATGTCGCGAAGCGGATCAACGCTTCCGTCTACATGGATAACGTTCGGGTCCTCGAAGCAGCGGACAACGTGAACGATAGCGTCTACCTCACGGATATTCGCGAGGAACTGGTTTCCAAGTCCCTCACCTTTGGATGCGCCCTTTACGAGACCTGCGATATCTACGAACTCGATCACAGCCGGTGTGATCTTCTCGGAATTGTAAAGATCGGATAAGAGTTTCAAACGGAAATCCGGTACCGGAACAACGCCCACATTCGGGTCGATGGTACAGAACGGATAGTTTGCGGATTCAGCGCCCGCCTTTGTCAAAGAGTTGAATAATGTACTTTTACCTACGTTCGGCAGGCCGACAATGCCAAGTTTCATGGTAATTTTCCTTTCTAAACCTTTATACGCAAAAATATGGTTTTTACATAATTTAATGTGATCCCATACGACCACAAGTGTATTTAGCATAGCACAAAACATGCGGAAAAGGAAGGGAATTTCCGCAAAAAAGGAGCCAAAAAGAGTTCATCCGGTCAATTTTTTGTGACCGGATATATCTTTTTGACTCCATCAATGCTTTTTATCTTTGTCTCCGAATCAGTTTTCCTGTCAGAAACATATCTCCATTTTCCGCTGCTCTGTTGACAGACCCAACATGGAAACACTATTTTGCTCCCGGCTTAGTCGTCTAAGTCTTCCTCGCTTACGATCTCATCGTACTCCGCTGTATCAAGGAACTCGTCGAAGGCGTCCGCAACGATCTCGTACTCCTCGTCGCTCTCGATATTCTGGATATCCGGGTTGCCATCTGCGTCCTCTGTATAGCGGTATAAGTAGACCTCTCCGTCCTCAGCCTCATTGCCGTCTAACGGGAGAAGCGCAATATATTCCTTATCAGCCGCCTCGAAGATCGTAAGAACCACGCACTCTAAATCTGTTCCATCATCCAGTGTCAGAGTGACAGTCATCTCCTCGTCGTTTGCTGCGTCCTGGTTCATGTTTTTTTCCTTTGCCATAACCTTAATTTCCCTCTCATTTCCGGCAGTGTGCCGTTAATTGACAGCCGTTTTTTCTGCGGCCGCTGTTTTTTATAGAATACCAGTAAATATCCATAAAATCAATAGAAAGAATTGCCTAAATCCACTACCACCGTTACAATACACGGGCACTCCATGCCCGCGCACTGTAAC